>Ga0209800_10004538_pt1 | contig 10206 bp, 9 predicted proteins | sample Higcelweek8metaG_FD_187174 | JGI IMG/M metagenome (GOLD analysis project Ga0209800, IMG submission 187174) | Freshwater pond sediment microbial communities from the University of Edinburgh, under environmental carbon perturbations - High... | ecosystem: Environmental > Aquatic > Freshwater >... | reverse complement strand
TCGACCACGCCGTTCCGGGTGACTCCGCTCTCGGTGGACGGCGATGCGCTCGCCCCGCTCGAAGGCGTGCTGAAAAAGGGCCGCTTCTCCTTCAGGGCCGACACCGGCTGCCGACCGGAAGGGGTGTTCGCCTACCACCTGACCCGCTGATCCGGCCGGAACGTTTTCGCGGCCGCCGCCCTCCCCCGCATCCGGAATGCGGGGGAGGTTTTTTTTCGGGCATCCGAAGGCGGAGGCCCTGCGCCAAATTTCCCTTTTTTATCCGGCGGGGAGGAGAAAGAGCTTGATTATCCGATAAAGTCAACTATATTACCAACGTAACTTAACAGTCCGGTACCGGTATGTGGGAAGTGGGTGCAGCTCTGCCCGCTTTTTTATTTTGCGGAAAAAGCTCCCGACCGATACCGAGAGAAGAACTCCCCCGCCCCGGGGGGAAACGACAGGGAGGGTTGATATGGGCAATGAATTGCTTCAGATTCTCGATTATATCGAGCAGGAACGCGGGATCAGTCGCGACAGCTTGATTCGCGCTTTGGAAAATGCCATTTTGATCGGATCGCGCAAGAGCATCCATCCGGCCAACGAACTCAAGGTCAAGATCGACCCCGCCAGCGGGGCGATCCGCGCCTGGGCCATGCTTGAGGTGGTGGAGGAAAATCCGACCTGCGACCAGCTCGTCATCGCACGGGCGCTGGAACGGTTCCCCGACGCGAAGCTCGGCGACATCGTCGAGTGGGAGGTCACGCCGCACAATTTCGGGCGGATCGCCGCCCAGACCGCGCGCCAGGCGATGATCCAGCAACTGCGCAAGGCGGAGAAGGAGAACGTTCAGGACGAGTTCTCCGACCGGGTCGGCACCATCCTCAACGGGACCGTTCGCCGCTTTGACGCGGGCAGCATCATCATCGACTTCCAGCGGGCCGAAGGGATCATGCCCGCCAAGGAGAAGGTGCACGGCGAACAGTACCAGCCGGGCGAACGGATCAACGCCTACCTCCAGAAGGTGGACATCAACACCGCGGGCCCGAGCCTGATCGTGTCGCGCGCCTGTCCGGAGTTCGTGCTCAAGCTGTTCGAGCGCGAAGTGAGCGAAATTCACGACGGCGTCGTTCAGATCAGGGGAATCGCCCGCGAGGCGGGCAACCGCACCAAGGTCGCCGTGGCGAGCACCGACCCCCGGGTGGATCCGGTCGGGTCGTGCGTCGGAGTCCGCGGCAACCGCGTGCGCAACATCACCGCCGAACTCGGCATGGAGCGCATCGACATCGTGCCGTGGGACGCCGACATCCGGAAGTACGCGACCAACGCGCTGCTCCCGGCCAAGGTGCAGTCGGTGGAGGTCAACGAAGCGAAGCATGAGCTGACCGTCCGGGTCACCGAGGAGCAGTCGAAGCTCGCGTTCGGCAAAAAGGCGCAGAACGTCCGGCTCTGCTCGAAGCTGATCGGCTGGAACATCACCATCCGCAACGAGGAGCCGAAAGAGGAAAAAGGTTCGATCCGCGACCAGCTCCGCCAGGCGGCGGTGAAACTGGCCGCCGCTCTCGATATTTCGGAAAAAACCGCGAATCTGCTGATTGGCAACGGCTACGTCACCGTGGACGGGGTGAAGGAAGCCGGGCGCGAAACACTGCTGGAGCTTGAAGGCGTCGATGTCGCTGAAATCAACCATGCTTTTGAACACATCGACGCGTAAGAGCCGACGCAACAGGAGGAATTGAAATTGGACAAAGTGCTGATTGTAAAAGATATTGCAAAACAATACGGGGTCCCGGCCAAAACCGTGATCGACGAACTCAAGACCCAGGGGATCGAAACGGCCGACGCCGAGAACAGCGTCATTCCGGAAGACATGGTAGAGCTGGTGGAAGCATTTTTCGCCGATCTCTACGACCAGGACAGCGAACCACCGGTTGATGACAAAAAAGCGGTCAAGAAACCGGCCAAGAAGGCCCCCGGGCGACGCGAAGAACAGCTCCCGGCCGGACATGCCCACAAAGGCGGCCCGCGACGCGACGCGGGAGCGCCCGGCGCGGCGCCGGCGCATCCGGCCGCGGCGGGCGGCAAAATCACGCTGCCCGCTCCGATCATCGTCAAGGCGCTGGCCGAAGCCGCGGGCAAGAAGCCGAACGAACTCATCACCGACCTCATCAAGCTCGGCGAGCTCGCCGGAATCAACCAGCCGATCAGCGAGGCGAACGCCCGCAAGCTCTGCGCCAACTATGGGTTCGAGCTTGAGATCGGCGTTGTGCCGAAACCGGCTCCGGCCGCGGCCGCACCGGCCAAGCCGAGGCCGGAGGACAACCCGGCCAACCTCAAAGAGCGGCCGCCGGTGGTCACGTTCATGGGCCACGTGGACCACGGCAAGACTTCACTGCAGGACGCCGTCCGCCACACCCATGTGACCGACACCGAGGCGGGCGCGATCACCCAGCACATCGGTGCCTCGACCGTGACCCACAACGGCAGGCCGATCACCTTCATCGACACTCCGGGACACGCCGCCTTCAACAACATGCGGGCCCGCGGCGCGGACATGACCGACATCGTGGTGCTGGTGGTCAGCGCGACCGAAGGCTTCAAGCCGCAGACGATCGAGGCGATGAACCACGCCAGGACGGCGAAGGTTCCGATCATCGTGGCGATGAACAAGATCGACCTGCCGGAAGCGGATCCGGACAAGGTCCTGCTCCACATGCAGCAGAACAACCTCACCAGTGAAGACTGGGGCGGCGACGTCGGCACCGTGCGGGTGTCGGCCAAGACCGGAGAGGGACTCCCCGCCCTGCTCGACCGCATTCTTCTGGAAGCGGAAATCCTGGAGCTCAAAGCGAATCCGAAACGTCCCGCCGCCGGGGCGGTGATCGAGGCGCAGATGGAAGTCGGCCTCGGGCCGACCGCGAGCCTCCTGATTCAGGACGGCACGCTGCACATCGGCGACGCGATTCTCTGCGGAGAACATTACGGCCGGGTGCGGACGCTGATCAACGACAAGGGCGAGCGGGTGAAATCGGCGGGGCCGAGCATCCCGGTGAAGGTAGTCGGGCTTTCCGGCGTGCCGGAGGCGGGCGACCGCATCGATATCTTCGATTCGGAGAGATCCGCCCGCAACGCGGCGCAGGAGCGCATCGCCGACAAGCGCGGCAACATGCTGGCCCACAGCGCCATCGCCACCGCCGAAGACCTGTTCAGCAAGCTCAACAGCGAGAGCCGGAGCACGCTTAACATCATCATCAAATCCGACGTCAAGGGTTCCGGCGAAGCGATCGCGCAGTCGCTGGCCGAGCTGCCGCACGAGAAGATCAAGGCCGAAGTGGTGGCCAACGCGGTCGGTCCGATCAGCGAGAACGACATCTCGCTGGCGGCGGCGACCAATTCCATCGTGGTCGGCTTCCACGTCAGGGTCAATCCGGGCGTCAACGACATGGCCAAGAAGCAGAAGGTGGAAATCCGCCTCTACAGCATCATCTACGAGCTGCTGGAGGACATCACCGACGCGCTGGCGGGCAAACTCGAACCGGAAAAACGCGAAAAGCCGATCGCCCAGGCCAAGATCCTTCAGATCATCGAGCTCTCGAAGGGGCCGAAGATCTGCGGCTGCATGGTCGAATCGGGCACGGTGCGGGTCGGTGCCAAGGCGCGCGTCCGCCGCGGCGGCGAACTCATCTACAACGGCGAAGTGGCCAGTCTGCGCCGCTTCAAGGACGATGTGAAGGAGGTCAAGGTCGGTCTCGAATGCGGCATCCGCCTCGACAACTTCGCGGACTTCCTGGTGGACGACGAAATCGAAGTGTACGAAATCGAGCTCAAGAAGGCGACGCTCTGACATGGCGGAAAAAATCGACCGTTTAACCCGGGTCAACTCGCTCCTGAAGCGCGAGCTGGCCAATCTTTTCGAGCGGTGCCTCCGGGTGCCGTCCGGGATGCTGGTGTCGGTGATCGAGGTCAACGCGAGCGTGGACCTCCGCAACGCCACGGTCAGCGTCAGCATCTTCGGCGGCAAGGCGTCGGAGCGGCAGGCGATCATGCACGAGCTGGCCGAGCAGCGCCACGAATTTCAGTCCCGGATCGGGCGGACGCTGGCGTTCAAGCATACGCCGGTGCTCGACTTCCGGCTCGACACCCGCACCGAAAAAGGCGACCGGGTGTTCGGGCTGTTGCAGAAGGAAGAGGGGGAGGAGGAGGCCGCCGGAGACGATGAGCAATAAGATTCTCTCCATCCCGGAAGCGGCGAAGCTGCTGCTCGAACACGATCGGATCCTCATCCTGACGCACGAGCGGCCCGACGGCGATGCGTTCGGTTCCGCGCTCGGGATGCAGGAATTCCTGCGCGACTGCTGCGGCAAACACGCCGAAGCCTATCTGCCCTCCCCGCCTGCGTCGCGTTATTCGACGCTGGTCGGCTCCTACAAAGAGACGCTTTCTCCGGAAGAACTGGCGAATTACGACCTCATCCTCCTGCTCGACTGCGCGAACCGGGAACGGATCGCCTCAGGCCCGCTGGTGGACGGGAAAACGCTGCCGGAACGGGAAGCGCCCCCGATGCTCAACGTCGATCATCACGCCGGGAACGACATCGATGCGCGCTGGAACCTGGTGATTCCGAACGCGGCGGCGGCCAGCCAGATCGCGGCGGAAATGGCGCTGACGATGGACGGGGAACACAAAATCCTGCCGCATGCGGCGACACTCTGGCTGCTCGGCATCGTGACCGATACCGGGGCGTTCCGCTTCACCAACACCGTGGGGCATACGCTCCGGGTGGCGGCGGAGCTGCTCGACCGAGGGGCCGACCTCGAAAGCGTGGTCAACGCCTCCTACTTTTCGAAGCCGCTCAACCAGCAGCGGTTCGAGACCGAACTACTGGAAACGCAGGAGAAAGTTGCGCTCGACGGGCAATACGTCTATGCGTACATTCCGGAAGAACTGTTCCGAAAACACCAGTTCGACATGCGCGACGGCGAAGGGGTGATCGACCTGCTCCGCGAAGTGGCGGGGACCCGAATCGCCGCGCTGTTCTACCGGAAGGGGGACGCCTTCAAGGTGTCGCTCCGCAGCAAGGACCTGCGCTTTCCGGTCGGGCCGCTGGCCCGGAGCCTGGGCGGCGGCGGCCACCCGATGGCGGCGGGAATCACGCTCACCGGCACGACGCCGGAAGAAGTGGAGCGCCTTCTGCTCGAAAAAGTCGCCGCGCTGCTCAAACCGAATGAATAAACCGAATTCAGGATCAGGATTTCATGCGCTACAACCCATCCAAACACCGGCTTCCGCCGTTCCACACCAGCGGGGTGCTGCTGGTCGATAAACCGCTGGAATGGACCAGCTTCGACGTGGTGAACTTCATCCGTTCGCGCTTCAACATCCCCAAGACGGGCCATTGCGGGACGCTCGACCCGGCGGCGACGGGGCTGCTCGTGCTGGTGCTCGGCAAGTTCACCCAGTTGAGCTCGAAATTCAGCGGCGAAGACAAGGTGTACGAGGCGAAGCTCCAGCTCGGGCTGGAGACCGACTCCTGCGACCTCGACGGCGAAGTCACCGCCACGTACGACTGGTCGGGCGTCACGCCGGAATTGCTGCGGGAAACGCTTCTCGGCTTCGTCGGGGAGCAGATGCAGATTCCGCCGATGGTCTCCGCCGTCAAGAAGGACGGCAAGAAGCTCTACGAACTCGCCCGCCAGGGGATCGAGGTCGAACGCGAGCCCAAGCCGATCACCATTTTTTCGATCGACATCAACAAGATCGAGCTGCCGTTCTGCGAATTTACCATGCACTGTTCCAAGGGGACCTATGTGCGGACGCTCTGCTCCGACGTCGGCAAAAAGCTCGGCTGCGGCGGAACGCTGGCCGGACTGCGGCGGACGGTCAGCGGGCAGTTCAATATCGCGGACGCGATCACGATCGACGAACTCAAGAACTTCGAACAGGCCGACCTCGAAATCCACGTCCGCAAATTCCTGTTCGAGCGGCTTTCGAAAATCGCGGGGGTAACGCATGACTGACCAGGGCGGATTCACCATTGGCGAAATCGAGGCGGCAATCGACGACCGGCTGCGCGAGCAGTCCGCCGAAGCGGTCACCGCGGCCGAACTCATCAAGCGGCTGGGCGGACGGAAATCCGCCGCGCTGATCAACCGGATCGACCGCACGCTGGCCGGAGACGACCGCTTTTTCGACGACGGCAAGGGGAATTTCACCCCGCGCGCCATGTTTTTCCGCAACTACGAATTCATCATCACGCCGGACGAGTGGGAGATCCAGCAGGGGATCCTGTTCCCCGGGCACCGTTTCGCCGCCTGGGTGAACCCCGAAGTGTTTCCCTCCGAGGTGGAACTGCTCGTTCCGGGCGGCGCGGCAATCGCCAAAACCACGGTCAGCGCCCCGGTTTCGCAGGTGTTCCATTACCATTTGCTGCTGGGGTCGGAACAGTTGTTCGACTTCTTCACGGCGGAATCGCAGGCGAACGCGAACCTTTCGCGGCATCCGCAGCCGACCGACCTGGTGACGCTCAACGTGTTCGACCTGGCGGAATTTTTCGGCAGGAACAGCTTCCGCCCCGGCGACGCGCTCTACTGTCGGGTGCTCGACTGGGTGAACGGCAAGGTCGAATTTGCTTACCTCTCCGGCGAGGAGCGCAAAGACGCCGCCGTCAAAAGCTGGATCGCGGCGTATGAGACGGCGCTGGAGACGGTATTCGAGCGCTTCGAGACTTATCCGGAGATTCCGGAACAGCTCGCCTACGCTTGTTTCTTCGGGGCCGGAACGCTGCCCGAGGCGAAGGACTCGGCCTCGCTCGACGAATTCGTCCGCCGCACGACGTGCGTCGAAATCAATTTCGACGCGGACCACACGGTGCTGGCCCGGCGGCAAACCGGCGAAGCGGAAGAAGTGGCGGGGCCGCCGGACGGGTTCCGCGTCTCGCGCGGCGAAACCGGAGAGATCGGTACGCTGCTGCGCGAAGTAGGCTCCCCCCTCTCGCCGGTTGAGGTGGACAGCTACATTCTCGACTGCTGCTATGCGCGGGAGCTCGATTTCGAGCAGTTCTTCGCCCGCGCCTTCGGCCGCGAGAAGCTGAAATTCAGCGACGAGGGGCAGCAGGCGATGTTCTACAATTATATCGAGGAGCGCTTCGAGGAGCTCACCGAGACCTACAACCGCTACGACGACGAACCGAAGGCGGCGCTGCGTTCGACGATCGTCGAACTGGTGGATGACCGCCTGGCGTTCTTCGATTTCCTCGCTTCGCAGGAGAAAACGCGCGAGGCGCTGTCGCATGAGGACCTGAAGGAGCTCGCCGAACTTTCGATGCAGCTCGATGAAATTTTGAAAATGCTGAACGATCCGGGTTATACCCCGGACGCGGGCGATCTCGACCGGCTGGCCGAAACCGTCGAGCTCCGCGCGGACGATTCGGACGCGCTCATCGCCCGGCTGACCGACAAGTTCGGCGAGACAACCGGAGGAGAGAATCCATGAACCAGAAACTGCTGGCAAGCGGCAACGAAGCGATTGCCATGGCCGCGCTCGATTGCGGCGTGCATCTCGGAGTCGGCTACCCCGGCACCCCGTCGTCGGAAATCCTCGAAAATTTAAGTTCCCTCGGCGGCCGGGCCGAATGGGCGCCCAATGAAAAATGCGCGCTCGAAGTCGGCATCGGCGTCGCCTTCGCCAACGGCAGGTCGCTCATTACCATGAAGCACGTCGGCCTCAACGTGGCGGCCGACCCGCTCTTCACCATCGCCTATTCGGGAACGCCGGGCGGGCTGGTGCTGGTCAGCGCCGACGATCCGGGCATGGCGTCGAGCCAGAACGAGCAGGACAACCGCCGCTACGCGATCGCCGCCGGAGTTCCGATGCTGGAACCGGCCGATTCGCAGGAGTGTTACGACTTCCTGATCCGCGCCTTCGAGCTCTCCGAGGAGTTCCGCCGCCCGATGCTGTTCCGGGTGACGACCCGCGTCTGCCACTCGAAGTGCATCCTGACCCGCCGCGGCGAAAAGGCCGCGTTGCGCCCGACGCATTTCGACAAGGATCCGAAGAGCAACGTGATGATTCCGGCCTACGCCCGGATCGCCCACCGCAAGCTCCGCGCCGCGCTCCACGAGCTGGAAACGCTCAACGGGAAAGGCGAATTCACGAAGGAAGTGCGCCGTTCGAACGACCTTGGCGTGATCACGTCTGGCATCAGCTTCCAGCACGTCCGCGACGCGGCGCCGGAGGCGTCGGTGCTCAAGCTCGGCTTCACCTACCCGCTCCCGATGGAGACGATCCGCAAATTCGCGGCTTCGGTCAAGCGCTGCGTGGTGGTCGAAGAGGGCGACCCGGTGCTGGAAGATGCGATCAAAGCGGCCGGAATCCCGGTCGAAGGCAAGGCGGAGATGTTCCGCTTCGGTGAACTCAACGTGAACCGGGTCCGCAAACTCTTGGCGAACGACCTCGCGCCGGAGCCGCAGCCGCCGGCGGGCAAGCCGCCCCAGCTCTGCGTCGGCTGCCCGCACCGCAAGGCGTATGAGGTGCTGCGCGACCTCAAGTGCATCGTTTCGGGGGACATCGGGTGCTACACGCTCGGCGTGCTTCCGCCGTTCGAGGCGGTGGACACCTGCGTCTGCATGGGGGCCTCGGTCACCGTCGGGCTCGGGATGCGCAAGGCGCTGCCGGAATCCGAAGCGCGCCGCGTGGTCAGCGTGATCGGCGACTCGACGTTCATGCACACGGGGATCAACGGCATCGTCGAAATGGTCTACAACCGCCCGGCGACCGGGCACGTGGTGCTGATTCTGGATAACAGCACGACGGCGATGACCGGGCTCCAGGAACACCCCGGAACCGGGCGATTGCTCGACCACACCACCTGCCGGACGCCGGTTTCGATTGAAAACACGGTGCGCGGAATCGGGGTGGACAACGTCGATGTGATCGACGCGGTGCTCGACCCCAAAGGGTTCGAGGAGCTGCTCAAACAGCGGCTGGCGTCGAACGACACGAGCGTGATCATCTGCCGCCGTCCCTGCATCCTGGCGGCGGTGAAGATCAAGTCCTACGGGGAGAGGAACTGACCATGGCGAATACGACGAACATCACGGTGGCCGGCCTCGGCGGCCAGGGAGTGCTCAAAGTGACCGACATCCTGGCGGAGGTGCTGTTCCGCGCCGGGCACGACGTGAAGAAGAGCGAAGTACACGGCATGAGCCAGCGCGGCGGCTCGGTTTCGAGCGAAGTGCGCTACGGCTGCGAAGTGGCCAGCCCGATGGTTCCGGAGGGGGAGAGCGATTTCCTGCTGGTGCTGGAACCGACCCAGGTCGAAGTGAATCTGCACAAACTCAAAGCGGGCGGGGTGCTGATCATCCCGGACGACGTGCCGCTGGACAAGCTCAAGAATCCGAAAGCGTTGAACATCATGATGCTCGGCGCGCTCTCGGCGAAGTTCCCGGAGCTCCCGGAGGAACTCTGGACGGACGTGCTCAAAGAGCAGTTGCCGGAGAAGCTGCACGAACTCAATCTGGAGATGTTCCGGCTCGGCCGGCAGGGATAAGAACGGAAAGGAGACCCGATTATGCCGATTCAACAATTGTCGCTGTTCGTGGAAAACCGCCCCGGCAGCCTGAGCGCGGTGTGCAAGGTTCTCAAAGAAAACAATCTGTCGATCCGCACCCTGTCGCTGGCCGACACGCAGCAGTTCGGGATTCTGCGGCTGCTGCTCAAGGAGCACGGGCAGGCGAAAGTGGCGCTGGAGAAGGCGGGGTTCGTGGTGAAGACGACCGAGGTGCTGGCGCTTGAAGTACCGGACCGTCCGGGCGGGCTGGCCGACATCCTCGAGATCCTCGACCGGCACAATCTCTCGGTGGAATACATGTACGCCTTCACCTTCGGGGTGAACGACAAGGCGATCATCGTCTTCCGCTTCGAAGACCCGGAGCGCGCCATCGCCGAGCTCAAAAACGAGCCGATCAAACTGATCCGCGCCGAAGACCTCTACAAAGGCTGAACAGCCCCGCTTCCGGCGGTTTGGGGAGCCCCCTCAACCGCCGGAAGCAAACCCGCGCGCAAAACCGGCGCGCCTCCGAAGCAACTACAATCCCTCGTTTTCCGGGCCGCAACGCATAGGGTCGTCCGATGCGTTACGGGAGAAACAGGGCGTCGCCTGTTGCGCCGTGCCGCTTGCGGTAGGCGGTGGGCGACATCCCAGTCACCCGCGAGAAGAAACGCGAAAAC
>Ga0209800_10004536_pt1 | contig 10211 bp, 10 predicted proteins | sample Higcelweek8metaG_FD_187174 | JGI IMG/M metagenome (GOLD analysis project Ga0209800, IMG submission 187174) | Freshwater pond sediment microbial communities from the University of Edinburgh, under environmental carbon perturbations - High... | ecosystem: Environmental > Aquatic > Freshwater >... | reverse complement strand
AAATTCCTCCACAGCAAAAGGAGAAACATTGGAAGATACAATTAAAATTGTAAATTTATATAATTTTGATTTGGTAGTGATGAGACATAATGAAACTGGATCGTTGGCACGAGCAGCTAAGGTGAGTAAGGTTCCGATAATTAGTGGTGGCGATGGAAAAGGTGAGCACCCAACTCAAGCGTTGTTGGATGTGTTTACTATTTGGGAAAAATTCGGCAGATTGGATAATTTAACGGTGACTATTGGAGGAGATTTGGCTAATGGTAGAACAGTCAGGTCGTTGGCTGATTTATTATCGACCTATGAGGGAAATAAAATAAATTTTGTGTCCGCTCCTCAGTTGAGGGTAAGCGAAGATGTAAAAGAAAGATTGAAACAAGACAAAACTGAATTTAGAGAAACAGAAGATGTAGATTCGGCATTAAGTGAGTCTGATGTGATTTATTGGACTAGAATTCAAAAAGAAAGAATGGAGCATCCAGAAGAAATGGGGGCAAAATATGTGATTGATGGAAGTAAATTAAAAATAATTCCCACTGATGCCATCATTATGCATCCGTTACCTAGAGTGGATGAAATTGCAGTAGAGGTGGACGATGACCCACGGGCTTACTATTTTAAACAAGCAGAAAATGGATTGTATTTAAGAATGGCGTTGATAGATTCGGTATTGAATGGCGAGATTTAAGGGATGATAAAATTGGATAGATGAATAAAATAAAAATTTTGGTTGAAGGTTATGCAAAGGTTCATGATGATTATGAAGAGGTGTCGCCTTCGGTGATTTTAATTGAGAATGAAAAACACAAAATTATTGTTGACCCGGGTTTTAATCGAGAAAATTTATTAAAGGCATTAGAAAAAGAAAACTTAAAAGTTGAAGATATTGATGTAGTACTACTAACTCATTACCATATGGACCATGCTTTACTGGCTGGGATGTTTGAAAAGGCAGTATTCTTGGATAATAGTGACCAATATTTACAAAATGGAATAATAAAGAGACAAGAAAAAGGAATGATTGGTGAAGGGATTGAAATCATTCAAACTCCAGGCCACGATCCTTTTCATTGTTCAGTGGTAATAGATACTGAAGATATGGGAAAAGTAGTAATTTCTGGAGATGTTTTTTGGTGGGTTGATGGAGAAGAACCAGAAAAAGATTATGAAAGTTTAATTAATTTAGAAGATCCCTATGTTAAGGATGAAATTGCTTTAAAGGAAAGCCGGGAAAAAATTTTAGAAATTGCTGACTGGATAATTCCTGGACATGGAAAAATGTTTAGAAATGAGAATAAATAAATTATTTATTCTCGGATGTTTTATAGCAGGTTAGTTCAGCGCCTTCGATTTGAAAAGCTTTTTCAAAATTAGCTGAGGTTGATTTAAAAAATTCAGCACCGTCTGAAGCTGGATCATGAAAAATAATTTCATCACCATTTATATCTAAAACTGTTACGCGATGGAGTGAATACCATTCCGGATTATCACCATAAATTAACCACGGGTCGAGCATAACATCACAAGCATAATCTTTGGAGAAATACTCTTTCATTAAATCAACTGTTGGTCTAGTATTAATGAAGCTAAATTTACCACTTTCAAATAAAAATTTAAGGTCATTTTGATAATCATCAACATTTTTAATTCTATCGGTAAAGAACTTAACTACTTTTGGATCGGTTTGAGAGTTGAATTTTTCAAAACCTTGTTCAGCCCAATCTTTAAGATTGTTTAAACTAAAATCAACAATTTTTACGTTTTGTTTTTCAACTAACCAACGCCAAAAAGGAGCAAAACCTAGCTCTGATTTAGTAACTTTTAAAATATCATTTAAATCACTTTTTAAGTTTAATGCTTCACCTACCATTGTATAATTTGCTGAAGCACAGGAAGTTTCGTCTATCTGTTTAACACAAGGAATATTATATTTCATGTCTATATTATAATACTTATTATATGGTAAAAGTATTGGACGACATATCATTGAAATGGGTGAGTCCTTTTTGGTATTTGGGGTGTGACCAAAATTGTAAGGAGTGTTTCGTAGGAGATAAAAAAAATGTAGTTACTCCATTAGAAATAAGAAAAAAGACGATTGATGTTTTGGCTGAAAATAAAACTGAAGAAATATTTTTATGTGGAGGGAACCCGATTCTAGACCCATTGATTGAAGAAACTGTTGATTATATAAAATCAAAAAAAATCTTAATTGAACTTTTGAGTAATAGTTGGGATTTTAGTGCGAATAAATCAATTAAAAATATTAATGAATTTTTAAAAAAAGTTGATGATAAAGCAGCGACTTTTTGGGGTATGGATGCAAAAACTCACGATGAAACATGCGGACATAAAGGATCTTTTGATAGATTAATTAAAAACTTAGAAATAATTTCTGAAGAAGGACATTCGATTGATGCCATTATTAATGTAATGCCAAAAAATAAAAATGAAATTTATAAAACAATTAAGGTATTAAAAGATAAGGTTAATATTACAAAAGTTTGGATTCAAAGAATGTTTCCATATGGAAATGCATTAAAAAATAATTATTCTGAAATGCAGTTAAAACCTGAGGATTTTAATCTTATTTTGGAACAATTATTAAAGGCAAAAAAAGATTTTAAATTAGAGGATATTTCTTTTGATTCTGTGCCACCTTTTTGTATGATAGATAAAAAATATTATCCTTTTGTAGAGAGGTATAAACGAGGTTTATCATTTTGGGCGTTGGATTATGAGTGTCGATTATTTGGAGAATCTTTTGATGTAATGAACCCAGATTTATCTTTATTTAATGGAAAGCCAATTTATGAAATGGATAATTTAATCGAAAAGATTAAAAATGATGAAAGGACTTTAGAAATTTTAAGGATGAAATATTTACCTGATAAATGTAAAAAATGTGGTATTAATGAGTGTTTCGGTGGATACTTGGTGAGAGATGGGAGTAGAAAGATGAGAATTGACCCAATTTTAGGCTAATCTACCACCATCGATAGGGAGACAAACACCGTTAATATAACTGGCTTGATCACTAATTAAAAAGGCAATTGTATTAGCTATTTCTGAAACAGTAGCGGTTCGGCCGATTGGTGTAGCTTTACTATAAGCGGCTATTTCTTCATTAAATTCTTTGTCGTTTTGAGAATAAAATTTTGCGGCAGAAATCGCCATACCTTTTTCACCAATAGCCCCAGGGCAAACTGAATTACAAGTAATTTTTTTATTGGCATACTCTCTGGCAACGGTTCTGGTTAATCCATTTAGGGCAAATTTGGTTGAATTATAAGCAACCGTATATTCTGAACCAAATAAACCATTAATGGAAGAAATATTAATAATTCTCCCCCATTTCTGTTTGACCATGTACGGTAAAACTAATTTTATAATTTTAAATGGAAGCATGAGATTTATTTCAAAAGCTTCTCTCATTAATTTGTCATCGACGGTGTGGGTTAGGTCTCCAAAAGCTCCATAACCAGCATTGTTTATCACAATATCAAAATTGTTTGGAATATTGGAAATATCAGAATCAATTACTTGAATTGGTTTAGAATTAAATTTTTTGGCTATTTTATTGGCTTCTTTTAATGAATGTGCATAAGTGAAATAGATATCGTATTTATTTTGCGATGATAAAATTTTTATTAATTCTTGACCTACCGCTCCAGTTCCTCCTGTAATTAATACTTTTTTCATAATGAAATTATATCAAAATAAGATAAATGAGACGGTGTCGTTATATAATGGGTTTGGAATTAAAAATTAATTGTTTTAGATATATATGTCAAAAATACAAAACATTTTTGCTCGAGAAATATTAGCTAGTGGTGGAGCTCCAAGTTTGGAAGTTACTGTAACTTTGGAAAGTGGTGCTGTGGGAGAAGCTTCGGTTAGTTATGGTGCATCAGCTGGATCGAAAGAAGCGACCGTTTTACTTGATGGAGATAAAGCTCGTTATGGTGGAAAAGGAATGTTGAATGCAATTGCTAATATTAATGGAAAAATAAAAGAGATTTTGATGGGGATGGAAGCAAGTGATCAAAGAAGTGTTGATAATAAAATGATTGAAGCTGATGGAACAATTAATAAAGCAGTGTTGGGTGGAAATGCAATGTTGGGGGTAAGTTTGGCAGTATGTAGGGCTCAGGCTAGTGAAGAAAAAATGCCACTTTATAAATATTTACGAAAAGTTTATAGCGTTGGTGATATTGGGTGGAAATTACCAAAGCCAATGATCGTAATGATTGAAGGTGGAAAACATGCTGATGAAACTACTGATTTGCAAGAATTTATGGTGGGGGCAATGGGAAGTAAAAGTGCGGCGGAAAATGTACGAATGGAAATGGAGATTTATAGTGCTTTGAAAAATATTTTAAAAGCAGAAAAATTATCAACCAATGTGGGCAACGAAGGTGCTTTTGCTCCAAACGGAATTGCTTCAAACGAAAAACCAATGGAATATTTAACTCAGGCAATAATTAACGCTGGATACACTCCAGGAGTGGATGCGGGAGTTGGTATTGATGCAGCAGCGAGTGAATTTTATTCTGAAGAAACAGGTAAATATACTTTGAAACTTGAAGGAAAAGAATTAACTTCGGAAGAATTAATTGCTTACTACAAACCATGGATTGAAAAATATAAAATTGCCACCATGGAAGATATGTTGTCGGAATTTGATTGGGATAATTGGCCAAAAATGGTAGAGGCAATTGGAGGAAAATTTCCATTAATTGCGGATGATTTAACTGTAACCAACACTAAACTTTGGCAAAAAGCCATTGATATGAAAGCAGCGACAGCAATTTTAATAAAGTTAAATCAAGCTGGAACTTTGACAGAAACAGTTGAGTGTTGTTTGTTGGCTAATGCAAATAATTTAATGACCATGCCAAGTCATCGTGGTGGTGGTGAAACCAATGATACTTTTATGGTAGATTTGGCAGTAGCAGTTAATTCGGCTTATATCAAAGTCGGACCAACTCGAGGCGAAAGAGTCTGTAAATATAATAGATTAATGAGAATAGAAGAAGAACTTAAAAATGAAAAATAAAAAAGTTTTGCTGATTATTCGAGATGGGTGGGGGTATTCGGAAAATCCGTATGGAAATGTGTTGATGGAGGCTGATACTCCAAATGCGGACAGGTATTTAGTTGAATATCCAAGTGCAGTGCTTAAATGTACAGGACGAGATGTAGGTAATCCAGAATCAGCTCAGGGGGGAAGTGAAGTAGGGCATTTAACTTTAGGAGCCGGTAGAATTGTGTGGCAACCACAAGAGTTGATAAATCTTTCGATTGAAGATGGTAGCTTTTTTAAAAATGAGGCCTTATTGAAAGCTATTGAAAATTGCCAGAAAAATAATTCAGCTCTACATTTGGCAGGACTTTTTTCGGATGCCGGAATTCATTCAGATGTAAAACAGTTATATGCCTTGATGGAATTGGCAAAAAGAAATGGATTGAACAAAGTTTTTATTCATTTAGTTTTAGATGGTAGAGACGTACCAGAAAGATCGGCAATTAAATATATTGAGCAATTAAATGAAAAAATAAAAGAAATTGGAGTTGGTAAAATTGCTTCAATTTCTGGCCGATATTATGGAATGGATAGAGATACTAATTGGGATAGAACCAAAGAAGCATATGAATTGTGGACTACAGGTAAAGGTTTTGAGTCAGACGAGCCAATAAAAGCGATTACTGAGGCATATGCTCGTGGTGATGAAACTGATTATTATGTCAAACCAATTGTAATTAAAGAAAATGAACAACCAGTAGGGTTGGTAAAAAATGAAGATTCATTTGTGTGGTTTAATTTTAGAACTGATAGATCACGACAAATTACAGCAATGTTTACCGATCAAAGTATGTGTCCGACAGAACTTGTTGGGACAATTAAACCTTTTTGGGTATGTATGTCGCGATATGATGACAACTGGAATTTACCGGTAGCCTACCAACCACAATTAGTAGTAAATAATTTGGCCCAAGTATTGGCAAAAAATAATAAAAAACAATTGAGAGTGGCTGAAACAGAAAAATATGCTCACGTAACTTTTTTCTTTAATTCCCAGGTAGAAGAACCAGCGACTGGTGAAGAAAGAATTATGGTGCCAAGTCCAAAAGTCCCCTCTTATGATTTGCAACCAGAAATGTCGGCTCAAGGAGTGGCAGATAAAGTCATGGAGAATTTAGAAAAATATGATTTTATTTTGGTAAATTTTGCTAATCCTGATTTGGTGGGTCATAGTGGAAAGTTTCCTGCCATTAAAAAGGCTTGTGAAGTGGTGGATGATTTAGTGGGTAAAATTACTGACAAGGCAATTGAAGATGATTACTACGTCATTGTAGGAGCCGATCATGGTAATGTGGAACATAAACTTTACGAAAATGGTGAAGTAGATGTATCCCATGGATTTAATCCAGTGAAATATTCTTTGGTAGCCAAAAAAGAAGATATAGAAGGAATTAAACTTAGGGACGGCGGTCTAAAAGATGTAGCTCCAACAATTTTGGAACTGATGGGAATTGAAAAACCAGTGGAGATGGATGGAGAAAGCTTAATTTCGCAAAGCGAAATTTAGTTCGTCAGTTTGTCAGCCTGTCAGCTCGTCAGAAAAACAAAAAACAAAAAATTGCTTGATGAGTAGTGGTGGAGTTTCGGGTATAATTCGGGTATGGTGATCGAGGAGATTAAAATCAAGAAGGCTTTGAATAGATTACATAGTAATTTTTTGCCCTATAAATACGACTTAAATATTTACCGAGGATGTAGTCATCGGTGCCAATATTGTTATGCTTTGTATTCTCATCGATATTTGGAAAATGCGGATTTTTTTGAAAAAGTTTATGTTAAAACCAATATTGTCGAAGAGTTAGAAAAAGAATTGTCATCAAAAAGATGGAAACGAGAATGGATTAATTTAGGTGGAGTAACTGACAGCTATCAGGCAATTGAAAGACAGTATAAAATCATGCCAAAAATTTTGGAGTTGATGATTAAATATAAAACTCCAATTACAATTTCAACAAAATCAGATTTAATTTTGAGAGATATGGATTTGTTAGAAAAATTGGCCAAAGTGACCACAGTTAATGTGGCGGTAACCATAACCATATGGGATGAAAAATTGAGACAACTTATGGAACCTGGGGCAGTTAGCTCGGAAAGAAGGATGGAGGTTTTGAGACAGTTAAAGGCAAAAGGGATAAATTTGGGGTTACATTTAATGCCGATAGTTCCCTATTTAACGGACACATCAGAAAATTTGGAAAATATTTTACGAGAGGCGGGTGAAGTTCCAGTCGACTATGTGATTGCGGGAATGCTTAATTTGCGATCAGAAACTAGAAAAAATTTTTTAAGATTTATTCAAGAAAATTTCCCTCAATTGGAGGATAAATATTTTAGAGAATACAAAGGAGCTTATTGGGAAAAAGAAAAAAGACGAGAAGTGTATTTTTTGGTACATAGGTTAATGAAAAAATATGGATTGAATAGTGATTATGAAAGATTTAGACCGAAGGAAATTATTAGGGAACAGTTGAGTCTGTTATAATTAAGCCCAATGAATAAGGTAAATATATTAGCACCGGCGGGGAGTTGGGAAAGTTTGATGGCGGCAATAAATGCCGGGACTGATGAGGTTTATTTTGGAATTGGGGAATTAAATATGAGATCGGCGGGGGCGAATAATTTTGAAATAAAAGACTTAGTAAAAATTGCACATTTATGTAAAGAAAAAAATATTAAGACTTGGGTGACATTGAATACCGTGGTTTATGATGAAGAAATTGAGATAATTAAAAAAACTTTGAATGAAATTAAAAAAGCAGGAATTGATGGCATAATTGCGGCGGATTTAGCGGTAATTAAGGAAGCTAATTCTTTGAGAATTGAAGTGTGTGCTTCAACTCAGATGTCGGTGTCAAATTTAGAAACGGTAAAAGTTTTAAGCCAGTGGGTGGATAGAATTGTGTTGGCTCGAGAACTAAATTTAGAACAAATTAAAAAAATAATCGATGGGATTAAAAAAGAAAAAATTGTGGGACCAAAAGGAAAGTTAGTGGAGATTGAAGTGTTTGGTCACGGGGCGATGTGTGTGGCCATGTCGGGCCGGTGCCAAATGAGTTTGTACCATTATAATTTGTCGGCCAATAGAGGTAAATGCGTGCAGGTGTGTAGACGAAAATATGAAGTAAAAGACAAAGATACCGGCAAAGAATTAGTGTTGGATAATGATTGGGTAATGAGTCGAAGTGATTTATGTACTATTGGACTTTTAGATAAACTAATTGCAACAGGAATTAAAACCATAAAAATCGAAGGACGAGCCAGAAGTGCGGATTATGTAGATAAAGTTGTCAGAGTTTATAAAAAAGCTTTGCAGTTAATTGAGGAAAATAATTTTGGTAAAAAAGAAAAAGAAGAATTATTAAAAAATTTAAAAACTGTTTTTAATCGAGGGTTTAGTAGTGGATTTTATATGGGTCGATCGACTGATGAATGGGCCAGTGGTGAAAATAATTTGGCCACTGAAACAAAAACACTCTTGGGATCAATTGAACATTTTTATCAAAAAATAAATGTAGCTGAAATTAAATTAAATAAAAATGATAGAGTAAACAATGGCGACGAATATATAATAATTGGGCCAAGCACAGGAGTTTACAGAGATAATTTTTTTGAGATAAAAATGGAAAAAGAGACATTAACTTTTAAGACAAAACAAAAAGTAAGAAAAAACGATAAGTTGTTTTTGGTGAAAAGATAGTGTAAAATTGGGTAATTTTAAATTAAAATAAAAAAATGATAAGAAAAGAAATAATTGACCTCTCAAAGTTACCATCAATTGGAGCGGTCACACGTACAATGATGGCTTCACAAGGGAAAAGCGAGTTTACGGATGTTAGTGAAACAAAAGAAAGGTATAATGGTTCTAATGATCGCCGTAAACTGACTTGGATACAAGGTGGAAGTTTGTTAAAAAAAGAAAAAAGACGAAGGGCGGCGGGACAAATAGACCAAGATGGTAACCCAATACACAATATAACTATTCCAGAAACAGTGTCGGAATAATTTAATAAAATAAAATTATGGCAGAAAGATTACCAATTGATGTTAGAAAATTACCAGCACAGACCGAACATCGTCCGATGATGGCTAGTCACGGGGAGAAAAAAGCTAATACTGGGATAGAAATGTCTCCGCTAACTGAGATGTTGTGGAGAAGAAAAATATATGGAGAAGATAGTGTAAAAGGAGTAGATATAACCCAAGCTCAGGCTGAATATGATAAAATGATGGCTCAGAGACGAAGAGAACTGTCTTCAGTTGGTTTTATTGTATCTCGTATTAATACCAGAGAAATGGGAGAAGAGTGTATTAGGCTTGCGAAAGCTCAAATTGAAAAGAAAGAAGAAGGTCAAAGACGATTGTTGGAGTTAATTAAAAACTCTACTCATCCTTGGGGATAATATAAAAACTAGAAAAAGTAAAAAATAAGAATAAAATTATGGCAGAAAGACAACAATTCATTAATTGGATAGACGTGGTAATTTATCCCTTGAACCAGTTGTCCGTTGTATAGAAACCCGTTATGGAGAAAAAAGCACAAGAAATCCATTTGATACACCAATGATTCCCCGCGTGGGCGGCAGCAGATAACTCAAAAATCGGTAATATTAGCAGGGTGGTGATTGGGAACCGAGAAAAAAATAAATAGGAATTTGGTAGACTGTTTTAGTGGAGATAAAAACTAAAGTAGTAGTAAACGATTTAATGCAAAAGGGGTATGTTTATTGGAGGATTGAAGCGGTGGGGAAAAACTTTGATCCCCGATTTAAGCCAGAGTTGACACCAAAAGAGATGTTGGAATTGGGAGTGTTTGGAGGGAAGTACATGACAGACTGTGAAGATGAGTTCCCGGCTGATTGGTTTAAAAAAGCCAAATTAAATCATGAATTTCATGATCCAAAAATAAATTTTTTTGGAATAAATGCTAGTCAACCATTGGCGGAATGGATTAAAAAAGGATGGATAAACCCAGATGATCCACGTGGTTGGTTTCAATGGTATTGTCGGTATTTTATGGGAAGACGACACGAGGATGATGATCGCCAAATTAAGCGATGGTTAGCCATCAAGCGACACATTGCCCAAGTAAAAAAGAATTGTCAAAAACTTGATTTATTGTGCCGGA
>Ga0209800_10004534_pt1 | contig 10214 bp, 9 predicted proteins | sample Higcelweek8metaG_FD_187174 | JGI IMG/M metagenome (GOLD analysis project Ga0209800, IMG submission 187174) | Freshwater pond sediment microbial communities from the University of Edinburgh, under environmental carbon perturbations - High... | ecosystem: Environmental > Aquatic > Freshwater >... | reverse complement strand
AAGATAGAACTAACCTCCGAACAACTTTTAGCCATTGAAACAATTACAAAAAATTGGAAATTGGAAATTGGAAATTGGAAATTTTTATTATATGGTCCTGCTTCTGCTGGTAAAACTCAAGTCTATTTTGAATCTATAAAAAAAATATTAACTGCTGATAAAAAATCCCAAGCCTTGATAATGCTTCCCGAACTTACCATCACCGCTCAAGAGATAGAGCGTTATGGAGAATTTTTTGGACCAGATAAAATTGCAGTTTTGCATAGTAAATTATCCAAAGGAGCTTATTACAAAAACTGGCAAGCCATCAAAAGTGGCGAGGCTCAAATAATTATCGGCACTCGTCAAGCTGTGACTGCTCCTTTTAAAAATCTTAAAATTATTATCGTCGACGAAGAACAAGACATCTCCTTTAAACAATGGGATATGAATCCCCATTACGATGCCCGTAAAGTGGCCGAAGAGCTAGCCACAATTTGCGGGGCTAAAATAGTTTATGGCTCTGCGACGCCTCGCGTAGAAACTTTCTATCGCGCCCAGCAGAGTGAATTAAAATTATTAGAGTTGTCATCTATGGGTGCGCCTCGCTTATCTGGCCAGACAGAAATAATAGATTTAAAAAATGAACATTGGAAAAATTGGAAAAAAGTTAAAATAGTTTCTCCGATTTCAAAAAAGCTAGAAAGTGAAATTGCGTGGATGCTAAAAAATAAATTTCAATCAGTTCTATTTATTAACCGCCAAGGGATGAGTACTTTCTCGGCCTGCATAAATTGCAAGACTGTTCTAACTTGCCCAGATTGTGAACGAGCTTTAACTTCTCGTATCAAAGGAAATTACGAATGCTTACATTGCAAATTTGAAACTGGTGACTTTCCAGTTTGCCCCAATTGCCAGGGAATGTCTTTTCGTAATGTGGGACTAGGCACCGAAAAAATAGAAAAAGAAATTGAAAAACTTTTTCCATCGGCTCGCATCTCTCGAGCAGACACGGAAAGTATGAATAAGTCTGTTAAATCTCGAGAACAACTATGGCAAGATTTTTCTACTGGAAAAATTGATATTTTAATCGGCACCCAAATGATTGCCAAAGCTTGGGACCTAACTAATGTCGGGCTGGTAGCCATCGTGGACGCTGATAGTTTATTTTCTTTTCCTGATTTTCATACCAACGAAAACGCTTTTTCCCTTATTTCTCAAGCTATTGGTCGCACCGGTCGCACTGGTTCAAGATACGCTGGTAAAGCACTAATCCAAACCTATCATCCTGAAAACCAAATTATCCAATGGGCCGCCGACAGAAACTATCTTAAACTTTATGAATTTGAAATTAAAGAAAGACAAGGACTTTCTTATCCACCGTTTTCTCAAATTATTAAATTAACTTTTCGAGATTTTTCTCTGGCAGTGGTAGAAAAAGAACTGCAAAGAGTTTATCAAAAGTTAGAGACTGCCCGCGAAGGAAATAATAATATTCAAATTTACCCACCCCATTCTCCTTATATTGCTAAGCTCAGAAAAAGATATCAAAGACAAATTATTTTAAAAATAAAAAATGAAGAAAAAATTTCTCAACTTCTAGAAGCAGAAATAAAAGCTCTGCCCAATGGTTGGCAGGTTGATATTGATCCGATAAGCCTTATTTAAATTTTCAATTCACAATTTTCAATAACTAAATGACTTAAAGTTCTTCACCCACACTTTACGGATAAAATAAAATAAATCAACTCGAGGGAGCGTTAAGAAACTTTGTCATGGAGCGAACGCGGAACACAAAGTTTTAGCGATGAGAGTTAGATTTATTTATATTTTAGTAGTACGTGTGGCAGTTTTTGTAACTTTTTGCTGTCAAAAAGTTAGTAAGAAAAATTATAAATAACAAATTTTTATAGTTTGAAAAAAATATCCGCCTCAAGCGGTGATTTTTGTGTTTAAAAATTAACTCCCGCTTACAACAATCTGCAAGCGGGATAGCGAAGACATATTTCAGGATCTACTTACTCTTTCAATTATCGCACAGCTAACCACAACGCCTTCACTTTTAATATCAGCAATGAGTTCTTCTTTGGCTTTAAAATTTTCATTTCCCACACCGAAAAAAACAAGACCAATACCAAAAGTGAAAGAACATATGATCAAAATTGTCAAAGCAAGAACCTGGCGAGAATCAAAATAACCTTGAGGAGAAAGAACTGCTCCGCCAAAAAGCGCACTACCAAACATCAATAAGATAATTCCAAGTAATAAAGACTTCATACTCTTCCTCCTTTTCAAGTTATCTTTGATTTTATAAAACCAACTTCGCCAATTCAAATAACTAGACAAAAACTGTATCACCAAATAATTCCATAAAATAACAAAAATGTCAATTAAAAAATCCTACCGACAAGTCTTTGCCAGTAGGATTGCGTATTCTCTAAAAAAAGAGATATGTAATTTCTTGCTATATCAATGGAGCACCTATTTTAATTAAAATTCCATCCCATCCACTATGGAAGAAACTTAACGAAAATCAGGCATCACCTCCCTTTAATTGATTTCCAGTTTTATGTCATTTCTTTCACAAGATATAGAAACTTTTTTTCCGCCAAACTCGTCGAAGGACATGCCCATTTTAAATCCTGGCAGAATGAAATCCAAAAACATCTTTATCTGCTTGCTATTTTTATCAACAACGATGACTTTATGCTTGCTTTCATTGTTGGAAATAATAATCACCGTTTGACCAACTTCAACCGAGTTCGACTCTCCTGGCTTGAAAATAAGCGGGTCTGCGCTTGCCTTTTGAGATAATAAGCACAGGCAAAAAATCATTAGTACTACGCGTAAAGCTTTCATCATCTTCTCCTTTTTTTAAAAAACTTTATAATTTAGCCCCTGTATGATATCCTAAACCATATAAAGACCGTTAATCGTAAACATAAGCTACGATTTTAAATATTAGCATAAAACAACCAAAATGTCAATAGATAAAACCCCTAAAAAAATCCTCTATGTTTCCCGCCCCATCACCCCACCTTGGGACGAAGCTAGCAAAAACTTTGCCTATAATTTAGCTAAGGGAGTTTCATCTATTGATAGCTCATTAGAAGTTCATTTGATGACTTCGCTAATTTTGCCTGAATTGTCGCAAAACATCATCCAAGAAAAAATCTACAAATTTTCTCAAAAAGATTATAAACTCTCTGATAAAATAAGGGCTATCTTTTTCCAATATAGAAATAGAGAATCTTTTGATATAAAGCATTATTTTTTTACTCCTACTCCCGAAAGCTCTAATTTGATAAAAAATTTCCTCAAGGGTAATGCCAAAACTATCCAAACAGTAGCTACCATTCGTGAAGATATATTTACTGATAATCAAATCGAGGAAATGATGTTTGGTGATGCTATTATAACTTATTCCAATTATGCTAAAGAAAAATTAGAAAAATTGGGCTTGAAAAATGTTTCTAAAATTTATCCTGGCATCGATTTGGATGATTATTTTCCGCGAGAAAAAAGTGCATCAGAATTAGAAAAAGCTAATTTTAAAAAAGAAGATTTCATCATTAATTTTTCTGGTGAATACATTCGCTTGGGCGCCATGGACACTGTGATTGATGGCTTCATTGAAGTTAGTAGAAAAATTCCCGAAGCTAGACTATCTCTAGCGGTGCGAGTTAAAAACGAAAAAGATGCTCTAAAAAAAGAAGAAGTTATCGCTAAACTCCAGAAAGAAAATATTTTAGATAAAGTTTCCTTTCATGATAGTGGCAGTTACAAAATGAGTGATATTTATAATCTAAGCGACATCAGCATCTTTCCAGTGAGCAATATGCAGGGCAAATTTGATATTCCGCTTGCTGTTATCGAAGCGATGGCTTGTGGTAAGCCGGTAATAATTTCTGACCTTCCAATTCTCAAAGAATTTTCCAATGAAAATAATTCTGTCAGCATCAAAAAAGATTCCCCTCAAGAATTAGCCGGGGCAATTATAGAGCTTTATCAAAACAAAGAAAGAAAAGAAACCCTTGGAAAAAATGCCTCTCAATATGTCAGAGAAAATTTCAATATCAAAAAGGCAGCCCAAGAATATATAGAAATTTATAATCAATTATAAAAAATTAAACTTTAAAGGAACCGAGTCCCCCTTGGGAACTTGGTCCCTTAAAAAACAATAAGACAATTTTAAAAGGCGATTTTCGATGTTACGAAAACCGCCCTTTTGATTGCTAAAAATTTTAATTCCAACAAAATTCTTTTAATAAATCATTACGAACTAATATACTTCTATTTCCAACCATGATCTCCGTTGCGTTGATCGCAGGATAAGTATCCACTACTCTAAACGGTCCAACATCACCATCAGAAAAAAGTATAAAATCTGCATAATGCCGAGCAATAAAAAATTTTATTGGACCAAGACAAACTTCATCGCCAGCCCATACCCCGATATCATTAAAATCAGCAGGTAAAAAATCATAAACATCCATATCGTTACCCCCCAATATGAGTTGGATTTATTAAATCTATTATGATAATATTAATTTATTAAAAAGCGATATCAGATAATACAATAAAATAAATCATATGTCAAATAATACAACCCCAAAATCAGAACATTTACATGAATTTAAAACCGAAAGAATGTCTGTCCCAGCTCTTTTTTTTATGAGTGAAGATCTCTTGCCAGAAGAGGAAACTTTTGCCCAAGTAGCAGACATTGCTTCTAATAAAGAAACATTTTTTAAACATACCGTCGCAATGCCTGATGTGTGCTCCAAACCAGGCCGAAAAAATGCTTCAGGAACTACCATTGTTTCTGAAAATTATATCTTACCCCAAGTCAATGACTCTGATCCTAACTGTGGGATGCGCCTTGTTAAAACAAACCTAAATGAAGACAACATTTCTCCCGAAGAAATAAATCAATTATTTGAGACCTTAGTTGAGGTTGTGCCTACTAAAAAATTTGTCGGCACGACAGTTCCCTTTGATGTTGTAGCTGATATTTGTTGCCAAGGAACTACTGCTATCATAAAACATCTTGGAATTAAAACCAAAAATGAATTAGAAAACACTCAGTGCGGTGGAAATTTCTTTGATAAAGAAATGAGTCGCCAAGATATTTTTGATGTTATTCCAAAACTTTATCTTCATTTTGCCAAGTATCGATTGGGCATTATCGGGGCTGCTGGTAACCATTTCCTCGACTTAATGAAAGTTAACGAACTTGTTGATCCTCAAATGGCAGAAAAATTAGGCATTAAAAAGGGTCAATATCTTTTTATGATTCACACCGGGAGCGGCATATTGGGTCAATATACGATGTATACTCACACCGCTAAAAAACGTGAACATCTCTCTCAATCTCTGATGGTTACCCTAGGTAAAATGACTTTTAATTCTAGTAAAAAAGATACCTATAATAAAATGCAGACCAAAATTAAAAATCATATGATCAAAGATGATTCACTTTTGAAATATGATGCCAATGGTCCTGATGGAGAACTTTATATGAATGCCCGAGCCGCTGCCTCTAATTTTGGCACCGCTAATCGCGCTGTTATTACCCACAATATCTCTGAAGCAATCAAAAAATTATTAGGGCGTGACCCCGAAATGGATTTAATCTATGACTTACCGCACATTTCCATTACTCGCGAAGAGCACTTTGGTAAAAACGTAATGGTTCATCGTAGTAATACTTCTCGCGCCTATGGTCCGAGCAAAATGTCCCACCATCCCATCTATAAAGAAACTGGCGAACCAGCCTTTATACCCTCTTCTATGAGCACTGATGCCTATATTTGCGTGGGAACTGACAGAAATGAACAAAGCTTCTACTCCGCTCCACACGGCACTGGTAAGGGCAAAAATACTAACGAGAAATCGATAACCAATAAAGACGAATTATTCGCCAAAATGGAAGCTAAAGGCATCAAACTTTATAATGCCCAATCTTCAATTGTCATCAATCAAGACTCTGCTCGTTACAAAAACATTGATAAAGTTATCCAGGGCGTAGAAGAAAATGGTGTTGCTCATGTTGTGGCGAAAATGCAACCAGTAGCTGTTCTTATGTATTAAATAATGTTGTAAATGTTCTAAGTGTTAAAGTTGCTGTAAATGTTAAAATTGTTTTAAACACAAGGATATAATTTTATATAAATGAAATTTAATTGTGAAAATTTAGAAGTATATAAAATATCGAGAATTTTAATTTTAGATGTTTATGGCTTAACAAAGAAATTTCCATCAGAGGAAAAATTTGGATTAGTTAGTCAATTACGTCGTGCCGTTATATCAATATCCTTAAATATAGCCGAAGGTAGTGGAAAAATTAGTACAAAAGATTTTGCTAATTTCATAAGAATAGCAATTGGTTCACTAATTGAAACGGATACTGCTTTAAAAATTTCCATAGATTTGAATTATATCGATTCTACTGAATATGAAAAGATAGATTCAAAAATAAAAGAGCTGTATTTTAAATTAATAGCATTGGATAAATCATTACGTAGAAATAAATAATATGAATATAAATTCAACAATAGAACGAGCAAAGCGATGGAACAAGCAAGGCGATGGAACAAGCATCATAACCATCTCAGGCACTGACGGTAGTGGAAAATCAACTCAAATTGAAATGTTGAAGAGCTATTTAGAATCACAGAATAAAAAAGTTTTTTATTTCCATGCCATTGAATTTTCCTTGGCTAATAAAATTGCTGATTTCAAAAGTAAATATTGCTTAATTTGTAAAATCACTGGCAAGTGCAAACTTCCTTCTAACAAAGAAAAAATTGGCGTTACTAAAGCTAATTGTTTGCAAATATTTTTAAGAAAGTTATTTTTAAAAATAGATTTGTGCCGATTTAAAAATCTAATAAAAAAATTAGAAAAAGAAAGTTTTGATTATATTATTTCTGATAGATACTTTTATGACAGTCTTATAAATATTGAATATTTATCCAAAAAAGAAATTACCTGCAATTATTCAATTATCAAACCTAGCGCTTCTGTTTATCTTCAAGTCAATCCAGAGTTAATAATAAACCGAGACAGAAAGCCTGAACAAGGTTTGCAATATTTAATAGACAAAAAGATTATTTATGATAAATATGCTTCTATTTTTGAAATGCGCATTGTAAATGGCGATCGAACTAAAGATGAAATCCATCAAGAAATCAAAACTCTCATAGTAGGCATATAATACAGATTTCCTAACCCATGTCATATAAGCAGAACCTCTAAAAATGATAGTTCTGTTTTTTAATTATATTTGTGCACAAAATATTATAACTGTGCTAGAATTAAATTACTTTACTAAGAAATTTAATTACACACAATGTCAACAAATCATATTGCCAAATCCGCCCTTTGGGTCACTGTCTCAGAAATAATCTTCAATCTTTCAGGCTTCATAATCCACTCTATTTTAGGGCGAGTTTTAGGCCCCGCTGATTATGGTCGCTATGGGATCATTGTTACATTAACAACTATGGTGATAATTCTCATCGGCAACGGTATCCCGACAGCCATGTCTAAATATATCAGCGAAATCTTTGAGACCAATCCACAATTAATTTTAAAAATAAAAAAGCAAGCCTTAATAATTCAGACTGTTTTAATTGCTGTTATAACTGTTGTATTTTTTCTTTGTGCTCCGTTAATCTCCCTAGCTCTTGGAGACACTACCCTTACTCCCCTATTTCAATTCTCCTCTCTTATAATTCCCGCCTTTGCGGCCGCCTCTTTTTACTTTTCCTATTACACTGGCCTGCATGAATTTAATACCCAAGCCACCCTAAAAACTGTGCGCTCTTTCTTACGTATTATTTTTGTCGTTGGCATGGCTGTTGTTTTTGGTCTCTATGGTTCAATTTCTGGTTACATTATCGCTCCCTTTGCCGTTTTTGTAGCTGCTTATCTAATCGACAAATTTGTCATTAATAAAAAAATTCAAGCAAAAATTGCTCAGTTTCCCCAGGATAAAAATTTAGAGACTGAATTTGAATGGCGAAAGCTAATTAACTACGGTTGGCAAATAGTCGTCTTCTTTTTGGCCTATGAACTTTTAATCAGTATTGATTTATATTTAGTCAAAGGACTTTTACATGATGATGCACTAACTGGGGTTTACAACGCCTCCCTAACGGTGGGTCGCATCCCCTATTACATTTTTTATGCTATGACTGTTTTTCTCTTACCGATGGTTTCCAAAAAAAGTGCCAACAATAATTTAACCAATGCCAAGGGAATTATCAACAATGCCATTCGCATTATGTTAATTTTCTTAACTCCGATGGTTGTCCTACTCTCTATTTATGCCCATCAAACCTTGGAACTGCTTTATGGCAAAAAATATCTAGCTGGAGCAGTCCCTATGTCAGTCTTGGTTTGGGGCGTTGGCTTTCTAACTATCTTTTATGTTTTAAGCTTTGCTGCCAACGGGGGTGGCAAAACATTTGTTTCAATGATGATTTCTTTTTTTGGCTTAATTGTCAATGTCGTTTTAAATTATATTTTAATCTTAAAGATGGGTCTTGTTGGATCTGCCTGGGCTACCACTGTCGCGTCTTTTGTTGTAATGCTTATTATGCTCTATTATATAAAGAAACATTTCGAAGCTTCCTTGGATTTTATGGAGCTTTTAAAAGTGCTCTTATCTGGAATAATTTTGTATTTTTCAGCCTCCCTTATTCCCGCTGGAAAGATTTCATTTATTCCAATCAGTTTAGCTTTACTTTTGGTTTATTTTGGAATATTATATATTCTAAAGGGGGTAACCAAACAAGATTTGGCTTTACTCAAATTTAATAAAGCTTTTAAAAAGTAATCTATGTACAAGAAAATTTTGACCGTGAGTTTGGCGCTATCTCTATTTACTACCCTAAAAATTTCTGCCGAGGATTATAATATCTTTGTCGATATTAATAATACCTCTGGAATTGAAGATGGGAGTGAAACCAATCCCTTTAATTCAATCACTGAAGCGCTAGAAATGGCTACCACCAATGATATAGACTCCAGAAAAATCTATGTAAAAAATGGTGAATATCCTGAAAGCATCACCTTGACAGAAGGAATGGAGCTTTATGGAGAAAGTAAAAGTGACACAATAATCAATGGCACTGGCGAAAGTACTACTGTGGCAATGAATAACAAAACTGCCTTAGAAAATATTAAAATTTATAAAGGTAACACCGGAATTTCCATCGAAAAAAATTCCAAAGTAACAATCAAAAATGTTAAAATTCAAAAAACCAAAAAAATTGGTATTGAAATTGAAGAGTCTAGTAAAAAAAGACTAGTAGAAATAAGCGATTGTGAAATTTATGAAAATGACGGCAAAGGAATCTATATCAAAAAAGATAATTATGCCCGAATTCATGATAATGAAATCTATGACAATGATGAAGAGGGAATAGATGTCCGCGCTAGCGCCAAGGGGAGTATCAAAAGCAATAAGATTTATAAAAATGGTGAGGGTGGAATTGAAATTATAGTGGAAAGATCAAAGATGGATATTGATAAAAATAAGATTTACAAAAATTCAGCTAGTGGAATTGCGCTGCAAGCCTACAAAGGAGGATTGAGCTCAGTAAGCGACAATAGTATTGAAAAAAATAAAATTACCTCCAATAAACAATTTGGCATAAAGTGTGATACCCCTAGTAATCTAAAAACTAACAAGCCTGTTCTATGGTCAGAATCAGTCAGCCTAAAAAACAACACCATTGAAAAAAATAAACAAGGATTATTCTCCAATATCTGCCACTTCCAGAAATACTAAAAAAATATTAAACTCCAAAAAAAACACTCCGATAGAGTGTTTTTTCTTTTCTTTTTAAAGCTTTTTCGTTATACTTAGAGTATAAAACATGTTAACATTTCAACAATTACACACAATCATAATTAATTAAAATACAATTTTTAATTTTATCTATGATTACTGATTGCTAGTTACCGATTACTAGATACAATAAATCTTTCAACTTTAACACTTAGAACATTTCTAACGATTACAACAATTCTTATGCCTTTTTTCAAACAAACTAAATATCTCTTGCTTACATCGATTTCTACCATCTTGGCTCTAAATTCTTTTTTCTTTATTGAGCGCAAATCCACCAACGCTTTTCCCTTGATTTTTGATAATATTAAAATTCATTACTTTATATATTTGGTCTGTATGACTGGGCTTATATGGACCACTTTTTATTTCC
>Ga0209800_10004532_pt1 | contig 10216 bp, 7 predicted proteins | sample Higcelweek8metaG_FD_187174 | JGI IMG/M metagenome (GOLD analysis project Ga0209800, IMG submission 187174) | Freshwater pond sediment microbial communities from the University of Edinburgh, under environmental carbon perturbations - High... | ecosystem: Environmental > Aquatic > Freshwater >... | reverse complement strand
TTCGGAGAGTTCAACGCCGAGGCGGCGCACCCGCACGCGGCGCTCCATGGCTCGCTGGGCTATGTCCCAGGCCATGGCGGCGATCTCGTCGTCCCTCGTGAGGATGCGCGGCGACCGGGCCGAAGCGGAGGCGAAGCGCCCGTCGCTGTAGTCGATTCTGAGCGTCACCTTCCGCGCGCCGAGATTTTCCTTGCGCGCGGCGAAGCCGAGTGTCGCCGCGAGATAGGCGAGATGAAGGCGGAGCGCCTCCTGCTCGGCGGTGTCGGGCTCGAGAACCGCGGAATCCCTGAGGCAGCGCCTTTCGGGGGGCTCGGGATTGACCGGCGAATCGTCGATTCCTCTCGCCCTCGCCACGAGTTCGGGCCCGCGGGGACCGATGGCTCTCGCCTGGAAGGCTCCAAGGTCGGCGATGCCGCCGATATCGTCGATATCGAGGAGACTGAGCCTGTCCTTGAGCACCGGGCCCACGCCGGGCAGAAGCTCCACGGGCTGAAGCCTGACAAGGCTGGATTCCTCGTGCGGAAGGAGGGCGACGAAGCCGCCCGGCCTGAACACCCTGGTGGCCACCTTCGATACCGTCTTGTTCGAGGCGAGAGCGAGGCTCGGCTGGACGCCCGTCTTCTCCATTATTCTCATCCGGATCTTCTGGGTCGCGTCCTCGGGCACGCCGTTTATGCGCGAGGTTCCCGCCAGATCGATGAAGAGATGCCCCTGCCCTGCCTTCTCGACGAGGGGAGAAAAGGACATGCCGATCTCCCACATGGCGTTGTCGGCTTTCCGGTACAGGTCGGGGTGAGGCGGCCTCACAGCGAGGCCGGGAAGACGGTGCCGCGCCAGCGAGAGCATCATGCCCCGCTTGATGCCTTCCCTGTGCGCTTCCGGCGAAAGATCGAGGACGATGGCGCGGGCCGCTCCCTCCCTCGCGACCACGAAGGGACGCGACCTGAGGCTGCGGTCCAGCCCCTCCTCGATGGCGGCCATGAGGCCCACGGCGTTGACGTGGAGGACCGTGCCGCCCATCAGCCACCTCCTTTCGAATCGCCGGCGTTCGACACGCCGTCCCCGGAGAGCCCGGCCCACAGTTCGGCCATGAGCGCCGCGCTCGCCGCCGCCTTTGTGGCCGCGCTCGCCGCTGCCTTTCCCGCGCCCGCCACGCTCCCCTCGCCCGCCGTGTTTCCGCGGTCCGCCGCGAAAATCACCCGGAGCTTGGCCGCCTGGGCCGCGAGCGCCTCGAGCCGGGGCAGCCAAGAGGAAAAATCGGTCCTGTCGCTGAGTTTCAGGTACACGAGGGAAGAAGTCACGACATCGATGGAAGGGGGCGATCCCGGCTTTCTCGGCATGTCGAGGAGGCAAAGAGCCACGCCGCGCGCCTTCAGGCCCTCGATGACCCGCGCCGAATACCAGTCGGCGCCATAGAAAGCCACGGCGAGGGGCAGGCCCGAAAGATCCTTCGTCACGCGGTCCAAATGCCGGCGCGCGGCGGCGCCGTAGCAGCAGGAAGCGGGAAATTCGATGAGGAGAGCGGCTATGGCGGCCTTGGCCCAGGGCTTTTCCATGAGCCGGCGGCAATCGGCGACGGCTTTCGCATAGGCGGCTTCCCTGTCCGCCGCCGCCGCGCCTCCCGCCGCCGACCTTCCTTCGGCCGGCCCGATGAAGTCTTCGCCCAAGCGAAGACAAAGGTCGGAGAAGCATCGCGCCAAAGCCGACGCGGGCGCCAAGGTCGGGGCGTGCGGCGCGGCGCCCTCCGAAGCAGGCTGCGGGGTCGGGCTGGAGGGCGCCAGGGTCCACGCCCAGGCCCCAAAAGGCAGCTCCACCGTCGTAAGGCCGGGACTGAGCGACGCGCCAAGCCCCCAAGGGCTGTCCCCCACGGGCGCGATGCCAAAGTGGACATCGGGCGATATCATCCACCTGTCTCCGATCATACCTAATTATTACTATACATCTGTTAAGTATTCAAGAGCAAAAAAACGACCTCCGGAAGGAAATCCTCCGAAGGTCGCTTGTCGATGCGAGGGGCGGCGCGGCGGCCCTAGCCGCCGCGCCTGCCCGCCGGAACGCTAAGTAATCACTCCAGTACGGCGCCCTTCATTCCCGAGGTGACAACGCGCCTGTAGCGGGTGAGGAAGGGACTTTCGGTGGGCTGGACATAGGGCTTCCACTCTGCCTTGCGGCGCGCCAGCTCGGCGGCGTCCACGAGGAGGTCGAGCCTCTTGGCGGGGATGTCGATGCTGATCGTGTCGCCTTCGCGCACGAGGGCGATGGGACCGCCGCCTGCGGCCTCGGGCGAGACATGGCCGATCGCGGCGCCCCGCGACGCGCCGGAGAACCTTCCGTCGGTGATGAGGGCAACGGTCTTGTCCATGCCCATGCCGGCCAGGGCCGATGTGGGCGTGAGCATCTCGCGCATGCCGGGGCCGCCCTTGGGACCCTCGTAGCGGATGACCAGCACATCGCCGTCGACGATTTTCCTGGCCTGGATCGCCGCGAAAGCTTCTTCCTCGCTATTGAACACCCTCGCCGGTCCCGTATGGACAAGCATTTCAGGCGCCACGGCGGCCTGTTTGACCACGCTGCCGTCGGGGGCGAGAGAGCCGCGCAGGATGGCAAGACCGCCCGTCGCGTGGTATGGCCTGTCCAGAGGACGGATCACTTCCGGGTTTTTCACCCACGCGCCAGCGAGATTTTCCTTCACCGTCTTGCCCGTGACCGTGATCAAATCGTCCTTGAGGAGGCCCCCCGCGGCGAGTTGGGCCATCAGCGCCTGTACGCCGCCCGCCTGATACAGGTCCTGGATATGATGGGATCCGCCAGGCGACATGGAGCAGAGATGAGGCACCTTGCTCCCTATCATGTTGAAAAGTTCGATATCGAAGTCCACGCCGGCGGCCCAGGCGATGGCGGGCAGATGGAGCGTCGTATTCGTCGATCCTCCAAGGGCGAGATCCACCGCCACGGCGTTCTCGAAAGCCGCGCGCGTGAGGATGTCCCTCGGCTTGATGTCCTTTTCGACGAGATTCATGATGGCCCTTCCCGCTTCCTTGGCCAGGCGATCGCGCGCGGAGTAGACGGCCGGAATCGTGCCGTTGCCGGGCAGGCCGAGGCCGAGCGCTTCCATCATGCAGTTCATCGTATTGGCGGTGAACATGCCCGAGCAGGAACCGCAGCCCGGACAGGCCGCGTTCTCGACCTCCAGGAGGTCGGCGTCGCTCGCCGTTCCGGCGATGTGCTTGCCCACGGTCTCGAACACCGTGTTCAGGTCGATTTCCTTTCCGTTGAGCATTCCCGTGAGCATGGGCCCGCCGGAAATGACAACGGAGGGAATATTCAGCTTCGCCGCCGCCATCGCCATGCCAGGAATGATCTTGTCGCAGTTGGTCACCATGACGAGACCGTCGAAGGCATGCCCCTGCGCCATGACCTCGATCGAATCCATGATCAGCTCGCGCGAGGGCAGGGAAAATTTCATGCCCATGTGGTTCATGGCTATGCCGTCGCAGACGCCTATCGTCGGGAACTCTATGGGCAGGCCGCCGGCCGCGTAGATGCCGGCCTTCACCGCGTCCACGATCCGGTTGAGATGGACGTGGCCGGGTATGATCTGATTGTAGGAATTGGCGACCCCGATCCAAGGCCGCTCAATCTCCCAGTCTGTATAGCCCGCTGCCTTGAGCAGAGCCCGATGAGGAGCCCTTTGAGGACCCAGTTTCGCTCTATCGCTTCGCATTGTTAATCTCCTTGATTATATCGCTTCGAATTCCGCTATCAGCCGAGCCCAGGAAGGAAGAGCACCAATTGCGGCACATAGGTTATGAGGAGGAATACAGCGATCAGTATGAAGACCATCGGGATGATGGGCTTCGTGATCCTCCCCATCGGCAGACCAGTGATCGCGCTCGCCACGTAAATATCGATGGCGACGGGAGGCGTGGCCATGCCGATGGCGAGCCCCACGGTGAGGACGACGCCGAAATGTATCAGGTTGCCGCCGACGCCAATGATGGCCGGAAGAAATATCGGCGTCAGGATGATGAGCGCCGATGCCGTCTCCATGAACATTCCCGACAATAGAATAATGACGTCGATCATCAGGTAAATGAGGATGGCATTGTTGCTCGTCACGCTGAGCATGGCGCCCGCTATCGCCTGGGGGATCTGGTAAAAGGCGAGGCCCCAGCCGAAAACCTTCGATGTCGCGATGATGAACATGATGAGGGCTGAGGTTACGCCGGACCCTACCACCAGCTTGTAGAACTTCTTGAAGTCGAGGGCCTTGTAGACGAAGATCGCCACGACAAGCGTATAGACGACAGCGATGGCCGCGGCTTCCGAGGGCGTGAAGACGCCCGAGAAGATGCCGCCGAGGATGATGATCGGGCACATGAGTCCCCAGGTTGCCGTCCCGAATCGCTTCAGGATTTCCCTGGCGGAATATTTCTTGCCGGCGGGATAGTTCCGCTTTTTCGCGATGTAGATAGCCCAGATGATGAGACCAATCCCCATGAGAGTGCCGGGGATGAATCCGCCCAGGAAGAGTTTGGCCACCGATTCGCCCGCGATGACGGCATAGAGAACCATGGGAACCGATGGGGGTATGACGACGCCGATCGTACCAGCCGACGCGATAAGCGCGGCCGAGAAGTCCACGTCGTACTTCCTCTCCTCGAGCTCGGGCAGGAGGGAGGCGCCGACGGCGGCCGTCGTCGCGGCACCCGAACCGGAAATGGCCGCGATGAACATGGATGCCAGCACCGATACGATGGACAGTCCGCCCCTGATCCGTCCGAGACAGGCTTCCGCGAAGGCTACGATGCGCTCTGAAATGCCTCCCCGCGCGAGGACATCGCCGGCGAGGATAAAGAAGGGAACCGCCACGAGGGAGAAGGAGTTGTTCCCTTCGAACAGCGTCTGCGGGACCATCTGCAGGGGGATGCCGCTCGTGATGAACACGACGAGGGCGGAAAGGCCGATGGAAAGACCGATGGGCACGCCGATCAGCAGAAAGAGGAAAAAAGCGCCGAATATCAGGTAACCCATATCAGCTCCTTTTCCAGATCGTCGCGAGGGAATCGGCGATATGGATCAGCACGATGCACCCCACCAAGGGATACATGAGATAAATCCACTTCATGGACACCATCATGGCCGGGGAAAGCTGCCCGGCTTCCGTCTTCATGAGATAGGCGCCGTAATACGCCACAACCGTGAAAAACAGGACACCCAGAAGGCCGATAACCGTCCGCATGACGTTCTTCGCGACAGGCGGCAACTTATCGAGCACGAAGGTGACGGCGATATGGTTGCCCTTCTTGAAGGCGACTGACGTCCCCAGGAGGCTGGCGAAGACGAGAAGGAAGCAGGCCAGTTCCTCGGACCAGGTGAGGGCGTCGAAGAAAAACCTGAAAACGACCTGGGCCACGGTCACGATCACCATGAGGACGAGCGTTACGAATAACGCCGCCTCGGTGATCGTGTTGATCCGGTCGCTCAGTGAATGGAGGAAGCTTGAAGGATGCTTCCCCTCTTCAGTTGAGGACATTATTGTCTCCTGTTCATTTCGTCGCGAGAATGGCGTCCAGGAAATCCTGGCCATATTCGGCCGCGTATTTCGCGTAGACCGGCTTTACGGCTTCCAGGAAGGGCTTGAGGCTGGGGGTCGCGATCTGCATGCCCTTGGCCGTCAGGTCTTTCATCCACTGAGCCTCGCTCGCGTTGTTGAAGTCGCGCTCGAACTGGGCCGCTTCCTTCGCCGCCTTCATCACCGCATCCTTCTGGGCGGGCTTGAGTTTGTCCCAGGTTTTCATGCTCATGATGAGTGGAGCCGGCGCATAGGCGTGGCGGGTGATCGTCATGTATTTCTGGCTGTCGTAAAGCTTGAAAGAGACAATGACGTTGAGGGGATTTTCCTGCCCGTCGATCGTGCCCTGCTGAAGCGCGGTAAGCGCCTCCGTCCAGGCCATCGGCACAGCGTTGGCTCCCAGAGCCTTGAACGAATCCACGTAAATGGGGTTCTGCATCAGTCTGATCTTGAGGCCCTTCATGTCGGCCGGCGAATTGACCGGATGTTTGCTGTTGGTCAGGTTCCTGAAGCCGCGCTCGGCCCAGGCGAGTCCCTTCCATCCCTGCTTTTCAGCTTCCGCGAAGAGCTGGTCGCCGATGGGTCCGTCGAGAACGGCGTAGGCATGCTGGGGGTCCCTGAAGAGGAAGGGCAGGTCGATGGCGCCGAATCTCGGAACGAAGTTGATGAAAGGTCCGTTCGTGATGATGGCCGAGTCGACGATGCCCATCTTCATGCGTTCGAGGAGGGTTCTCTCGTCGCCAAGGACGGCGTTCGGGAAAATCGTGACCTTGACTTCACCGTTCGTGTACTTTTCCGTCAGTTCCTTGAATTTGGTCGCCGCCAAATGGAAAGAATCCTGCTCGTTGACTACATGGGCCAGTTTAATATCGATCGCGAAGCTCGGGGTGATGAGAGCCGCCGCGAGAACCAGGACGAGAAGCGCGCGTTTCATAGTTTCCTCCTAATAAACGCTTTGGTACTACCTTGGTAGTACCATGTTGCCTGAAATGCTAAACCAGGTATATAATCATGTCAAGGTATTTTACGATGGAAAAGAAAAGAGAAGAGCTCGTAAGAAAAGTTTTAGACATGATACAGGATCCCCAGGGTTTCCAGGACGGGAAGCTGCCGCCAGAGCGTGAGCTCGCCCTCCAGCTGGGCATAAGCCGCAACCTCCTGCGCGAGGTGATCATCACCCTCGAAGCCATGGGCTATATCTCCATACGGGAACGGCAGGGAGCCTTCATTGTCAAGCCCAACCCTGACGATTTTACCGCCAGCCTCAAGCTGGCCTCCTTCTGGCCCGACGACATGCTCATCAACGTCATGGAGATGCGCCTCATCATCGAACCGCCCATCGCCGGCCTCGCCGCCCTCAGACGAAGCGAGGAAGAACTCGCGAAAATGAAGGAGTGCGTCGCCAAACTCGTCGCCATGCACGCGAGCCCCAGCCATGGCGCCTCGAGCGGAGGCCAGTGGGATTCGATGCTCCACATGCTGATCGTCCAGGCGGCGCGCAATCCCCTTCTCGCCCGCCTTTACGAAGGCCTGTCTTCCACGATGGACCAGTATATCGTCCTCAGCCGCGTCAAGCTGCTCGCCCTGCCCCAATGGCCGCAGAAAATCATTGAGGAACATTCAGCCCTCGTCGCGGCCATCGAGGCCAAGGATGAGACTGCCGCCAGGGAGGCGCAGAGCAGGCATCTGGGAAGCGCCCTCGCCATGCTCAAGGAAATCTCGAAATGAATGTGGATCTCATAGCGGCTTCCGTAGAAGCATCGATTGAGGTGGATTTCTCCAGGGCTGGAGGTCCGGGCGGGCAGAACGTCAACAAAGTAAACACGAAAGTGACCGCGAGGCTCGCCATCGACGCGATACAGGGCCTGAGCGCCGCCGAACGGCGCATCATGGCCTCGAAACTCGCCAACCGAATCACCACCGAGGGCTTTCTGACCATTCAGGTGAGCGAAGAGCGCACCCAGGGCGCCAACAGGCAGATAGCCTTCGAAAGGCTCCTCTCCCTCATCGTCGCCGCGGCGAAGCGCGATCCGCCGCGAATCCCCACGAAACCCGGCCGCGCCGCCCGCGAACGGCGCATGGCCTCCAAGAAAGTCCGAGGCCGCACAAAACAGGACAGGCGCGGCCCCCCAGTCGACTGAGCAAAAGTTAATAAACGGGGTCAGACCCCATTTATTAACTTAGAGCGCTTCCAGCACCTTTTCGGCGTGACCGGCGGGCATCACCTTCGGGAACACCTTCTTCACGACACCGTCGGCGCGGAATCCAATTACGGCTCGCGCGGGTTCAGGGGGCTCCTGACTATTTAATCGGTGTGGCTGTCGGCGTACCGAGGCAGGCCAGCAGCCATTCGGTCTCCCTCTCCCACACATCCATCTGCTGCGCCGGCTCGCCCGGATAATGCCCCGCCCGGGGATAAATGACCAGGCGCGCGGGAACCTTGAGGATTTTCAGCGCCGTGTAGAATTCCTGCGCCTGTCCCAGCGGCACGCGCAGGTCGTTCTCCCCATGGAGGATCAGGGTCGGGGTCACCGCGTTCCGGACATTCGCGATGGGCGATCGAGCGCGATAGATTTCGGGATTTTCCCAGGCGAAGCCGCCGAGATTGTCAGCCATGTAGTGGGGAATGTCTGTGGTGAAAGCATCGCTGACCAAGTCGGTGATTCCGTCTACCACGATGCCGGCCCTGAATGCGTCGGTCTGCGTTACCGCCCAGGCGGCCATGTATCCGCCATAGCTCTGCCCCATAATGGCGAGCCGCTTCGGGTCGGCGATGCCGCGATCGACCAGTACGCCGACTCCTTCCATAATATCCCTGAAATCTCCGCCTCCCCAGTCGGCGAGATTGGCGTAGGTGAATTCAGGTCCATACCCCGCTGAACCCCTGATATTGGGACGGAAGAGCGCGAAGCCCTGATAGGCGAGCGCCCCGGCGGGAGAGATCATCCAGCTTTTACCGCCAGGGTAGTACTCGAAGAAGGAATAGGAAGGCCCTCCATGAGCCTCTACGATGAGGGGATATCCGCCGGCGGGGGCCTGCCCCGCCGGACAAGTCAGGATTCCCTCCATTGGAAGCCCGTCGGAGGCTGTCCATCGCACCACTTCGGTCCGCCAAAGTTTCGCTTCAGGAATTGCCGCATTGAACGAGGTGACCTTTCGGGGATGCAAGGCATCGTCGCCCGAAAGCGCCGCCGCCCATACTTCCGGAGGAGAATCCGCATTCTCGCAGATCAAGACGACAGCATTGCCCGCGCTGCTCATTTTCCCGCCGGCGATATACCCTTCCGTGAATAGGTCGCGGGTCTGCCCGCCGAATGCCGGCTGGGCGATTATCGCGGCCTTGGTTCCGCGGGCGTTCGAGTAGTAGAGATAGGCGCCATCGAAGGACCAGCCGAGCAGGCCGATCGTATCGAGCAGGGCGCCCTGGCTTTGGTCTTTCGCCAGGACTAGGGAAGCGCCGCCGCCTGAGGGTACGATGGAGACATCCATCAGCGTGAAGAAGGAATGGCTTGTCGAATAGGCGATCCAGGCCCCGTCGGGCGAGTAGATCACTTTATTATAGCAGCCTCTTTCAACGGGCGGCACAATATCCTTCATGGCGCCGGTCTTGAGATCGATGAGGGAGATAACCGCGGGGTATTCGTAGACGGGCAAGAGTCGGTCCTGGCGCACGATAACGGCCGATTTGCCGTCAGGCGAAAAGTCCCAGGCCGAGACGCTGAAATTCCCCGAGGTGATTCTGCGCGCCTTACGCGAGCCGTCGGCGCCGCCCTGTATGGGCACGGTCCAGAGCCGCACCATCTTTTCACGCTCATCGACGATGCGCGGCTCTTCCGGAGCCCCCGGGTCGGGATCGATGTAGCCGATAAAGGAAGAGTCCCGGGACCAGCGGTAGGCGTAGACCGCCGTCTGCACATGGCTCAGCTGAAACGCCTCGCCGCCTCCGGCGGAAGCGAGCCAGAGTTCAGGCTTGCCCGAGCGCAGCGATATAAAGGAAATCCATCGGCCGTCGGGAGACCATTGGGCATGAAAGCAGGGACAGTCGGCCCCGGTGATCGGGCTCGGATTCTTTCCGTCCACGTCGGCGACAAATACCCGCTGAACCGGATTTATAGGTTTGCCCCCGCTCATGGAAGTCGACGCGGTGAACACTATTTTATTGCCGTCCGGCGAAATGTCGGCATCGTAAAAATCCCACATCGCCATGGTATCGCCCAACGTCCAGGAATAGGCGCCCGCCGCGGTGAGCGAGAAACGGTCGCCCGCCGCGCCCGCCAGCTGGATGAGGCTGCCCTTTTCCAGCTTTATTTCCCCCGAATCGATCGCGCTGTCATAGGCGGGACTCAGAGCGGGGGTGTAGACGCGCACCCTGGCGCGATCCGGCATTGTATAGTACAAGGCAGCCGCTTCGTCGGCGACCAGCCACTCATTGAGCCCTTCCCGCCCGATGGTGATGGCGGAAAATCCCCGGGCGAGGCGCGGAGCCTCGTCGGCGGGACTCATAAGCTTATAGGATGTCCACGCCCATGTTTGTCCATCGCGTTCGGACAGCGCAAGCTCGGTTTGATCGCGGACAAGGGTGGCGGCGAACTTAGCCGTGGTCGGCGAGGTTATCTCCTTTATGCCGTCAAAATCCACATA
>Ga0209800_10004531_pt1 | contig 10217 bp, 6 predicted proteins | sample Higcelweek8metaG_FD_187174 | JGI IMG/M metagenome (GOLD analysis project Ga0209800, IMG submission 187174) | Freshwater pond sediment microbial communities from the University of Edinburgh, under environmental carbon perturbations - High... | ecosystem: Environmental > Aquatic > Freshwater >... | reverse complement strand
AGCCCCCCTAATAAGACTATCCCGAACCTTTCCTAATTTTATTTTATAACTTACTTATCATCTGTACCGTCGTCGACGATACCGTCATCTAGTATATCATCACTTGATACACTTTCTTCAACTACTGTTCCATCTTTTTCCACACTTTTAATATCAATTCTCCAACCTGTAAGCTTTGCAGCGAGACGAACGTTCTGTCCACCCTTACCGATAGCAAGAGAAAGTTGGTCGTTTGCGACTTCTACCGTTGCCTTGTGTTCGTTCTCGTTCACTTCAATGTTTAGAACATTAGCAGGTGAGATTGCACTTGATATATATGTGGCTGGATCTGGTGACCAAGGGATAATATCAATTTTTTCTCCATTTAGTTCACTCATGACTGTGGTAACACGAACTCCTTTTTGGCCGACACATGAGCCGACAGGATCAACGTGTTCATCATTTGAAAATACTGCAATCTTCGAACGACTTCCAGCTTCGCGGGCGATAGATTTTATTTCTACGACTCCACCAGCGATTTCAGGAGCTTCCATTGCAAATAATCCTTCAATTAATTCAGGATGGGTGCGTGAAAGTTTTAGATTTACACCTCGTGGAGTTTCTTCCACTTGGTATAAGTAAGCGCGAATTCTTTCTCCGCGTTTGTAGAATTCCCCTGGGATTTGTTCTTCAGGTAGAATAATTCCAGTTGCGCGATTGAAATCGATATAAACAATTCCTCGTTCCACTTTTGAAACGAAGCCGTTTATTATTTCACCTTCTTTTGTGCCATATTCTTCAATAATTGCGCCACGTTCTGCTTCTCGGATTTTTTGGATAATGACCTGTTTGGCTGTTTGAGCGGCGATCCGTCCATAATCATCTTTGTTTTCAAGAGGGAATACTAGTTCCTCTCCTGGGACGACATCACTTTTTATTTTCTTTGCATCGTCTATTAGTATGTGATGCTCTTCGTTGAAACGAACTCTTTCGTCATCTTCGGCAATTTCTTCTTCGTCATCTTCGGCAGTCATTCTGACCAAAGTGTCGTCAACGACAATTTTCACTTGATAGAATTCCATTGCTCCGGAATCTATATCAATCTTGGCACGAATAATCTGACCCTTTTTACCATAATCCTTTTTATAGGCGGCAGCGAGGGCTTGTTCAATTGCATCAATAATTTTTTCGCGAGGAATTTTGCGTTCTTGCTCCAATTGTTCAAGAGCAGACCTCATTGTTTTTAAATCTAACATGTTATTTAATTTTACTTACTATTAAATTGTTTTTTAGGCCATTTTGAATGGTTTTCTAAAAATAAAAGCCCGGTTTCGAGGACGGACTTACTACATATAATAGTACTACAAAGCAGTTTTTGGGTCAAATACCAAATTTTAGGAAATTTTACCTCATAAAATTTAGATTGTTTGATGATTTTATAATATGCTATAATCTGATTTAGTATTCGTCGCTTTTTATTACTAATTAACGTCGCGCTAAAATGACGGTTGCGCGATATGATTTCGCTAAATCATATGAAAAATTTATTTAAAACATTATTGTTTAGTTTGGTGATTATTAGTTCACTGTTTGTTGTAAAACATACTTTTGCCGCAGCACTAATCACTGTCGATTTGAGTGTAGACAGTATTGCTGTCCCACCAGGTAACGATGTCACTCTTTCATGGACAGCTTCGTCGTTTGCGAATTCATGTGTGATAAAAGGCAACGGTGTATTGCTTGATAATGACCTTCCTATTGGAACTCGTAAGTACAATCCTATGGTTGCTACGACTTATGAGGTAACCTGTAGTGGTCCTGGGGCTGTCTCTGGTTCAGATTCAGTGATCGTGACAATGCTTTTAGCTCAGAATATAACCCCTTCTCTTTCTGCTAGTCCAACCACAGTAGCAAAAGGGGGCTCAACGACTATACGTTGGTCAGTCAATATCGCTAATACTATTTGTAATATAAATGGTGATACAAATATCAAAAATAATACAGATTCTCGTTATTATGATTTGGTAGGAAGCAAAACATATACAAATATTCAATCTGATACCACTTACACACTGACTTGTAGTAGAACAGGGTTTGCTACAAAAAGTACTTCAGTAACAGTAAATGTTGCTGCCGATACTAGTAATACTCCAGTAACTGTTACAGCAAGTGCAAGTCCAACACAAATAACACAAGGAGAATTCACTAATCTGACTTGGACTTCTTCACCACGAGCAGATTACTGCTCAGTTCGCGATCTTCCTCAGACAGAATGGGCTGGAACGAAGAAATATTATCCTCAAGTCACTACAGTATATACAGTAACTTGTTATAAAACTGGTTATTTGTCTGGTTCAAAAAGTGTAACGGTCACAGTTTCTGGTGGCCAAAGTGGAACATCTAAAGCCGATTTAACAATTTCTGAAGACAGAGGAACGCTATCAGGAACCACTATAAATTTTCATCCAACTGTTTCTAACGGTGGAGGGGTGGGGACCGAGAGTTCTTTTGTAAACTCATATGAGATGCAAGTTTTCACTGCACCGAAATTAAATGGTAGTTACATTACAACATATAACGATCCTGACGGTTTGTATTATGAACACTCAATATCTTCAAATACTTATACCGCTCCAATGACGGCAATATCTGCTGGTGGAAGCTCCACAATAAATAATTTTCCAGCATACACTTTTGCTCCTGAGTCCGCAAACGCTTATGTTGCATACAGAGTAAAATTTTGTACGGATATGAATAATTCTGTAAGTGAAGATGTTAAAGGCAACAATTGTACAAACTGGTCTTGTTGGTCACCAACGAGTGTGATCACTTCTGGAGGAGGTTGTGGATGGGGGTTCCGATGTAGTGGAAATGATTATGGTAATACTGGCGCTACCGTCAATCTTCCAAATCTTAAGCCATCAAGACCTACTCATACACCAGCCGAAGTTTCAGTAGGAACACCAATAAACTTTTCAGCATCAATAAATAACATTGGGGCACTAACTACTGGTGCGAGTTTCTCGAATTTCTTCCAAGTTCAAAAAGATCTTTCATCTACAATAATTGATTTACCTGCGACTTCAATGAGTATTCTCGGTGCTGGGGATTCTGGTATCGCAACAGCTACTTATACCGTCCCAACTACAGGAACGTACTATATAAGAGCATGTGCTGATAAAAGTAGTAATGATAGCACTGGCGTTATAACCGAAAGTGATGAAGATGATAATTGTAGTCCATGGACGACAATTATGGACTTGCCATCAAATTCGATTGATCTTACCGCTTCGATTCCTATCCCAAGAGTTGCATATGCAGGATATTCAAAAGAGTTTACTTCGACTATTACAAATACTGGTAGTACCCCTACCGGGGCATCATTCGCAGTTTTGTTCCAGACTTCAACTTCTAAAGAAGGGACAAACCCAACTAATTACGTTGTGTATCCAATCTCTTCACTTGCTGGTGGGGCGTCAGTTGATATAAAGAAATCACTTTCTTTCCCAACTGCAGGTAAATATTATGTGAAAGCTTGCGCAGACAATTATGGGGCAATTACCGAGACAAATGAAACCAATAATTGCAGTTCTTCTTGGGCAGAAATTATTGTTACGAATATGGCAGTTTCCAAACCCGATTTATCTGTTACCAGTATTACTCCCACTTCCGTGGTGGTAGGAAATGAGACAGAATTTTCAGCAATAATTACAAATGGTGGAATTACATCAACTGAAAAAGCTTTCTACAATAAATTCCAGACCTCTAAATCAAGTAGCGGACTTCCAGTTTTGAATAGTTATACTACTTCGTTGATGAATAGTTTGGAAGGAGGGGTATCATCAACAGCTAAACAAAAAATAACTTTTGGAGAAACTGGTACATACTATATAAAAGTGTGTGCTGATAGTAGTAATATTGTTTCAGAAATATATGAGACGAATAACTGTAGTTCTTCTTGGGTACCCATTACTGTTATGCCTAAACCATTAATTCAAACCACAAATCCATTAACCAATAATCCTAATAATACTGCTGGTGTGGGAGGAGGAACAATTAAAGAAACTCTCAGAATTGGTTCAACAGGAGCCGGGGTTCAGACGTTGCAGTCATTCCTCGGGATAACGGCAGATGGAAAATTTGGTCTTATTACAGCCGCAGCTGTCAGAAGATGGCAAGCATTCCAAGATTTGGTAGCTGACGGAGTCTTTGGTCCAAAAAGTTTGACAAAATCAGGGCTCAATAATTAATAATAGAAGATAGTATGAATTGCCCCGCAGGCTTTGCCTGCGGGGCAATTCATTTATCCTCTTAGTATTTTATTTACTTAATATTTTTTATATATGTTATAATTTAAAATAGAAAATAAGAACATGTTTCTATTATTAGTAATATTAAATTTATGAAAAATATTTTAAAAATTTTTGCTTCAGGTTTGTTTGTTTTTGTCACATTATTTTTTGCAAATAGTGCTCTCGCCGCGACAGTCACAGCAACGGCAAATCCACCGACGATAATAAAAGGAGACACGTCAACAATTTTTTGGACATCTTCTAGTGCAACAACTTGTTCATACATAGCAACTCCTACAGGTGGAAATGGTGGAACCCCCGGCGGTAATCCAACTTCAGGATTTCTTCGGATCAGCAAAGCCTTTGCTGCCGACACAAGACTAAATGGTCCTGGTGAACTTGGTGATGATAATGGAGGTAGTTCAGAGCCTGGTTTTTCTGGTTCTGGAGTAGTAAGCCCCGACAAAACTACTATCTATACAATCAATTGTGCCAATGGAGCTAGTACGACAGTTACAATTACTGTAAATACTACCGCGGTGGATCTTACTTCTGCATTGTCAGTAAGTGGCTCTAGTTGTCCCAATGCGAATTTCTATGCAACAGTAACAAATATTGGCCCTGGAACCACAAGAGGTTTTTCAAATCGAGTTTCTCTATATGGAGGTACAGGTCCCCAGACATTTGATTTTAATTCAGGGGCTTTAAGTACAGGACAAAGCAAACAATACAATTCCAGTTTCGCTCTTGAATATGGCACGACATATACAGCAGAACTTTGTGCGGATACTGAGGATGTTGTAAATGAATTTAATGAAGGGAACAACTGTGCTAAAAAGTGTAACTTTACTTGTACTATTAATGGCGGAATGATTAGTGGTGGTTGTGGAGGAGGTAACAGCGATGGTGAAGACCCCAAAGGTGGTCTTTCAGATATAACTGCATCTCTACCAACTTTTACAAACGCTATCATTGGGATTCCCGTAATCTTTTCTTCGAATATTACTAACCTTGGAGTATCTTCTACTTTGAGAACTTTCCCAAACTTTTTTCAAGTCGCGACAGATAAAAATAATTCGACAAAAATAACAGATCTATCCTCTACCTCAATGGAAGCTCTTGCGCCAGATACCTCGGGAGTTACTTCAAAGTCTTATATTTTTGAGAAAGATGGAAAGTATTTTGTCCAAGCTTGTGCAGATAAAAGTGATAGGAATAGCGCTGGAGCTATAACCGAAAGTAATGAATCTAATAATTGTAGTGGTTGGACAGAAGTTATTGTCACTGATCCAAATGGTCCAAGAGGTACACTTACTGGTGATGATTGCATAATCAAAAAAGATGAAAGTATCTGTACTACTTCGTTGACGCTCGATGTGATCAATCCAATTAACGGGAAGGCTACAAATGTGACCAAATCTGTACCGCAAACCAACACAGTAGTTATCCCATCTTCTAGTATCACAGCTTTTCCTACAACAAAAAGTGGTATTGCTATCTCTTATGGTGGAACTACTTTCTATCTGAATCATAATGGTGAAACTCTCGTCGAAAAAAGAATAAACGCACAATGTGAGAGTGGAATTGGATGGAATGGGACTGCCTGTGTTCTTTCTGGATCAATTCCAACAGGTACACTTGGTGGTGATGATTGTGAAATTGAAAAAAATGAAAGTACTTGTACCACAACACTGCAACTCAATATTAATAATCCAGTTGAAGGGGCTGAGACGAATATTACAAAACCGGTCAAAGTAGAAGTCGCCTCTGGGATTACTCCCGCTTTGAAACCAGGAATAGTTGTCAATTATCCATCAACAAAGTTTTATCTCAATCATCATAATTTAACACTTAATCCTGACGGTAAGATCATAAATGCTTCTTGTAAGTATGGAACTTTTTGGGATAATACAACTTCAAAATGTATCGAAGTAGGTGGATGTTCAAATGGTGCAACCAATCCACCTCTATGTACCACCGGTGGTGGAGGTGAATGTCTAAACGGCGCAACCAATCCACCAGAGTGTACTACAAGTGATGATGGAAAATGTCTAAACGGCGCAACCAACCCACCTCTATGTACCACAAGTGATGATGGAAAGTGTCTAAACGGAGCAGCCAATCCACCTTCATGTACTATCTTTGGTGATTTCACGATAGACTTCTATGCGAGCCCAAATAAAGTATTTAAAGGAAAATCAACGCTACTAACTTGGAATTCTGTGAATGCTTCTGAGTGTCACAGCAAAGGAGAAGCATCTTTTGAAACAGAAGGGCTAAGAAGTGGAAGCGCTACAGTAATCCCAACAAAAACGACTACGTATCAGATTGAATGTACAAGAAGTGCTGTATCAAAAACCGCCGAAGCGAAGGTAAGCGTGAGTACGATAAAGATAAAAGAGAATTAGGAATTAATTTATAAATTGAAAAAAGCCGTTTTGAGTGTTGCTCAAAACGGCTTTTTTCGTTGTGGCTGGATTGGGTTGGTTAGTAATTCATATAGTTAGTTTAATCGTGTATGACAGCTGATTATTTTGGTGGTATAATGTCGATATGAAAAAACAAAACAAAAAGGTCCCAAGTTTTGATTCAAATTTCTATTTAAATTTACAAATTAAAACGATTAATAATCGTATTAAAGCCAATCATTCTGAGAGAGTATATATAGAGTTCGGGGGCAAGATATTTGATGACTTACATGCGTCAAGAGTTTTACCTGGTTATTTCCCAGATATGAAATTTAGAATTATTAAAAAATTGTTCAAGAATTCCGATATAATTTTTGTTATCTCAGCGAAAGATATAATACGAAAGAGAATACGAGGTGACCATAAAATAACATATGATCTTGAATCACTCAGATTGTTGGATAATATGAAGACTCAAGGTGTTGATATTAAAAATGTAGTAATAACTCGAATGCCCAAAGAAGGTACCACACCAAAAGAGATAATTGATTTTGATAAAAAAATAAAAAAAAGTGGACGAAATACTTATTATTTAGACGAGTGTGTTGATCATATTAATCCCAATAAAGATTGGTCCACATATAATATTAATAATTTTGTTCCAACAAAAAAGAAGTACGTAATAATTCTTAGTCCAGGAGGTGGTAGTGGAAAGTTTGGAGTTTGTATTAATCAACTTTATCATGAAATGAAAAGAGGGATAATTCCTTTTTATATAAAATTTGAAACCTTTCCTGTTCATGACCTATCCATCACACATCCTGTCAATTTAGCGTTTATGGCAGCATCTGCAGATTTCTACGATTTAGTTATGAAAGATCCTCATGATAACAAAGCTAGTTCTTATAATAGAGATGTTGAAAATTATGAACTATTGCATTCTCTTGCAAAATATTTTAAGAAAGAAGGACGCTTACTAAAAAATATTACCAGTGCCACCAATATGGGGATAAATGTTCTTTCAAAATCTGTAAACAATTGGGAAGAAGTGGAAAAAGAGGCATCTGCTGAAGTCGGAAGAAGATTGATAAGACACAAATACGAAGTAGAAAATGGTCAAGAAAAAATGGAAGTTCTAATTCGTGTACGTAAAATAATTTCTTTATTATGAAGATCAAAAATAAACTAATTGTTTTTGAGGGCATTGATGGTGTTGGGAAAACGACTATCGCGTTAGAATTAAAAAAATACTTAAAAAAAAGAGGGATACCTGTTATTTTATACGAGGATTATGAAGCTAAACATCCTGGGTTGAATTCTTTGAAACCTTTTGTAAAAAAGATTCCTATTGTCGGAAGTCATCTTTTTTATTTATCTTCCTCTATTTATAAGTCACAAGAAATTAGGAAATTATTAAAAAAGCATTGGGTGATTTGCGATCGTTATTTTTATTCTTCTAATGCATATCATAAAGCAAAGGGGAGTAATATCAAAATAGAACTCTCAGACAATTTATTAAAACCGGATTACGGTTTTTTATTGACGCTTGACGAACAAATTAGAAAAAAACGAGTAAAACAAAAAACCCACATTACCAAATCAGATCTTGCCCCCAAAAAGGTTGGCACTTTCCCTTATAAGATGGAGAATCTATTGAAGAAAATGGGTCTAATAGAAGTTGATAATTCAGTTTCGGTTGAAAAAACAATAGGAAAGATAAGTAAAATTATTTTTTAGTAATTCTTAATTTTAAGAGATTTATTAATCAAATTGTTTTTAAAATTAGTAATAAACCTCTAAAATATGGGACTGGGGATAACAGGTGGATAACCCCTTGACAAAACCCATAATTACTTAGATAATTAAGGTAAGTTAAGATATTGTTCGGATTTGCACCCCAAAAAATGCGATAAATCAAGCGTTTATCACAAACTTGGTACGAATCCTATAATAATAAAATAAACCGAATAAATTATAAATAAGATGAAAAAGACTATTTTCTTTCTCGCCAGTCTTTTTCTTTTCCTGCTATTAATTACAGGATGTGAAAAGGACCCGATCCCCACTAAACCCGTCATCTCAGTAATAGTCTCGAAGACAACTGTTGTGGCTGGTGAAAGCGTTGAGTTGTCGTGGTCCATAAAGGGGGCTATTTCGGCAACTATGAACGGAAAAGATATTTCCCTTGAGGATTTCATAATTGTGAGTGACCTAAGGAAAGATACAACTTTCGTTTTTATTGCAAAATCCGACAATGGTGTAGAGTCTGTTTCAAAGACTATCACCATTGCAGTAATTCCAACACATCCCGTGTTGTCTGTCTCAATCACTGCCACTCCTGATACAATCATGAAGGGCGAAACAACCAGGATTGATTGGAATTCTGAAGGTCCAGCAGTATCTTTGACGTCTAATGTGCCAGGTCTGAATGGCTTGTCAGGTTCAATAACTGATGGACCATCTGAAACGGTGACATACTTTGTCATTGTTAAGGGACAGAATGGTAAGATTGCATCATCTTCAGTAACTATTACAGTGATCGAAATCCTTCCTCCCGAAGGAGAAAGGATTTTAGCCCTTGGCCCGCTGAAGGAATTTCAGCAGGATATTTACTTGAAAGATTCGCTCATTTTTAGTCTCGATACAGCCGTAGAATGCAGAAAAGACGACAGATGGATTTTTTACCTGAATCACAAGTTGCAATTATACCAAGGAACAATGTTGTGTGATGATGAGTTAGTTAATACTGATCCTTTTGATTGGAGGCTGTCGGCAGACACGTTATTTGGTCTCGGGGAACCAAGGATTATTAAACTTCTCACTCCAGATACTCTACGCTGGGAATTCAAAAGTCGTTATCAATCGCAAAATGGAACTGTTCTACCAACGAGAGTTGTACAAGCCTTCGTAAGAAGGTGATAAAAATATTTATTTGGTTTTATTACCGCGCTAAAAGATTTTAGGCCGTTCTCTTTATGGGATATGGCCTATTATTTTTTGTCCCATTGTTCTTTGTATTTCTTTTATATGTTATAATTATAAAGTTAAGTGTAGTCTTTTTATATTATTTTTTAGTTTTTATTTAAAATAATTTTATTAATTAATTGTCGTTATACCTATGAAAAATCTTTTTAAAGTTTTTGCATTTGGTTTAGTTTTGGTCGGCTCACTACTTTTTACAAATGATACTTTCGCGGCTACCGGTATCTCTATTAGTATTAGTGCTTCTCCTAACCCAGTTAATTATAACGGAACCACGAATGTCACCTGGTCATCATCTATCGCCACTTCTTGTAGCTTTGGTGGACAAGATGCCCTTGAGGGGGGGGCTGGTTCTCCTCCGGCTACATTAGGACCGTCTGGAACCAAAACGTTTTCTAATCTCACTGCAAATAAAACTTTTACTATAACCTGTATAAAAACAGGTGAACCCTCTGCTTCAGCTTCGGTGACTGTCATTGTCAATCCGTCAAGTCCAAGCACTACAGGCACTCTTAGCGCCCCAAACTGTACGATATACGCGGGGCAAAATTCTTGT
>Ga0209800_10004530_pt1 | contig 10220 bp, 2 predicted proteins | sample Higcelweek8metaG_FD_187174 | JGI IMG/M metagenome (GOLD analysis project Ga0209800, IMG submission 187174) | Freshwater pond sediment microbial communities from the University of Edinburgh, under environmental carbon perturbations - High... | ecosystem: Environmental > Aquatic > Freshwater >... | reverse complement strand
GGTTGAAGTTGTTGGCAATGCAGCAATTGAACTTCCAGAACAAAATGGGCCAACAGCAGCAAATGTAGGTGTAGTCGTTGGAGTTATTGTAATTGTCATTGAAGCCGTTGTTGCACACTGACCTGCTGTTGGGGTAAACGTGTAAGTCGTAGTAGCAGTATTGTTAATTGCTGGTGACCAAGTACCCGTAATTCCGTTATTTGATGTGGTCGGCAACGCAGAAATTGAACTTCCAGAACAAAATGGGCCAACACCAGTAAATGTCGGAGTTGTGTTTGGAGTAATTGTAATCGAATTTGTTGTTGTCAATGCACATTGACCTGCACTTGGTGTGAAAGTATATGATGCCGAAGCTGTATTGCTAATTGCTGGAGACCAACTACCAGTAATTCCATTTGTTGATGTTGTTAGAAAAGCAGGAACAGATGCTCCCGAACAATATGTTCCGCCAGCAGTAAATGTTGGAGTAACATTAGGATTTATTGTAACAGTAGTTGTTACTGGAGGGCTAGTACTAGCACCAACTGTAATTGCAAGACTATAGGTTCCGGCGTTTGCACTTGTAACATTTGAAATACTGGGATTCATATCTGTTGATGACCAACTATTTGGACCAGACCATAGATAAGTTGCGCCAGCAGTTGGGTTTGAAACTGTTAAATGAAGTGTCTGCCCTTCACATAAAGGTCCGTTATTAGTAATTGGAGGAGCTATAATTCCACAATTTGTAGAACCTGCTCCACCTGTTTGACTAAAAGAAATATTTGTAACAATGTTTGCATAATTTGTAATAAGCAGAACATAAACCTCTCCAGCTTGAGTATTTGTAAGATTCGCGGTTTCTTGAGCAGCAGTGGAATAGCTACAATCAACACCAGAATTTGACATCAGACCAGAAGCACATGCCGCAGAAAGTGTAGTAAAAGGTCCCCAAGCAATAAAGTCAACGTCACCACCACTCGACATATAAATGTCAATATTTCCTGGTGTACCAATTTCCATCCAATACCATGCAGGATTTGGGGTTGTAAAGAGACATCCTACCGAGCCCATATCAGCAACATTAGTACTAGCTGGGAAAGTATAAGCATTACTTGTACAAAATGGCAAAGCGCTTAGACAATCGCCTGGTGCAGGAGAACCTCCCGAGCAATTAGCAGTAATATTCTGCGTTGAGGGGGGTGTATAACCTGAACCTGAATTATATAAAGCAGTCCCCGAACCACCAGAACTATTAGTAACAACATAGTAATTCTCACTGGAATATGAACCAGCAGTGTAACTAACAGTAATCGCATCGCCAGTATTAGCAGTGAAATTATAGCAAGAAGGTCCTGATCCAGTGCCAATTGTTGCCCCACTGACAACAGTACTACCTCCGACATTAACGTTTAATGAACCTCCATTCCAACCATCACCCCAGGTATCATATAAGCATATTGAATGAGTACATGTTGTAGGTGTACCACCACCACTCGTGCAGCTATTAGTTATTGCTTGACTAGATGGTGGAGTAGAACCATAAGTTGAAGAGTAGATAACCGAACCGCCACCACCTGAGGAGTTATAAACCGTGTAGTAATTCTCAGAAGTCCAAGATCCACCAGTGTAGTTTACAGTTATCGACTGACCTTGAGAAACAGTAAAATTATAACACGCAGGTCCATATCCCGTGCTTACTGTGGCAGAGCTGATTACAGCAGCACCATTAACCAAAACATTTACGCTTCCTCCATTCCAGCCATCGCCGTAAGTATCTTCTAGGCAAATAGAATAAGTACACTGACCGTTTGCAAAATCAGATGAAAAGATTAAAACAATGAGACTAAAAATTGTCAATAAAAAATTATGTATTGCTTTTTTCATAATGCAAATTCTTACGGGTTAATAATTCTAGAAATTTCTACCTCGAGATCACTGAAATAATTTTCAATCATCGTCATGTCTGCATTCCTTTTTAGCACGAGTTTGCAAACATTGCCACTGCAAATTTCCATAGAAATGACATTTTCGTTGTCCGAAAGTTCATCAATAATCCTTTGCCTGTGAGATTCGTCGCGGACTCCAACTATTTCAAATTTTAACGCTTTTTCATTTTCGAAATATACCGTTTGCGGATAATCTGTTTCTAACTTTCCCATTCCAAAGTTTTCAAGAATGTCGTTAATCATTTCAACAAACTCAGCTTCAGTCACTGAAATGTCTGCAGTATACATACACTTCTTCTTGTTGGTCTGATCATAAAACGAAAATTGAATAATTTCTGGATTTTGCAATATTTCATTTTCTATGAAAATTGCCGCCTCGTCGGTATAAAAACCACGAAGACTAAGGTAAATTGTCTTTGTATTTGTGTCATAAGACTTTGATGCGTCAACACTGTATGAGACAATCTGAGCATCAACAATATAAGCACAAAAAAATAGAATTACTAAAATAAGTGTTTTTTTCATGGCGACTGTTTTAATACTAACTCCGAAAATTGACGATGTTGATTTAAATAGTTGCCTATTACTATTGCTTTTTTGCATTATTCACTACAAACGAACATAATAAGTTCATTTTTTGTCATTTCTGTCACACAAAAACCCAACAAAAGAAATAAATAAAAATAATTTTAAGCAAATAGCGGCAATTCTCTACAACCAATCTCGTAATTGCAAATATAAACAAAATAATTACACAACACAAATACTTGAATTATTTTATCAATTGAATAGACATATAACTATCTGACAATTAAACAGTTTCGTTTAAAAATGATGAGAATAACACCGCTGTAACCAATGCGGAGATATAGAATACTAAAAAATTCTGAAATAAATCAACATTGTACAATAAAAAATCTCAATCAAAAATTGCCGAAAAACAATTTTTGATTGAGATAAAAATTATAAATTCTTCCTAAAAAATTAATAAACTACAGAAACTGTACCCGTATAAGGCTCTTCATTATTTTTAAGATTAACCACGTATACATAAACACCGGATGGAACAATTTTACTATCATAACGTCCATCCCAAGGATCTCCAACACCAGACTGTGTTTGATAAATAACTTGTCCCCATCTATTAAACACTCTAATATCAGCACCTGGGTATTTTTCTATGTTCTCAATTTCCCAAATATCATTAACTCCGTCACCATTTGGGCTGAATGCATTAGGTACATTAAGGCACGGCATATAGAAATCATTTAACTGAATATCTCCAATATCCACACGACAACCAGCAGTATCTTCAACTGCAATAAAATAAATTCCTTGTCTTAAACCTACAATAAGCGGATTTGCCTGAATATTTCCATTATAAAAGTATTTATACGGCGAAGTACCACCAACAGCATATATTCTAATATATCCATCATTATTGCCAATACAACTTGGTCCGACCGATGTTACAGATGCATCCATTTCAGCTGGTCCGATTATATAGGTTTCCTCTGTTGCAGTACAGTCATTATTATCCCTAACCATTAGAGTATAATTTCCTGCATGTAAATTATCCAAATCATCACCAGTAAAATCAAATCCACCTGTTGAAACAGTATAAGTATATGGTTCATATCCACCTAATGCTAACATAGTAATAGATCCGTCACTCTTACCATAACAGCTAATATCTTTCTTAGTAAAATCAAGGGACATTTGCTCAGGCTGCAGCAAGGTAAAGTCTTCTGAATCTGAACAATCTCTAGTATCAGTAACCGTAACCGAATAGTCCCCAGGTCCAAGGTTTGTTAAAGATGTGCCAGAATATGCTGGATTCCAAACGATGTTGTAAGGTGGTGCACCACCTGTTACGCCAATGTTTATTTTACCATTATTAAGTCCATAACAAGTTATATCAGTGACATAAGATGACATTACAACAAAATCTGGCGGATCGAGAGTAACCTCTGCGTTTCCTAAACAGTTCCAACCATCTGTAACAGTGAGATAATAAGTATTTGCATCTAGCCCGTCAATCTGAGCAGTGGCATCACCATTACTCCATGAAAATGATTGAGGCTGAGCTCCATTGGTTGAGCCTCCCAAAAGAATTCCATCAGGTATTCCAGAGCATGTAATATATTGTATAACAGCTATATTAGCATTTATAATTCCATTTTTACCAATTACGGCGCTCTGTTCAACAGTACAAGAATTTGCATCTCTTACCGTAACAGAATAAGTCCCTGGAGCTAAATCACTAATTGAACTAGCTGATCCAGGTATAGACCAAGAATAAAAGTATCCTGGGATCCCACCAGTAACATCTGTTGTAATGCTTCCGCCTATTTCTCCACAAACAGCATCCGTAGAAGTCAAACTAACAAAAAGCTGTGGTGGCTGCAAAACATTTATCGAAGAATAAGCTTCACAATTATTTGCATCAGATACGGTAATATAATACTGACCTATAGGCAAATTGCTTATTGAAGGTGTAATCATGGCATTGTTCCATCTATAAGTATAAGATGGCGTTCCACCTGAAACAAGGTTTATAGAAGCTGTTCCATCATTTGATCCATAACAAAGTAAATCAGTAGCATTAAGTGTGACGGTTAACAAAGCAGGCTCGGTAACAAAAACACTCCCAGTTGTAGGGCACAAATCTGCGTCAGTTACTGTATAACCAAAATTGATATTAACAGGAATATTAATGTTATTAAAATTTGTTGATCCATCGTCCCAAACAATTGTATATGGAGGAGTTCCTCCAGCTGTAACATTAATATTAGCAGTTCCATCTAATCCAAAACACAAGGCATTGGTAACAGTTTCAACAATTGTAAGTGGCGCAGGCTGAGTCAACGTTATAGAAGCCGTTGATGTACACCCATTTGCACCTGTAACAGTAAGATTATAAGTACCAGCAGTAGTAAAAGAATTATCTGCAGTAGTTGGAGTAGTGCCTCCACTCCATAAGTATGATGCTCCGCCACTGGCGGTATAGTCAATTTGAGGAACAGTACAAATAAATTCGGTTGTTCCCGTATTGTTTACCAAAGTAACAACTGGTGGGTTAATATCCTGTGTAATATTTACACTTTCAGTCTGAGTACAACCATTAGACCCAGTAATTGTAACAGTGTAAGTATTTGGAATAGATACAGTATTTGTTGCCAAAATTGGAGCTCCACCACTCCACGAATAACCAACGCCTCCTGTTGCAGTTAAAGAGATATATGTCATTGCACAAGTCAATTCAGTTGTCAACGAATTATTATTTATCCCTGATGGGAAGGTATCAATAACAATTGTTAAAAATGTAGTTGCGCACACTCCACCATCGGCAACAAAAGTATAAATTGTTGGCTCCATATTATTTATAGCTGGAGACCACGTTCCAGTAATTCCATCATTAGACGTTAGGGGCAATGCAGGTATCGCAGCATTTGGACAATACGAACTTACAGGATTAAAAATAGCTGGAGTATTTGGATTTACAGTAACTGTCATTGTGGTATTTAAAGCACACTGTCCAGCATCTGGAGTAAATGTATAAGTAGTGGTTGACATATTATTCATAGCGGGCGACCATACTCCAGTAACTCCATCATTAGATGTTGTAGGCAAATCAGGAATTACTAACCCTGAACAATATGGGCCTGCTTGTGTAAATGTCGGAGTAAAATAAACACACGGGTCATAACATGATAGACTAGCAACCCATCCTGCATATTGCACTGAGCCATCCGATGTGAAAACAAAAGTAAGAGAACCATCAGTAGCAGTAGATGTAAAAGTTGGAATTGCTGCGGTGCCTGTATAATCACCCAAAAGTGGTGCAGTCGCCGAATTTCCATTATATATCCTTAGATGCTCGTAGCTGTTTTCAGTCACATAACTTGTAAAAGTAACCATAACTGCACCACCAGGAGTAGCAGGATAAACTGTAAAGGTATAATTTTCACTTGCCTGATAAGTTCCAGCAGATCCTCCCGAGTCATAGAACATACTACCACAAGTAGTAATTGATCCATTGGAAATATTTACTGAAGGAACAACATCAACATAAGCAGTAGTAGAATTTGCTGATTGAGCACTTGCTGTGCATGTAATTACGCAACGATAATACATATCAGTAGTTAGCGTGGCAGTAGTATAACTTGGAGTTGTTGCACCAGTTCCACCAGTTACATTTGTAAAAGGGCCTCCAGCACTTGTAGATTGCTGCCATTGGAACGTTGTACCTGATGCAACAGTAAAACCACTAATACTCAAACTTGCCGAAGTCCCACTAGACACTTGTTGTGTAGCAGGAGTTGCTGTTCCGCCAACAGGTGTTCCAGCACAAGGCGTTGCAGCAACAAGCGTGATACAATAATCTTCGGTTTCACCATATGAAAAAGCAGTTGTATTTGCATAGTTGTTAGTTGTGGGAAATGCGGTTTCAACATTAACCACTCGCATTCGGGTTATACCTGGAGTAGCAGTAACAGGAACAGTAAATGTGCCTGTTTTCGTATGATTACCTGTAGCCGCAACAGGTTGAGAATAAGCTTGTTCACCAGCATCTAAAAAGTCTCCATCTTGATTATAGTCGATGTATATCTGGAATCCATTACCGTAAGACCCTCCACATGAAGTTTGTGTCAAACTAAAATTAACAACCTGGCCTAGTTGAACACTAGGAGCAGTAACAAAACCTGTATAATTACTATAAACGTTTAACGAAGAACCTGGTCCTGGACCAACAGTTGCACAAGTTGACGAATTGTTCAAAGTCCCCACCGTTACATTTGTAATGTCTTCATCATAGGTTGTACTTGAGTAATTAGCTGGATAGCTTCCGCATTGACATGCGTTTCCAGTAACAGCATAAGAAACTACATTTGTAACATTAGAACTTGCACTATTTGAGCATGTTGATACTAACTGATAATATGCATTTGTAGCAGTAGATGTTACAAACGTTGAGGTTGTACCTCCAGCGACATTTGACCAAGGACCAGTTGCGGATGCCGATGATTGCCACTGATATGTTAAGCCTGAGCCAACAGACAATCCGGTTGCACTAAGTGTAAAAGAAGCTCCCACGCAACCAGTTGACGAACTAATAGCGGCAGTACCTGCGGCAGGAGTTCCTGAACATGGAGTTAATGAAAGAAATACAAGTTGAACATTTGGACGATTATAGGTAATAGTCCCAGTCGGAGGAGCAGCAGGGTCAGGATTAGTTCCATCACTGTAATAATAAATCGACCTATAGTTTGCACTAGTAGTTGTGTAATTCCAATATGCAGTCGTACCATAATTTGGAACGTTTTCGTCAACAGCGATAACCAGATTATTTCCTGTCCAAATTATTGGAGTTGTAAGAGTAATCGTTACCCAACCTGCAGCGGCAGGCAATGAAACGGCTCCAGAATATACATTTGTTAATGATGCCAAAGGAACCCAAGTTGTTGTTGTAAAAACATTTTGAGCTGTATTTCCGATAAAAACTGTCCAAGTACCTGTATTTGTAAGGTTTCCCGTACCTGCCCAATAGAATTTAATAGCAGTAAGTTGCATACCTGCACTTCCACCGCCTGCCGTAATTTCCGCAGCAGTGTATATCTGCTGGGTATAATTATACCCATAAAAAGAATATAACGGATTATATTGGGTTTGAGTTACCGCAGTTCCAATTGTCACTGTAGTTTGTGCTTGACTAATAAAGCTAAGGCCTAACAATAAAATTGATGAAAACATTAGAACTTTCGCTAGTTTTATTGTTTTATGCGACATTTTTGATAATTCAGAAAATCTTTTCATAAGAACTTTTGAATAATAATTAAATACTAATAATCAGACGAAATAAGCTAAAAAGGTTGCTTTGTAAAAGAAAAAGAAAAAACACTTCATTGTTATTAAGCTGAATCTCTTTTTACATTTACCATATTATCAACCAGGCTTTTACACTATTCCCCCTTTTACAAAATTAACACAAAAAGACATACAAATTTATGATTTAAGTAATCTTTAACCAAATAAAATTAAAATTTATAGTAACGTTAAAAATTGAATGAACAAATGATAAAATATGCAATATTTTGAAGTCATTTTCTACAATTAAGCAAATCTGTACCAATTTATCATTTCTAACGTGTATAAATAGAAAAACCTGTCATTATAACAGGTTTTTCAGCATTTTGTTTAGTATTTCCTAATAGATAACAGTTACTGTTCCGACATAAGGCTCAGCACCATTATGTAATTCTATTACGTAAAGATAAGTAGATGCAGGAACAAATGTGTCTTTATATCTTCCATCCCACTCATCACCTGGACGTCCTGTATAGATTAGTTGTCCCCATCTGTTGTAAACGTATACATATGCTCCAGGGAAGATTTCTAGATTTTCAATTATCCAAGTATCATTAGGACCATCACCATTTGGTGTAAAGGCATTCGGAATCTTTAAACAATCAACTTGAACATCAGTCAAAATTGTAGAACCCATCTGCAATACACAATTATTTGCGTCAGTTACTAGAACTTCATATTGTCCTTCATAAAGACCTCCAATGTAAGGAATATCGATAAAGTAATCATTCCAACCAAATAAATATGGCTCTGTTCCTCCCATAACTGATATTTGGATGTAACCATCATTATTACCGATGCAGCTTGGGTTAGATGCCAAGAATGTTCCAGTTATTTCGGATGGTTCAAGAATCATAATCTGACCAGAATCAGTACAACCATTATCATCCGTAATTGCAATAGTATATTCTCCGCCTGACAAAGAGTAATGAGACGCTCCTTGTCCGTAAACTACTCCGTCATAAATTGTATAGCTGTAAGGGGCTGTTCCTCCTGTTGCAGACATCGCAACTGCACCATCTAAATTTCCATAGCATGAAATATTACTAACAGAGTTTATCAATTCTAGTTTTGCCGGTTCAGTTACGTCATAAGTTCCTGAAACTGTGCAACCATTATCGTCAGTTACATCTACAATATATGTTCCAACTGGTAGACCACTTATTGTTGGGCCAACGCCAGATGGAGACCAAACATAAGTGTATGGTCCAGTGCCATGAGCAACACTCGTCGAGATTGATCCGTTACTTTCTCCATAACACTTTACATTTGTAATGCTTGCAGTTAAAACCATAGCTACAGGATTAACCAACACATACGTGTCTGTTCCTTCACAACCCCAATCATCTGTAACTGTTACTAAATATGTTCCAGCTGAAAGATTACTTACTGTTGCTGTATATGCCGGAATACCCCATTCGTATGATAATGGCGTGTCACCGTTCGTAGAGCTTGCCTGAAGAATACCATCCGAATTATCTGCACAACTAACAGGGCTTATCTGAGTAATTGTTGCATTGATTGTTCCACTAATTCCTACATTAAAGTCATATTCTGCTGTACAACCATTTGCATCATCAACGTAACCAGTATACAAATCAGGCTCAAGATTTATAATCGGGTTTCCTGTTTGTGCAACGGACCAATGATAATTGTAAGGTGCCGATCCTCCTGTTGCTATTGCAAATGCTGAACCACCAGTAACTCCACATTGTGCTGGAGTTGTAGATACCAAAAGTGTTAACTGGGCTGGCTGTGATATTGTAACCGTGGCTGTTTCCTCACAACCATTTGAGTCTATTACTGTTACCTGATAAGTCCCAGCACACAAACTAGTAATAGTCGATGTGGTTTCGCTAGTATTCCAAGTCTGTTGATATGGCGGAGTTCCTCCAATAATATTGGTGACCGATGCAATTCCATCACATAGACCATAGCAAGTAGCGTCAGTTCCAGTGATAGTAAATTGTAAGGCAGCTGGTTCTGTTGCATAAACATCACCTATAGCCTGACAGCCATTTGCGTCAGTTACTGTATAGCTAAATGTCGTATTAACAGGTATGCTATTATTTGTCATCAGAGTACTTCCATCTTGCCATTCTATGTCAAATGATGGTGTGCCGCCACTGACTACTGTTACAGTTGCTGAGCCAAACAAACCATTACAAAGCGCATTGGTAACAACATCCGAAACAACAATTGGACCTGGTTGATTGATTATTTCTGATGCAAAAGTTGTGCAACCATTTGCATCCGTTACTGTATAGGTATAACTTCCTGCTGAGACAGTAAAGTTACCAGCTCCTGAATATGGTGTAGTCCCGCCAAATCCAGTTACAGTAATTACTGTCGTACCTCCATTACATAAAATATCAGCACCACTGGCTGTTGCTGTAAGCCAAGTTGGTTCAGTTACATTTATAC
>Ga0209800_10004527_pt1 | contig 10225 bp, 9 predicted proteins | sample Higcelweek8metaG_FD_187174 | JGI IMG/M metagenome (GOLD analysis project Ga0209800, IMG submission 187174) | Freshwater pond sediment microbial communities from the University of Edinburgh, under environmental carbon perturbations - High... | ecosystem: Environmental > Aquatic > Freshwater >... | reverse complement strand
ATTAATTATTTTTTGTTCTTACTTCTGAAATACCTGTATCAATTATTTCACGAACTACTTTCAGTATTTCTGGTTCAGTTAATGGCACATCGCTAAGAGTAGTTTTTATTTCTTCATCATCAAAAAAGAATTCTTTATCGTTAATTCGATAAATGAAAATCCAATGGACAACTGGGTTGGAAACCAGCAAATTAAGGAATGTTGTGGGAATATCTCCTAAGGGCATCCGGTCAATATGGCTATTTTGGAACGTAACCACAAGTGCTGTACCTTTTCCCAATTCAGAGGAGAGGTCAAGAGAGCCATTGCATGCCTCTGCAGCTTCCTTAAGCAGGGGAATCCCAAGCCCGACTTTGCGGGTCGTCCTGGATGTGACGAACGGGTCAATAACCTTCTTAACGGTATCCTGGTCCATTCCCCGTCCATCATCAATAACTTTCAATTTTAAAAGATCTGTGCTGCTGTTTTCCTCAATACTCATTGTTATTTTTTTTGCACCTGCAGCAATGCTGTTTTCAGCTATATCGAGGAGATGAAGAGAGAGTTCTCTCACCCGGTGATTTCCTGGATAGGTTTGAGAATTTGAGGTAATTTGTTGGGTTTCACACGACCAATAACGTCTTCGTCGATCACTATTACTGGAGCTTGTGAACAAGCACCAACGCACCGGCACACTTCAACCGTGATGTTTCCATCTTTGGTTGTTTGACCAGGCTCGACGCCTAAAACCTGCTTGGTTTTTTCGATCAATGCAGAGGTGCCGCCAACATAACAAGCTGTTCCCATGCAAAATTTAACCGTGTGTTTTCCACGCGGGGACGTTGTGAAAAAAGAATAGAACGAAACAACTCCATGTACCCGAGAAACTGGCACTTGAAGTTTCAATGCCACGTAATTCTGCATTTCTTCAGAAATAAACCCTATTGCTGATTGGATTTCGTTGAGAACGACCATGGTTGCCCCTGGGCGATCTTGATTATCAGTAATGATCTTATCAATAAGCGATTTTTTTTCTGGAATAATTAAGGGATTATTTTTTGTCACAAAATCGGTTTGTAAGGTTGTCATAAATTCTGCTCCAATAATGGTGAAATCTTTTCCTAATTATGCAAGGTTAGTTTACCAATCAATCCTGTCATTGACCAATAACGAATGTCATTCGTTGGGTGGATTGTTATCTCTATTCTCTTGGGTACCAGTATTTGTAGCCCCTATTATAACGTATTGTTGGGTGTTGAAATAGTAAAAAGACGACCTGAAGAATGGCTTAAAGCCATTCTTATTTCTCTTATTGAAGGTTCTGCCACAGTAAATGTTAGAACCCCTAAAAACTCTTCCAATCGATGCACGTCTCCATCCTGGACAATTGGAAAACCCTTAAGCTGTGGAAATAGTTGGTAAGCCTGTTCAGGAGTGATGTGCCTGGAGATTTCAACAGCGGGAATCGCAATATCAGTTGGTACAAAACCAAGGTTTTCAAGAAGACCAAATGCTTTACGATTAACATGAGCGGGAATAAATAGCCCACCCAACTTTTCTACAGCATTAAAAGCCTCATTCATCGATAATGACGTAGAAGATAGGAGCAGCTTCTCTTCACGCCTGATAAATTCTCCGGTTTCATCGACAACGAATTGCTCCCCAAAATGCTCAGGTTGGTTCTTCAAATCAGGCAAATGGCTATCAATAATGTGTTGAAATTCAGTTATCTGATCGATAGTATCAAACAAGCATAAGACATGGACTTCTTCTCTGGTTTGAAGTTCAACGCCGGGAAGAACCACGAGAGATGTGTTTTCAGCAGCTTTTTTCACAGAAGTGAAATTTAAAGTGGAGTTATGATCCGTGATTGCAATCAGGTCTATGCTGTTCTCAAGAGCCCTTTCAACAATGAGCGGAGGAATCATTTCAACCTCCGCACAAGGCGAAAGAACAGTATGCACATGGAGATCCGAACGGAATTGCTTTAGCAAAGGATTCAAAATTTCGGCTATTCTACGGGTTTACACCGAAATCCCATTTCCCAAAGTTTTCCAGCAATGTAAAAGGTGGGTTTATCAGTTGACAGGAGAACGATACCTTCGTCGTTTGCTTTATTAATCGTTTCCTGGTCCGGTTTGGCATCCTCCGTGATGATAATGCCTGATAGTTCAAGCAAGGTTGCAACGGCAACGATATTCGAATGCGCTTGCAAAGTAACCCATAAAGATTTGTGAGCTGCACCTGCCATAACGCAACTCAATAAATCAGAGGAATATCCACATGAAGGTGTAATTGATTGAAAATCCACACTCTTCGTTAATACTTGAAGATCCAGCGCTGTAATGATTTCCTGTAAATTCATATTACCTCTCTTTTTGTGGAGTTGAGCTTTCGCCAACGGACTCTGCTTCAAGCAGATTGATTTTTAAGCGTAAATTTGTACCTTTTCCATAAACCGATTCCAGTCGCATGGAATCAACACATCGCTGGATATTAACTAACCCCATACCGGCGCCAAACCCAAGTTCACGCACGGTTTCGGTTGCTGTTGAGAACCCCGGGCGCATTGCCAATTCAACATCCTCAATTCCAGGTCCTTCATCGGTAATATTGATCGATATTTGTTGCGGTTCTATCTCAACGCGAATAATCCCGCCTTGGGTAGTGTGGATGATAAGGTTCATTTCTGCTTCATATATGGCAATGCTGGTACGTCTGGCGATCTGAGGGGATGCCCCAAGGCGAAGAAGAGCCTTTTTTATGGCAGAAGATGCTGATCCTCCATGTATGAAATCACCCTGCTTAATGTTGTAGCGTAAAATCAGGCTCGATCGATCTGAGACGATATCCTCAAAAAGGTGACTTGCACGATACCGGCGGATCTCCTCTTCTTGATAATCATGCTGTAAAGCCTTGAGGATACCACTGGTAATATCACCCTTTGTGATAATACCGGCAAGCTGTCCTTGTTCATCAAGAACCGGCAAACGACCATAATGAGAACTGACAAAAAGCTTTAACGCTTCAATAACCGGGTCGGTGCTGCGCGTTGTAAGCAACTTGGTGCTCATGTATTTTGAAACTGGTGAAGATAGATCATTGCATTGAAGACAACGGATCAAGTCTTCAATGCTGACAATTCCTACCAATTGGTGATTTACAACTACAGGGGTTCCTGAAATCCGGTTTTTCCGGAAGAGTTCAAGAAGATCATTCATTTTGGATTCGGGAATGACAAAGTAAGGATCCCTGGTCATCACCTCTTCAACTTTTAATTCATAGGTTAATTCTTCTACCCGGGTGATATTTTCAGCTTCTTGATCCGTAAAACTCCGGTTAGGATTTGCCATATTTCCCCTGATTATTCACCACAGTCGCAAATGCCATCACCTACAGGACTCTCAAGGCTTGGAAGCCCTGCTTTATATAGGCGACCTGCTAATTCAAACATTCCGAAAGGGGAGGAGATAAGGGCAATATCTTCTTCAATTGCGAGGTCTATCGTCTCTTTCGGGATATTTTTTCCACGGACAATGATAATCGCCGCAACATCAGCCATCATTGATGTTCGGATGACTTGGGGATTACATAACCCCGTGAGTAATACAGCTTCCGGCTGGATAGACGCCAATACATCACTCATTAAGTCCGCGCCGCAACCTCCTTTAATTTCACGATCGAGATTGGCTGATGGATTTAATAAGTGCCCGTCGATTAACTTAACTAAATCTTTTACATTCATAAGAACCTTTATTGACGAAAGAATTTAGATGTTATCATACAGTATATTTTTTATTGCGCAAGTGAGATTACTCATCGGTTTTTAATCATAAAATACTATCGCAAATCGGAAATTCAAATATTGAGGGAAAGATGAAGAATATTATTCAAGGTGTAAAAGGTGCACGTGAATTTTATCCTATTCAGATGCGGAATCGCAATTTCATTCTCAAGCATATTAGAGAAGTCTCTCATCAATTTGGGTATGAAGAATATGATGGTCCATTTCTCGAGAAAGTTGATCTCTATGCAGCAAAGTCCGGTGAAGAATTAGTTAAAGAACAGGCTTTTGTCTTTCCAGATAGAGGAGGTGAATTAATTACGCTGCGCCCTGAATTGACCCCCTCTTTGGCAAGAATGGTGGCAGAAAAACAAAATGAGCTCATCTTTCCATTAAGATGGTGGTCATTTGGACCATTCTGGAGATATGAAAAACCTCAAAAGGGCCGAACCCGGGAATTTTTTCAATGGAACATCGACCTAATTGGAATAGATTCTGCTTATGCTGACGCTGAGCTGGTTAGCATCTGTGCATCTTTCTTTAATAATATTGGATTGGATTCCACGCAGGTAACAATTTTTGTCAACCATCGGCAGTTAATGGATGAAGAAATTAAATCAATTGGAATTACAGATGTGCAAAAGAAAAAAGTCTTCAAATTAATTGACCGCATTGATAAAATGCCTCCTGAAGTTTGGGATACTCTCGTTTTAGAAGAAGGTTTGAATCAAGCCCAACTCGTCGGGCTAAAAAATATTATCAACAACAAAGAGCTTTGGAAAAAATCGCAGGATTTGGTAAAGATTTTTGAAATTTTAGAAATTATGGGCTTGAAGGGGTATGTCCAATATAATCCCCGGATTATTAGAGGTTTGGATTATTACACGGGTATGGTATTTGAGGCATGGGATACAAGTGGAGAAGGCAGGGCAGTCTTAGGGGGCGGTCATTATAACAATCTTGTCGGAGATGTAGGCGGGGAACCATTGCCCGGTGTTGGTTTTGCAATGGGCGATGTAATGGCAGGTTTTCTCCTCGAAAAATACGGATGCTTGAAATCCGTATCTGATTCAGAAATTGACGTTCTTGTAACGACTTTCGATGAAGATTCTATTAGTCAATCATTCAAAATACTTAAAGAACTGCATAACAATAAAATTAACGCTGTACCATACCCTCAGGTTGCTAAACTTCAAAAACAGATTAAATACGCTGACCGGATGGGAATTAAAGTTGTCATAATCCTTGGTCCATCTGAGCTAGAGACCGGGACGGTTACGATCAAAAATTTGGCATTAAGTTCGCAAATTACTGTTCCGAACACACAACTCATTGAGTCAGTCCAAATCCTTATTGCGCAGCAATGAAGGATATGATAAAATCGGCAAGTTCATGGTGGCTGTAGCTCAATGGCAGAGCGCTTGACTGTGGATCAAGATGTTGTGGGTTCGACACCCATCAGCCACCCCAAAAAAAGAAACCTATCGGTTTCTTTTTATTTTAATGACGGAATGGAAAATCAGTAGGTGAGATTTTTGGTGGGGCCAGCCAAGTAAGGAAACCTTTTCCAAGTCGCTTTTCAACAGGCGGTTTATCATAAGCAACCAGCACAAGGTTTAATCCAATAAGCAATGCACCAATCCATTGGTTGACCGAGAGACTTTCGTGTAAGAAAAATTGAGCTGCTATCAGGGTGATTATTAATTCTCCAAGTCCAAGTAAAGAAGTTTGCATTCCTCCTAATTGCTTCACGCCAAAGAACAACGTAAACCGCGCAAGGAATGTGATTATTCCAAGAACAATGAGCGGCCACCAGGGAGTACCCGCTGATGGTATAGAAGGTTTGAAGATTCCGAAAGCAATGAGCACTGTGATTGACATTCCCAGCAAGGTATAAAAAGTTACAGTTGGGGCAGGCACTTCAAAAAGCACGCGCTGGTTGATTAATAGATGGAGGGCATATAAAAAGGCTGCTCCAAACATCATGGCTGCACCTACCATGTCAATTTTTTGTTCTGCATTACTAAGCAGTAAAAAGATACCCGGCAATGAAAGTATCAAGCGAAGGAGTGTGACCTTGCTTATTGATTGGCGGTCTATGAATAACCAAAACGCAACAAATAATGGATAAAAAGAATACAGTAATTGTCCAATCCCTGCGTCAATTCTTGAAAGACCACTATAAAACAAAATTGAACCCAAACCATTTATGAAACCTGCAAGTAGACAACCAACCAGGCCTAACGAATAGATGTATAAAAATGAACGCTTAAAAAGCAAAAGAAATATTAAAAACAGAGCGGTGGCAAGGGTTGTGCGGATAGCAACAACTGCAAATGGCGAGAACCCAAAAAGGATAGATTGTTTTCCAAATATCGGAGTTAACCCAAGGAAAATGGCTGAACTAAGAGCGGCAACGATTCCTTTAGTCCGTTGATTCATTTTAATTTCTACTTAACTAATGCGCGGACTTCGTCCAGAAGGTCATCACTTAAGAAATCGCCCTTTTGCATAAGTGATTGAATATGTCCTTTAAGGCGGTTCTTCTCTGCAGAGGTCAGTTCCTTGGCAGTTACAACGATAATGGGAATCTCCTTGGTATCTTCCCGCTCTTGCAATGCATCCATCACCGAAAATCCATCGATATCCGGCATCATAAGATCCAATATCACTAAGTTTGGATGTTCTTTTCGGATCAATTCGATGGCGGATTTTCCATCTTCGGCTTCATAAAGTATATAGTTGCCTTGCGATTGTAAAATTCTACGGATCAGCCGGCGAACGTCAGGGGCATCATCAACGATTGCAATCCTGGGATATTTGTCAACAGATACATTATTAAGTGCCGCAAGCAAGCCTTCTTCCTGATTTTCGTGGGTGGATTTACCTTTCAGGTCGACGGTATGCTCCCATCCTTCACCAAGGACATCACTATCAACGGACATCGTGTGCCCGGAACAATTGATAACCACAATATCGTCATGTTTCACTTGCCCGGCCCGAACCATCTTAACTAATCCGGCAAATGCTACTGCAGCTGCTGGTTCTACAGATAATCCTTCCATTTTCGCGAGCAAATGCATGGCTCGGTAAGCCTCATCGTCTGAAACACTTTCGAACGAACCTCCCCCAAGGTTTTTCATTTTGTTCCTCAATAAAGTATACGTTCGGCCAGGATCACCAGTGGCAAGGGTAGCAATAAGTGTTCGTGGAGATTGAACCGGAATCGCCTGATCCCGATTTTGGTGCCAGGCATGAACCATTGGAGCGCAGCCTTCTACCTGGATCAACCCCATTTTAGGGACATGATTGCTGAACCCCATCTGGTTGATCTCCTGGAAACCCTTTATCACACCAAGGGGTCCAAGTGCACCGCTAACAGATTGGAAATACCAATCTGGTACACGCCACGGAAAAGATTGAGTATGGGTATCAAGCAAATATTCAGTTCCCAAATGTTCCGTAAGTTGTTCTGCAATTTCAAAAGCAATAGTCTTCATTGCTTCGACGCAAGGGATGCTCCTGGCGCCTAAATCTAGTAACAAACCGCGCTGTTTTGAAAATTGGTCTGCTAAAACCTTTGCCTGGTCATACGAACCAGTTACTTTGACAACCTGAGTTCCGTAAATTGCCACTTCACGCATTTTTGCTGCCGGTACAAGGCTTGTAAGAAATGCCCAAAGTTTAATACCAGCTCTTGCTGCATAAGCTGAATAAGAAATTGCAACATTACCTGTAGAAGCACAGACAAATTCCTCAATACCGGATTCCTTAATCGCATTAATGGAGATCGCTGCCTGGCGGTCTTTAAACGAATGGGTGGGACCCTGCCGTTCATCTTTGATAAATAAATTTGGTAATCCAAGCATTAATCCCAGGTTATTGGCGTGGATTAGTGGCGTACCCCCTTCGCCCATGTAAAGATCGGGATTCGGCGAGCGCACAGGAAGAAGCTCATGATAACGCCAAATATCGAACGGACGATCTCGAAGAAGGGATAAAAGGGTATGTGAAAGGTTTTCGTAATCGTAGCGAGCTTCACGCCAAAAACTTCCGCAGTTTGGGCACGCAGGTGACCCCGGGAAAAAAGTGGATTTATTCCCGCAATCCAGGCATTCAGCAATAAAGTGAGAAGGCATTTAAAGATTAACTTTCTGAGTGGTTCTTCTTGATCGCCATTAATTCTTGTTCAATGGTTCTTAGTAATTCAGACTCTTTTAAATTGCTTTTTGAAAGCATTTGTTTACTAAGTTCATTGATCTGTTTTTGTTGCTCTGAATCAAGGTCGGCACCCGTAAGGATAATCACCGGGATACGGTTCAATCTTACCTCTGCTCGGAACTTTTCCAGAAGATCAAAACCGTTAACTCTAGGCATGAACAAATCCATGATGATGACGTCTGGAGTTATAGTTTCAAGGGCAGATAATGCTTCTACACCACCAGGTGCTGTGGTGAGATGGATTGAGGGATCAGTCTCAAGCATTTTTTGTAAAAGACGTAAATCATCGGCATCGTCATCAATGACCATTATTTCACGAACCGAGCTATCTTTACTCAAACGATGAATGGCATTGATCAGATCATCCTGAAGAAAAGGTTTTACCAAATATTCAGAAGCGCCTAAGTTATATCCCTTTTCTTCTTCCTGCAGTATTGAGCAGATTAGAATAGGGATATTACGTGTTTCGGGGTTTTGCTTGAGGTCATTTAGGACCTGCCAACCATCCTTTTGCGGCATCATAACATCTAAAGTAATTGCAAATGGCTTTAATTCCTGGGCTCTTTGAACGGCTTTTAAAGGATCGGTTAGTGGAATTACTTCAAACCCTTGAGTTTTTAGAAAACGATCATATAAGGAAATGACTTGCGGATCATCATCAATAGCCAGAATTACATTGGTATTCTGTGAGGGTTGGGAAAGGTCATAAGCAGGAATATAGTCTGGCATGGGAAGGGTGAAATAGAATAGACTGCCTTTGCCAACCTCGCTGTGTTGAAGACCAATCCGGCCACCATGTAATTCAATTAACGATCGACAGATTGAAAGCCCAAGTCCTGTACCGCCGGTTTTACGGGTAGGTGAATCGTCAACCTGAGAAAAACGTTGGAATAGCTTAACCTGGTCTTCAGGGGCAATACCAATTCCGGTATCTGTTACGGTTATAAGCATTTCTGGCTGGTTTTCCGGGGATTTTGAAACTGACGCCTCGACTGTGATATTTCCTTTTTCTGTGAATTTAACTGCATTGGAAATGAGATTAATCAAAACTTGGCTTATACGAATCTCATCTGCTTTTACACTTGGCAGGTTCGCTGGCACTTTTTGGATTAGCTCAATTGGTTTTTCTTTTACTAACCCGGAAGTATTTGTAATAGCGGAGTTTATGATGTCAGAGAGATTGACTTCTTCAATCTGAAGTTCCATTTTGCCGGCATCGATTTTAGAAAGATCAAGAATTTCATTGATCATATTCAAAAGATGCATACCAGAGTTATAGATGGCAGTTATATCTTGTTGTTGTACATCATTGATAGGACCATCGATACCTTTGAGAATAACGCGGGAGAATCCAATAACGGAGTTCAATGGGGTGCGTAATTCATGGCTCATATTAGCCAGGAATTGGTTCTTGACACGCTCCAATTCGCGCATTTCCTCAACGGCTTCCTGGGATACTGCATAAGCCTTGGCGTTATCAATAGCCACTGAAATTTGGTCTGAAAGGATTTGGAGGATAGATATCTCTTCCTCTGTAAATGCATTAGGTTCGCGGGCTTGAAGATCGAGCGCGCCAATGACCTTTCCACTGATTTTTAAGGGCAAACCAAGTTCTGATTGAGTATCTGGCAACAATGGGTTAGGGAAATAAATTTCATTAAGGGCGGTGTCATTTACGACTACAGTCTCACCTGATGATGTGCAATTTCCAATAACTGATTTTGAGCCTACACCGAGGCGATAATTCCGTCGTTTAAGTTCCTGACCAGCGCTTCCTGTGGACTCCTGGATGATTGCATATTCATTTGTATCATCCAATAAATATATAGAGACGTGATAAAGGCTAAATCGTTCTTGCACCAAATTCACGATACGATTTAATAGAATTTCTAATGACAATGTACTGGTAGTGTCTCGGGCAATTTCAGCGGCTGTTTGAAGTTCAATGGCACGTCTTTGAGCTTCGAACAATAGCCGTTGTCTTTCAATTGCTACAGCAATACTGTTTGTGACAATTTGAAGTGTGTGAATATCATCTGGAGATATTTCACCTGTGCGTTTTGAGCTGGCGATTAATAAGCCAACCGGGCTACCGCCTGTTTGGAGCGGGAAAACAGCACCAGAAGAAATCGACAAATTCTTAAAGATTCCCTGGGTATTTAATGGAAGGTCGGATTTCGAAATGTCAGTAAAAACTTTTGGTTCAGCATTTTTGAAATCAACAAATGAGATGACCGCTGG
>Ga0209800_10004525_pt1 | contig 10228 bp, 5 predicted proteins | sample Higcelweek8metaG_FD_187174 | JGI IMG/M metagenome (GOLD analysis project Ga0209800, IMG submission 187174) | Freshwater pond sediment microbial communities from the University of Edinburgh, under environmental carbon perturbations - High... | ecosystem: Environmental > Aquatic > Freshwater >... | reverse complement strand
TGAAATTCCTGTAGCAAAATTGAATATTTTTTCACCAGTTACAGGGTGCACTTCGGCAGCCATTTTATTTTTAATAGTACTTTCTTCTTCGCTATGACTTCCTACGCTGTAAATGGTGGCTAATGTGCCTACGAAAACTTCACGAGCAGCAAACGAACTCACCACGGCAATTCCTATTTTCCAATCATAACCTAATGGACGAATAGCGGGTTCAATAGCTTTTCCCATGTAACCGATGTATGAATTTTCTAATTTAAATGAATTTACTTGATCTTCAAATGCTTCAGTAGTAATAGTTTTGTTCTGATTTTGTTGGGTAATAATTGCTTCTGCATTATTGAAATCATCACTTAATCCGTGCGAACCTAAATACCATAAAATTACCGATAAGGCTAAAATGATTTTTCCAGCACCCGTTACAAAAGCTTTGGTTTTTTCTAAAACGTTTAACCCAACATTTTTTAACATCGGAATTTTGTAGCTCGGCATTTCTACTACGAAATACGATTTGCAACTTAATTTCAAATATTTATTTAATAAGTAAGCCGACAAAACCGCCATTCCAAAACCTAATAAATACAATGCCATCAATGTTAATCCTTGTAAACTTAAGAAGCCAAAAATTCTTTTTTCGGGAATGATTAAGGAAATTAAGATGGCATAAACAGGTAATCGTGCCGAACAAGTGGTGAAAGGTGTTACTAAAATGGTAATTAAACGCTCTTTCCAATTTTCGATATTTCTCGCACTCATAATGGCCGGAATAGCACAAGCCGTTCCTGAGATTAAAGGCACAATACTTTTTCCAGACAAACCAAATTTTCTCATGATTTTATCCATTAAAAACACCACACGACTCATGTAACCACTTTCTTCTAACACGGAAATGAATAAGAATAAAAACGCAATTTGCGGAATGAAAATCACAATTCCACCAATTCCTGGAATTAATCCTTCACTGATTAAATTTGTGAATTCTCCTGCAGGAAGATGTTGTTTGGCAAGTGAACTAAAATTAGCAAACGTTTCATCTATAAAATCCATTGGAATGCTACTCCAATCAAATAAAAACTGAAAAATAAGCATTAAAATTCCGAAGAAAATTACATAACCATAAATTTTATGTGTTAAAACTCGGTCAATTTTTGCTCGAATATCGGTTGCTTTTGAAACATCTATTTTTTGACCAATTTTCAATGTATCATTAATAAATTGGTAACGTTTTATGGTTTCTTTCTGTTGTAAGCGTTTTAAATCGGCGTGCGATTTAGTAAACGAACTTTTAATTTCGTTTCGTTCTAAATTTAAGAAATTAACATCTTGCGTAATTACCAACCAAAGTTTGTACAACAATTGATTTGGAAACGCTCTTCTTAAATTATTAAAATAATCTGGGTCAATCGACGATGCGTGTAAACAAGGTTCGGTTGAAAGTTCCGTATAGTTCAGAATCAATTCTTTCAACTGATTAATTCCTGTTTTTTTTCTTGAACTTATTAAGGCAATTTTCGTTTTTAACTCTTTTTCTAAAGCTGGAATATCCAGTTCAATTCCTTTTAAAGCCATTCGATCTGCCATGTTAATGACTAAAATGGTTGGAATTTCTAAATCTTTGATTTGAGTAAAAAGGAGTAAATTTCGTTTTAAATTTTCCACTTCAGTCACCACAACGGCAACATCTGGAAAATCTTCATCGTTTTTATTTAGCAACAATTCGATTACTACGTTTTCATCAATTGAACTCGCATTTAAGCTGTAAGTTCCGGGTAAATCAATGATTCTAGCTCTCGTGTTTTCGTTTAATTTGCAAACACCTTGTTTTTTTTCAACTGTAATTCCTGGGTAATTTCCCACTTGTTGATTCAATCCTGTAAGTTGGTTAAAAACGGAAGTTTTTCCCACATTTGGGTTTCCAATTAAAGCCACTTTTATAGGATTTGAACTCATGAGAATTAAATTTTAGTAACGGTAATTTCCCTTGCCGTTTCAATACGAATGGCAACATGAGAATCATTTACGTTGAAATATAAAGGATCACCTAAAGGTGCAATTTGAATTAAAGTAATGGAATTTCCAGGTAAACATCCCATTTCTAAAAGCTTTAGCGGGATTTCATCTAGATTGACCGAAGTAATGGTAGCTACTTCACCAATTTTAAGTTCAGAAGAACAAATTTCCATTTCCTTATTTAGATTGAATTAAAATACAAAAGTAAAAATTATAATCGGACTACAACTGATAATTGTCAACTTTAGCAAAATATTTATAAAAATTAATTTATTGGTTTTCACAAAGCCACAAAATATCTTCTAAAAGTTGTTTCATGTTCTTTGTTTTTGGGTCATCGGTTGGTTTGTCTAAATTAGTACCATCATAAAAACCTCTAATTCGTTTGTTTTTATCTACCAAAATGAAATTTTCGGTATGAACCATGTCATATAGTTCCTCTGGTTTGCCTGTTTTTACTGCCAAGTATGATTTTCTCGCTAAATAATAAATGTCTTTTTTATCTCCGGTTACTAAATTCCAACGCGAATCATCCACTCCTTTTTCAAGTGCATATTTTTTTAAAACTTCAGGAGTGTCAATATCTGGTGTAACGGAAAAAGACAACAATTTTACTTCTGGATTATTTTTCAATTGATTTTGTAACCATACCATGTTATCGGTCATTTTTGGGCAAATAGTTGGACAAGTGGTAAAAAAGAAATCGGCTACATAAATCGTATTATCATAGTCTTTTTGAGTGATTATTTTTCCATTTTGATTAGTAAAAGCAAAATCAGCAATTTTATGATCGTTACCAATATGTTGCACCGTAGAATCTACTAATTCTGGATTAATATCTCTTGGAGAATAAATTGGAAGTGTTTTTTCGGGCGTTTGTAAGGTGTAGATTCCAAAGAAAATCCCAACAGAGAGAACTAAGAATACAATTATGAATGTTTTGTATGGTTTGATGTAAGCAAGCATTTTTAAATTTTTTACAAAAATAGCGTTTATTTCATTTTTTAGGATGATTATACAAATGTTAAAATTGTAATTAGTTGATAATCTTTGTTATATTTGTGAAATTTTACCATAAAACTACTAATAAAATGATTAAAAATTACTTGATTATTAGCTTATTGTGTTCCTTTTTAGGGTTTTCACAATTTAATTCATCTGCCCCATGGATGGACAACAATTCAACATTAAATAGAACATCAGAAAAGACAATTGATGAAATGGTTTATTCATTTAATCAATATTGGTTAACTAAAGATAAAAAAGTTAAGGGTTCTGGTTACAAACCTTTTATGCGATGGGAAAACCATTGGAGAAATAAGACTAACGAGCAAGGTTATCTAATTAGTCCTGATGAAATGTGGGCTGCTTGGAATTCAAAGAAACAAGCAAAAATGTCAAGAAGTGCAAACAGCTTTTTAGCATTGCCTCCGAGTAATTGGCAGCCAATAGGTCCAATTCAAAATGCACAACCAAATTCAACAATGGCTAGAGGTAGAGTAAACATTGTACATGTTGATCCTAGTAATCCAAATACAATATATTTTGGAACACCGGCTGGTGGAATATGGAAATCTATTGATAATGGAACAACATGGTCACCAATGTCTGATGAATTACCTCAAATTGGCGTTTCTGGAATTGCGGTAGATTATTCTGATTCTAATACAATTTACATAACAACAGGAGATAAAGATGCAACCGACACCTATTCTATAGGCGTTTTGAAATCAACTGATGGTGGAGTTACATGGAATACTACTGGATTATCATTCGCAAATACAACTACTACAGCTGGAGATATTCTAATACACCCAACTAACAATCAAATTCTATGGTGTGCTACAAGTGTTGGTTTATACAAAACTTCAAATGCAGGAACAACATGGACAATGGTTCAAACAGGTGATTTTGCTCAAGGATCGATTCGATTAAAACCAGGCACCCCATCAACAGTTTATGCTACTTCAAACAATAGATTTTTCCGTTCTACCAATTCTGGAGATACTTTTACTCAAATAACAACAGGTCTTCCTCTTTCAAATGGTAGAATGATAATGGATGTAACGCCAGCTAATAGTGAATATGTTTATATATTGGCGTCTACTACATCAAGTGGTTTTCAAGGAATATATCGTTCTGTAAACGGCGGAACAAATTGGACTAAAATGTCTGGCACAACTAATATTCTTGAGTCAAATCAAGCTTGGTATGATTTAGCGTTTGCGGTTTCTCCAACAAATGCAAACGAAGTTTATTCAGGTTGTTTAAATGTTTGGAAGTCTACAAATGGAGGTTCTACATCTACAAAAATAAACGAGTGGTTTACATATAATGCTACATTTACTCATGCAGATATACATTATTTAGGTTATCATGGCAACAAATTGTATTGTGGTAGTGATGGAGGTATATATGTCTCAGAAAATAACGGAGCAAGCTTTACAGAAAAAACTGGAGAGGCTCAAATAGGACAATTTTATAAAATTTCAGTTGCAAAACAAACTGCTTCTAAAATTGCAGGCGGGCTTCAAGATAATGGAGGATTTGCTTATAATAGTAATGAATGGAGAGGATATCATGGAGGCGATGGTATGGATAATGCAATTTCTCCAGTAAATAACAACATGTATTATGGTTTTATATATAATGGAGATGCATTGTATGTAAGTAGTAATTCTGGGTTATCATTATCTGCTGGGATTACAGGACCTGAAAGTGGTAATTGGGTAACCCCTTTAGTAGTTAATTCTGTTGGAGAGTTGTTTTCTGGGTTTACAAGATTATATAAATTAGTTGGAAGTGCTTGGGTACAACAAAGTGCTAACACGGTAGGTTCTGGAAATATTGATTATATTGAAATAGACCCATCTAATAATGATATAATGTATGTTTCAAATGGTACCGGTTTATATAAAAGTACTGATAGAGGAATTAATTTTAATCTTGTTTATACTGCTCCATCTGCCATTACTTCAATAGAAGTAAATTATTCTAATTCTAATATTGTTTACTTAACTACTGCGGGCACATCAGGAACAGTTAGAAAATCAATAAATGGAGGTACAACTTTTACTGATATTACTTCAGGAATTCCTAACATTGGTAAAAATATCATTGTTCATCAAGGTAGAAATTCATTAAATCCTTTATATGTTGGAACAAGTTTAGGAGTGTATTATATTGACGATTCAATGGCATCATTTCAACCATTTGATACTAATTTACCAAATGTTTCGGTAACAGATTTAGAAATTAATTTAGAAGATTCAAAGTTAATTGCAGGAACATACGGAAGAGGTGTTTGGCAAACAAATATTCCAGTTGAAGTACCAGCTAATGATATAAAATTAGTTCAAATCCAAAATCCAACAATTGGAGTAAGTTGTGGTTCATCGATAATTCCTCAAATTGAAGTAAATAACAACGGATCAAACAATATTACTTCTGTCACAGTTAATTATACGATTGACGGCATACCTAATACTTTTAATTGGTCAGGCAATATTGCACCAGCTTCAAATCAAGTTATAGATTTACCATCTGCTACTTTTTCAAGAGGTTCACATGTAATCAACATAATAACAACAATTACAAATGATGCTTATTCGGATAATAATTCAAGTGAAAAAACATTTTATGTAAATGATTCAGGAACTATTGGAGTTGTAAACCCATTTACTAATACTACAGATGCTTTAATTTCTTATAATGAAAGCGGATCGGGATCACAGTGGGTTAGAGGTATTAGAACAACGGGATTAATGGCTACATCAGGAAACACTGTTTATACTTCTAATTTAACTGGGAATTATCCAGACCTTACAAAATCATATTTAGTATCTCAATGCTATAATTTAAACAGCGTTGTGAATCCTCAAATTAGTTTCGATATGAAATATGATTTAGAAGAAAATTGGGATGTTGTTTATGTTGAATACACAACTGATTTTGGAGCCACTTGGAATGTTCTTGGTACTATGGGAACAACATGGTACAATAGTAATAGAACAGCTGCTACTGCTGGTAATGATTGTTATAATTGCCCTGGTGCACAATGGACAGGAACAAATACAACAGTAACTAATTACACGTATCCATTAAATGCTTTTTCAACAGCGTCAAATATTATTTTTAGAATCGTATTTCATTCAGATGAAGCAGAAAATAAGCTTGGGGTAAATATTGATAATTTTGTAATTAATGGAACACTTTCAAATCAAAATTTTGCATTAGAAAATGTTATGGTTTATCCAAATCCTTCAAAAGGAATTTTCAATATTTCATTAGGAAATGTAAAGCCAACAGCAATAGATGTTTACGACTTAACAGGTAAAATCATTCTATCGAAATCTGCATTTCAATCATCAAATATTGAAACTTCAATTGACTTGTCTAATGCAGCTACAGGAATTTATTTTGTAAAAATTTCAGCAGACAATCAATCAACAGTTAAAAGAATTATTAAAGAATAACTATGAATAAATTCATCTTAAAAGGAAGTTTCGGCTTCCTTTTTTTGTCAGTAGCATTATATTCTTGTAAATCATCACAAGAAGTTGCAACAAAAAAAGAGTCAGTAGGAATTAATGTAGGATATATGGATAAATCCGTAAATCCAGCTAATGATTTCAATCGTTATGTAAACGGAACTTGGTTAGATAAAACAGAAATTCCAGCAGACAGAACACGTTGGGGAAGTTTTGATGAACTTCGTAAAAACACCGATGACGATGTAATGGCAATTTTGAAAGATGCCATCAAAGACAAAACCATCGATCCAAATTCTGATCAAGCAAAAGCAATTAGCTTATACAAAACGGTATTAGATACCGTAAGCAGAAATAAAGCTGGAATTGATCCATTAAAACCTTATTTAGCTAAAATTAATAGTGTTCAAAATGCTGACCAATTAGTCGCTTTATTAGCCGAAATGGAACCAGAAATGGGATTAGGTTTCTTCGGAAGCTATATAGGTGCCGATGCAAAAAACAGCAACAAAAACGTAATTTATGTAGGAACAGGAAGCCTTGGTTTACCCGATAGAGATTACTACGTTTCCGATGCTCCAGACAACAAAGAAAAACGTGAAAAATACGTAGCTCACGTAACCAGAATGTTACAATATTTAGGTGAATCTGAAGCTACCGCGAATGCGAATGCAAAGAAAATTTTAGCCTTAGAAACTAAAATGTCAACCGCAACTTTAGATAGAGTAGAACGTAGAGACAGAAGAAAAATTTACAATCCAATGAGTTTTGCAGATTTGCAAAAATTAGTTCCAACCGTAAAATGGGATACGTATTTCCAAAACGTTGGAATTGGTAAAGTAGATTCGTTAGTAGTTTCGCAACCAAAATATTTACAAACTGTTGAAACTATTTTGAAAGACAATCAAGTTGAAGATTGGAAAGCGTACATGCGTTGGACAGCTTTAAGAGGTTCTTCAGGATTACTTTCAACTGAAATCGAAAATGCGAATTTTGACTTCTACGGAAAAACCTTAACTGGAGCAGTAAAACAACGTCCAGCAGAAGAAAGAGCTTTAGCAACAGTTAACGGAAGATTAGGTGAAGCGTTAGGGAAATTGTATGTAGCTAAAAAATTCCCACCAGAAGCAAAAGCAAAAGCACAAGCAATGATTGCAAATGTAATGTTGGCTTTTGATAACCGAATCAACAATTTGCCTTGGATGACAAAAGCTACTAAGGAAAATGCGAAAATCAAATTGAATAAATTCCGAGTGAAAATTGGATATCCTGACAAATGGAAAGATTATTCAGCTTTGGAAATGAAATCTCCAGAACAAGGTGGAACGTATTTTGATAATTCAAGAATGTACGCAAAATGGAGCCATAAACAGAATATGGCTAAATTAGGAAAACCTGTTGATAAAGAAGAATGGGGAATGTCGCCACAAACGGTAAATGCATATTTCAGTCCAACAAACAATGAAATTGTATTCCCAGCTGCGATTTTACAACCACCTTTCTATGATTACAAAGCAGACGAAGCCGTAAATTATGGTGGAATTGGAGCTGTAATTGGTCACGAAATTTCACACGGATTTGATGATTCAGGTTCAAGATATAATGCTGATGGAAATTTAGTAAACTGGTGGAGTGATGAAGATTTGAAACAATTCACAACATTAGGAAGTGCTTTAGCTGACCAATATTCAGCTTTAGAGCCATTACCTGGAATTTTTGTGGATGGAAAATTCACTTTAGGAGAAAACATCGGAGATTTAGGAGGCGTTAACGCTGCTTACGACGGCTTACAAATCTATTTGAAAGCAAACGGAAACCCAGGTTTAATCGATGGTTTCACACCAGAGCAACGTTTTTTCATTTCTTGGGCAACCATTTGGAGAAGCAAAATGCGTGACGAAGCTATCAAAAATCAAGTGAAAACTGATCCACATTCACCAGGAATGTACCGTGCTTATGTGCCGTTACAAAATGTAGAAGCGTTCTACAAAGCGTTCAATATTTTACCACACAACGGTATGTATTTACCTTTTGAGAAACGCGTGAAAATTTGGTAATCAAATTCAAAAAATAAAATCAAATCCCATCTTTAGGTGGGATTTTTTATTTCTTCTTAATCGCTCTATTCACTAAATATAGTCCAATAATAGTTATCGTTCCACCAATGATAATCGCTGTGGTTAAAGGCTCATTAAACAATAAATAACCAAATAACAACGCTACCATCGGATTGATATATGCATACAAACTACTGATTTCGGTTGGTAAATTTTCTAAGGCATAAATAAATGCAATAAACGTCAACACCGAACCAAAAACGACTAAATAACCAATCGACCACCAAGAAATAGCTGGAATTTCACTCAAAGGAACCGAAGTCCCATTAAATCCAATTACGCTTGAAATCACAATACTCGAAATCAACATTTGCAAACCCAAACTAAAATACGGATTAAAATTCGTCTTATTTTCTTTGATATAAATCGAAGACAACGCCCAAGTAAACGTAGCAATTACCGAAAGTAAAATCCCAAATCGGAATTCAGGTTCTAAAAAATCGTTGAGGTAATCGTAGAAAATAACGCAAATACCGCCAAAAGCAACAATTAAACCAACAACCGCTTTCCAAGATGTCTTTTGTCCGCGAAACAAACTGATGATTACAATCCAAAGTGGAAAAATAGAACCAATAATCGCACCCAAACCACTTGAAATGTATTTCACACCCCAAGTACTCAAACCGTTACTCAGCATGAAATTCAAAACGCTCAAAACCAAAATCGTGCGCCATTGACGTTTGTTTGGCCAAGGATGTTTTTTGATTAAGAAATAAAGCAAATACAACAATCCACCAAACAATTGACGCAACGCTACCAATTGCATCGGAGGCATGTGTTTTACACCTTCTTTGGAAGCAATCCAAGTGGTTCCCCAAAAAAAGCTAATCCAAATTAATGCTAAAATGGGCAAGCCAATTGCATTTTTCTTTTGTTGGATGTAATTGTGAAATACGCTAAAATACGCCATTACTAAATTTCTTTTTGGAACGAATAACCTAAAAAGGTTTCCACTTTTTTACTGGAAATAATTTTACCTTTCGATTCTGAATCTTCCGCAAAGGTAGGCAATGGCAAATTCAAAATTTCAGCTTTTTTGTGATAATATGCTTTGCGCGTGGGATGCTGAGGTGCGACAGCGTTAAAGGTTTGATTCCATTCCCAATTGTCAGACTGAGCTTGTCGAAGTCCTTTTTCAATAATAGTTTCAATAATCCCAATGCAATCTTCTCTTTCAATCATATTCACAGGAGCATCTGGATTTTCAACATTCGTTCTACCTGCCAAAAAATTTATAGGATGACGATCATCTCCAAGCAAACCACCAAAACGAATTACCGTAGTTTTGAAATGCGGATTTGATTGCAGAAGAGTTTCTGTAATTACTAATTGTTTCCCGCTTTCAGTGTCAGGATTTGGTTTTGTTTCTTCCGTAATTTCAACAATTGGAAAACCATCACCATAAACAGAAGTAGAACTCACAAAACTAACTTTTTGAATACCCGATTTTTCAATAAACGGAATTAGATTTTTAATTTTGTTGACGAACGTCATTTCGAGCGAAGTCGAGAAGTCTCTTCTCAATCCTGGTGGAATATCTATCACTAAAATATCTGTTTCTTTCAGAAAATCTTCCATATTTCCAATGATTTGATGTGCTTCCAATTGAATTTG
>Ga0209800_10004524_pt1 | contig 10229 bp, 11 predicted proteins | sample Higcelweek8metaG_FD_187174 | JGI IMG/M metagenome (GOLD analysis project Ga0209800, IMG submission 187174) | Freshwater pond sediment microbial communities from the University of Edinburgh, under environmental carbon perturbations - High... | ecosystem: Environmental > Aquatic > Freshwater >... | reverse complement strand
GAACGTGAATCTGATTACGCCCGCCAGTTGCGCGCGAAACAACGCGCTCGCCGCGTTTATGGTGTGTTAGAGCGGCAATTCCGCCGCACGTTTGGAATTGCCTCCCGCACCCGTGGCATGACCGGTTTAGTATTACTTCAGACTCTGGAAACTCGATTGGATAACATTGTATTCCGCCTTGGTTTGGCTGAGAATCGTGCGCAGGCACGTCAGTTAGTGAACCATGGTCATTTCAAAGTGAATGGCCGCCGAGCTGACATCCCCTCCATGCTTTTACAGCCTGGTGACAGCGTTGAAGTTGCAGAAGTTGCCAAGAAATTGACTTTCTTCAAAGAACTTCCTGCCCTGGCGGAAAAACGCCTCTGTGCAGTTTGGATGGATCGAGATCTTAAGAATCTTTCTGGTCGTGTATTACGTCTTCCTGAACGGGCTGAGATCGATGGCAGCCTTAATGAACAGTTGATCGTTGAGTACTACTCACGCTAATGTCCATTTACCCGAGGATCAGATACATCACCGTATCAGAAAGGGGTGAACTATGTGCGCAATGAATAATATGGTTACACCAAAAGTTGAACGGGAAGCAGAAGCCCGCAACTATGGCAAATTCATCATTAGCCCTCTGGAAAGAGGTTTTGGTGACACTCTAGGGAATGCCCTCAGGCGTGTCTTGCTCTCATCACTTGATGGCGCAGCGATTTCTGCAATGCGCGTATCTGATGTGATGCATGAGTTTAGTGACATCCCTGGTGTTCGCGAAGATGTTATCCAGGTTACCTTGCAAGTCAAGCAGATCCGCATGATCCTGCATGAAGGCGAAACTTCCCATCTGCATCTGGATGTTCGCGGAGCAGGTGAGGTTACCGCAGCTGACATCCAGGCTCCTGCCGAGGTCGAGATCGTTAATCCTGATCTATACCTTTTCACTGTTGATGATGCCAAAACCAAGTTGGATATTGATTTCACTGTCGAACGTGGACGCGGGTATTCCCCCTCCGGCGACCGCAGTGGAAAACTACCGCTGGGTGAACTTCCTGTGGATGCTATTTATAGCCCGGTAAAACGAGTTAACTTTGTAGTTGGCTCTGCCCGTGTTGGTCAAAGTACCAATTACGACCGGCTTTCCCTTGAAATTTGGACCGATGGAACCGTGAGCCCTGAAAAAGCACTTGGAACCGCTTCCAAGATCATTATCGAACATCTTCGTTTCATTTCCGGAATTTCCGAAGAAACCTTGATGATCGGAATTGAAAAAGAATTGACTGGCAGCCACCTTACCAGTGAAGCCGCTGAAACCCCGATTGAAAATCTTGATCTTTCTGTGCGCGTTTTCAACTCGCTCAAGAGGACCGGGATTACCAATGTGGGTGATGTGCTTGAATTGTTGGATAAGGGCGAAGAAGCAGTAATGTCGATTCGCAATTTTGGCGAGAAGAGCCTAGATGAATTACGCGACAAAATGCGCGAAAAAGGCTTCTTGCAAGACGAAAAAGATGTGGAGTGAGTAATTATGCGCCATAATATTGCAGGTTATAGATTAGGACGTACAAAGGATCAGCGCCTTGGTTTGCGCCGGACCATGGTTAACCAGTTGTTAACCCATGAGCGGATCCAAACTACCAAAGCAAAGGCCATGTTCATCCGTGGAGAAACAGAAAAATTGATCACCCTCGCCCGTAAGAGTGGTAAGGGTTCAGAGACGGATAAAGTTAACGCCCGCCGTTTGGCTTCCGCCCGTATTGGAAATGCCAATACGGTAAAGAAATTGTTTGATGAAATCGCCCCCCGTTTTGAAAACCGGAACGGCGGTTACACCCGAATTCTCAAACTGGGTCCTCGTTTTGGGGATTCCTCAGAGATGGTCTTGATCGAACTGGTCGAAGAATAACCGTCCTTTTATAGGGCGTGTGAATGGCACGTTACCAACTTATTCTTGCGTACGACGGCACTGAGTTTTACGGCTTTCAGCGCCAGGGAGATACGCGCACCGTTCAGGGTGTGATTGAAAACGCTCTGAGAGAACTCGACTGGCAGGAGGATTCAATCCTGTTTGCCGGCAGAACTGACACGGGTGTCCATGCGAATGGACAGGTAATCTCCTTTTTGTTGAACTGGCGGCATGAAGATGCCGATTTGGGCAACGCGCTGAACGCCAGGCTACCTGCAGATGCAGCTGTGCGGAACATTTCCAAGGTGAAGGCTGAATTCCACCCCCGTTATGAAGCCAACAGCCGAAGTTATGTCTACCGCATTTACCAGGCACCTGACCGGCATCCCATGTTGGACAGGTATGCTTGGAGAATCTGGCCCGTTCTGAACGCTGACGCGCTTGCAAAAGCTGCTGATTTGTTTCTCGGCAGGCATGATTTTGCAGCGTTTGGCAGACCGATGAAACCGGGTAGTACCACCACCCGTGAGGTTTTTGAAAGCTGCTGGAAGAAAACTGAAGCAGGCTGGGAATATACCATCAGTGCAAATGCTTTTCTGTACCATATGGTGCGCAGACTGGTTTTTATCCAGGTTGAGACTGCCCGAAGCAATCTGACCCTGGATGCACTCAGAGAGGGATTTGATCATCCTCACCTCTTAAACCCAGGACTGGCACCAGCACAAGGTTTATCACTTGACCATGTGGAATATGGAAACAAAGCGCAAGAATTTGTTGAAGAAGAATAAAATAAAGACTTGAAAGAATAAGTTAACGGAGAAAATATGTTAGACAAGACCTTTGTCTTAAAAGGAAAACAGGAACCCGAATGGTTGTTAGTGGATGCTACAGGCCAGGGTATCGGCCGATTGGCAACACAGATAGCCGCCTATTTGATGGGCAAACACAAAGCTACATTTACACCTGGTGTAGATAATGGCGATGTTGTAGTGGTCATCAATGCCTCAAAACTTGAGATCACTCAAAAACGCTTGGATGAGAAGAAATATTACAAGCATTCCAATTACCCGGGTGGATTAAAAACCGTTGGGTTACGCGACCAGATGCGTGTGCATCCGGACCGTGTGATCACGTCCGCTGTTTGGGGCATGCTGCCTCATAACCGCCTTGGACACGAATTAATCAAACGTCTGAAGGTTTATGCAGATAGTGAGCATCCGCACATCGCCCAGAACCCGAAACCGGTTGCATAAAGGAGTAAGTGATTTATGTCAGTACAATATTTTGAAGGTATTGGTCGCCGCAAGGAAAGCACTGCCCGTGTCCGTTTAATGGCTGGCACCGGCAAATTCACTGTCAACGATAAATCGGTTGAAGAATTCTTCCCCCGCATCGGTGACATCGAAGCTATCATTGGACCTTTGACAGCGGCACAACAGGATCGCGCCTCTTTTGACATCTCAGCCAAAGTTCGCGGCGGTGGTGTGACTGGTCAAACCGATTCTGTCCAATTGGGTCTCGCCCGTGCTCTTGTGAAAATGAATATTGAAAACACTTCCCTGCTGCGCAAGGGTGGATTCCTCACCCGTGATCCGCGCGTAAAGGAACGCAAGAAGCCAGGTTTGAAACGTGCCCGTAAGGCACCAACTTACACCAAGCGTTAATTTTTTTCAGGGTCAACCCTGATCACTCAAGATGCAATCGATTCTCTTTGATCGGACGCGGGAGCACCCTGCACAGATCGTGGAGAAAATGGATTGCATCTTTAATTTAAATAATTGGTAACGGATCTGAAAGGTTTAATATGTCCAACTGGAAATTACTCTTGGAATCTGGGATTGAAATTAATGCAGAAAACTTGCCGATAAATCCTAAAGATAATCAAACAGGATTATTACTTATTGATGGAGTGAAATTAAAAGGATTACACCACTTTCCTTTTTCTCCTGCTCATACTGTATTAATTGATAATCCAGTTGCAGCAGGATCACTGGAGTTCATTTCAACATTAGTTGGTAGCGAATATGCACAATTGGATGATGTCCACTATTCCAATGATGGAAAAAAGTGGGACTCAATTCAATTAGGGCAGTTAAAGAATTGTAAAGAGATAAAATACCTGCTTCTACCTGGAAAAGACCCGGATTCATCCCTTGAGGGATTTGAGGAAATTATCGCTCACTTAAGAGCACCAGACGGCTGCCCCTGGGACCAAAAACAAACCCATACTTCTTTGCGAAGTTATTTGCTTGAGGAAACCTACGAAGCCCTGGATGCACTTGACCGAAACGATGTAACCTCTTTGAAGGAAGAATTGGGAGATTTGCTCCTTCAGATCGTGTTGCATGCCCAAATAGCACAAGAAAAAGATGAATTTACCATGGGAGATATTCTTACCGGTATCAACCGTAAAATTGTTTTTCGCCATCCGCATGTCTTTGATAATTGGAAAGTCGACAACGAGCAGCAGGTAATCCAAAACTGGGAATCACTAAAAGGGCAGGAACGCGAAGCCAATAAAGAGAATGGGGATAAGGGATTGCTGGATGGTGTTCCGCTTTCTTATCCAGCCCTTGCCCAGGCTCAGGCTTTACAAGAGCGCGCTGCACGGGTAGGCTTTGACTGGAAGGAGATTGCTCCAGTTCTAGACAAAATTCGGGAAGAATTGGATGAGATCGAATTTGCACAAACCGAATCTGAGCAAGCCAAAGAATTTGGCGATTTACTTTTCGCATTAGTTAATTTTATCCGCTGGAAAAAGATTGATGCAGAGTCAATCCTAAGGCAAACCAATGCAAAATTTAGAAAAAGATTTGCATATATTGAAAAGTCAGTCAAAACTTCCGGAAAACTTCTTCAAGAGATGACGCTTGAAGAAATGGACGTTTTGTGGGAACAAGCCAAGCAATATGATGACTGATCAAATAGTGTAGTATTCGCCATTTTCGCTCGATTATAATTAACCCAATCTTTCTATCGAGGTCATTTATGCCCAACCCAATCGTTGAATGCATTCCCAATTTTTCAGATGCCCGCCGCCCGGAAGTAATAGATGCCATCATCACGGAAATAAAATCTGTTCCGGGAGTACATTTACTGGATCGGCATTCCGATATAGACCACAACAGGACCGTGCTGACCATGATCGGTCATCCGGATGGAATTGAAAATGCAGCATTTTTAGCAATTAAAAAAGCTGCTGAAATGATCAATCTTGATGAACATACCGGTGCCCATCCACGCATCGGAGCTACAGATGTTGTACCGTTTGTTCCTATTGCAGACATTTCCATGGCGGAATGTGTGGAAATGGCCAGACGATTAGGAAAAAAAGTGGGTGAAGAACTTGGTATTCCAGTTTATTTATATGAAGAGGCTGCAGCCATTCCGGAACGTCAAAATCTTGAAAATATTCGTAAAGGTCAATACGAAGGGTTGAAGGAAGAAGTTTTAATAAACCCTGCCAGGAAGCCCGATTTTGGACCTGCAAAACTTGGCAGTGCTGGTGCTACAGTCATCGGCGCACGTGCGCCACTGATTGCCTTCAACGTATATTTGACGACTGGCGATGTTGCAATTGCTCAAAAGATTGCCAAAGCAATGCGGAATTCCTCCGGTGGATATCGTTTTGTCAAGGCTATGGGAGTTCTGGTGGATGGCCGGGCACAAGTTTCTATGAATTTGACCAATTTTAAACAATCCCCAATTGCCCGTATCGTTGAAACGATTCGTCGTGAAGCCCAACGTTACGGCGTTGCGATTCATCATAGTGAGCTGGTAGGATTAACTCCGCAAGAAGCCCTGCTGGATAGTGCTGTTTGGTACACCCAACTGGACGATTTTAAAACCGAGCAGATCCTTGAAAATCGGATGTTTGAAGTCTTTCAAGAAGGTGTCACAATTTCCAAACCCTCTCAACCCGACTTCATTGACCAGCTTGCGAGTTCTGACCCCACGCCGGGTGGAGGCTCTGCTGCTGCACATACGGGTGCTGCGGCTGCAGCCCTGGTAACAATGGTAGGGCGGGTGACGGTTGGAAAGAAAAAATACGTCTCTGTCGAACGGCAAATGTTTACCATGATTGAACAGTCGGAAAACTTGCGGAAACGTCTGACAAGTGCTGTCGAAGAAGATGCAGCATCATTTGAAGGATACCTGTCGGCTTCACGGTTACCTAAGAACACCGCTGAAGAAATTGCGATACGTACAAGTGCGATAGACGCTGCAATCCGGAATGCTGCTACTGTTCCCTACAAAGTGGCCGGGTTGTGCCTTGAGGTTATGAGCCTGGCAGTGACTGCCTCTCAATTGGGGAATATCAATGCCATCTCTGACGCTGCTTCTGCCGGATTTTTGGCACAGGCAGCTTTGCGTTGCGCAGTGGCAAACGTAAAAATCAACATCAAGTCACTCCAAGAACCGAAAGAGATGAATAAAATAATCGTCGACGCCGAGTCATTGGAGAGTGAATCAGACAAAAGATTGGCAGCGATCAGGAAGAACATGGTCGAACGGGCTGGATTCTAGAGATTTGTAAAGGCGGAGGAGTCAAATAATGGGGATCAAATCAGATCGTTGGATCCGAAAAATGGCAACAGAGCAGCATATGATCGATCCATTTGTTGATGGTCAGGTGCGGGATGGCGTGATCTCTTATGGAGTATCGTCTTATGGATATGACATTCGCGTAGCCGATGAATTTAAGATTTTTACTAATGTGTACAGCGCAATCGTAGACCCCAAGAATTTCGATCCGCATTCCATGGTTGATTTCAGGGGAGATGTTTGCATTATCCCTCCGAACTCTTTTGCACTTGCGCGTACGGTGGAATATTTCCGCATCCCGCGTTCGATCCTGACCATCTGCGTAGGCAAAAGCACATATGCGCGCTGCGGCATCATCGTCAACGTCACACCTTTCGAACCCGAATGGGAAGGTTATGTAACGCTAGAAATCTCTAATACTACCCCTTTGCCTGCCAAAATATATGCCAACGAGGGTATCGCCCAGGTTTTGTTCTTTGACGGCGATGAGATTTGTGAAATCTCTTACGCTGACCGCAAAGGAAAATATCAGAAACAGCAAAGTATCCTTTTGCCAAGACTTTAATCGTTCAAGAATGCACACATCGGAGAGACAGTGTCGCGAAATTTGAAATCATTGATGTTATTTATTGGAATTACTTTGCTTCTACTTTCTGGTTGCGGGCTGATTTCTACACCTGAACCAACTGCCACTGCAACAGCAACTTCAACTTTTTTACCCACGCATACACCGATTCCACCAACACCCACAATAACGCCAACTCCCACCGAGATTCCATTCTTTGTGGATGCCACTGTATGGACTGGGAATGTGCAAGCGCCAATTCTGATCTATCACTACTTTGGTAGAGATGGTGAAGCGGACATTCCCACAACTTGGATGCGATTCGAGGATTTCAAAAAGCAACTTCAACTCCTCTATGATAACGGATTCAGCCTGTATCCTTGGAAGATTGGCTTTCTGGAACGTTCATCCTTCCGGAAGGCAGAAAACCACTCATTATCACCATTGATGATCTTTGGCGGGCAGACCAATTATTCATTGATGAGGATGGAAATCCCTCTCAATATTCAGGAATAGGGATACTCTGGCGCTTCTCAAAGGACCACCCTGATTTCGGATTTGCTGTTTCTGGGTTTTCCAATATGGGTGATAAATTCTTTGCCGATACGCTGCTGCCCGCTGAAAAGCGTTACATCCGGGTTTCAGACGATAACAGTAATATTTGGAAAGACGAGTTATCAAAGGCGATGGTGTGGGGTTTGGAAAATGGCGTTCATCCATACAACCATACTTACACTCATGTTCAGTTGGATTTAACTGCCCCACAGGATATCCAATACCAGTTGCTTCAGAATGACATCGTAACGCGTTTTTTCCTTTCACGCGTCAATCGGGAAGATCTAATCCCCAAACTTGGAAATATCATTGCATTACCTTTTGGAGTCTGGCCGGCTACATATAGTGGAATAGAAGTACTTAAGAATTACAAGAATCCGGAAAAAGTGCCGGTTTCAGCCATCCTTGAAGCCTATAACCTGGTAGAAGCGCAATTAACACCTTCAATATTTACACCAGATTTTGATCGATTTAAAATTCAACGCATTTCAGCATCGGACGCAATGATCCAATTTATCATTGACCATAAGGATGAAATTCCCTCTGCTATCGTTTGTAAGGTTGGACCAATTAATCAGGATATGTCAACCGATGTGGATACACTTCGAAGTACGATTGCCACTATGATAGGCTCAGGTGCATGCCCGGAAGGCGATTATATTATTAACGGCCAGGTATTTGTTGCCAGTGGGGGGATTGTAAATATTTTCGAGCCATAATTTATTCGGATTTATGAATTCGAATGACCAAGGAGTGAAAATGGGAAAAATCAAAGAGGTTATCAAGCGAACAGGCGCGGTTGTACCTTTTACTCCCGAGAGAATCACGAATGCCATTTATCGGGCAGCCGTTGAAGTTGGCGGTCGAGACCGAGCCATGGCGCAAGCACTGGCGGATCAGGTTATAGCTGCACTAGAAGCAAAAGCCACTCCAGGATACAAACCCCACATTGAAGAGATCCAGGATGAAGTCGAAAGGGTATTGATTGAAAATGGTCATACCCGTGTGGCAAAAGCCTTCATCCTCTACCGTGACGAACGTGCCAGGCACCGCAAACAGCAACAGCTCCAATCCAAGGGTCCTTCAGCGAATATTCCATGGGAAAAAATCTGGCATATTCTGGATTGGGCAATATCTCATAACTTGCACACAACAGAAAACCTCAACAAGCGTGTTGAAGCAGGAGAATACCTGCAGATTATTATTGAATCAGAAGCAGCCTACCAGGTGGATATTGAAAAATCCGCACAAATGATCATGGACCGCAAAGATAAAGTCAGGCTAGTTTTGATTACCGGACCTTCCTCAAGCGGGAAAACAACCTCCACCATCAAAATTGGCGAAAAACTGAAATCAGCAGGATTAAAACTTGTAACCCTCAATGTTGATAATTATTTCTTTGACCTTGAAATGCACCCCAAGGATGAATTTGGTGATTATGACTTTGAAACCCCTTATGCACTTGATTTGGAATTAATAAACGAACACTTAAAACGTTTGGTTGCAGGTGAGCAATTGTTGATTCCTTTCTATGACTTTAAATCAGGGCATCGTCTTCTTGATCAAACGCCGATGAAATTGAACGAAGGTGAACTGATCTTAATCGATTCTTTGCACGGACTGTTTCCGGCGTTAACCAATGCTATTCCGGATGAAAGTAAGTTTAAACTTTACCTCGAACCTTTACTGCAAATGAAAGGTGAGGATGGAGAGTACATCCGATGGACGGATATTCGCCTTATCCGCCGCATGCTGCGGGATGCCACCCATCGGGCATATGACCCGCGGCAAACACTCGAACACTGGCATTATGTCCGTTCCAGTGAAATGCGCAATATTATCCCAAATAATATTCATGCGGATTTCATTATCAATTCGGGTATGCCGTTTGAATTGCCAATCTACGCCAGACGGATGGGTACTCAGTTCAAGGATTGGGAAAAACAATACCGTGATGATCCTCTGCGGACTGACGCCTATGAGCGTGCCAACCGTGTAGCGAAAATGCTTAGCTGGATTTTCCCCATGGATGAAGACCATCTCGTCCCATCGGATTCAGTTATTCGGGAATTCATCGGGGGATCAAGCTTGAAGTATTAAGAGGTTATTGTGAGCAAGAAGACACCCCAATTCTTCAGGAATCCACTTAAAGACCGGACGTTGATTCAAAGGCGGCGAGCTGCAGATTATTTGCTTGTCACCGTACTTAGCTTTGGTTTTTCTGTTGGAGCTACCCGTCTCTTGCTAGACCTGACAGGATATCCCCAATTCGGTGCTGGTAATTTGCATATTGCCCATGTTTTGTGGGGAGGGCTTTTCCTTTTTATCGCAGCTCTTCTGCCTATTATTTATATCAATGAATGGGTGATCGCCTTATCGGCGTTGATTTCTGGTTTCGGGGTGGGATTGTTTATTGATGAAGTTGGGAAATTTATCACTCAAACCAATGATTATTTTTTCCCTTCCGCGGCACCAATTGTATATGTTTTATTTCTATTGACGGTGTTCATTTTCACGCAGGTGAGAATTGAGCGCCGTCCTTCTTCGCGGTCCATTTTCTATGGAATTATGGAGCGGTTAACTGAGATCCTGGACCGAGACCTATCTGAAGACGAGGCGGTTGAAATCCAGAAAAAGTTAAAAATAATAATGGATCGAAATGATGACCCTGAACTT
>Ga0209800_10004521_pt1 | contig 10235 bp, 15 predicted proteins | sample Higcelweek8metaG_FD_187174 | JGI IMG/M metagenome (GOLD analysis project Ga0209800, IMG submission 187174) | Freshwater pond sediment microbial communities from the University of Edinburgh, under environmental carbon perturbations - High... | ecosystem: Environmental > Aquatic > Freshwater >... | reverse complement strand
TCTCGCTTCCAAAAACAAGCTCGAACAAACCAAGTACGAAGCCGAACAGCGTATAGCTCAGGCCAAAGGTGAGGCCGAGGCCATCCGTATTCAGTCCGAAGCCATCCAATCTCAGGGTGGTGAAAATTATGTCCAGCTTCAGGCCATTAAACAATGGAACGGTGTTCTTCCTTCCCAGTTTATCCCCGGCCAATCAGTCCCCTTCATCAATCTAAGATAAAAATCTCTCTTTATAGCCCTCCCTTTTCAAGGGAGGGGGGACCCTCCGTCTAGAGGGTGGGCTGGGTTTAGCTATAGCCCTCTGTTATACTAAATCATCATTGTAATCAAAATTACAATTAATAACCCATGACTCGACTAGGTTTAATTATTTTTTCAACCTTTCTATTAGCTGCCTGTGGTCCGACCACTAATCCTCCACCCCCATCTCCCAGTCCCCAGCCCTCACCCCAAGTTGAAGCTACAATTATTGCCAATGACCAGCTCTGTTCTCAAATTAGCTCTGAATTTGTCACTGCCACTACCGGTGTTGCCATTAACCGAGTTGGAACAATCAATGATTTTCAAATTACTGCCTGCGACTACTATTTAACTGAAGATAAAAATTCGCCCTATATTCTCATAGTTCTAAATAAAAATCTCAGCGTCGACACCCAAAAAAGTTTTGTCCTAAAACAAAATCTGGTAATCAGTACCGATTCTCGGATCAGTGGTGATCATTATCTAGTCACCAATCCCAAAACCGGTCAAATTGTCAATATCAATTTAGTTATCGATCCCAAAAACTTCATCCGAGTCGACAAAAACGTCGACCGGGCCATTGATAACGACGGTTTGATCAAATTAGCCAGCGCAGTCTCCCATCGACTGAAAAAATAATTCTGCTTAGCCCTCCTTTTTCAAGGGAGGGGGGGCCCTCCGTCTCGGAGGGTGGGTTGGGTTTAGCGTCGTCGCTCCTACGGTCCCGACGCAATTCCCGCCACCAGCCACTTCCCTTCACTTTTCTCCAAAATAATCCATTTAGTCACTTCCCCCTCATCCCAACCATAGTTGGGAATTGGGGCGTTCATTGCTTCCGGTTTCATCTTCACTTCCGCCACTATCTGGTATACATGGTTTGTCTCCGTCCAATCTTCCCGGCCATATGCCTCAACGCTTTTAATCTCAATTTTATCTACCATCTCAAATTGGCTCCCCCACGATTGCTCTACGTTTTCATCACTGGTAATACTTGGTCCCATCATCATCACTGCCTCAGCTGACCTATTTTCATCTATCAGTGCAAAAAACGTTCGAATAATATCTGTTTCTTGGGGCAGGGGAACTGTCTGGCTATTATTATCCATTCTCACCGTTACTTTCTCAATTTCCTTTTTTTCTCGATAAACCGACAGCCAAACTATCGCACCCGCAGTCAATGCAATTCCAACCATCAAGGTTAATGGCAAGCTTCTCATCTATACTATTGTAACTCAAAATAAAAAATCCACTCGAAATATTTATTAGTCTATTCTATTCTGTACTTCATTTCTGACCATCTGGTTTCTTTCGGATTACTCTCACTGATACAAATTTGTCACAAATATCCTTCAGGGGTGTATCGGAAGATGACCCATATTGCCAGGTTTCTTCCACCTCTCCGTGCATATCACCACCATCAGTGCATTTGGTTCCGTCTCCATTTGATTTAGTACAAGCCAAGCAAATCGTCGGTGTACTCGCTCTTCTTAAGAACGAAGCCATAGCAGTAAACGGTTCTACATGGTCTAGTGCATCTCTTCTGTAAACTGCCACCGAGGTTATAGTTTCCATATAATGTATTTTATCCTACAATCAGCAAAATCTCAAATTATAGGCCTTAATCTCAACCAATTACGCTATTCCACTCCAACCCATTACCAAGGCAAAGTAGAAATTTTACCGTTTTGGATATTCTCCAAAATATTAGAGAAAGCCACTGTTAATTGGTTAATAAAACTCTCTCCTTCAATAAAATAACCAATCGAATCAACGGTACTATAAGAGTCAACCAAAGCTTCCTTGCCATTTAACACTCCAAAACCAGAGCCAACTCTTTGGTAATCATTAGGGTTGTGTTTAATTAAATCTGTTTCTTTAATCAAATACAAATGACCTTGAGGTTGAACATTGGCCAAATACAGTTTGATCAAATTACTTTTTTTAATTTTATCCTCGTTCTCAGCACTAACAATCACAATTCTGTCAATCTTAGCTCCGCGTTTTTCGGCCAAGGCATTTTCCTTCTGAACCTCCTGTTCCTCCGGGCTATCATCCCAAGTAAAATAATCACTGGGAATAATATGGATCAAGCCATCTCCCTCTTTCATCGATTTATATTTATCAAGAACATAATCATAACCTCGGAATTCGCGAATTCGTCCGGTTTCTTTTTTAAGTAAAACATCTACATTGGCATACCCGCCATCCACGGTTATATTTTCTCCGTTAATAAAGCTCGAGCTAGCTGAAGCCAAAAAGAAAGCCGTGTTTGCAATCTCAGCCGGTTGCCCCACCCGATTAATTGGCGTAATGTTTGGCGATTCCAATAATTGCTCTGGAGTATTCATGTCGGTATCAATTGCTCCCGGAGAAATTGAGTTGACTCGAATATTTCTATGGCCATAATTTACACAAAGGCATTTTGTCAAACTCAACAGTGCTGATTTACTGATGGAATAAGACATACTTCCATATGCTCCTCGGTAGGCATCGGTGCTCGAGATTATGGTTATACTGCCGTTATTAAGAATATTATTTTGCAACTGAATCCCCAGTATCAAGGGTGTGTAAAAATTACAATTCATCGTTTGGTTAAAAACATCAAGGTCGAAATTCAAAAAATCATCGTTTTCAATAAAAATACCCGCGTTTATAACCATGGCATTCAATTCAACTCCCAACAAGTCGGTTATCAGTTTTTTAGTATCAACCAAATTTCGAAAATCATACGGACCGCAAATTACAAATTTATCAGCCCCAAATTTTGACTGAATTTCCTGCATTGGCTCAATCGAAGAAAAATAAGTTCCGTAGACTGTATAACCTTCAGTCAAAAATTTTTCGGCGATAGCTTTACCTATACCCCGACTAGCACCGGTAACCAAAACTGTTTTTAGTCCTTCATTAGTAATTGATTGCATTTCAATATTATAGACCACTAACGCCGGGTTGATTCTCCTATTCGAGTCTTAAGACCTTCTCTGACCACATTGAGTTTTGCGTCCATCACCACCAGGCGGTCGTCTTTTTCGAACCCTAATTTGTTGTAATATTCTCGCGCGTGACCAGAACCCTCAAAAGTAATTAGCGTAAAAGTTTTTGCGTCTGGTTCAGAAATTTGTGCCCTTTCAAGAGCCGCATCAAACAGTACCGTTCCAATTCCGGAGTGTTGTTCGGGTTGACTTACAAAAAACTCTTTACCCTCAATCGCCTTCCCCTCAAAGGTATATTTTGTCCCAAGACAAATTGCCCCGGCTATTTCACCTTCAATAAAAGCCACTAAGTCATTACCACTAAACAAATCCTCCAGCAATCTGGTTGCATTTTCCTGACTCCACTCTTCTCCCAGTTCACGGTAAACACTGCGATATATCTCAACTAGCTTCGTAAGTTCAGTTTCTTCAGAGGGTTCAAGAGAACGTAGTAAATAATTTCGACCGTCTTTTAGTTGCCCCTGTACTTCACTAGGATAAGCTCTTGGGTTGGATTTAGTTATTGGATGGCCCATATGATTATCTCCATTATACTGCTTAAGTATTTTAGAATCACTGGCTCCACCTGTTACCACTACACCCGATTAAACATTTCGACACCTTCTCTCAGTCGTTATTTATCATCTTCCCAAACATTATACAATTTTTTAATAATTTTCCGGTGTGGGTGTGTCTTAAGAGCATCGTCCAATGATGGTTTACCACCTAGTCTATCTAATGCCCAAAAGTCAAAATGTGAGCGCTCTAATATACCATAAGCCTGATTCGAGCTTACCTGTGTTTCTTGCCAAGCATCAACCATTTTTGACACCACTCCATTTTCCCCAACTCTAAATAATTTAATCATGTTTCCATTAACATCAATACATGGTTTTTTTGCGCCTGGTTCAGATTCCTTCCTAATCAAATCCAGTAACTCTTGATATTCTTGGGAAACTTTGGGGCTAATAGTTTGCACCACTCTATAAAATGGAGTCACACCACGCCTGTCATCCTTGCTCAATACCAACGATCTGGTTATTTGTTGAGGGCTTTTAAACACTCCCAACACCATATGTATTTTATCGAACTCGCCATAGGCATGATCAATAGCTAGCGAAAAGTTCACTGCTCGAGCCCCAACCTCACTGCTCTTATCAATAAATTTCGTCGACCAAGGATGAGCCATGATTATCGTGCTGACATTCCTAAGCACATAATAGGAAGTAGGGGCATACCTATCCACAGTTGGCTCAAATAAACATTTTTCTACTTTAGACATTTCATATTATATCATTATAACCACCATAAATCAACATTATAGGGTTATAAGCCATTTTAGACAATCCATCTCACCTATGCCAAAATTAAACCTATCCAACGGGAAAACTACCACAAGGTTATTTCAATATTCCCGGCATCAGTTCATTTATCGCTTTCTGGTGGTTATCGTATTGATTTGGAAAGATTAAGTGATCCACCAGCTCTTCTGCCTTAACCCACTTATGGGTTCTAAATTCCTCGCCAGAAAAAGCCAGCTTATCCTTATTCCCTAAAAATCTTAATACAACTTGTTCATAAGATTGACCCCGATATTTTCCTCCGTGAATTTTCAACACCGTATCAGCGGGATAATCATATTCAATTTTGCATGAGCTTATTCCGACTATCTCAAAATCTAACTTGACCGATCCTATTTCTTCGTTAATTTCTCGAAATAAATTTTGTTCCAGTGTCTCGCCTTCCTCTCTCCCGCCTCCCAAAAAATTCCATTCATTATCTTTATAGCCATTTTTTTGAACCAAGAGAAAATTATCATCCCGGTCAATTATTATTGCGTTTACTCCACCCCGATAAGGTTTCATTAATGAATTATCCATACTAAATACTATCTACTATAATATTAATATCTATTATATAAATATCCTCTTCGATTAACCAACCAATTAGTCAGACTTAAATGACACTAGAAATATTTGTAATTGGAAACCTAGAAAAAGATTTTTTAATAAGGCGAAATCGGGCGATGAAAAAATCCCACGCCGACCTGGTGATGTTACTCAATACCGATATCGAGGTTAGTGGTTATCAGCCATCAATAAAGCTATTTGAAACAGACCCCGATCTTTTTGCGGTTACTTTTTCTCCGTCTTCCAGCCAGTCTGGAAAAACCATCGAAGCAAAATATGCCAATGGGGGATCTTCAATTTACCGAAGGAATATTTGGAATAAAATTGGTGGGATAGATATGATTTTTGAACCTTATTGGTGGGATGACGTGGATTATTCACTCCGGGCAAAAAAAGCGGGATATCATATTTTGGAGGATGGCCGAATCACTGTGGTTCAAAAAAGCAAAATGGGAACAGATATTTTAAAAAGAAATCTCATCTCAGTCCTGGTAGAGAAAAGAAATTACGTTATCTATTTAATGAAACACGATAACCAAGAATTGGAAAAGGTAAAGTGGCACCCAAAGATCGCCCCTTTTTATATTTGGGCAAAATGGCGGTTTAATAAATTTTACCCAAACGCTTGATAAAAAATTCTTTGAATAACCCCGACTAGATGTTCAAGGCTTTTTTATAGCTTCTCTATCAATTCCTTTGCCTTAAGAACAAACCCAAAATCTCTCTTATTAATTTCAGCTCCAAAAAAATCAGTTGTCTTCACTCCCAAAAAAAGTTCCATTGCCCTAGACCAGGAAACCCAAATTAGTTTCATTTTATTACTCCTTTCCCATTCATCAAAACTAGTGTTTTTATTGTCGCCAATTTTTTTCGCCAAAAAACAAACCGAGTGATGAATCATCTCCCCAAATTCTGGATTATGATCCTCAAACTGTTGTTCTCCAATTTTACTAATTATTTCAATTTCACAACCAGCTTCTTCCAAAGCCTCACGTTTAGCTGCTTCTTCTTCTGTTTCACCTTCTTCAATTCCACCACCCGGTATTTTGAAATACTCTCCATCCCTCACTTCTATCAGTGCCACCAAATTATTTTCGTCCACAATTACTGTTCTGGCGGCTCTTTTTGTTTTCATAGCCAATTATACTTCACCTCGGTTAATCTTCGGTTGCTCTTTTGCCAAAGACCGAATCTTCATTCTAGTCTGTATTCAAAAATAATTCTTTTATTTTTTCAAGTATCTCCGGCGCTTCTGCCAGCAGAATATTTCGCTTGTCCTCTTCTGTTCTTTCACTATTAGGTTTTCCCATTGCTACAGATCCCTCCAAGCTACTCATCGGCCATCCTTGAATACGGATTTTTGAGGCAGGGTAAAAAAACTTAATTTCATGATCCATTGATGTTAATCTGGTTATTCCATTTTTTCCCAAACAGTAGGCTATGTGCCACCTTCCTGTCCTTCTCGCCTCAGGCACATCCATGATTATTTTCTCCCAATAACTAAAAAGTTCATCATCAGAGGCTTCATCAATTCCATTAATTCGCCGAACCCGAACTCCAGGTTGCTTATCTACTGGCAAGAAATCAGCATAAAGTGCTTCATCCTCGCAAAATACCGGCAAGTCAGTTTTGGTGGAATAATAAATAGCTTTTATTTGGGCATTCTCCTCAGCAGTTTCACCCGTTTCTGTTGGCTTGCCATCAATTCCCACCTCATTTAATGCCAGCACCTCATCTACTATGCCCGTAAATAAATGGCGATAATATTCAATCTTGGCTGGGTTACGAGTGGCAATAACTATCTTTTTTATTTGACGTGCCATTGGCTTATTATATCCAATGGTTCTAGCCTGTGGTGCTTTTTGTCCTAGATTCAATCAAGCTTTTTTGCCCCAATCTTTTTTATCAGCAACATTTCAACCTTTTCATCCACCGATACAATTCTGTGTGGTTCGGCTTCGCCAAAATAAACCAAAGCTCCGCTTGTGGCCTCAACCGTCTCCTTGCTCTCCGACTCAAACTTAATTTTACCCTTCAACACCAGGTAAAACTCGTATGAGTTTGGATGGCTGTGGTAATCCGCCTCAGAATACCCGGCCAAAAAATCAGTTTTTCTAATAAACAAATCAGCATTATTTTCTTGTCCGGTAATAACTCCCGGTTCGGTCAAAATAGTGTATGTTTTCATAAAAATAAACCAAAGTTGAATTGATAATATTATTTAAAATAACACTAAGATTTGCTAAATTGATTGTAATCGGCATATCCCGTCCTTGGATAATACTATCACCAAAGACGGGATTTTTGCTTCAACTAGGCCACCTAAAATAGTTGTCCCTTGTCACTCTAATAAAGTGATCAATTAGATAACTATTTATCTTCGGGTCGAACATTAAGCGATGTGTACTCATCAATTAGACATCCTCCGGTTCTTCTTCTTGGAGATATGTCCATGTGGATCCGCCCGTTTATTATTGCTCCGTCTTCGACCAAAGCTAATCCGGTGCCATCCTCAAGTGTCACCCTGGCGCCAACTTGGTCATTAATTACACTGGTAACAACTTTCTCAGGTTCACCTCTTGGTGAAATCCCAAGTGCACTCAAATAAGGAACTAATTTATGCTTTGTTTTGATAATTACTAATTTTTCTGTCATTGTATTATTAAAATATAAAAAAAATCTCCTAAAAATAGGAGATTATATTAAGCAATGGGCATCTGCCCAAAGTAAATCTCCCCATTGAAGAGGCAAAGAATACGAAGTAGAGATAATAAAAAATCTCCCTTTCGGGAGATCTCAAGTGGTTCATATGTTGAACTGCTAAAACCTCCCCCTATGGGCCTCCGAAGAAGAAAAAGGTTTTAACTAATAGTTGCATTGGTCTATTTTAACATAATATCTATTCCTCACCCTCAGGTCAAATCAGGTGTGTGATTTATTAGAGTCAGGCAAATAATTTTTCAATCCGGTAAGTAGCAGGCCTAGATAAATAATTGGACTTCCGATTATGTATTCAGCAATTCTGGGATTATTCAACATAAATGTAGTAATTATTCTGTAGTTTGTTTGGAGAAAATAATATGAAAATACAAATAAAATAATATTAATAAATTTTAGTTTGTTGTGCCTGTTATCAGATAGTAGGCTACCGATAAAAATATACACAAAAGCCACCCCCGACATCAGCAAAAGTTTATCGGGAAAAAAATCTCTAACCTTATTATCAATATTGAATAAACTCAAAAGGTAACCCAAGAATAAAAAAGAAATCAGACATAACCCAAATTCAGAAAATCCTGATTTTTTTTCAAATTTAAACAAAATATTTCTAAAAAAATAACTAAAGCCATAAATTAATCCACTAAATAAAATATAAACATACTGTCTCAATTGTAAAAAATAGGCCAGAATTCCCAATGAGCCAGCCAATAAAAAAAAGACCACCGCCACATCAAAGGCTCGGTTTACTCGGTTAAAAATGTTGGACGAAGAGTTGGTAATAAAAAATTATAACAACATATGTTTACTTTATGTCTATTGATGGAACCAAAATCAGATCTTCCTCTTTTATCAATTGGGCAAAATTATCGGACAGTAAAAAGTTAATATCATCGTTTCTCTCCTGGATAAAAGATGTCAGTGGTCTCTCAAAATCACTGGCATATCCTGGATGAAATACAAATTCAGCCGAATCAAACTGATGGCGTTTTTTGGCTTCAGTAATATCAGTTTTATATTGGGCATACATTTGCTCAGGGTTTCCATATCTAAAAGTGAACTTCTCATCAGTAGTTCGGCCAATAACCAGTCCATCAGGAACCTCGGCTTTTTGAAGTGTTGCGTGTTTAACATAACTTCTGGCAAAACAGTCATTTTTTTGACAATAATTGGCAACATGATCAATTAGTTTTGGGTGTAAGGCAATTTGTTTATGCCCGATTACGTGCTTCGGGACAACACCAAACTTTTGAACAAACAAATTTATTTCCTCGTCAAAAGCTTGACATAATTTTTCCGAAGACCAGTTTGCCAGTGTCTCGTCATATTCTCTAAACATCCTTCCATCACGGCTAACCCGACACAAGGAAAAGTGAAGACCAAAATTATTGACATCATTTTCTTTGATATATTTGACTGCTTCGTCAGTGCCAAAGCTATCGATCATCACTGAAAGTTCAGTGACTCGACCTTTCTCGTAGGCCTCAATTATGGCTCGGTTTATATTTTGGCTAAAACCAAAATCATCAGCAGTTACAAGCGTTTTGATTGACATATATGTTGATTCTATCAAAAACCTTTGATCATCCAAAAACCACTATTCTTCTTTAGATACATCTTCAAACCTTTTTTTCATAAAATCACAGTCTTCAAAGCTATCCGTTTCGATTATAAATGCGCTTTTTACATCACCAGCCAAGGCTCGATGTTTTGCCAACTCATACAATTCTTGTGCTTTGGCCCCAACCTCATCTTTAAATCCCAAGCCAGTATATATGGCTGCTAATGTCGAATATGCCCTAGGATCTGAAAAAGATTCCGGGGTATCAAATGAAGATAAGTCGGTTTTCATTAACGTTTGTAAATCTGTTGCAAGTTGTCCACCCTTCTCCCCATTCTCAAAATATCTCGCCAATTTTTCCTTAATTTTTTCGCTTCCCAAAATTGTCAAACCACTTGTCGCCAAAAAAGCATTTACTTCATTTTGTTCCTCACTTCCGGTTTTCGTGTCCAAAAACCACAGGTCAACTGCTAGCTCCAAGGCCATCTTCGGATCTTCCTCTGTCAGCTTATCGGAATATTCATTTACTTTTAACCAATTATCACCCGCATTTCTATTCAACAGTTCCGCCACCTTTGGATGAATATTTTCTGACACTTCAGCACTTTCTCCCAGCTCCTTTCCGGTTGCCAATCGCGAAAGTAAAACAATTTTGGCCAGATCTAGTAAAGCCCGATTCTTACCTGATTCATCCGAAATTTTTGTAAATAATTTCGTAACCCTCTCTGTGTGTGTTTCTGTTTTGCTCATTCACTATTATAACTTTTTTAATAATTCCTGATTACCCGAAATCAAAGCCTCTTTTTTAGCTCTCGACCATCCTTTTAACTGCTT
>Ga0209800_10004520_pt1 | contig 10237 bp, 8 predicted proteins | sample Higcelweek8metaG_FD_187174 | JGI IMG/M metagenome (GOLD analysis project Ga0209800, IMG submission 187174) | Freshwater pond sediment microbial communities from the University of Edinburgh, under environmental carbon perturbations - High... | ecosystem: Environmental > Aquatic > Freshwater >... | reverse complement strand
GAAAACCTATAGCTGCTCCAATAAAGGCGCTGGCAAAAATTACGAGTTCACCAGTATTTGGAATATAAAGTATGTGAAGATACTCTGCAGCAAGTCTGTTACCCGAAACATAAGCTAGAATACCTAGAGTTACACCAATAATTGCAGAGGTCCCCGTCGCAAGCCCATCGAGACCGTCCGTTAAATTGGCTCCGTTAGACACGCCGGTAATTATAATAATTGTGGCAATAATAAAAACTAGCCAGGCTACTTTGTCAGCATTGTTGCCTAGGAACCATACGATTCTCGAATAATCAAATTCATTATTTTTGAAAAATGGAATGGTTGTTTTAGTTGATTTGACATCAATGTACTCGACGACTTTTGTAGTATCAGGATTGTCAACAACTTCAACTACATGTTGATTTGTAATGCCATCAACTTTTGTTCTTATTACAACATCATTCGAAAAATAGAGAACTCCGCCAACAATGAAACCGAGGATAATCTGACCAATGATTTTAAACTTTCCTTGAAGACCGTCTTTGTTTTTCTTTTTAATTTTGAGATAATCATCAAGAAAACCTATGAAGCCTAGCCAAATGGTTGTAATAAGCATTAAGATTACGTAAATGTTTTCCAGCTTTGCAAATAACAGTGTTGGAATCACAATAGAAAGAATGATAATAATTCCCCCCATTGTTGGTGTCCCTTTTTTCTGCATTTGTCCTTCTAAATTCAGATCTCGGATTTCTTCACCAATTTGCCTTCTTTGTAAAGCTCTAATTATTTTTTTACCAAAGAAAATTCCAACAATAAGGGAGAATATCATTGCCATAGCAGCTCTGAAGGTAATATATTCAAAAACACCTGCTCCGGGAACATTCAACTCATTCAGATAATGAAATAAATAATACAGCATTTCTATAATTCTTTAAAGGTTTCTCTTAATATTTCCTTGTCATCAAAGTGATGCTTCACACCTTGTATATCTTGATATTTTTCGTGTCCTTTGCCTGCTACCAGAATAACATCTCCCTCTTCGGCCATCATACATGCTGTACGAATTGCTTCGGCTCGGTTCGTAATTCTTAGTGTTTTTCTTTTATGTATGATGTTCACACCTGCTTGCATATCGTCGAGAATAGACTCAGGATCTTCAGTTCTAGGATTATCTGAGGTGAGAATAAGTTTATCGCTTAATTCTGCTGCTATTGCTGCCATTTCTGGTCTTTTAGTTTTGTCTCTATCACCACCAGCGCCAACTACAGTTATTAGTTTTCCTGCTCCTTGTCTGATGTCATTGATGGTTGATAAAACATTTTGTAAAGCGTCCGGAGTATGAGCATAGTCAACAATCGCTGTAAATCCTTTGTCAGCTCTTAAGGTTTCAAATCTTCCTTCAACTGATTTAAGTTTAGATAAAACTACAAGTGTTTCATCGTTTTCAAATCCACAAAGAAGAGCAGTTCCATATATGGCTAAAAGGTTGTATGCATTAAATCTACCAATAAAGCTTGTCCACATTTCGTTTTCGTTCAGTTTCAAAAGCATACCGTCGAAATGATTTTCAAGAATTCGAGCTTTGAAGTCGCTGGCTAGTTTTAATGAATATGTATAAGTTTGTGCTATAGAATTCTGAATCATAATCATTCCGTTCTTGTCATCAGCGTTTGTCAGTGCAAATGCATTTTTCGGCAGCAGATCAAAAAACATCTGCTTTGCTCTGATGTACTCTTTGAAAGTTTTATGAAAATCGAGATGGTCGTGAGTAATATTGGTAAAAATGCCTCCTTGGAATTCTAAACCTGCAATTCTGTTTTGAACTACAGAGTGCGAACTAACTTCCATAAAGCAATAATCGCAACCTGCTTCAACCATTTCGGCAAGAAATCCGTTAAGACTTAACTGATCAGGAGTGGTGTGAGTTGCAGGTATCGATTTGTTCTCAATTATTACTTCAATTGTCGAAATAAGACCTGATTTGTACCCAAGTTCTCTTACTAGGTTAAAAAGGGTACTGGCGATAGTGGTTTTTCCATTTGTGCCAGTTACTCCAATTAGTTTTAGCTGAGATGATGGTCGGCCATAATACTCAGATGCTAAAATTCCCAATGCTCGGGAAGCACTCTCAACCTGAATATAACTTACATTAGGTCTTAAATTTTCTGGCAGGTGTTCACAAACAATTACTTTTGCACCTTTATCTATAACAGATTCAATATAGCTATGTCCGTCTGATACAGTTCCGGGAACTGCTACAAAAAGATCTCCGGCAACTATTTTGCGTGAATCAAAAACAATATTGCCAAATTCTCCATCATTATTGAGAATGCTGTTCTGTGCAAAAATGCTTTCTATGTAATTATTAATCTTCATTCTCCAAGATATATTGTAATTAAATCTCCTTTTGTAAATGCATCTCCAGGTGCCGGAACTTGTCTGTTTACTCTGCCACGACCTGATACATAGACTTTTAGTCCGGCTTGTTCCAAAATAACAATAGCATCTTTAAGTCCCATGTTAATTACATTAGGAACTTTAGTTTTGTCACTGAAATTTACAGGATGATATGTCACTTTGTGCTGAGCTACTTCTGGCGCAACCCAGTCGGTTTGTGCTACGTTGTTATTATTAGTAGAAATCTGTAGCCATTTGTAAACATTTTCAGTTTCTTTTTTATTTCCTTTTTTTGCGTATGGGATTGATTCAGAAACCGAAAAGTTCGATGTAAACCTATGATATTTTGGATTGGTTGCATAAATCTTGTCTGCGATTTCTTTAAAAACTGGACCTGCAACTACATTACCATAAAATCCTTTTTGTCTAGGTTTGTAAATAGAAACTATGCAGGAGTATTCTGGATCTTCGGCTGGGAAATAACCAACAAAAGATGCGTGGTATTCTAGTCCAAGAGAATCGTTTCCGTATTGCATTTGTGCTGTTCCTGTTTTTCCGGCAATCTTATAATTTTCGCTTTTAAGGTTAGTAGCAGTTCCGTTTTCGACAACTCCTTCGAGCATTCTGCGAACTATTGCAAGGGTTTTTTTGGAACAAATCTGAGGGTCGATAACTTCTGTCTCGAACTCTTTAACGATTTGTCCACGGTACGACAGAGCTTCTGCAAAAATTGGTCTTACCATTATGCCGTTATTGGCAATTGCATTATATAAGGTAAGAATTTGTAGAGGGGTTATCTGTAACTCGTACCCAATTGACATTTGTGTTAGAGACAATCCAGACCATTCTTTATCTGTTGGTTTATGAATTACAGGTGTTGCTTCGCCTCTTATTGCTACGTTTAGCGGTTCATTAAGATGTAATTTCTCAAGTCCTGCGACATATTTCCCAGGTTGATAACTATAGTTTTCATCAATCAGCATCGAAATACCCACATTGGAAGATACCTCAAATGCTTTTTGTAATGTTATAGTTCCATAGCCACCTTCATGTGAATCTTTCATCTTTTTACCATGATAAGAAGTTACCCCATTGCCAGTTTCAAGGAGGTCTTCAGGGTCGCAATACCCATCCTCTAGAGCTACAATAACTGATGCAAGTTTAAATGTCGATCCAGGGTCTGCTGCATGGCCAACAGCAAAATTCATTTCTTCGAAGTAATAGCCATCTGGATGTCTTTTTAAATTTGCAATAGCCAAAACTTTTCCGGTTTTTACTTCCATAACTACAACAGTTCCGAATTCAGCGTCGTGTTTTATTAGTTGTCTTTCTAGTGCAGTTTCTGCAACGTCTTGGAGGCCGATATCTATAGTGGTAATTAAGTCATACCCATCTTGTGGCTCCACATACTGTGCATCTTCGACTGGCATCCACATATTCCCCGGAATTCTTTCCTTGACAGTATGTCCTTCAATTCCTTTAAGGTCTTTATCATAGGCATCTTCTAAGCCAACTCCCTTACGTCCTGGTGCAGAAACAGTTCCGATTGTCCTTTTTGCCAGTTCGCCGAATGGTTTTTCTCTTTTGTAAGTTTTCTGATAAACAAATCCTCCTTTTGTACGACCTTTTCTTACAAGTGGGAAGTCTTGCATAAGCTTGAATTCGGAATAATTTATATTGTAGCTGAATCTGTAATATCTTGAGCCTCCATCGCGAGCAGCAATAAGTTCTTGTTTATATTGAGCTTGAGTTTTTTCTGGGAATAACTGTGAGAGACAAAGTGATAGCGAGTCTACATTTTCATCAAAAATTTCCTGGTTTATGGCATCGCAATTAGGATCCATACCTGCTTCGAAATATGCAACCGAGGTCGCTAGTAGCTTGCCGTCACTGGAGTAAATATCTCCGCGGGTAGGTTCAATAGTAGTGTAAACACGAGTCGATTTTAATGCTTCCTCTATTAGCGCTTTGTCGTAAAAGAACTGAAAATAAATTATTTTTCCAATAATGAGCAACGCAAATGCTGCCATAGCCATGTATAGCAGATTGTATTTAACCAATATGTTGGTTCTTTCGCTCATTTCTTAATATAATATGTGATTTTTTGTGGTGGGATTCCTGATTCTCTGAGTGTAGAGCCTTTCTCTTCAAGCATTAACAGTACCTTGTCGCGGCGACTGTTAATCATAAGATTTGACTGGATTTCAATTTTTGCTGCTCTTAAATCTTCGATTTCTTTTTTTGCTTGTTCAGTCTCACGAAAAACACTTTCGGCGTGGTATCTGTTAGCAATATAAATAAGGCCAAGTAGAAAAATAACCGAAATAAACGGTATCTGTTTGCGGACAAGATCGCTGGCAATTATCGAACCGTTGACCAGTCCGCGAATTGTGGCTTTAATGTTTTTTCCGTTTTTATCAGATGACTCTTTCATATCTTTTCTGCTATTCTTAATTTTGCTGATTTAGCTCTTGGATTATCAATTATTTCCTGATCCTCAGGGATAATGACATGTCTGTTTATTGCTTTGAATGGAAGAAATGACCTACCAAAAATATCTGTTTCTGTTTTGCCATCTGCATTTCCTGTTTTGATGAGATTTTTAACAGGTTTGTCTTCCAACGAGTGATATGAGATAAATGAAATTCTGCCACCTTTATTTAATATGTGTGGACATGAGTCAAGAAACTCAGTAAGTGAATTTATTTCATCATTAACCTGAATTCTCAGTGCCTGAAATACCTGTGCCAGATATTTGAAGTCATGGTTCTGAGGTAATGCTGGAGTTATAACTCTAACAAACTCTTCAATGTCGGAGAATTTGTTTTCTATTCTATAATTTAAAATGAGTGGTACAAGTTTGCCGGGATTGGTAATGTCGCAGTAATTCTTAAAAATGAAATAAAGTTTTTCTTCATCGAAAGTATTGAGAATTTCTGCGGCGGTAATGCTCTGATCGGGGTTCATTCGCATATCGAGTTGTCCACCCAAACGGAATGAGAATCCTCTTGCTGATACGTCAAACTGATGAGAAGACACACCAAAGTCGGCAAGTATTCCATCAACTTTTTCAATTCCTAGATATTCCAGATAGTTTCTCAAGTACCTGAAGTTTCCGAAAACCAATTTAAATCTATCATCAGAAATGCTGTTGTGATGAGCATCTTTATCCTGATCTATTGCAATTAACCTTCCTTTAGCTGAAAGTTCCCTCAGTATCGCTGCTGAATGTCCCCCTCCACCAAAAGTAACATCGACGTAAATCCCATTCGGGTTTATGTTTAGTCCTTCGACGCTTTCTTTTAGTAATACTGGGTTGTGATACATAATTAATCCTGATTATAAAATCCAAAATCTCCACCTAAAATGTCGTTTGCCAGATTCGCAAAATCTTCATTGTCTGATTTTTTCGATTCGTAAACTTCTTTAGCCCAGATTTCTATTTTCCCTTCCTGTCCAGCAAAAACCAAATCTTTGTCTACACTTACATATTCGAGTAATCTTTTCGGAATCAGTAATCTAAAACTGCCGTCAAATGAAATTTCGGCTGTTCCACGGTAGTATTCGCGAAGAAATTCAGCATGCTTTTTATTAAATGGATTGAGCTTCTTTTTTAAAATAGAGGTTTGGTATTGCCATTCGCTCATCGGATATAAAAGCAGACATTTCTCGTAAATATCTCTTTTTACAACAAATGCATGAGCTATTTCTTCCTCTGGTATCTGACGTTTCAGTGGGGCTGGAAATATTACTCTGCCTTTAGTGTCAAGTTTTGCAATGTACTCACCTACAAACATAATGCGCTTTTTTGATTGTGGTGTAAAACTACACTAATTTCACTACACAATAAAACACAATGCTACATATTTCTACACATTGTTGATAACTTTTAGGTGTGCAATTTTTAATGCGTTGATAGTCAGCGTTTTGTGAAAATCAAAAAAAACTATATCTTTGCAGAAATTAACAATTGGATATGACCGAGAGTGAATTATTACAGATTGATGTTGAGGGTGTTATCAGAGCAAAAAATCCTAAACTGGCAAAGAGAGTTCCTGGGTTTATAATCAGGTACCTTAAGAGGATAATTCATCAGAACGAAATCAATGAGTTGCTAAAGAATAACCGAGGAGTTACCGGGCTTGATTTTGTAAATGCATGCATTAATCATATGGAACTTAAGATTGAGGTCAAAGGATTTGAAAATGTGCCAGAATCGGGAAGATTTGTGTTTGCCGCTAATCATCCGCTTGGTGGTTTAGAGAGTATTGTACTTATGAAAGTTGTAAGTTCAAAATTTTCAGGTTTTGTTTTTGTGGTTAATGATATTTTAATGGCATTAAAACCACTGGCTGTGTTATTTGTTCCTGTGAACAAACATGGCTCTCAATCGCGTGAGAGTATCAATAAAATTAATGATGCCTATACTTCAAACAAGCAAATACTGTATTTTCCAGCTGGCCTCGTATCAAGAAAGATAAAGGGAAAAATCGTAGATTTAGCATGGCAGAAAAGTTTTGTTTCGAAAGCAATTGAGACTGAAAGAGATGTAATTCCAGTATATATTGAGGGTCGAAATTCTAGATTTTTTTATAATCTGGCTAGATTGAGAAAATTTTTTGGGATTAAATCAAATATAGAAATGCTTTATCTGGTTGATGAAACAGTTAAGCAGAGAGGGAAAACAATAAAACTTATCTTTGGCAAACCGGTTTCTTACAAAACTTTTGATAAGACTAAAAATGCGGCAGAGTGGGCTGCATATTTACGTGATTTGACATATTCACTTAAAAATTCGGCTGAATAAGCATTTATTTATTAATTTTGTAAAAATTAAAAGTCTGTAAATGACAAGGATGAATCCGGTAATTCCGCCGGTAAAGCGCGAATTACTATTATCGGAACTAACAAAGGACAAATTATTGCGTAAGTCAAATTACGGCAATACTGAAATTTATGTGTTTTGCCATAAAGATTCACCTAACCTGATGAAAGAACTTGGCCGACTTCGTGAAAGTACATTTAGAATGGCTGGTGGTGGAACAGGAAACTCAATTGATATTGATGATTTTGATACTTCGGAAGATCCATATTTGCAATTAGTTGTTTGGGACCCAGACGAAAATGAAATTATCGGAGGATATCGTTTTATTCTTGGAGAATCTGTTCTCGATAATCCTGAAGCAAAACTTGCAACATCGCATTTGTTTAACTTCTCGGAAGAATTCTTAAAGGACTATTTGCCTTATACAATAGAACTTGGTCGGTCGTTTGTGCAGCCAAAATATCAATATGGTCGTAACGCACGAAAAGGTATGTTCGCTCTTGATAATTTGTGGGACGGTTTGGGGGCCTTGATAGTTGAGTATCCTGAAATGAAATATTTCTTTGGAAAAGTAACTATGTACAAGCATTTTGATTTAAATGCACGTAACTATATTCTCTCTTTCCTGAATTTGTATTTCCCAGACACTAATCACCTAGTTACACCAAAAAACCCAATTGATTTTGAGTTCTCTAAAAACAGAAAATTATTTTTTGGTAACAATTATGTAAGCGATTACAAAATTCTAAATTCGCGAGTTAGAGAAGCAAACGAAAAAATCCCACCACTTGTAAATGCATATATGAACCTTTCGCCTTCGATGATTACATTTGGGACGGTCGAGAATGACGAATTTGGAGGAGTAGAGGAAACCGGGATACTTATTAATATTAAAGATATTTACAACTCAAAGAAAAACCGACATGTTGAATCGTATAAAAGTTTGATCAAAATGACAAATATATTTCCACGTAAGCCTAAAATTTTTGATTTAAGCACTTGGAAAATTCAAATGAAAAACAGGAATAAGTAAATACTATTTTAGTATTTTTACTGTTTTCTTGAAAACCGGAATAATGAAACTTTGTCTAACAATATTTACCTTACTTCTTGCATCTGGATTATTCTCCCAAAATCTAGTTGATAATCACAGTTTCGAAAATGCTTGGAGTTGTCCGTACTCATTTGCAACCTTGCCAATTGCCAAACCTTATCCTGGCTGGCAGAATCCAAATAAAGGAACTCCAGATCAATTGCATATTTGTAGTCAAGGAGATGCCGGAATACCTAAGAATTTTGCTGGATTTATGTATCCTTCAGATGGTGCTGCTTATGCTGGAATTATTTTGCGCGAAACATTTGATGACTCTCTAAGAGTCTACGATGGAGTTTCAAGAGAATATATTCAAACTAGATTGCTCGCACCTTTGACACGAGATAAATTGTATTGCGTTAAACTATTTTATGCAAACTCCTCAAGATCGATTTTCTCTGTTGATGCGCTTGGAATTACAATAACTGCCGAAAGAATAGGTGTAAAGGATGCCGGTCTTATAATTCAAATGCCACAAGTGATTAACAAACCTGGACACATTATGGACAATGTCGACTACTGGCAGGAAATGTGTGGTGTGTACCGTGCGCGTGGAAACGAAAAGTATTTAACTATAGGAAATTTCTGGGACAATAACCGGACTACCTACAGGAGGAACACTAGTGAAAATGCAGATAGCTCATTTTTTTATGCCTATTATTATATTGACGATGTTAGAGTTTTCGAAATAGAAAATACTTTTGAATGTGGGTGTATTAACGATTTGTCATTTGGAACAGATTGGTTAGCCGATGATTATGATCCAGAAACTGGTTACAATTCAAAAGATCTAAGTGAAAATCTTGCGGATAATAATAATCCAAATGGGAATAATGGCAATTCAAATCAAGGCTCAGACACAGCCAACAATAATAATAACAATAATTCGAATAATAACGGGAATAATGGTACTGATAACAATAATCTAAATGGTAATTCTGATAGTAATTCGCTACTTAATATGAAGGAATCGGAAATTTCCGAAAAGGCATTTAGCAGTGCTGGTGTTGGTAGCAAATTTAATTTAAACAGAATATTCTTCGAATTTAATTCTTCTGAATTGCTAACAGTTTCATTTGCAGAATTAGATAAACTGAGCGAAATACTATTAGCAAAACCTAGTCTGAGAATAGAAATTCGGGGGCATACCGATAATGTTGGTACTGATCAATATAATAAGACATTGTCGATTAAGAGAGCTGCAGCAGTTTACGATTATCTAATCAGTAAAGGAATCGAAAAATCGAGAATGAAATACCGTGGATTTGGTAATAAAGTTCCAGTTGCCGATAATGATTCTGAGGAAGGTAGAAGCCAAAACAGAAGAGTTGAAATTATTATTGTTGAATTGTAAGATGATTACTAAATCACAAGTTCCAAGCTCCAAGCTCCAAGTTTGGTCCCTGAGCTGAGGTTGGTGAGTTTATCGAACCATCAAAGGGCCAAGCTCCAAGCTCCAAGTTCCAAGCACCAAACCACAAATTCCAAAATTTAAGCTAATTTCTTTGGAATTTGTTTTTTGTTATTTAGCTGCGCTGAGGGCTGCGCCGTTGGAGCTTCAAACTCAAATTCCAAAATTTTAGCTAATCCCTTTGGAACTTGTTTTTTGTTATTTGTTGGAGCTTCCCTTAAGTTAGCTAATAATTTCTAATTTTCTTTTTTTGCATTTCGCAAAAAAGCAGTATCTTTACAAAATAAATTTATAAGAGGATGAAGTTGTACAAAGATGTATATCAATTACTTAGCGAAAATGATTGCGTGATTATTCCTGATTTCGGAGGATTTGTCGCAAATTATTGCGAAGCTAAAGTAGATTTGCGCACTCAGGAATTTTGTCCTCCAGCCAGAAAATTGGCATTTAACGAAAGCCTCAAGAATAATGATGGGCTTTTAGTAAATCATATTTGCCAAACTCAAAATGTAAATTGGAATACTGCGAA
>Ga0209800_10004519_pt1 | contig 10238 bp, 10 predicted proteins | sample Higcelweek8metaG_FD_187174 | JGI IMG/M metagenome (GOLD analysis project Ga0209800, IMG submission 187174) | Freshwater pond sediment microbial communities from the University of Edinburgh, under environmental carbon perturbations - High... | ecosystem: Environmental > Aquatic > Freshwater >... | reverse complement strand
GACAATAGCTACCTTAGGAAACAAGTTTTCAAGAGAATTCATGAAAGATTATAACTCAGGAACCTCTCCACCACCAAATGAATCAAAATCTTCAGAAGATGTATCATCTTCTTCATCTAATTGTTCTAATGCTTTTGAAAGTTCACTGTCATCCAAAGCCTCTACTTTAGGATGTGATTCTTCACCATCATCATCACTTGGGAATATTATATCTAAACCATCTCCATCATCAGGTGCTGTTGGATCAATACCACCATCATCAATTACAGACTCTGCGCCACCCATCAATATGATGTTTGGTTGTTCCTTATCTATACTTACATATTCCTCTTCTTCTTCATCATCACCAGATTTAGCAGGTAAGTTCTTTTTTACTTGTTCTAGGAATTTCTCTGCTTCTTCACCAAATTTCTCAACAACATTTATAACCTTCATTGGTTCACCACAACCCGGGCACATCTTGATATCTTCGACTTCATCTCCACAATGGGCACAAGAAAAGAATACAACATGCACACTCTTATGTGTTGTTACTAACTGGTCTTTTGTTATTTTCTTTTTGTCTGGCATTAGAGTTATGAATACTACTTGTTATATTCCAATAGTATATGTTTTGTGAGGAAAGTGTCAATAAACCCATAGAGGGCATAAACTACTCATACTTTGGGAAGCAACATTTCTTGTACTTTTTCCCACTACCACAAGGACAAGGGTCATTACGACCAACTTTTTTGTTCTTTGTTATAGTTTTTTGTCCTCCTGTTTTCCCTGGTCTTTTGTCTTCTTGGTCATTAGTTTTGACTGGAATTTGTTCCTGTTTTTGCACAAGCCTTACTCTGAAGAACCTGGTAGATACCGATTCATCAATCTTTTTGAGCATATCATCAAACATTTGGAAGCCTTCATTTTTGTATTCAACCAATGGATCTCTTTGTGCAAGATTTCTCAAGGATATACCCTCCCTTAAGTCTGCCATTGTATCTAAATGTTCCATCCAGAACTTGTCATATGCTTCAAGAATTAGCATTCTAGCAAGGGCTTTCATTGGCTCTACTCCAATGGAATATACATGCAATATCATAGCTACAGCTACCATCCTCTTTATAATCGTCAACTTCTCAACCTTGTTCAATGATTCCAAATGTCTAAACATCTCAACCTGATCTTTGAATCCGAGCTGTTTAACTACTACCTCGAATATTTCATCTGTTAGAAGATTTTTAATCTGTACATACAACTTTCTCTCCTCCACATTATCTATCTCATCATCATCTTGTAATTCAGATGCAAAGAGATATTCTACATATTCCAATTCTTTCTTTAATATCCATTTCTCCAATGGTGAGAATATGTATTGTAGTGAATCCAATTCTGGTGTTCTCCAACTCTCTTCTCTAGCAAATGAGAATCCATCAAAACTGTCTTGCAATGTATCAATATCTAACGCTTTTACTACTTCAAGATCATGCTTCAATGTCTTTGCTGATATTTCAAATTTCTCAGTAGAATCAGCCTGCAAGAGCTTTCTTCTAATGGTATATATAATCTCTCTCTGTTGGTTTAATACATCGTCATATTCAACCAAATTCTTACGAATATCATAGTTGTAGGCTTCTACTTTCTTCTGAGCATTTTCAATCGTTCTACCCAATATTCCTACTTCAATTGGAGTTTCATCATCTAATCCTACCTGAGTCATGAGCATTTGCATTCTGTCTCCACCAAAGAGTCTCATTAATTCGTCTTCAAATGATACAAAGAATCTTGATTCTCCAGGATCTCCCTGTCTTCCGGATCGTCCTCTTAACTGGTTATCGATTCTTCTTGATTCGTGTCTTTCAGAACCGATTACATACAATCCACCAAGATCTGTTACTCCTTCTCCTAATGCGATATCTGTACCTCTACCTGCCATATTTGTTGCAATGGTTACAGAACCTTTTTGACCTGCTTCAGAGATTACATGTGCTTCTCTTTCGTGTTGTTTTGCATTCAATACATTGTGTTTAATACCATCTTTAGCAAGCATATCTGCTATTCTTTCGGATTTCTCAACCGATGTTGTACCAACCAATACTGGCTGTCCATTTGCATGGTGTGCTTTAATATCTTCCACTATGGCTCTGAACTTGCCTTCCTCGCTTCTGTAGACTAGATCTACGTGATCTTTCCTCACTACTTGTCTGTTGGTAGGTACCACTATGGTATCGAGCTTGTAAATCGAGGAGAACTCTTCGGCCTCAGTTAAAGCAGTTGCTGTCATTCCTGAAAGATATTTGTAAAGTCTAAAGAAGTTCTGCAACGTAATTGTAGCCATTGTTTTAGATTCTCGTTTAACCTCTACACCTTCCTTAGCCTCAATTGCCTGATGTAATCCTTCACTGTATCTTCTACCTTCCATTGCTCTTCCTGTAAATTCATCAACTATGAGGATTTCACCATTACGAATCATATATTCGTCATCAAGTTTGTAAAGTTCTTTTGCCTTTAATGCATTGTCTAAGTGATATGCTAATTGTGCATTTTCATACACATTCTTAACTCCAAGTAATCTTTCAGCTTGATCAATTCCATCATCAGTAAGGGACACTGAGTGAGATTTTTCATCTACAACATAGTGCTTTTCTGGTTGAAGTTGATTTGCGAGATTTGCAAACTTCTTGTACATATCGTTTGCGGTTTGTGCGTTTGTAGAGATGATCAATGGGGTTCTAGCTTCATCAATGAGGATGGAGTCAGCTTCGTCTACGATTACAAAATATTTAGGACCTTGTACTCTTTCTTCCAATGTTCTAGCCATATTGTCTCGAAGATAGTCAAAGCCAAATTCGTTGTTAGTACCATATACCACATCACAGGCATATACCTCTTGCTTCGAACATTCCACCATATTCACACCACTCATATGGTCATATTTCAATCTTCCATTTGCTTTGGCTTTTGCATCTCTTTCTTTAAGTAATGCTTTTCCTTCATCACCCTTTAATTTGAGGACTTCTTCATCAGTTATGAATTTGTACTGTTTACCGGAGTTAACTGCACCCACGGTTATCCCCAATGAATTAAGGATATGGCCATTCCATTCAGCATCTCTTCGGGCGAGATAGTCATTTACTGTTACTAAATGAGCACCTCTGCCTGTTAATCCACAAAGATACAATGGTAGGTTTGCTGCTAATGTTTTGCCTTCTCCAGTGAATAGCTCTGCTATCTTGTTATCAAAGAGTACATATCCAGCCATCATCTGTACATCAAAGTGTCTGTGATTCGCTACTCGTTTAGAAGCTTCTCTTACTACTGCAAATGCTTCTGGGAGTATTTCATAGAGTTTTACTTTCTCTTCGGCTAGTCTTGTTTTTAGTGCATCCGTACTGAGGGTCTCGAATTCTTTTCTTGCAGTGTTAAGGTCCACTCCTAATGTCTTTCTAAACTCATCTGTCTTAGCTTTCAACTGTTCGTCCGTGAGTTTCCCCATTGCTTCTTCCATTCCATTGATCTTGTCGATTGTTGGTTGGATCTTCTTAAGCTGTTTTTCGTTTGAGTCAAAGAGTCTTGTTAGTATTTTGAACATGTTCTGATTATATCATTAAGTATTGTATTTTTCAGAAAAATTTCATTTCTGTTATGTATATTTGGGGTATGAAGAGATATATTACCATACTCATATTTACATTCATATGCTTTGTCACCTTTCCAACTGTTTGTTGGGCAGATGTAAATGGGATATTTCCTAAGGATGAGGCTACTGTAGATACTAGAACTATTAATTTTCGGTGGGTAAATACTGATCCAAATGCAGAGTATACATATATGTTAGATGTAGGGAATGTAATTGATTCTACTAAGAATTACTTTCCAAGAGTAGGGATTTCAGTTCCAAGTAGCAATGGAACAAGTTATGCATACTCTGTTCCGAAGGAATTTGGAAACAATATTTTGTGGTGGGTAAAATATTGTCCTAAGAACCAGAATCCTTGTGAGCATGTGCTTTCATCCTCCATCTACTCTTTCAATATTTCTGCAGATGCTGTTGCGACTCCACCTGTTTCTCAACAACAGCCACAGGTTAAGTCAATTGAGGATACTGCAGCTCCAAAGGTTGTTAAGAAAGCTACACCCCCTCCTTCTTCATCGACTTCTACCCCTACTAAGCCAAAGGAAGATACTACTGACACTATGGCTTGGAATGTAAATACTTCAGAGCTTTCTAAACCTTTTTCATTTCCATTCAAGGAATATATTGGGGTTACTCAATGGCATGGGAATACTGCATTTCAAAAACCTCATACTGGAATTGATTTCGGAGCCATACAGAAAGAGATTCTCGCAATTGGTGATGGTGAAGTTATTGGTAAGGGCTGGGACAGTTACAATGGTAAATGTCTTTCTGGAGGCAACTATCTTTTGGTTAAACATTCTAATGGGATGCATTCATCATATTTCCATTTACAAAGTACCTATGTTGATGTGGGGAAGAATGTAAAGAAAGGAGATGTACTTGGGATATCCGGAAATACCGGTAGTTGGAATTGCCAACCATTGGCATATCATCTTCATTTTGAAACAAGATTAGGAAGAAGTCAGAGTACTCATGTTAATCCTGTGGATTACATTGCTACAGATTGGAGTAAGGTACTTACCCTGAATGCAAAATCTAATTCAGGAAGACTGAGTGGTGACAATCCACATCCTACATTTTAATTTTAAACTATATGCTTATGGAGAAGATACTCATAGTAATTGGGATGATTTTTGAATTGATTTCTGGACAACCGCATAGAGAGTTAATTCCAAATATTACCAATCCCCAACAGATTATATGGAAAGATATTGATCATATGCTCTTTGTTAAAGATGCGGATATATTTGAGTACAATGTTGTGGAGAAGACATTAGAAAATATTGGTACACGAAAACCTAATGAGTTTGTAGGATTGGATGAAAATGGAAATATTGTTTTATGTGGTATTGAGCATTTCATCATTGATTCAGAAGATGAATTTTCAACAGTATTTACTGTTAATGGAAAAGAATTAAAATTCTTTCCGACTATACGCCCAATATCAGTGATCGGAGATACCATTGTTGCGATGACGGCAATGGATTTTCTAGAGCAACACTACTACAAAATATCCATAGCTAGCGGGGAAATTAAGGAGATTGAGGAACCAAAGAACATATCCGATGACAATAATGAGAATATGGCGCTATATGTTCAAAAGGATATGCTAGGAAATGTATATCTGAATTACGATACCAGAGAATTGTTTAGATATGCTATTCGTACCTTAGCGCATCGATTGGATTCAATCTAGCTGCTCTAGCTGCAGGATATATACCAAATACAATACCAATGAAGCTTGAGATACCTACGGCAAGTAACACCGAATCCAATGTTATGACTGCACTAAATTCTAAGAACTTACCTGCAACAATGCCAATGGTATATCCAAATGTCATTCCTAATATCCCCCCTATTACAGTGAGTACTATGGCTTCGGTCATAAACTGGATGAGAATATCTGAAGTTCTTGCACCCAATGCTTTTCTAAGCCCAATCTCTCGAGTTCTTTCCGTAACTGATACAAGCATAATGTTCATAATTCCGATACCACCAACAAGTAGAGATATTGCTGCAATACCCGCTAAGAATGAAGTTAGCATACTCATAACGCTATCAATTGTAGAAAGAAGATCCTTAGATGATGTAACTGTAAAATCTGCCAATGCTTTGTCATCAATCTTATGACTCCTTAACAATACTGTTTCAATCTCAGCCTTCGCACTATCCACTGTTTTCTCCGATGTAGCCTTGGCTACAATCCCATTGTAATTCTTGCTATCAAATATTTTAAATGCATCTACATCCGATATATATGCCTGTAAATTTGGATTACTAAAATTACTCTCTTCCTGTGCTTCTAAGACTCCTACTACTGTAAATTCAGTTTCCATTATCGATATCTTCTGTCCAATGGCACTGGTATCTCCGAATGTATCTGTAGCTAACTGACTTCCTAATACAATATCGTGAGCATCAGAAATTTCAAGTCCATTACCAGAAGCGAGTTTTAAATCATACAAAGTAAAATATTCATTAGACACACCTATGAGGGTTTGCCTCTGTTCCTCATCGTTTACTTTGAATATGACTGGACTAGAAACATAGCCTGCGACATTTGATACCAGATCTTTTGATATTTTTGCAACTTCTGTTAAATCATTTTGTGTTAATGTCTCAACTGATCCAAGCATAGCGGAGCTATTTTGTTGTGCCTTACTTGCGTCATCACTAGACATGTACGAACCTTTTGAATATGCCGTTACCCCAGAAGTGATCATGAGGTTGGTACTTCCCAAAGAATTAATCTGCTTAGCAATACTTTCCTTAACACCAGCACCTAAAGACATTAATCCTATTACCGATCCAATACCAATGATTATTCCTAATACAGTAAGAAAACTTCTTACCTTGTTAGACATTATGGCTTTAAAAGATTGTTTTAATATTGTTAAGAATTTCATTTTGCTCTCTCCTCTCTTACGATGTTTCCATCTTGTATATGTATTATTCGGGATGCATGTTGTGCTAAGTATTCTTCATGGGTAATCAAGATGATCGTAGATCCTTTTTTGTTTATTTCTTTAAACAATGCCATAATTTCCTCAGATCTTTTGGTATCTAAATTTCCAGTTGGTTCATCTGCAAGTATTATGCTTGGATCCATCATCAATGCTCTAGCAATTGCTACTCTTTGTATCTGTCCACCTGAAAGCTGATTACTTTTGTGTGATATCCATTTTGTAAGACCAACCATTTCGATTAGCTCTTCTGCTTTTTTCTTTGGATTAGGGATATTTCCATATATTGTAGGCATCATTACATTGTCTAGTATTGTGGTTCTAGCAAGTAGATTGAATTGTTGAAATACAAACCCTATCTCTTTGTTTCTAATCTTTGCTAACTGTTTCTCCTTTAGTTGGCTAACCTTCTGGTCATTAAGAATATATGTTCCACTTGTTGGAGTATCTAAGAGGCCAAGGATATTCATGAGAGTAGATTTCCCAGAACCAGATGGTCCCATTATGGCAAGGAATTCTCCTTCTTTAATGTTTAAATCTATACTCTTTAATGCATGCGTATCTCCACCTTCTGATTTATATATCTTCCCTATATTTTTTAATTCTATGATATTTTTCGGCATGGGATATATTCTATGCTTAATGTAGGAAGAATACTAGGAGAGTTAACTTAGTATTTTGACTATGGTTAATATTATGATTACTACACTTAGACCAAGTTTACCTACAAATGTTCCCCATCCGGTTCCACCAAACTTTTTTGCCCCTAATGCTGCCGCAATATTGCCTGCAAAGGTTGAAGCTAAACAGAGGAAAAAGAGTATTAGTAAGATCAGTGGTGTTAGATTTTGGAATTTATCCATTATTCCAGCTACCAAAGTAGCTCCAAATATGAGCCAGATACCTGGAAGGTTTATGACGGTTAAAACAAGGCCTGCTAATGCGATTATTCCGAGGAGTATGTAAAGTAATATGCTTATTATTCCCATATTTATATTCTACTATTTTTAATAACTTTAAGGTACTGATTCTTTACTTGGTGTATGCCGGAAGGTATAATGTAGATGAATAGACCTAGTATTCGAACTGTCGCCGGATGGTGAGCTTTTCTAGACAGGCTCTAGAATAGATACTAGGTCGAGTTTCTCAACTGATATCTCCTTTAATATCTTGTCTTGTATAATACTACGATACAAAAGATGGTCTCCTTTTTCGTTATAATAACTTCTTCGTACACTACCGGCAATTAGATCTGCTAGTTGTATTAATAAATCATTTTTTGAGTTCACCATTTTCAGAGTTACTCTAATATTGAGTCTCTTTCTAAGGATAGTTTTTAAGCTAGAAACCAATTTCTTATTTTTCAAACCATCCAATCTTATTTCAAAAGGGTTCTTCTCAATAGACGTCCAATCCTTCAACAAAAGAAAGAAAAGGTGCTCATATATCAATGATTGCAAAGATTTACTTTGAGTAGATATTGTGTATTTATCCAGAGTAAGTGTATAAATTTTAACAGGATATTTGCAAAGGATTGTTAAAGTTTTTCTAACAAGCTTCTTATTCATTTTATTAAATTTAATCTCTCCCTTTAAAGAAATCTTCTTTAATTCCTCATTACTGCAAATACTAGCAACGTCTTCCTTACTTTCAACCACTAACGCCGAAAGAACAAAATATCGGCTAGCACCTTTATTTGTTTTAAATCCTGGATCCCCAGATTCATCTATGAATATAATCATAGATTAAGTGTAACAGAGGGATATGAATTCTTTGATTATTTAATAATTATTTTTGAATCTTTTCAAAAACCCTATGTGTTTTCTTTGCAGTTTCCTCCCATGAATATTTCTGAGAAAGTATATATGCTTTTTCTACCTTCTCCTTGTATTTACCTGGATTGGTATATATATCATACAATGTTTTACCTACTTCTTTTTCATCTTTTCCATTTACGAATATAGCCATATCCTTAAATACTTCCTTGTATACATTACTCTCATGGATTACTGTTGGAGTTTTAGCACGTACAGCTTCTAGCGGAGCTATTCCAAATCCTTCATAGAGGGCTAAATGCATGAAGGCAAATGCATTTTTAAGTAAAGAATATTTCTCTTCATCTTTGTAGAATCCTGTAAATATGACATTGTCTTTGATTCCTAATTCAGATATTAACCTATGGAATTCTTGTACTTCTTTCTTACTTTCATCTTTGAATATCTTTCCTGAGATTACTAGATATGGTTGTTTTTGTTTTGGCTCTAGTAGCTTCAAGAATTCTGCATATCCTTTTATGACTCCATCTGTATTTTTAGTCCAGTTGAGTGCACCCCCTAGATAGATTACATATTTCTTTTCTTTGTAATCCTTAGGTAATACATTAGAGATATCTACTTCCTGTTCTTCCATATCTGCACCTAGGTATGATACACAGGTGTTTTGTTTGGGATATGTAGGATAGTATTTGAGGAAGTCATCTAAGGATGTCTGAGAGTTGGTTACTATGTATTTACACTTCATTGATTTGTTTAAGGTGAACCAGTATTGAATTCTTCTAATGATGTTGTGTAGCTTACTTTGTTGGGAATACATATTGAACATTGGAAGATTCATATCGTGTACAAAGAGTACGGTCGGCATTGAGTATGATGGATAGTTTCTCCAGAAGTATGGACAGTAATATATGCTGTCTTTTTGTTTTACTCTGTTAATAGCTGGTAGTATCTGCGTGAAGTAAACGATGTCGTTTTTGTAATCGTTTAATCTGTACTTCCCTATTCTTTCTATGGTTACATTTTTGTAGACCTCGATTACAGGCTCTAGGGTCGAAACTTTTCCATCAAACAAGAGTATGGTGTATTGAGTATTGGGGAATGCTTTTACTAATGCAAAGATGACTGATTTGGTATATTGCCCTATACCTGCATATGATAGTTGGTCTTGGGTTGTAGTGGCATCGATAATGATGTGCATAGTTATATTTACTTTTTATTTTGGACTTTATTCTTTGCTATTTCTCTTACCAACTTTGTGATTTCTGTTTCTAATTGTTCTATTTTACGATTTAATCCTGAAATGATATAGAAGAGGACAATAATAGATAAATAGATTAATACATCAACTCCTCTTCCCACACCAAAAAAAGTTCCTAAGTAATTTAACATTCCTCCTGGCAACCATATAAATATCAAAGCAACAATCCAAAAGAAAATCCAAAATGCTGATTTAAATACAATTGTTTTATCTTTAAATATTCTCCAAATAAATTGAGCTAAAACCACTGATATAATTCCTGATGCAATATATTGTATAACCATTATTTAAACTTCGTTAAGATTAATTTCCAAGCAATACTCAAGCTATTGAATATACTTTGTCCCTTGGCCATTGAGTATTTTGTGTAATGAATTGTTACAGGTGATTCTGCATATTTTAGATGTAGAGACTTTATTTTATCCAATATTTCGGAAGCATGCTCCATTCGGTCATGCTGCAAATCTAATCGGTTCGCAGTTTCTGCAGTCATAACCCTTAAGCCATTGTGTACATCAGTTAACCATATATGTGAGAGTAAATAGGTAAAGACGATAGCTCCTTTTAATAGAACTCTTTTCTCAAATGGAATATCATTTGCTCCCAAGAATCTCGATCCCAGA
>Ga0209800_10004518_pt1 | contig 10240 bp, 6 predicted proteins | sample Higcelweek8metaG_FD_187174 | JGI IMG/M metagenome (GOLD analysis project Ga0209800, IMG submission 187174) | Freshwater pond sediment microbial communities from the University of Edinburgh, under environmental carbon perturbations - High... | ecosystem: Environmental > Aquatic > Freshwater >... | reverse complement strand
TATATCTGGAGAAATATCTTTTTGGAATGCTGTTTGGAACCAAAGATCAAAAAGAGGGGATGCGTGCGTTTATGGATAAAAGAGATCCTGAATTTTCAGGCAGATAGAGAATCTCTTTAAATCCTGCAAAATTTTTCTACACAAAAGAGCCCGGCTTAAGATGTCAGGAGCCGGGCTTTACAGTTTTTCCTGGTCTCTGCAAACCAAGTTTCTTAATTCTGAACCTCAGCGTTGATGGGTTAAGGCCAAGCAGCAATGCTGCCCCATTAGGGCCGTAAATGCGCCATTTAGTCTTTTCAAGCACCTGCATGATATGCTCTCTTTCAACCTCTTCCAGTGCCATATCAGAACTTAGCACTATTATCTTTTCAGGAGATTGATTTTTGAACTCTTCAGATAAGATCAGGGTATCTGACTGGCTTATTATGATTGCCCGTTCTATTGTATTCTCAAGCTCTCTTATATTGCCCTGCCAGGGGCGCTGCATAAGTTCATCAAGTGATTTCTGGGGAATACTGGTGATCTTTTTCCCCATTTTCTTGTTGAACTTGTTGACGAACCAGTTAACGAGCATTGGAATGTCATCTTTTCTCTCCCTGAGCGGTGGAATTGTTATAGGAAAGACAAAGAGCCTGTACCACAGATCCCTTCTGAAACGCCCCTGATTGACCTCCTCTTCCAGATTCCTGTTGGTGGCTGCAATAAACCTTATATCGACTTTTCTTGTTTTAGGGCTGCCAAGTCTTTCAAATTCACCGTCCTGAAGTACTCTTAATAACTTTGGCTGAAGATCCAGTGGAAGTTCGCCTATCTCATCAAGAAAAAGTGTCCCTCCGTCAGCAAGTTCAAATCGTCCTATCTGCTGCTGGTGGGCACTGGTGAAGGCTCCTTTCTCATGTCCGAACAGTTCACGTTCTATCAGCGTTCCTTGCAATGTACCGCAATCTACTTTGATAAGAGGCCTCTCTCTCCTCAGGCTCTTGTCGTGAACAGCCCTTGCAATCAGCTCCTTGCCTGTTCCGGTCTCCCCGAGAATGATCACTGTGGCATCGGTTGGGGCACCCTGTTCTATTTTGAAGAGAACATTTTTTATAGCCTCACTCTTACCTATGATCTCATCGAAATTGTGCTGTAATTTGATCTCTTTTCTGAAATATGTATTTTCCGACTGCAGACGGTTTTTCAGCTCTTTTATCTCATTATATGAGTTGTGGAGGCTCTCATCCGCATATTTTCTTGCAAGTGCATTTGCGAAAATCTGGCCTATGACAACGCCGCGATTGATCATGCTGTCCGCCCATTTCACCTCTTTTGCAACAGAGTTAAATGCTACAACACCAATATTTTTACCGCCGACCTCAAGAGGAATTGCAAGAAAGGATCTGCTTTTAAACCTGCGTAATGTCTCTTTGTCTGTGCGTGCCTCCTCAGGAAGATCGTCAATGGAATTGGCATATGTTATCTGACCTCTCAAGTGTTTTTTAGCAAGATACGGATAATCATAAGCAGTTATGACCATTCCTTTGGGAAGCTTCTGTCTGCCGTACTTTTTCCAGACATGAGTCATTTGACCAGTTGGATGTTCGGAAGTATTCTGGTAAAGTACTCCCTCATCGACTCTGAAAAATTCGGCAATAAGCTTAAGACCTTGATTTATTTCAGAATCAATCCTGTATGCTGGCAGATTTATAAACCGTCTGGAGAGATCGCTTAAAGTCTGTTCAAATCTGATCTGGATCTCATTTCTATCAATTATTTTTTGATGAAAAGCGATACCGGTCAGCATCTGCGTTCCATGAAGCAGAAGATTACGTATCTCTCTATGCTGTTCCACAAAAATTTTGTCAAAAAGGAAAATAACAAATCCCAATATATTGTTTAACGCTTTTGATTTTATCAGGATAATTTTTTTCGTATCTGAGTTGGAAAAAAATTTTCTAAATAGAGGCACAGCACATTTTACCGCTTCATCTTCTGACATGATATAAAAGAACTCTTTGTGCGATGATTCTCCTAATCGTATAATATCCTCCTGCGTCAAAATCCGGGAATGGAGATCAAACTCAAGCTTATCATCTGAAGAACAGCAACTGTAAAGGATATCTGCCCCCTTATCATCCACAAGATAAAAGATGGCATAGACAGCTTCAAGAATCCTGGCCATTTCATTCAGAGTTCTGCTTACCTGCTCTTCAATCAGAAGAGGTTCTTTCAAGAACATCACATTTCTCAGAGAAGAGAAAGCCTCTTTTAATCGAAATTTATTATCACATGCATCAGTAGACATTACTACACCTATATAACTGCCATCATTACTACACCTGTATAACTGCCATGCCCTGACAGGCACAACGAAGAATGAAAGTAGAGACTTTCATATAAATTAGCAATATATTGCGATATTCCAAGCCATTACTCTTTATATAATCACCAAATATTGCGACTGTCAACAATTTCCATCCGTTTTCTTACATTGAAAAGAGGGTGATAATTTAATGAAACAATATTTTTAATGTTGTGAATACCTGGTTCTATTCAGAACCTGATCTGGTAAAACATATTGATATTACAAGCTTATATGAGTTAAGGCAGATCGTTTTTTAAATCCGGCAAACAAAATACAGATAAGCTGTTAGCAACACATCATATTGTTTTGAAATAGATGGCATGATTTTTTCAATAATATGATCTCAGCACAGGAGATGTTTGAGGATTTTTCTGGAAAAGTTTCAATCGTGAATGAAGAGTACAAAATTTCAAATAACAGACTAAAGAGAGACAGATATGAAAATTAAAACCGGTACTGATTATATGGATAGCCTGAGGCAACTGAATCCCCTGATCTATTACATGGGAAAGAAGATTAAGAATGTGGTTACACATCCAGCCACTGCTCCTCATGTACGCGCTGCCGCCATGACCTATTCCATTGCCGGACAGGATGAGTATAAACATCTGGCTGAGGCAACTTCCCATCTCACCGGAAATAGCATCAGTCGATTTACCCATATTCATCAGAATATGGAAGATCTTATAAAAAAAGTAAAACTGCTCCGTCTGCTGGGGCAGAAAACAGGTACCTGTTTTCAGAGGTGCGTGGGGTTTGACGGTATTAATGCCGTATATTCAACTACGTATGAAATAGATAAAAAATACGGCACCAGTTACATGGAGCGGTTCACAAAATGGCTGATCAGGATTCAGGACGAGAATCTTATGGTGGTAGGTGCCATGACAGATCCCAAAGGAGACCGTTCCAAGGGGCCAGCAGAGCAAAAAGACCCTGATCAATACGTTCACATTGTAGAGAGAAGAGAAGACGGGATCGTGATAAGAGGTGCCAAGCTCCACATGACTGGTGCTGTTAATTCCCATGAAATACTGATCATGCCTACCACCGCAATGGATAGCGCTTCCAGAGATTATGCCTTTATCTGTTCCATACCGATTGATGCCCCAGGAATTACCATGATATTTGGCCGTCAGGCAAATGACAGTCGCCGTGACCTCAAAGAGACCATTGATGTTGGAAAACCTTCTTTTGGAATTGTCGGCGGAGAGGCAGTTATCGCATTCGAGAATGTATTTGTCCCCTGGGAAAATGTATATATGGATGGCGAGACAGATTTTACCGGCATGGTTGTTCATCGCTTTGCTGCACACCATCGTGCAAATTACGGAGCCTGCAAGAGCGGATTGATGGATGTTCTGACCGGAGCTGTAACCTACCTTGCCCAGATTCAGGGATCTGCCAGAGGCTCCCATGTGCGGGATAAGATTACTGAGATGATACATCTGAGTGAGACTCTTTACAGCTCTTCCATTGCCTGCTCTGCAGAGGGCACTCCGACTCCTTCGGGTGCTTATATGGTGGATACCATGCTCGCCAATGTCTGCAAACACAATGTCACCCGTTTTCATTTTGAGGTGGCAAGACTGGCTGTGGATCTGGCTGGAGGATTTATTGCGACCCTGCCAAGTGAGCACGACCTTTACAATGAAGAGATAGGACATCTGGTGAAAAAATATTTTTCAGGAGTTGACAGCATTCCTGTAGAGGATCGAATTAAAATAGGGAGGCTTATCGAAGCAATGACTGGCGGCACTGCAATGGTGGAATCAATGCACGGTGCAGGTTCCCCCCAGGCGCAGCGCATTATGATTTTCCGGGAAGGAGACCTGAACAGAAAAATGCAATTTGCCAAAGCTCTGGCTGGAATTCCACAAAGAGACAAATAGAGTTAGAGAGAAGTTGGCCATTTGCGATATTGGTTGCATCCACAAAGAGAGGCACAGCATTGGATTGAGTTAAATAGCCGACCGGAAAACAACCTGATGATAATATTAGCGTTGAAACAATAGAGAGAATATTGCAGCGATCAGACTTTTTTAAAAGGTGATAAAAAATGGATAAAAAAGAGGTTGTATTTGTTGATGGAGTAAGGACCGCATTTGGAAGAATGGGAGGAACATTAAAGGATTTCCATACATCAAAGCTTGCAGGAATGTGCATAAAAGGCCTTGTCGAGAAGAGCGGAATCAGTAAAAAGGCAAAAGTTGACAGCGTTTTCATGGGGAGTGCGACCCACTGCTCTCACGCCTATAATCCTGCAAGGTGGGCAACTCTTGATGCAGGACTTGGGTATGAAACATCAGCATCATATGTTGAAATGCAGTGCGGTTCTGCTATAGATGCCATAAACCATGCTGCGGGAAAGATACTTACAAATCAGGCAGATATAATCATTGCTGGAGGTGCTGAGGCTTACAGCCAGATGTTTGCCAAATTTTCAATGGCTGTTGAACCCTACCGGCTTAACCCTCCCATGGCCATACCCCAGCAGTCATCGCCTGTTCCTGAAGAGAACATCAGTATGGGTGAAACAGCTGAAAATCTTCAGAAGATGTACAACATCGCAAGAGATGCATCTGATCAGTTTGCATACAACAGTCAGATGAGGGCAAAGTCAGCAATGGAAAAGGGGTTTTTTGAGGAGGAGATCGTTCCGGTAGTGATTCCTGGAACAAGAAAAAAACCTGAAATCATCTTTAAAACAGATGAACATCCCCGTCACGACACAACTCTTGAAAGCCTTAAAAAGCTTAAGCCGGCTTTTTTAAAAGATGGAACAGTCACTGCTGGAAATGCTTCAGGAAGAAACGATGGTGCTGCATTTGTGCTGATGATGAGTGCCCAGAAAGCGGAGGAACTTGGTTATGAACCAATGGCAAGATGGGTTACAGGGGCTGACTGCGGAGTAGATCCAAAAATCATGGGAATAGGGCCTGCCTATGCTGTGATCAAAGCTTTGAAAAGAGCTTCTCTCTCTATTTGTGACATCGATATAATGGAGTGTAACGAAGCGTTTGCAGTTCAGAATCTTGCAGTAATAAAGGAGATCGAAAAACAGTCAGGAGAGAGTATCAACCCTGACAACTGGAATCCCCTTGGAGGAGCAATAGCATACGGGCATCCGAATGGAGCATCAGGAGCAAGAATCTGTATGTTTACAATGAGGGAGCTTATCAGAAGAGGTGGAAGATACGGAGTCTTCAGCTCATGCTGCGGTGGTGGTCTTGGTGTTGCAACCATAATAGAAAATCTCAAGAGATAGAACTTTTAACGAACATGGCCTTACAGGAACAACGAAACATGAAAATGGAGATACCGTGTAGAGACGCAAGATCTTGCGTCTCTACAGTATGCTCAATTTCACATAAAAAAAGAAGGGTAAACAATGGTTCAGGTAATAGCAGACAGACGGGATATGGATTTTGTTCTCTATGAACAGTTCGGATTGGAAGATCTTATCAAAAATAAAAAATATGACGGGCTTAATAAAAAGAGCGTTGACATGATGCTTAGTGAAGCCCGGAATTTTGCGATCAAGGAGCTTCTTCCTACAAACAGTATTGGTGACACTGAAGGTGTCAAGTTTGAAAACGGAACAGTAAAGGTTCCAGAGTGCTACCACCGTCCACATAAACTTCTGATAGAAGGTGAATGGACTTCACTGACTGAAAAGCCGGAGTATGGCGGGCAGGGTTTACCTGAACTTGCAGCAAAAGCCACAACCGAATATATCTTTTCAAACTACTGCCTTATGAACTATGCCATGATGGGACACGGCACAGGAAAGATGGTAGAGCTTTACGGCACGGACAAACTCAAAAAACTTTTTCTTAAGAAACTCTACAGAGGAGAGTGGGGTGGAACCATGCTTCTTACTGAAGCAGAGGCAGGTTCAGATGTGGGAGCGCTTACAACATCTGCCGTTAAAAACAGTGACAACACCTATACAATCACTGGTAATAAAATCTTCATAACAAACGGAGAACACGATCTTGCAGAAAATATCATTCATCCTGTCCTTGCAAGAGTTGAAGGGGCTCCTTCTGGGACAAAAGGGATATCTATTTTCATTGTTCCCAAGATCTGGGTGAATGAAGATGGTACTATGGGTGAGAAAAATGATGTTGTCTGCACAGGGGTCGAGGAGAAAATGGGGCTTCATTCAAGTGCCACATGCAGCATGGCTCTTGGTGGAAACGGAAGATGCAGAGGATTTCTGCTTGGTGAAGAGAACAGGGGAATGGAAGTGATGTTCCACATGATGAATGAAGCCCGTCTCAATGTCGGTTTTCAGGGATTTGCCTATGCTTCCAATGCTTATCTGTACGCCCTTAACTACGCCAGGCAGAGAGTTCAGGGAAAGGATCTTGCGGCAGGAAAGGAGAAAAACGCCAGATCTGTAGCAATAATAAACCACCCTGACGTAAGAAGAATGCTTCTCTGGATGAAGGCCCATGTGGACGGTATGAGAAGCTTTACCTACTTTGTCACTAAATGCTTTGATATAGTGGAGACCTCAATAGATAAAGAGGAGATAGAGACTGCAATGGGTTTTAAAGATCTTCTGACACCTGTTGTCAAAGCGTACTGCAGCCAGCGGGGATTTGAAGTCTGTTCAATGGCAATGCAGGTATATGGCGGGTACGGATACACAAAGGAGTACCCTGTTGAGCAGCTCACAAGGGACTGCAGAATTACTTCAATCTATGAAGGCACAGACGGAATTCAGGCAATGGATCTTCTTGGAAGAAAAATTGGTATGAACAGCGGCAAAACCTTTACAAAATTAATTGAAAAGATGGGTGAGACCATTGCAACGGCTAAAAAATATCCAGAGTTGCTGAGTATGGCGGAAAAAACTGAAGATGCAGTTACACGCCTTGCAGAAACCGGACAGCAACTATGCAGAAAATCAGCCTCATCAGAGTGTACGAAAGCCTTTGCTTTTGCTTACCCGCTCCTTGATGTCATGGGCGATACAATAATGGCATGGATGCTCTTATGGAGAGCTGAAATTTCTGCTGGCAAGATTGAAAATGCCAAGAAAAATAACCTTGCCTATTACAGAGGGCAGGTAAAGACAGCTGAATTCTTTATCAATACGGTTATTCCCGGAACAGTCGGAAAAATGGATTCGATAAACAGTCTAAATGGATCTGCTGTTGAGATCGAAGATGAAGGTTTTGGAGGTCTGTAAAATTACAACCCCGCTGGAAGCAGCAGAAGTATGGCTTGAGCAGAGTGCCACTATTGCCGCCTCAAGCGACAGGGATATCAGCAGAAGAGATATAAAAACAGACAAAATAGAAGGAGGTATGGAGAGAATGGCAGACCTGTTTGATTTAAGCGGTAAAGTGGCCATGATATCCGGTGGAGGAGATGGAATCGGTTATTCCATGAGCATGGCACTGGCAGAGGCTGGTGCTGATATCGTGGTCTTTTCACGACGTGCTGAAAAGTGTGAATCTGTGGCACATGAAGCAGAAAAATTTGGCGTAAGAGCATTGCCCATAGCTTGCGATATCACACGTCATGAGGATGTGCACAAGGTTGTTTCCAGAACTCTGGAACAATTTAAACATATTGATATTCTGATTAATAATGCTGGCCGTACATGGGGTGGCACACCGGAGAAAACCTCTGATGAAGCCTGGGAAAAGGTGTTTGATTTGAATGTCACTGCAACATTCCGTTTAACCAGAGAGGTGGGAATTGAGATGATCCGGCAAAAAAGTGGCAAGATCATCAATATATCCTCTTACTCAGGTGCCAGGGGGACAGATCCCTGCTATATGGACGCTATCTCCTACAACAGTTCCAAAGGTGCCATTAATGTATTTACAAAGGATCTTGCTGTAAAATGGGCACGTCATGGAATACAGGTTAACGCCATTGCTCCTGGATGGTTTCCGACCCATATGACTCAGTGGACTTTTGAGCATAAAGGAGATGCAATTCTGGCAGATATCCCAATGGGACGTTATGGTAAGCCAGAGGAGCTTGGAGGAGTTGTGGTATTTCTTTCAGGACCTGCTTCGGATTATGTCACCGGGCAAATAATCGGTGTTGATGGGGGCATCAGTGCCTGGTAACTCAACGCATGGATTGCTTTGAGTCAGGTTGGTCTCCATTGAGAGATCGGTTGGTGAAGTTGATGTCGGCCCAAGGTCTAAAACCAGCAGAACTGAACCGGACATAGAGAAGAACAGCAAAAAAAAACAGCAGAGTTGAACCGGAGATAGAGAAGAGCAGCAGATGATTTATGAGAAAAAAGTAAATATAGGATATTCAACAATTGGCAGACAGGGAAGCCTGAAAATTGTCAGTATCATGAACCTGCTTCAGGATGCAGCCTCTGAACACTCTTTTTGTATGGGTGTATCTGGTTTTGATCTGGCAAAGGAGAATCTTTTCTGGGTTGTCGCCCGTTACCATATTGAAATTATAAATCACCCGGCCTGGCAGGATAAAATAGCCATAAGAACAGGCCGATTCTCCTGTAAAAATCTTTACGAAATACGAAATTTTATAATAATGGCTGAAGGCTATGATGCAATGAAAAAGACTCCAGATGGCGATAGCCGCAACAAAAGCAAACTTACTGCCTCTTATCCTCAAAGAGAAGAGGAGAAAATGGTTCAGAGTCTGGAAGAGCCACTTATAACTGCCAGGAGCTGCTGGGTTATGGTGAATAAAAAAAATGGCAGACCTGTGCGATTAAGCAGGTTTATGGATAGAGCAGTTGTGCAGAGTCAGAGGAGAGAAGAGCCGTCTCTTTGTCAGAATATTGAATCTCTCCTAAATGACTGCGGCAGAAGCCATGAAGGGATAGAATCATATTTTAAGGAAGTTATCAATCCTGAAAATATCCATTATCAGTTATCATTTAAAGTCAAAATAAGTGATCTGGATCTTAATGGTCATGTCAATAATGCCGTATTTGTGGAGTGGGCTATGGAAACTGTTCCAGAAGGAATCATCTCCCGATTCTCTCCTGCCTCCATTGATGTTGTTTTCAACAAAGAGTCTCTGTATGGTGATACCATTATCTCCTGCACTGAAATAAGAGAGAAGTCAGGAGTTGTTCTGACATTTCACTCAATTATCCGCCAACAGGATCAGGCGGAGCTTGCCAGTCTCAATATCTGCTGGCACCCTTTGGAGCCTGTTTGAAAATATCAGGCTCTGATGCTGATCTTGGAAAATCAATTGAATGGATCCATTTATGAAGGCTGATCTTGAAGAGTCAATTGAATGGATTCATTTACGAAGTTAACACTCAAGCCTTAATTTCACACCCAATTTAATATCAAAAAATTAGAACTGCTGACCTTGTATTGAAGAATGTCAGCTTTGAAGAAGAGTTGTACTTTATTACTGTTTAGAAATTTAAAACCCAACAACGCTCACAGTGTTTCCACCTGTTTATCTTTAATTACAAAGTCTTATATGTAGGTGTAAGAACTCTAAATCCAATAAAAATCAAAACAGACAGAGGAGAAAACAATGGCAATCAAGAGAAAGGACGGAGAAGAGCAGCCCGGTATCAGATGGGGAAAATTTACAACCCGCATTCCAGGAGTTCATGTGGATTTTTCGCTGCCTGAGATCATTCAGGGAGGGCTTTTGTCAACAGCCACAGGAGGTGTGGTGGCAGCACTTACCATGAAGTTTTTTAATATTCCCTTTGAAGTTGCCTGGGGGGTTGTTTTAATCCAGCTGTTCTGGTTATGGCTTGTGCCAACTGTTATCTGTGGTGAGCCTTATGCACCGGGATGGATCACTCCAGCGCTTCCTCTGGTGATGACATTTCTGGGATCATTTGAAGCTGGTGTACCAGCCATCCATGCTATGATGGCGGTTACAATCTGCGTCTCTGTCATCTTT
>Ga0209800_10004517_pt1 | contig 10240 bp, 5 predicted proteins | sample Higcelweek8metaG_FD_187174 | JGI IMG/M metagenome (GOLD analysis project Ga0209800, IMG submission 187174) | Freshwater pond sediment microbial communities from the University of Edinburgh, under environmental carbon perturbations - High... | ecosystem: Environmental > Aquatic > Freshwater >... | reverse complement strand
TACATTTATTTCGCCAACAGTTTTTCCGGATTCAAAAATGTTAGTTTTAATAAACTCTTTTTCGGTAATGAAATATGGAGAACAAACTACTAGGTCGTGATATCTAATCTTAACCCTTGCAAGAGGAGGAAATAAAAAAGCATCGGCAATAATCTGACAAAGGGAATTAAAGACCTTAAATAAATCATCCTCATCAGACAAAAGATTGTCGGTCTTATAAAGACAATTAAGCTCTTTATTTCTTTCTTCCAGTTGCTTTTTCTCGTTCATAAGTATTGTTTATGTAAAACTGATAACCGAAAGTCTTTTTTTACCGTCCATTTTCACATTTAACGGATTTGTAAACTGAATATGTCTAGCAAAAGTTAATTGCTCAATTGTTTTTTCGTTTTTAAGAATATCCCATTTTATAAAATCATCACTACCGTAGTGTTGAACAGTAAAGTAGCCAACATTCATAGATGTTACATTATGGAAGAAATGAGATCCCAATGAAGCATCAAGCGGAAAGTCTTCGAGGCTTGTTTCGACAATTATTTTGGCGTTGCATATTTGTGGCCACACAACAGGAATTCCAATAAATGGGTCTCTTGTTCCCCAACGCCCAGGACCGATTAAAATATATTTTTTGTTTTGTTTCATAAGTTTGGCATTCAAATACTCAACCTCTTTTGCCATTTCTAGAGTGCGACAGTTGTCAAAGATATCGGGGTCAATATAAATCACATCAGTAATATTATCGACCATTCCATTTCCCATGCTTTTTCCGGAGAATAAAAGAGTTTTTGAGTAATCAACGGTATCAAGGTCGATGTTGTGATCATCATCATTCCCCACCAATGGTTTAATTTGCAAAAGATAAAAGGAAGCTTTGGAGTCTTTGTCCTTGTTTAAATCTACAGCATATTCTATCTCAACAGGCGAGCCCATAGCTTCTCTGATAATGTCAAGAATCTTCGAAATTGTTTCAGCAAGTGGAATGTAATTATATTGCAGAATATTGGCAAAATTAATCACTATCGGGCCATTAACATCAAGCCCTGCAACTATTCTTTCATTATCAAAATCGTAAATAGAAGCACAGTGTTTTATCGTTCCATGTCTTCTCGCTTCCGAAATTTCAATTCTTATAAGACCAGCGTCTTCTCCTTCGATTAGATTAATACCAGGATTGTCGAGATTAATAGCAAAAAATTCTACTTGAGAACTCTTATATACATCTTTTTGAGAATTTATCTCTATTGTTGGATACTTTGGTGAAAATCTAAAAGTACGCTCTCCTTCAACCACGTATGTTCCCAAACCGACAGCTAGAACGGCAAACCCTTCTTCTGGCTTCATGTGGGCAACTGGATAAAAATTGTGAGATTGCGCTGTCCCGCTGATATGAGGATAAAAATATGTGTCGTATTTATTACCAACCACTTCCTGAATCACAATTGCCATCTTTTCTTCTTCGATTTTATAATTTACAGCTTCGAAGTAAGTTCTAGCACTATTTGAGTAAATTGAAGCATATACTAGTTTTATTGCAGTTAGTGTTTGTTCTAATCTAACATTTATATCGCTGTCGTTATTTGGAAGTAAATAAGTGGCAAAAATTCCAGAAAATGGCTGCATCAAAGAGTCTTCAAACAAACTCGAGGATCTTATGGCCAAGGGTTTTGTAATTCGTTGTAATAAAATTTTTATTTTCTTCTTAAGTCCTGATGATAATTCAGATTTTACGAAGATTTCTTTAATGGTGTCATAATTTTTTTCTTCAATAATAAGTGCTTGCAATTTATTCCTTTCCATGAAGTAGTCAAACTCATCTGTACCAATAATTGATGTTTTGGGAGTAGTAATATTAATATCTGGAAAATGTTTTGCAAGTTCAAACTGGTGAATCAAAGTATTGATAAAGGCTATTCCTCGACCTTTGCCGCCTAAAGCTCCAGGAGACAAACTGACAATGTTTTTTTCGTCGTCAATTGCCTGTTCTTCAAATGGAACCACTTTGCCTTTGTTTTGCTCATTTCGGAGCTTGTTGATTGTGCGGATTAAGAATTGCCTTAACTCTTCTGTTGATTTAAAATCTATTGTCTTGTATGAGGAAATGTTTCTAGCTATTTGAATTTCACCCCTTGCCATTAGCCATTGAGAAAAATGATTTCTTTGACCATGATAGAGTATAGATTCTGCAGGAATTGCTTCCAGATTCTTTTCAAATTCTTTAAGTGTTTTTGCAATTACGAGTTGTCTTCCTACAGAATCCCGATAAATAAAATTCCCAAATCCAAGATAATGCTTAATAAAGCTCTTTATATCATGAGATAAAGATTCTGAATTTTTATTAATGAAACTAACATTTAGCTCGTATGCCTTTTTTGCATTCTCGGCATCGGACGACTGAAGAACTATTGGTAATTCGGGATAATCTTTTTTAATGTATGAAATAAGCTCAATTCCAGCGTTTTCCCAACATTTGCCTGATTTGGGGTAGCTTACATCAGAAATTACACACAAAAGATACTCTCTGTATTTTTCATATATTGATATGGCTTCCTCGTAGGTCTTTGCTAGCAATATTTTTGGTCTTGCTTTGGATTTTAAAACCTTATATAATTCATCAAAATTTGTTTCTTCGATAAGGTCTTTTGTCTGTTCAAGAATTATCTGATATAATAACGGTAAATATCTTGAATAATACTTCGCAGAATCCTCTACGAGCAAAATAACCCTAACCATTCCCACATTTGTGTCATTTTCTACATTTACCATATCCTCAAGAAGCTTGAGGATTGTAAAAAAGATTTTGGAATCACCGTTCCATACAAATTGTTTATCTATACTATCCAATAATGATGGTTTTTCTTCGAAAATTGCAATATCATTATTGTTGTTAAGCAGCATATAAACAGGGATGTAGGGGAAATAGCTTTTAATCTGCCGGCTTAAATCAATGGAATTCTTTTTGTCAATACCCATCATCAGAATAACGAGATCAAAATGCTTATTTTTTAAGCATTCAATTGCTTCGCTGTTGGTAGAAACTCCAGTAATTCTAGGTGTTGATGCAAGATTAAGGTGATAATATTCTCCTAAGATATATTCAAGAAACCGCCCTTCTTTTTCGATGATATATGCATCATATAAGTTGGCAACAAGAAGGATTTCTTTAACCTTAAACGGCATCAAGTCGTGGTAAACATCCCTGTCAGAATTATGCCTGTTTATAAATCTGGACATCAACTGATGGCTATCCTGAGTGATCGTATTTAATGCCTCCGATTTTTCAATTTCCTTCGCAGTTATAATCTTTTTAGCAAGCTGACTATTAATATAACCTGTAATTATATTTGACAGATTATTTATTAAGTCCCTTTCTTCCTTTAAAAAAGGCCCCTCATCAGCAGTCGAAAACTTTTTATTGTAACAAATTACGATCCTTCCCTTATGCCCATCAATTGTTTCAAACCCTTGTTCAAGAATCCATTTTGTTCTCTCAAAATTAGTTGATTTATATTCCTTACTGTTATACTCAATCATAGCGATTGTGTTCTCAGGAAATTGAAGTGCCTGTGGCAAAATTAGTGATATGTGTTTAAGGGTTTCTTCAACTGATTTATTTTCTTTAATAATCGCAGTTGTTGTGTTAATACACATCAATTCCTTAAGCCTCTCTTTGCTTTCCGCCAGAATCTGGCTGAGTTTGGTATTTTCTTCCATATTATTTTTTAACGCAAATAATCGAGGTTAAATTTAGTCAAAATATTTTAGGTATAAATCGTTTAAAAACATAATTGTTGTACAACATTATTTGGACTTATATGGAGGGTATAAAAAGTAGATTGTATTAATTAGGTATGACAATTATCTTGTCTTATCGTATAATGTGACTAAAATTAATAAGGTAAATAAAAATCGTCTAAATTGTGTTGAAGAACATTGCCTAAATGAGTATCACCAATTAAAATTATACTTAATATTGTAATGCGTTAAAAAATAAACCTTTTATTAATTTAAACTATTAGTACGATGAGTGCAAAAGTTGAACAATTCATGGCAAATGTTATTGCCAAAAATCCTGGCGAAAAAGAATTTCATCAGGCCGTGAGAGAGGTAGTTGAGTCTTTATTACCTTACGTTGAAGAAAACCCAAGATACAACGGTATTTTAGAGAGAATCGTTGAACCAGAAAGGGTATTTATGTTTAGAGTTCCTTGGTTAGATGACAAAGGAAATCAGCAAATCAACCGCGGTTTTAGAATTCAGATGAACTCTGCAATTGGACCTTACAAAGGTGGTTTAAGATTTCACCCAACTGTAAATCTTGGCATCCTTAAGTTTCTTGCTTTCGAACAGGTATTTAAAAACTCACTTACTACATTGCCTATGGGTGGTGGAAAAGGGGGATCAGATTTTGACCCTAAAGGAAAATCTGACAATGAAGTAATGAAATTCTGTCAGAGTTTTATGACAGAATTACAGAAGTACATCGGTGCAAACACTGACGTACCTGCTGGCGATATTGGTGTTGGTGGACGTGAAATTGGTTATATGTTTGGACAGTACAAGAGACTTCGTGATGAGTTTGTTGGTGTACTTACAGGTAAAGGACTTACTTGGGGAGGCTCTTTAATCCGTCCAGAAGCAACTGGCTATGGTGCAACTTACTTTGCTGACGAAATGCTGAAAACCCGTGGTGATTCTTTCAAGGGCAAAACAGTAGTTATTTCAGGTTCTGGTAATGTTTCACAGTATGCTGCTGAAAAAGTTACACAGTTAGGCGGAAAGGTTGTTACTTTATCTGATTCTGCAGGATTTATCTATGATCCAGCAGGAATTGATGCAACTAAACTTGCTTTTGTAATGGAATTGAAAAACGTAAAACGCGGACGTATTAAAGAATACGCTGAAAAATATGGCTGCGAATATTACGAAGGTAAAACTCCATGGGGAATTAAATGTGACGTTGCTATGCCTTGTGCTACACAGAACGAAATCAACGCTGACGATGCAAAAATGCTTCTCGCAAACGGATGTTACTGTGTTTCTGAAGGTGCAAACATGCCAAGTACTCCTGAAGCAGTTGAATTGTACATCGAGCACAAAATTCTATTTGGTCCTGGTAAGGCAGCTAACGCTGGTGGTGTTGCTACCTCAGGTCTCGAAATGTCTCAAAACTCTATGCGTTACGGATGGAGCAGAGAAGAGGTTGATGCAAAACTTCACGACATTATGATTCAGATTCATAAGACATGTGTGAAGTACGGACAAAAAGGTGATTTTATCAATTATGTTGACGGTGCAAACATCGGCGGATTTGTTAAAGTTGCTGAAGCTATGTTGGCTCAAGGTCTAGTATAAACAGTATTGATTTTTAAAGGATGTATAAACAGTTCATTGTAACAAAAACTTACTTGGTCAGACCGTGACATTTAAAATTTAAATGTGTTAAAATGTTTGGGTTTATTTTGTTAACAAACAAGTAATTATAGTGAACTTTTATACACCCTTTATATTTTATTCCGTGATCATTTAACGGGAGTATAAAATAGGGTTTCTTACTTATCAATTTTAAATTTTTGGGGAAATGCGAATGGAAAGAATCTTACTGGAAAAAAAACAAATTGAACAAAACAGCAAAGCGCTTGAAATTATTGAAAGCGAAACTACCCCAGACGGTTTATTTACACTCGAATCTGTTGAATGTCTTAGTTGCTGTTCATAAGCGCCAGTTATTATGATTGATAAAGATGTATATGACAAACAAGATGGGAATGCTGCTGTGAGAATTTCACTTAAAATAAATTAACGATATAAGTGCGTTAATGCTTTTTATGATGATTTTTATAGTTAGATTATTATTGTTAACGTAAAAACATATATTTGCGAGTTATATAAATCTAATTTGGGTACTAGTGATTTTTAAACTGATTTTGAAAATTAGAAATGCAAGCGGCAAAATTGCGGAGAACATTTTTAGTAGTTGGTTTAATTATATTTAGAGTTTTATTTATTTTCTTTATGTAAACTAATTAAATAATAATATGAAAGTAGGAATTCCAAAAGAGGTGCAGCCGAATGAACTAAGAGTTGCTGCAACACAAAAAACCGTAATACGATTAAAAAAACAAGGTTTTGAAGTTTTGGTTGAATCAGGATGTGGATTGAGAGCACAAATTTCTGATGATGAGTTTGTAACTGCTGGCGCTACGGTAATTACAACAGCATCAGAACTGTATTCACAATCAAATATTATTCTGAAAGTTCAGCCCCCGACAGAACAAGAGGTTGATTTGATGAAAAAAGGAACAGTAATTTTAAGTTACCTGTATCCTGCTCAGAATCAGCCATTACTTAAAAAACTAGCTGATGCGGGTGTTAATGCCATTGCAATGGATGCTATTCCTAGAATTTCTAGAGCACAAAAAATGGATGTTCTCTCTTCTATGGCTAATATTGCTGGATATAGAGCAGTAATTGAGGCTGCCAATTATTTTGGACGTTTTTTGAATGGTCAAATAACCGCAGCAGGCAAAGTAGACCCGGCTAAGGTACTTGTTATAGGTACTGGTGTTGCAGGTTTAGCAGCTATTGGTACAGCAAAATCTTTGGGAGCCATTGTAAGAGCTTTTGATACCCGAAAAGAAACTGCTGAGCAAATTCAGTCCATGGGTGCACAGTTCATTACTGTTGATATTGACGAAGATGGTTCAACAGCATCTGGTTATAGTAAAACTATGAGCCAGGCATTTATTGATGCTGAAATGGCATTATTTTTAAAACAGGCAGAAGAAGTAGATATAATAATTACAACAGCTCAGATACCTGGAAGGGAAGCTCCAAAACTTATACTTGATTATCATGTAAAAGCAATGAAACCAGGTTCAGTAATAGTTGATTTAGCAGCTTCAACAGGTGGTAATTGCGTATTTACAAAAAAAGATGAAATTTATACCACTGAAAATGGTGTTACAATAGTAGGTAAAGTAGATACATTGCCTTCACAAGCAAGTTTCCTTTATGGCAACAACATGTGCCACTTGCTTGATGATATGGGAAAAGCAGAAGAGTTCAAAATAGACTTCAGTGATGATGTTGTTAAACGCGCCATGGTAACCTTTGATGGGAAAATTAACTGGCCTCCTGAACCACTTGCTGTTACTGCACAGACACAAACAGAAACTACAAAACCAACGGCAGAAGATGTAGCTCTGATAAAAGCTAAGAAAATTAAGAAAGCCATTGTCTCAAATATTATTTCACTTACAGTACTAGGTGTTTTATTATATTTATTAGGCTTAGTGGCACCACCTAGCTTTATGCCACATATAATAGCATTTGTTCTTGCTGTTTTTGTCGGATGGAATGTAATATGGAATGTTACTCATTCATTACATACACCGCTAATGTCAGTTACTAATGCTATCAGCGGTATCATAATAATTGGTGGCTTATTGCAAATACAGAATGATTTTACAGATCCGAGAACTATTCTGGCATTTATAGCTGTCTTGATTGCTACCATAAATATTGTGGGTGGCTTTGTGGTTACTTATAGAATGTTAAATATGTTTAAAAAATAATAAATTATGATATCACTACAAGTTCAAATAGCGGCTTATGTATTTGCTTCTATTTTATTTATTTTAAGTTTATCGGGATTATCATCTCAGGAAACTGCGAAAAAAGGTGTTGTTTATGGAATAATCGGTATGATAATAGCTATTTTATCAACGCTTTTAGGCGAAAGCATTAATGGCTATGTTTATATTATTATTGCTATGGTTGTAGCTTCAATTATAGGTATTGTTGTCGCCCGCAGAGTGGAAATGACAGCTATGCCTGAACTAATAGCCTTACTTCATAGCTTTGTTGGATTGGCAGCTGTTTTGGTTGGATTCAGTACATTTATAGATCCAGCGAGCATTCACCTGGAGGGAGCAGAAAAATCTATTCATTTAGTAGAGATTTATATTGGTATATTAATTGGAGCCATTACTTTTACCGGTTCTATAGTCGCTTGGGGAAAACTTACTGAAAAAATCAGCAGTAAACCTTTTGTATTTAAAGGAAAAGACATTTTAAATGTTGTGCTGGTACTAGCTGTTATTGTACTCTGTGTATTGTTTATGCAAGATAATGGCGATAATGCCATGATTTATCTGTATATTATGACTGGTATTGCTTGTTTCTTCGGAATTATGATGGTTATGGCCATCGGCGGAGCAGATATGCCGGTTGTAATTTCAATGCTTAATTCATTATCTGGATGGACAGCAGCAGCATCAGGCTTTATGCTGGGAAATGACTTACTTATTGTAATTGGTGCTTTAGTAGGTAGTTCCGGTGCTATACTCTCTATTATTATGTGTAAAGCTATGAACAGATCTTTCTTTTCAGTTATTTCCGGTGGTTTCGGACAGGAAGTAAAAACAGGTAAAAAATTAGAAGGTAAAGTAAAATCAATTAATTATGAAGAAGCAGCTGAAATTCTCAATGATGCTCAGTCAGTAATTATTGTTCCTGGTTATGGAATGGCAGTTGCTAAAGCTCAGTACCCTGTTTTTGAAATGGTTGAAAAACTCAAAAAACAAGGAAAAAATGTCAGATTTGCAATTCACCCAGTAGCTGGTCGTTTGCCTGGTCACATGAATGTGTTACTTGCCGAAGCTAATGTGCCTTATGATATTGTACTTGAAATGGATGAAATCAATCCAGATCTTCCAGAAACAGATGTTGCAATGGTTATCGGTGCTAATGATACAGTTAATCCTGGAGCACAGGAAGACATGTCAAGCCCTATTTACGGAATGCCTGTAGTTGAAGTATGGAAAGCTAAAAGAGTTATTGTAATGAAACGCTCTATGGCAGTTGGTTATGCAGGTGTTGAAAATCCATTGTTCTACAAAGAAAATACTGATATGCTTTATGGTGATGCTAAAGCCACTATATTAAAATTGAATGAAGGAATCAAATAATACAGATTCTTAAACCCATGATAAATCCCATTAGCAGATATGTTTTTGGGATTTATTATTTATATTTGGATATATAAAAAGTAAGGATTTTTCAATAATACCTGCGACATAATGATTAAAAAACTTAATGATTTAATTGAGTTTTAAGGGTTATGGATTTTTTATGCTCTTAATAATGGTTACGCCCCGCCAGCCAATATGGAGGAATTGACAAAAGCGAAAAATGTGAAGGATGTGGTAAAGGGTTGGATTGGGGGATGAAAAAAGCCTTGCAAAACAAGGCTTAATAAAATCTTACTGTTACTAATTATCGGTCAGATCATGATTGTTTTCACATTTTCTCAAACCTCAAATTCTCAATCTTATTTCCACAATAAACCCTCACAACATAACTTCCTGCAGCCAGTTCATTAATGTTTAACACAGTTTCTGTACTAAACAACTGCTCAACCAAAACCGCCTGTCCTTGTGCATTTATAAATTTTACAAACGAGTTTTCCTCAAATTGTGATAAACTTATTTGCAGAAAATCGCTGGCAGGATTAGGATAAATGTTAATATCTTCATTTTCTGTTATTTGCTCGGCACTCACATTGCAATCTACATAAACAGGAAGTGTAATTTCGTAGCTTTCTCCATAACCATTTGTAATTGTAACTGTAAGGTCGGGACCAAAATAGTTTTCGGGAATGGTTAGGCTAAAAGGAAGTTCAATAATATCTGGTTCCATATCTTCGGCAGGAATTGGATTGTAAAGCGTTGCAGTATCGTAGCTGTGATTATATGTGTCAACACCAACATGAACTGTAAAACTTCCTGTTCCCTGCGATTTGGGTATGAAAACAGGAGGATAATATAAATTTTCTATTAACTCGCCAGAGCTGAACTCCAAAGTATAAGGAGCTGATTTACCTTGTACCCTCAATCTTGAATTGTACGCTCCGTCACAATACATTGTATCGGGAAAATCGGGACACTCTACATTCTCGGCTGGTGGCGCAGGATATAGTTCGCCTTCGCAACCCAATGAATCGGTTTTTATAAGAAAGAATTGTTGAGGAGGATCGAAATCCCAAGTATAGTCACCATATCCGTTTATAATAAATCCATTGTCTGCAGTCGACTTTATGGAGGAACTATATAAACTTTGAACAAATTCAATGCCTGTATTACTCATCGTGCGACTAAATAGAATGTTTCCTTCGGAATCAAATTTAAATAACCTAAACCTATACGCACCGCCATCGCCATCGGCTCTTTTATAATTTAAT
>Ga0209800_10004516_pt1 | contig 10241 bp, 8 predicted proteins | sample Higcelweek8metaG_FD_187174 | JGI IMG/M metagenome (GOLD analysis project Ga0209800, IMG submission 187174) | Freshwater pond sediment microbial communities from the University of Edinburgh, under environmental carbon perturbations - High... | ecosystem: Environmental > Aquatic > Freshwater >... | reverse complement strand
CTTTTCGCCCAATGTAGTATATATGCAGCAAGGAGAATTTCACCAGCTTAACGGCGGAATGTATGTAAATATGTATCCATTTGTAACAGGTTTATGGCTGAGGCACAATTTCGAAAACCCTGATGCGGTAATTGCACTTCTTGGATTTCAGCAACCTGAGTTTAAAATTGGATACAGTTTCGACTTTACGCTCAATAAAATAGGTATGCCCGGAGGCGGTGCCCATGAGATATCATTCGTATGGTTATTACCCTGTCCGAAAAAAGAATTTAAGTACAAGGCAATAAAATGCCCGAGTTTTTAGTTAATACCCAAACAAACCATTATAAAGAGATGGCTAACTACAGCAAAATAGCAACAAAAGTATTGTTTGTAGCAACAATTGTGCTTCTGGTATCTTGTAAAAGTTTTCAGAAAGATAAATCACGTACTACAGGTTGGAGCTATAATGACCCCAAAAACGGTGGCTTTGAAGTATCTGATTACAGCGAACCAGTGACCGGTCCCGGTCTTGTTTTTATCGAAGGCGGAACATTTACCATGGGCCGGATTAGTGACGACCCGATGTACGAATGGAATAACATTCCGCGCAGGGTTACTATTCCCAGTTTTTACATGGACGAAACCGAAGTCTCCAATTTAGATTATGTTGAATATCTTTATTGGCTGAGCCGTGTTTTTGGAACCAGCTATCCCGAAGTTTACCGCAAAGCATTGCCCGATACTCTTGTATGGCGCGAAAAACTTGGCTACAATGAACCGCTGGTAGAAACCTACCTGCGTCATCCTGCATACAGGGATTACCCTGTAGTAGGTGTGAGCTGGATTCAGGCCAGTGATTATTGCTTATGGCGTACCGATCGTGTTAATGAAATGTTACTCGTTCAATATGGTGTGTTGGAACTCGATCCGGCGCAAAAGGATGAAAACAATTTCAATACTGAATCATACTTAGCCGGACAATACACAGGCCTGGTTAACAAACCAATGCGCGACCTCAACCCCAATGGTACCGGCGAGCGCCGTGTAAGGCTCGAAGACGGTATACTTTTACCTAAATACCGGCTACCAACGGAAGCAGAATGGGAATTTGCCGCTTATGGCCTTATTGGAAACACCCATTTCGAACGCGTAGTTGAGCGCAGGATTTATCCCTGGAACGGAACTATTTTGCGTACTGACGATAAAAAATTCTATGGCAGCTATGTTGCCAACTTTAAAAGAGGCCGTGGCGACTATATGGGAGTTGCAGGTAACCTGAATGATGGTGCCGAAATTCCTGCAGAAGTAGGTTCCTATTGGCCAAATGATTACGGACTTTATAACATGGCAGGTAATGTTGCCGAATGGGTTTTGGATGTTTATCGTCCGTTGAGTTTCGAAGACGTTAACGATTTTGCCCCTTTCCGTGGAAATACATTCCAGACACGTATTACCGATGCCGAAGGATATCTCGTTCCAAAGGACAGCCTTGGCCGTATCAAATACCGCGATGTAACCGAAGAAGAAGCTATGGGACGTTTCAATTACCGCAAAGCCGACAACATTAACTACCTGGATGGTGACCATCAGTCGTTGGCAGGTGTTGACTGGCTTACTCCAGCCGAAGACGGTAATACAACCAATAAAATGTATGAATATGGTGTTTCCTCATTGATCAGCGACAAAGCACGCGTTTACAAAGGAGGTTCGTGGCGCGACCCGGCTTTCTATCTAAGTCCTGCCGCACGTCGTTCGTTAGATGAAGGTATGTCAACCAACTTCATCGGGTTCCGTTGTGCAATGGGGCGCGTAGGAAGTTCAAAACGATAATAGATATTCTGTCTAATAAAAACCCATCCCTGATAAGGATGGGTTTTTTTATTTTTATTACTTTGCATCCTTAAATCCACTCCATTGTTATGCGTAAAACCCTTGAAGAAATATACAGTATCTTTCTGATAAACAGAAGTGTATCAACTGATTCGCGCCAGATTATTCCGGGATGCCTGTTTTTTGCCCTTAAAGGCGAAAACTTTGACGGGAATAAATATGCACAAAAAGCTATTGATGCAGGTGCCACTTACGCTGTGATTGATGATAAAAATTACGATGGTGAGTCCACCATACTGGTTGACGATGTACTGGTTACACTTCAGCATTTAGCTAAAATGCACCGCAGGAAATTTAATATTCCGGTTGTAGCCATTACAGGAAGCAACGGAAAAACCACTACCAAAGAATTATTAAATGCCGTTTTAAGCCAGAAATACAAAGTTACAGCAACCAAAGGAAACCTTAATAATCATATTGGAGTACCTTTAACTGTACTGGGAATTACTGGTGAAACACAGTTGACCATTATCGAAATGGGCGCAAACCATCAGGGTGAAATTGCGCAGTTGTGTGCTATTGCCGAACCAACCCATGGAATGATTACCAATATCGGGAAAGCACACCTTGGAGGCTTTGGAGGATATGAAGGCGTAATAAAGGCAAAAAGCGAATTATATTGGTGGTTGCGGGCTTCAGGAGGTTTAGCATTTTTAAATGCAGACAATCAGTTACTTATGGAACTGACTACAGGAATAGAACGAACTTTGTACGGCACACAGGAAGATGTTTTTGCCCGCGGTAAAGCACGTGAAAACACTGATATGCTTACTATTGACTGGATAACAGGAGAAGGGAATATAGCATTAGAAACAAATCTTGCAGGAAACTACAATTTCGAAAATGTTATGGCTGCCATTTGCACCGGATTGTTTTTCAAAGTTCCGACAGCAGAAATCAAAATTGCAATTTGCAACTATTTCCCATCAAACAGCCGGTCGCAAGTAATGAAAACTGCAAAAAATTCCATCATTCTTGATGCTTATAATGCAAATCCAACAAGTATGCAGGCTGCTATTGAAAATCTAAGGCAGGTAAAAGCCAAGCATAAAATGGTTGTATTAGGTGATATGCTTGAGCTAGGCGACGAAAGCCTTTCAGAACACAGTGCGCTTACAAAACTAATTGAGGAATCCAACTTTGAAAAAGTAATACTCGTTGGCCCGGATTTTACAGAGGCAGCTCACAGCATTTTTACATGTTTTCGTACATCAGAGGAAGCTCGCGACTGGCTTAAAACCCAGGATATCAAGGGATATACAATACTGGTAAAAGGCTCACGGGGAATAAGAATGGAAAACGTCCTTGAATCGCTTTGAATCCAGATTTTGAATTAGACAATTTATACTAAAATCACACATCAGCACTATTGGGGCCAGGAATTTCCATCACATGCTGAAATCCTTCTATCAAAAAAAATACATTAATTGTGGCAACATTCAGAATTATCGGAATTATGTCAGGCACCTCACTTGATGGTGTTGATCTGGCTCACTGCACGTTTACCGGCGAAGCAAGTGACTATTCATTTTCGTTAGGTGCGTGCGAAACAATTCCTTATCCGGCATTCTGGATCGAAAGGCTAAAGATGCTGCCCTCTTCAAGCGCTCTTGAATATGCTGAAACGCATACTGCCTATGGAAGGTATCTCGGACAACTGACCAGCCAGTTTATCCGGAAATATCAACTGGAAACAGATTTCGTTGCAAGTCACGGGCATACTATTTTCCACAATCCGGCAAAAAAGTACACTTCGCAAATAGGCGAAGGTGCTGCAATAGCGGCTGAGTGCGGATTACCGGTTGTATGCGATTTCCGCACCGGAGATGTGGCAGCAGGCGGACAAGGCGCACCTCTGGTCCCAATAGGTGATGAACTCTTATTTGCACGATACGATTACTGCCTGAACCTGGGTGGTTTTGCAAATATTTCGATGCAGATTAACGGTAAACGGGTAGCTTTTGATATTTCGCCGGCAAATATCATTCTGAACCACATAGCACATCTTAAAGGAAAAGCATTTGATGAAAACGGAAAACTAGCCTCGGAAGGTCGTATTGATAATAATCTGCTCGACACGCTTAACGCTCTCAACTATTACAAAACACCTCCACCAAAATCATTAGGCAGGGAATGGATTGAAAAAGAAATTCTTCCTTTGCTTGGATTGGTTAACCTCAGCCACGAGGACATACTATCTACCTTTTGTGAGCATATAGCTATCCAAATTGCAGCGTGCTTCCCATCCAATCAACATAAACAAATGCTTATTACCGGCGGCGGCGCTTTCAACACATTCCTTATTAGCCGTATTGCTGCGCATACCCGCGTTGAACTCATTATTCCAGATCCGGATATCATTAATTTCAAGGAAGCCCTGGTTTTTGCTTTTCTCGGATTACTAAGGATGCAGACAAAACCAAACTGCCTGGCTTCTGTGACCGGAGCAACACACAATGTGTCGGGTGGCGGAGTTTACCTTCCTTAAAACAGGCTTGTGGCAATCAAAAACTGACTTAAAAATCAAATAGATTTTCTGACTGATTTTATATATTTTTGCGCCTTCCTAAAAAAAGTTAAAAGTTTGCTAAACAAACACATCTGTTATTAACCAAAGTAAAACCTCACATCCTAAACAACTATTTATGAACCTTACGAATAAAGCGTTAATTGCAACAATTACCGGCATATTGCTTATGTTGCCGGTTTTTACGTTTGCAGCTATTCCTGCCGCGGTGCCTTTAATTTTAGGAATCCGGCTTGAGTTTATCATCTTTGCTCTTACCCTGGTTGGAGTTGCAGTATTCCACCATAAAACCATGTATGTTGCATTGGCCGGATTAGGAACAATCCTGATTTTGAAATATATTTTCATGCCTGAATTCTCTTTTATCGAGCATTTGACAGGAAACTCTCACCATGAAGGTGAATGGCGGACTCTCGTGAATCTGGCCGGGTTGTTATTTGGGTTTGGAATACTAGCCAAGATATTTGAAGAATCTGGTATTCCTGATAAATTACCATCACTACTTCCCGATGACTGGAAAGGAGGATTTGCACTTCTCGCTTTGATTTTCGTTTTATCGAGTTTTCTCGATAATATAGCAGCTGCTATGATCGGAGGCACAGTGGCGGTTGTGGTTTTTAAAGGGAAAGTTCACCTGGGTTACCTGGCAGGTATAGTTGCAGCCAGTAATGCCGGTGGATCCGGTTCAGTTGTAGGAGATACAACCACAACACTGATGTGGATTGATGGTGTGAGCCCAATTGATGTTACCCATGCTTATATGGCTGCCATACCTGCATTGTTTATTTTTGGAATTCCGGCATCCATTATTCAGGATCGCTATCACCGTATTGTAAAAGATGCCAACAAAATCGTTAAAATTGATTCGCTAAAAATTCTGATAGTTGCTTTAATACTCATTGGAGCGATACTTACAAATTATTTCCTCGATTTTCCTGCTTTAGGTGTTTGGATTGCTATAGTGATAGGTTCGATGATCCGTAAAACGCCCTGGGACGAAATTCCAAAATCAATGCAGGGAACTATTTTCCTGGTCGCATTGGTAACTACAGCATCCTTAATGCCGGTTGATGAACTTCCACCAGCCTCGTGGCAAACTGCATTCTCACTCGGTTTTATTTCAGCCGTATTCGATAATATCCCTTTAACAAAACTTTGTCTTGAGCAAGGAGGATATGATTGGGGAATACTCGCTTACTCTGTTGGATTCGGAGGTTCCATGATATGGTTTGGATCTTCAGCAGGTGTTGCTCTTTCTAACATATTTCCTGAAATGCGCTCGGTTGTTAATTATGTAAAAGCAGGATGGTATGTAATCATTGCTTATATCATCAGTTTCTTCATTATGCTAGGCATTGTTGGCTGGAACCCTCACGAACCGCACCGCGAAGCTAAAGGCGTTAAACATACTGAAAAGTCTATTTCGCCTGCACCGGAAATCCCTGCAACTCACTAAGAAAATGTAACAGTGATTTCAACTTTTAGGAGTTGCACTTGAAAATTATAAAAAACACGGCTAAACGTTCGTTAAGCCGTGTTTTTTATTTCTGCAAAATAAAAACGTACATTTTCAGTTACTATTAACAAAGCACTGTTTAAAAGTACTTTAACCTGATCAGTTTGTTGCCTTAAACAGCAATACCTTTATAATGAAAATTTATCACTTATGGCCAACGGAGTAATTCTTCAGATAGTTCAAACAACAGGCGCCTACGCAGATACTGTTAACCAGGCACTTACATCAATACCTCAACCCGCTAAACCTACCGAGATTTCCCTCTCGATATTGGATCTGGCTATAAAAGGCGGACCAATCATGATTCCGATTGCGTTATTATCCATTTTGGGAATCTACATTTTCATTGAACGGTTTATGGTTCTGGGACGGGCATCGAAGGAAGATACCAATTTCATGAATAACATCCGCGACTTCATGCATAACGGCAGGCTCGATTCAGCTTTGTCCCTTTGCAGGAATAACAATACGCCTATTGCAAGAATGATTGAAAAAGGGTTACAACGACTTGGACGTCCGTTAGGTGATATCAACGCTGCCATCGAAAATGTAGGTTCTCTGGAAGTTGCAAAACTTGAGAAAAACATTTCGCTGCTGGCTACCGTTTCAGGAGCTGCGCCTATGCTCGGATTCTTAGGAACTGTTACGGGTATGGTAAAAGCATTTTATGATATGTCGATGGCTGGTAACAATCTCGACATACAATTGCTTTCGAGTGGTATTTATCAGGCGATGGTTACAACTGTTGCCGGACTTGTAGTTGGTATTATCGCCTACTTCTGTTACAACATATTGGTGGCAAGGGTGCAGAAAATTGTTTTTATGCTACAGTTCAGGGCTTCTGAATTTATGGATCTGCTTCACGAACCAGCTAAATAGCAGTAACTTTTATGTAAATTCTTGTCTTAAAAATTTAAGTATGGCTATTAAGTCGCAAAATAAAATAAGCACCGAATTCAGCATGGCTTCCATGAGTGATCTGGTTTTCCTGTTGCTGATATTCTTTATGCTTACCTCAACACTGGTAAGCCCTAATGCTATTAAACTGCTGCTGCCATCAAGCTCCAGCAAAACTATTGCCAAGCAAACCACCACGGTTTATATTAACGACCTGAACCAGTTTTTCGTTAACGAAACACCAGCATCAGAGGTAAATATGCAGCAACTTCTTTCGCAGTCACTCATCGGGCAAAACGAAGGTGTAATTGTTCTGCGTGCCGACAAAACAGTCCCTGTTCAATATGTTGTTACAGTTATTGATGCTGTAAACCAAATGAACGATCTGCTGAAAACAAAACACAAAGTTATTCTTGCAACCAAACCCAAAGAATAATAATTTCAGTTTCAAATTACCAAAAATCTAAATTCAAGTCCTTACCAATGCTTTCGAACAACGAGCAAAAAGAACAAAAATCGCGTATTGCGGCCGTAGCAGGAACTATAGGGTTTCATGCATTGCTATTGCTTGCGCTGCTGTTACTTGCTCTGCGTACACCATTGCCTTTGCCAAGTGAAGAAGGTGTAGAAGTAAATCTCGGATACAGCGATGACGGAATGGGCGATATACAACCCGAAACACCAGCTTTAGCGCCAAGTGCAGCACCTCCGCCAAGCAAGTCAGCAGCTGAAGATCAACTGGTAACCGAAAATAATGAAGAAGCTCCGGCTATCGAAAAAATAAAAAAGAAAACAGAAAAAACTACGCCCACGCCAGTAACCAAACCTACGCCAACAGTCGAAAAACCGAAGGAGCCTACGGTAAATAAAAAAGCATTGTATCCCGGGAAAAGCACAAAAACTGCTGAGGGCGGCAACCAGGGAATAACCGGAAAGCCCGGCGACCAGGGAAAACCCGATGGCACGCCCGGCTCTCCAAATTACGAAGGTAACGGAGGAAAGGGCAACGGTATTTCCTACGATCTGGGTGGACGCGGAGCAAGAACTCTGCCCAAACCCACCTACAACTCACCTGAACAGGGTAAAATAGTTGTTTCGATAAAAGTAAACCGTCAGGGACAGGTTACTTATGCAAGTGCCGGTGCAAAAGGCACAACCATTTCCGAAATTAACCTGCGCCAGCAGGCTGAAAATGCTGCTCGTAAAACCCTGTTCGCAGTTAAAGAAGATGCTCCGGAAGAGCAGCGGGGAACAATTACTTATGTTTTTGTAAAACAGAGGTAAGGAGCGGTAATTCCTCCCAAAAAAGAAATCATTCCTGATTAACCTGCGCCAAATATGCCAGAAAGTGAATGGGCATAGAAAGGGCATATTTGGTAACGTCTATGAATTTCGTGCCTGAGGTGTAGAACTGAACCCCAAAAACTCCGCCAAAAACCGGTATCTTTGCGCCTCATTAAAAAACAAATATGATTTCAGTTGACGGACTTACAGTAGAGTTTGGAGGGACCACGCTTTTTAAAGATGTATCATTTGCCATAAACGAGAAGGACAGGATTGCGCTCATGGGTAAAAACGGCGCAGGAAAATCAACCTTATTAAAAATAATTGCAGGCGCAAAATCAGCTTCGCGCGGTAAAGTTTCAGCTCCTAAAGATGCCGTAATCGCTTATCTGCCACAGCATTTGCTTACGGCTGACAGTCGGACGGTTTTCGAAGAGGCAGCCCAGGCTTTCGCTCATATCTTCGAAATGCAGCACGAAATTGATGATCTGAATAACCAGCTTTCGACACGTACCGATTACGAATCAGAAAGTTACTATGAACTAATCGAGCAGGTTTCGTTGCTAAGCGAGAAATTTTATTCCATCGAAGAAATTAATTACGATGCAGAAGTCGAAAAAATTCTGCTTGGATTGGGATTTGTGCGCGAGGACTTCACCCGTCCGACAAGTGAATTCAGCGGCGGCTGGCGGATGCGCATCGAACTGGCTAAAATCCTTTTACAGAAACCTGACCTTATCCTGCTCGATGAACCTACCAATCACATGGACATTGAGTCAATCCAATGGTTCGAGGATTTCCTGATAAATAGTGCCAAAGCAGTAATTGTGATTTCGCACGACAGGGCTTTTGTAGATAACATTACAACGCGTACTATTGAGGTGACCATGGGTCGTATTTACGATTACAAGGTAAATTATTCCTCATATATGCAGCTTCGCAGGGAAAGACGCGAACAGCAGCAGAAGCAATTCGACGAACAACAGAAATTCATTAACGATAACCAGGATTTTATCGACCGTTTCCGCGGTACTTATTCGAAAACAAACCAGGTGCAGTCGCGGGTAAAAATGCTCGAAAAGCTTGATATTATTGAAGTTGACGAAGAAGATAACTCATCGCTGCGATTGAAATTCCCGCCTTCGCCCCGCTCGGGAAATTTCCCGGTAATAGTGGAAGAACTATCGAAAACATACGGTACTCATACCGTTTTTGCGAAAGCTGACATCACCATTCAGCGAGGCGAGCGGGTTGCTTTTGTCGGTAAAAACGGCGAAGGAAAATCTACACTTGTTAAATGCCTGATGAGCGAAATCGATTATGATGGAAAAATGACTTTAGGCCATAATACCATGATCGGCTATTTCGCGCAAAATGCGGCTTCGATGCTCGATGAGGAAACAACCGTTTTTCAAACTATTGACGATGTGGCAGTTGGCGATGTACGAACAAAAATCAAGGACATTCTGGGTGCGTTTATGTTCGGCGGCGACAGCTGGAATAAAAAAGTTAAAGTTCTTTCGGGTGGCGAGCGAACAAGGCTTGCCATGATAAAACTGCTTCTCGAACCTGTCAACCTGCTTATCCTCGATGAACCTACTAACCACCTGGATATGAAGACGAAAGATATCCTGAAAAGTGCTTTGCAGGATTATGACGGAACGCTTATACTTGTTTCGCACGACCGCGATTTCCTCGATGGCCTGGTAAGCAAAGTTTTCGAATTCGGAAACAAACAGGTGAAGGAACATTTAGGTGATATTAACAGCTTCCTTACGAAGAAGAAGTTGGAGAACTTGAGGGAGATTGAGAGGACGGGGAAGCGTTAGGAAGATTGAGGAGATTGAGAGTATTGGGTTAGACGAGGCGAGGGGAGACAGGGCGAGGGGGGACAAGGCGAGGGGCGACAAGGCGATGGGTCTAAGTTCGATAGTCGATGAGTTAGAAGATTTTGAGGGAGTTATGGAGTTTTTTAATTATTTTTGCAGGTTAAAACCGAATATATTTTTCCATGCGGAAGTTTTGCTTCATTATTATTTCGTTGCTCATTTTTACAGCTTGCCAACGGCAGGAAGTAAAAGCTCCGGAAGCTGCGCCCGCTAATGCTCCCATGGTAATTGATTATCCGGCCGGGGTTATGATTTC
>Ga0209800_10004515_pt1 | contig 10243 bp, 5 predicted proteins | sample Higcelweek8metaG_FD_187174 | JGI IMG/M metagenome (GOLD analysis project Ga0209800, IMG submission 187174) | Freshwater pond sediment microbial communities from the University of Edinburgh, under environmental carbon perturbations - High... | ecosystem: Environmental > Aquatic > Freshwater >... | reverse complement strand
CAGCCCAGCTTCCTCGCCGTCATCGACACCGTGCCCCCGGTGGCGGAGCAGTTCGTGGTCTGCCTGGGCCGCCCCGCGCAGATACCCGCGCTGCCTGCGGAACGGCTGCTGGTGCTGTACCGCGTCAACGAGGCGGCCCTGGGGCGGCTCCTCGGCCTCGACCTGCGGCGCATGGCCGCCGGGCTCGTGGTCGTGACCTCCAGGGAGGAGCACGCCCGCAACCCGCGCCTGGTGCTGCGCGCGCAGAAGCTCCTGGCCTATCTGTACACGAAGTTCGTGGAGCTGCCCACGCACACCACCCGCACCCCCGATCCCGTTGGGCTGCGGTCGGCGCAGACGCCCCCGGAATATCTGCACGAGTTGAACAGGTACCGCAACACGCCGCTGCTTCTGCGGCACTGCCTGGTGGACAAGCTGCGCGACACGGCAGTGGGCCTGCCCTGCCTGCTGCTGCTGCCGGGGCCATCCCTGGGGCTCATCAAGGACGCGCTGCCGGAGCTTGCCCGCCGCTACCTCCTCGTCACCATCTCCAGGGTGCTGCCCTTCCTGCGCGCCTGCGGCGTCAAGCCCGACGTGCTGGTGCAGCTGGACACCGTGCCCCTGCAGGCGCACTTCCACCACCCGGACGAGAGGTTCCCGGAAGCGGTGCTGCTGGCGCTGTCCATAGCGCCTGTCCGCACCTTCGCGCCGCGCTTCCGGCGGGTCTTCTTCATCGACAGCTTCGACCTCGGCGTGCTGCCGAACCCGGCGCGCATCCGGGAGTCCTGGCTGAGCTCCCTGCTGGCCTGCCTGGGCGCGGCCGAGGCCCTGCACGCACCCAAGGTGCTGCTGGCCGGTGTGGACCTGCGCCTGCTCGGGGCAGGCGGCTACTACTATGAGGACAGCGGCGGCCAACCCGCCTTGCAGGAGCCCGCGCCGCAGCAGACAGAGCCGCCCCAGACAGAGCCGTTAACCTGCCGGGACAACCTGGTCAGCGCGCCGGACATGAACGGACGCACGGCCAGCACCACCCTGCAGTTTTTCGCCACCGCCGCCGAGACCGAAATGTTCGCCCGCGAGATCCAGGCCAGCCTGGGCACCAGCTTCCACAACCTCTCCCCATACAGCCTGCTGGACCCGGAGGTCTGCGCGCCCATGACCAGGGAGCAGGCGCTTGAGGCCCCGGCGCTGGACAAGGCCCCCTTCCTGGCCAAGGCCGACCAGGCCGACGCCAGGCCGGAGCAGATCCAGCTTTCAGCCCTGCGCGCGCAGTACACCCGCACTCTTGAGGAAATCCAGAGCAACCGCGACCTGCTGGCCTGCCAGCGTTTCGCCGAACCGGACGCCGTGCGCCACCACCCGTATTACAGATACGTCGCCGCGAACCTGCCCTGGTTCCGGCCCGCCGGAGCGGACAATCTGGCGCGCCTGGCGCAGAACCTGGCGGGCGAGATGCAGGCCTCGGTGCGCTTCGCCCGCAACGTGGCGGCCCTGCATTGCCTGGCAGCCAAGGGCGCGGCCGTGCCGGTGCTCTGCACAGCGGAGGAGGAGACCAGGACCGTGGCGCGCCTCAGCCGCCTGCGGCCCGGCTGGACCTGGCGCTGCCTGGGCATCCAGACCCTGGACCCCGGACGCGTCCAGCCCACGGGCGGCGGCCTGGAGATGGCCGCCCTGCACGACTGGATGCGCCACCAGGACGCGCTGCTGGTGGCCCCGGCCTGCGCCCGGGAGTTCCACTACGCCCTGTCCCTCATCGCGGGCGACAATATCCTTACGAGCGAGGAACTGCTGGCCTACGAGCCCCTGTGCTGAAAAGGGCGGCTGGCGCTGCTTCGAATCCCGGCCGGACTGGCCCGGACCCCTGAACGATCCTGACTGGCCCTGACCTGGCCCGACCCCTGCTCAAGCCTGAGCGGGTTGCCCCTGCCCGGCCAGGGCGGCGCGCACAAACCCCTTGGGGTCCAGGGCCGACAGCATGCGGAGGAAACTGTCCTCTCCGCCCTGGTCCACGGCCTTGTCCCTGGCCTGAAGAATCTCTTCCAACCCCACCCGCAGGCGAAAGGCCTTCAGGTTCGCCAGGCCCAGCTGCAGTCCGGTGCGCCAGTCCTGGGGCGCGTGCAGGGCCAGGTGCGAGAGGTGCCCCAGCTGGATGAAGTCGTGCCCGCGCAGGGTCGAGGTCAGGGCCGCCAGGCGGCGGGTGACCTCCAGGTCCTGCGGGGCCAGGCGCTGGGCCAGGTACAGGCATTCCACCGCAGCCCTGGGCAGGTGCGCGGTGGGATCGTAGGCAAAGCCCGCCGAACCGAGCCGCCCCGCACCGGCCAGCTCCCTGGCCCACAGCAGGCACAGCTGGGCCGGGCTGCCCGGCGCCACCCGGCCCGTCTGCCTTGCACCCGCGTGCCGGTGCCAGAAACGCCGGGCCAGGTTCCAGTCATCCAGAAAAACTCCGGCCAGGGAGCCTGCCAGATTGACGTCCAGGTTGACGTCCAACTGGTTCATTTGCTCGGGCTGGCCGGGCGTCGCCTCGGACGCGAGCCGGTGCAGCAGCGTCAGGGCCGCGTCCTTTTGCCCGTTCTCCACCAGCAGCGTCAGCAGCGCGGACACGACCTCGGGCGTGGGCGAAAGCCCGCCCAGGGCCTGGGCCAGTTCGTCCGGCGAGACCGCCACCATCCCGGCCCGCTGCAAATGCGCCAGGGCCAGCCAGTACGCCGCGTCCAGGTCGTGGGCGGGCAATGCCGCCGGGGCCAGCCGGGCGGCGAAGTCCAGGATGCTCCGGCAGCGGTGGCGCGCCAGGTGCTCCCGTTGCACCCGCTCCCAGGCCGCCCGGCCCAGGCGCTCGGCCAGTTCCGGCCGCGCGGCGTAATGCTCCAGCAGGGCCTTGAGCTCCAGCACATGGCCATAGGTCTCGATCTCCCGCCCGCTGGCGAAGAGCACGTCCTGGTCCGGGCCCACGTCCTGGCTGAGCACCAGGCAGCCGCAGGAGGCGGCCTCCAGCAGCCGGAAGTTGACCTCCGAAAGCAGGGACTCGTTGGGCGCCAGCCGGGAGGCGCCGTACAGGTCCAGCATCTCGGCGAAGGGGATGTCCTGGGCCACCCTGGCGGCAAAGTTCTCGGCCAGGAACTCGGCCAGCCAGCGCCGCAGGGGCCGGTGCTCCGTGATGCGGCCCACAAAGGCCACCTCGTTGCGGCGCTCGGAAAACGGCGTCCAGGGCCGCTCGACCCCGAACATGGCCAGCCGGGCGAAGGGCGGGTGCGGCGGCCGCAGGTCCTTTTGCAGGATGCTCACGTGCGGGGTCAGCACCCCGTCGAAGAGGCGGAAGTAGTGGGCCTGCCAGAACAGGTTGAGGTGGGTGTCCAGCGACCAGAAGACCTTGGGGCAGGAGAAATGGCGCAGGCCCTGGAGGATGACCCGCTGCCCCAGGTTCTCCTCCTGGATGATGAGCTCCGGGATGAAGGACCGCTCGGCCAGGGCCGCCTGGAGGTCGAACAGGGGCGCCTGTGGCCAGAAGCTCTGCACTTCATGCCCCAGGTCCTTGAGCGCCGCGCCCACGCGCATGGAGATCGAGCAAATTTTCATGTCAAACCCGTGCGACCCGTTTGCCTGGCGCGGCACGCCCCGCCCGGCGGGCAGGGGCGGCGCGACCCGGAGCAGCATCCAGAAAGCACGTTTCCGTGGCGATGTCCACGGGGACCAGGAACGCGCTGGCTAGGGCGCGACCCTCGGCCTGGGGATGAGCGGCAACCCGGCGGCCTGGCGCATGAGGATCTCATCGCGCACGGCCTCAAGGTTCAGGAAACGCGCCGCCGTGGAGGGGTGGTCGCCCCCGGCGCCGATGCTGCCCGGACTCTGCGCCGCCAGCCGCCGCCAGACATTTGGCGCGTCCTTGATGTCGAACCCGGCCCGTGCGGTGAAGTACAGGCCCACCGCGTCGGCCTCGGACTCGGCCTCCGGGCTGGAGGAGCGGACCGTCCTGCCGGAGCCGTCCTGCCGCACGTGCCCCAGGATGTTGTGGGCCAGCTCGTGCCCCAGCACCACGGCCAGGTCCTCGTCCTTCCGGAACAGGTTCATGGCCCCGTAAGTGGCGTAGACGCTCCTGCCGTCCGCAAAGGCGTTCACCGCATCGCCCACAACAACAACAAAACGGGAATCGCAGACCTCCACCGGCGCAGGCACGGTCGCCAAAAGCTCCGCGCCCGCACGGACGAGTTGCAGGGATACGGCCCCACGGGCGGCGAGGTCGTCCAGGCTGCGGGTCACGCTGCCGGGCGCGTCGTTGAGCTTGAGCGGCTTGCCGTCGGCGGCCTGGATGATGTCGCCCTGCCGCACCCCGGCCCGGTCGGCGGGGCCGCCGGGCATGACGCCGGTGACCACGGCGGTATTCTCCGCCACGCCCCACAGCCTGCACAGGGCCGGGAACCATTCTCTGGAATCGCGCGGGGTGAAGAACTCCGCAGCCAGGCCAAGGGACGGGCGCGACCTGCCGCGCTGGCGGCACAGGGGCTCGTTGGCCAGCGCCAGGCGCGAGGCGATGGCGTCCAGCCGCTCCTGCCGCTCGTAATAGGACCGCACGGCCAGGTCCCGCTGGATCTCGGTTTCCCTGGCCGCCTCGGGCGAGGGCGCGGGACCGGCCTTGGGCGCGCAGCCCATGAGGCCGACCGACAGGCACAGGACCGCCAGGCACAGGGCCGCAAAAAACGCGGCCGGCAGCAGGGGCCGGTGCGGCGCGCTCCTCGCCGGTGCGGCGGTCCCTGGCCCTGGCGTTGCGCTTGTTGTCACGACACCAAGTCCTCGCTGCCCGGCCTCTGCACGGGGCTTGGAGATGATCGGCGGCCTGGCGGCCTGGCCCCTGGGCTTTTTTGCGCCAGCACCTGAAAGATATCCGCCTCGTTCCCGTTCAGGGTCAGCACCCGGCCCTCCCGCCGCCAGAGCGGGTCAAAGCCGCCAAGCAGCCGGTCCTCGCTCTCCCGCGAATAGTGCCGGAACACCGCGCCCTGCGTGCGGAACACGCCATGGGAGCCGAATTCCCGCTCGAACTCCCGATAGCGGGCAAGGTTGCGCGCATCCTTCTGCAAGAGATAATCGCTGAGGAACAGCAGCCCGCCGGGACGCAGCAGCCTGTGCGCCTCGGCAAGCAGGGCGTCTGCCCCGGCATCTGTCGGCACGCAGGTGATGAGGGCCACGAGCAGGCAGGCGTCAAACGAGGCTGCGGCAAAGGGCAGCGGCGGGCCGGGAACCGTGCGCAAATCCAAACCCGGATGTTCGACCCTGCCGCGCGCAATGAGCGCGCTCGAAGCGTCCGCGCCAACGACCCGCGTGAAGCCCGCCTGGGCCAGGTCCGCGCAGACGCGGCCATAGCCGCAGCCGTAGTCCAGAATGTCCGCCTCCGGCCCCAGCAGGGCCAGCAGCTCCGGCACGGGCACGGGATGGCTGAAGCGCTTCGCCGCCCCGGCCCCGTTCCAGTAGCCGAGCTGAAGGTCGAGGGCGTCGTCTAAAGCATCGGCGAGAGCGTTCATGCCGCGCCTCCCCAGGCCAGGCCAAGCCTAGGCCAGATCAAGCCCCCAGCCCTGGCGCACGGTGCGCCGCCAGGAGGCGAACTCGGCCGCGAAGTCGGCCAGCTTGAGCTCGCACTTCTCGCCGGTGCGGCGGTCCTTGGCCTCGATGATGCCGTTCTTGAGGCCCTTGCCGCCGAGCACCAGCTGCATGGGCATGCCCATGAGGTCGGCGTCCTTGAACTTGCTGCCGGGCCGCTCGTCGCGGTCGTCGTAGAGCACCTCGATGCCCTGGCCCGCCAGCTCGGCGTAGAGCCTGTCCGCAGCCTCGATGACCTCGGCGTCCTTGCCGCCCAGGGACAGCAGCGCCACCTCGAAGGGCGCGATGGACGGCGGGAATTTGATGCCGTCGACATCGTGGTTCTGCTCGATGGCCGAGGCCACGATGCGCGACACGCCGATGCCGTAGCAGCCCATGACCATGACCTGCTCTTTCCCGTTCTCGTCCAGGAAGGTGGCGTTCATGGCCTGGGAGTACTTGAGCCCCAGCTTGAACACGTGGCCCACCTCGATGCCGCGCCGGAAGCCGATGGTCCCGCCGCAGCGCGGGCATTTATCGCCCTCGGTGATGTTGCGCAGGTCGATGTAGGCGTCGACCTTGCAGTCGCGCCGCAAATCCACGCTCTTCAGGTGCGCGTCGGCCTTGTTGGCCCCCACCACCCAGCCGCAGTCGAAGTCCAGCTCGCGGTCGGCAATCAATTTGATGCCCGGAACCTTCAGCCCCACAGGCCCGGCAAAGCCCACCGGCGCGCCGGTCCAGGCCACGACCTGCTCCGGCGTGGCCAGCTTCACGTCCTGGGCATGCAGGTGGTTCTTCAGCTTGACCTCGTTCAGCTCGCGGTCGCCGCGCACCAGCCCGGCCACAGGCGCTCCGTCCACGTCGAACAAAAGCGTCTTGGCCAGCGTGTCGGCCTCGATCTCCAGAAACTCGCAGACCTCCTGCACCGTGTGCATGCCCGGGGTGGGGATCTCCACGGCCGGGCCGCAGTCGCCCCCGCAGTTGCACTTGTCCACGGGCGAGACCACCTCGGCCTTCTCCATATTGGCCGCGTACTCGCAGGCCTGGCACACCGCGATGGTGTCCTCGCCGGTGTCCGCCAGGACCATGAACTCGTGGCTGAAATTGCCGCCGATGGAGCCGGAATCGGCCTCGACCGGCCGGAACTCCAGACCCAGGCGGCGGAAGATGGCCTTGTAGGCGTCGTACATGGCGCGGTAGCTCAGGTCGGCCCCGGCCTCGTCGCGGTCAAAGGAGTAGGCGTCCTTCATCACGAACTCGCGGCCGCGCATGAGCCCGAAGCGCGGGCGGATCTCGTCGCGGAACTTGGTCTGGATCTGGTACAGGTTGATGGGCAGCTGGCGGTACGAACGCACCTCGCCGCGCACCAGGTCGGTGACGACCTCCTCGTGCGTGGGTCCGAGGCAGTACTCGCGGTCGTGGCGGTCGGTGAAGCGCTGCAGCTCCTTGCCGTAGAACTCCCAGCGACCGGTCTCGCGCCAGAGGTCGCCGGGCTGCACCATGGGCATCAATATCTCCTGCGCGCCCGCGCGGTTCATCTCCTCGCGGCAGATGTTCGCCACCTTGTTCAGGGCCCTCAGCCCCAGGGGCAGGTAGGTGTAGATGCCGGAGGTGAGCTTGCGGATGAACCCGGCGCGCAACAACAGGCGGTGGCTGACCACCTCGGCCTCGGCCGGGACTTCCTTCAAGGTGGGGACATAGGTCTTGGACAGGCGCATATTGATCTCCAGGTGTCATAGATTACTGATGATATATCTGGCCAGGGGCTCCGCCCCTGGACCCCGCCGGGGGCGCTGCCCCCGAACCCCCGCCAAAGGGCCTTAAGGCCCTTTGGAATCCCCATTTGGCCGCGCTTGCTGCGGCGGTCCCCGCCGCAGCAAGCGCGGCGAGCAAATGAGGGGGTCCGGGGGGAATCATTCCCCCCGGCCGCCGGAGGCTCTCTTTTCAGCTAAAAATATTTCCACTTCCTTCATGAACTCGGGCAACAGGTTCTCCTCGCCGCGAATCTTGCGGATGACCTCGCCCTTGCGGAACACGATGCCCACGCCCCGGCCCCCGGCGATGCCGATGTCGGCCTCGCGCGCCTCGCCGGGCCCGTTGACCACGCAGCCCATGACCGCGACCTTGAAGACTTCGGGCACGTCGCGCAGCCTGCGCTGCACCTCTTCGGCCAGGCTGATGAGCCCGATCTCGGTGCGCCCGCAGGTGGGGCAGCTGATGACCTCCGGCCCGCGCTCGCGCAGTCCCAGCGCGCGCAGGATGTCGTAGGCCACGCCGATCTCGGCCACCGGGTCGTGGGTCAGGGACACGCGCAGGGTGTCGCCGATACCATTAAAGAGGAGCACCCCCAGGCCCACCGCGCTCTTCACCGCGCCAGGGAGCAGCGTGCCCGCCTCGGTGACGCCGATGTGCAGGGGGTAGTCCACCCGCGCGGACAAGAACTGGTAGGCCTCGATGGTGTGGAGCACGCTGGAGGACTTGAGCGAAATCTTGATGTCGTGGAAGTTGCGGCGCTCAAGCAACGCCACGTGGCCCAGCGCGCTCTCAACCATGGCTTCGGGCGTGGGCCCGCCGAAGCGTTGCAGCAGCTTCTTCTCCACCGAGCCCGAGTTGACCCCGATGCGGATGGGCACGGAGCGCTCCAAGGCCGCGCTGACCACGGCATCTACCTTGGCCTTGCCGCCGATGTTGCCGGGATTGATGCGCAGGCCGTCCACCCCCGCCTCCAGCGCCATGAGCGCCAGGCGGTGGTCGAAATGGATGTCCGCGATAAGCGGCACCGGCGAACCCGCGCGGATCTGCCTGAGCGCCAAGGCCGCCGCCTCGTCGGGCACGGCCAGGCGCACGATCTCGCAGCCCGCGCGCGCCAGCTCGCAGACCTGGGCCGTTGCGGCCAGCACATCGCGCGTGTCCACGTTGGTCATGCTCTGCACGCGCACAGGGTTGCCCCCGCCCACGCCCACAGCGCCGACATGCAGCGTCCGGGTATTCTTGCGTGTCAACATAAGCGCGACGACTAGCGCATTTCCCGCCGTTCGCCAAGTGCCGCGACGAGCCAGAGGCAGGGGCAGGCCTCCGGCGGCCTGGGGCCTGAACCAGGGGCGCTGCCCCTGGGACCCCGCCGGGGGCCTGAGGCCCCCGGACCCCCCATTGGCCTGGGCCTGGGCGGCGAAGGCAAAGGCCTCGGCTGCGCCCTGGCAATGCGCGCGGGGCTTTCGAGCGAAGACGCTCGAAAGCCCCGCGCGCGGTTGGCCGCCCCTTCGGGGCCTTCATGGGTGTTGTGACCAAGATTCAGGTCGCGCCACGGCCACTTCCGCCTCCCTGCCGCGTTGCCGGGATTTCCCGAAGAATCTCCCCTGACCCACACAAGCCGAAAGGGCTGTTTCAGGTTCCTCCTGAAACAGCCCTTTCGGCGCAATGGGGAGTCCAGAGGGCCTCAGGCCCTCTGGAGGGAGTCCAGGGGGCGACGCCCCCTGGCCGCCGGAGGCTATTCTCTTACAATTGTCCCAGCCGGGCCATGCAGATGGCGGCGGCCTGGGCCACGTTCAGGGAGTCGAAGGCGCGCTTGAGGGGCACGGCCAGGCGCTGCTGGCAGTGCTTGCCCACGCCATGGCGCACGCCCTTGCCCTCGCCGCCCATGACGAGCACGGCGGGCAGGTGGATGGCGGCGGTGTAGAGGTTTTCGCCCTCGGCATCGGCGCAGAGGATGGACAGCCCGGCGTCGGCGCAGGTGTCCAGCGTCTGGGAGAGGTTGGTGACGCGGGCCACGGGCAGGTGGTGCAGGGCTCCGGCGCTGGAGCGCATGGCTCCGGCCCCGATGTAGGCCCCGCCGTGGCGCGGCACGATGATCCCGGCTGCGCCGAGGGCCCAGGCGGTGCGGGCCATGGCCCCGAGGTTGCCGGGGTCCTGCACCTGGTCCAGGGCCAGGAGCACGGGCAGGGGCGCGTCCTTGACGCTGGCGATGAGCAGGTCGAGGTCGGCGTATTCCACGGCTGCGGTGATGGCCACCACGCCCTGGTGGCTGCCGGAGTACAGGCGGCGCAGGGTCAGGTCGTCCACGAACTGGACCTTGATGCGGTTGTCGTCGGCCAGGGTGACGATCTCCTGGACCTTGGCGTCGCGCTGGCCCTTGCGCACCAGCACGGTGTCGATGCGCTTGGGCGCGGCCTCGAGCAGCTCGCGCACGGGGTTGCGCCCGGCGGTGATGCTCTTGCCGTCCTCGGGCTCGGCGTCTTCCGAACGGACTCCCGCACGCGGCGCTGCCTTGGTGAAGGCGGGCCGTTCCGGGCGGCCGGGGCGTTCGGGCCTGGCTGACCGTTCGGGGCGGCCGGACTTGTCGGCCTGGTAGGGCCTGTCCGACTTATCCGACTTATCCGACTTATCCGGCTTGTCCGACCTATCGTAGCGCGGGCGCGCGTCGCGGTCGGCGGGCTTTGCGCCAGCGGACGACCTGGGCGGGCGGGCGGGCTTGGGGAAGGCTGCGGGCGCTTCGTTGGGGTCGCGCTCGAAGCTGAGGTCGATATCGATGTCGAAGTCGTCGTTCACCTTGCGGGCGGCGGGCTTGGCCGGGCGGGGAGCGGGCCGGTTGTCCTGGCGCGGGGGGCGGCGGTCGTCACGCCGGTCGTCACGCCGGTCGTCACGATTATCCGGGCGCGGGGCGGAGCTTTTCTCGCCGGGCTTGCCAGTCGGCTTGCCGCCG
>Ga0209800_10004512_pt1 | contig 10247 bp, 6 predicted proteins | sample Higcelweek8metaG_FD_187174 | JGI IMG/M metagenome (GOLD analysis project Ga0209800, IMG submission 187174) | Freshwater pond sediment microbial communities from the University of Edinburgh, under environmental carbon perturbations - High... | ecosystem: Environmental > Aquatic > Freshwater >... | reverse complement strand
TGTTCCACCACAAAAGCAGCCCCCGGTTTGACCTTGATCAGTCCCAAGTCGATCAGTGTTTTCACCGCCACGCCTTCCCACTCGGTATCAAACTTGCTCCAGCGGGTGACGCAGTGAATATCCATTATAAGTTTCGTCCTCGGCAACTCACTGAACTGCTGCCAGGTAAGCTTCAGCGGGGTTTCCACCTCTCCCCAAACCCGGAAATCCCATGTGGCCGGGTCAAAACGCGGCACGGATCCATAATGCAGTACGGGGAATTTCTGGGTTAATGCCTGCCCGGGAGGAACGCGGCCTTCCTTTCTAAATTCGTCTTCAGCAAATTTGCGTTTAAAAAATGAGTCCATGGTTACCTCTACACAGATTATAACGGATTGTGTCTCCTGATTCATTTCCTATTCACCTTAACCATCGGGTAAAATTGACCGTAGTGTGAAAAAATGAGCCAACTCCCCCTTTACTACATCCATCAGGACAACCGTTTTAATGCTTTGTACAAAGCCACCCTTGACCTGGTGCAGGAATTTTCGCTGGATACTCTACTGGAAAGAATAGCAAAGCTTGCTATGGAACAAGTAAATGCATCCTTTTCAGCTGTGGGAACCCTGGACGAGAACGGCAATTTGGAGAAATTTGTGCCCATCGGCATGACCCGATTGGAAATCGATAAAATGGAACACCCGCCTGCGGGCAAAGGGCTGCTGGGTATATTGATGCACTCATCGGAAAGTATCCGTATACGTGATATTGCCAAAGATTCGCGCAGTTCTGGTTTTCCGCCTTTCCACCCAAAAATGAGATCATTCCTTGGGGTTCCAATCCGGCAGGGAAGCCGCCAGTTGGGTCAGATTTACCTCACTGATAAGGATGGTGGGACAGAATTCTCATTGGAAGATCAGCGCGTGATTGAAATGCTGGCAACCTATGCTGCTGTTGCCATCTCTAATGCGCGCTTATACCGCTCTCTCATCCAGCGTGACCGTGTGCTTACCCGCCGTAATGAAAACCTGGCGCTGCTCGACCAATTGGCTTCAACCCTGGCCACCAGCACCAATCTGGATACCATCCTTGAAAACGGGTTGAACCAGTTGATGGATTATCTGCGCCTTGAAGTAGCGGAGATCTACCTGCGCCTGCCAGACAGCCCGAACCTCATCATTAAGGTGCACCGTGGTGAATCTGTGGGTAATTTATGGAAATTGGACCACTACAACATCGGTGAAGGCACCGTAGGCAGGGTGGCATTAAAAGGCACCCCCGTTGTGTTGAACATCACCGAGAATGAATATGCCGACCTGAACCCTGAAGCCCAGCGCAAAGGCATCCATCAGATTGCGGTGTTGCCCATGAATGGTCGCCTTGGCGTGGTGGGAGTTCTCTGCGTCGCCACCTGTCACCCCCAACCCCTGGATGAGTTGGAGGTGCAGTTTGTACAGGCTATCGGTTCCTGGATGGCTACCGCCGTCGAAAACGTTCGCCTCAACGAATCTGGAAAACGCCTGGCGATTTTGGAAGAACGCGAACGGATTGGCATGGACCTGCACGATGGCATCATCCAATCCATTTATGGCGTGGGACTCACGCTGGAGCATGCGCGCCTGTTGATAAACGAAAACCCCGAGCAATCCACCGGGCGCATTGAGCAGGCTATCAAAGACCTTAACCACACTATCCGCGACATCCGCGCCTATATTCTTGATCTGCGACCGCGTCAATTGAAAGGTGAAAACCTCATCCAGGGCATTCACCGCCTGGTGGCGGAATTCAAAGCCAATACGCTCACTGACGTGTATCTCAAAGGCTCCGAAGATGACTTCCAGGACCTGCCGGACGCACAAGCTGTGGCGTTATTCCACATCTGCCAGGAAGCGCTGGCCAATATCGCTAAACATGCCAAAGCGCACCGGGTGGATGTGGTGTTATGGAAAACCAACAGCCGCGCCCTTATGGAAGTAAAAGACGATGGGCGTGGGTTTGACCTCGAGAAGATCAAGAAATCCATCGGTCACGGACTCTCCAACATGGAAACACGGGCAACCAACGCCGGCGGCGATGTGGATATCACCACCGAAGACAACCAGGGCACCAGTGTACTCGCCTGGGTTCCCATCCCCGAAACCCAACCGCTGACCATCGAATGATGCTGCCAGTTCAAAATTTGCATATCCCCCCTCTTTCGGCTACAATCGCCCTATGAGTTGGAACCTGATTGGTCATGCATGGGCGGAAAAAATCCTCCGGCAGCATCTGATATCCGGTGAGGTGCACCACGCCTACCTGTTCACCGGAGCTCCCGGTGTTGGCCGGCGCAGCCTTGCACTTGAATTCGCCCGCGCCCTCAATTGCACCAATCCGCCGATCCCCGGCGAGGCCTGCGGAGTTTGCAGCATCTGCAAGCATATTGCGCTCATGCAGCAGGCAGACCTGCATCTCGTCGCTCCCGAGACTGATGGTGGCATGATCAAAGTCGATCAGATCCGCGACCTGCAGCGCAGTCTCATCCTCACCCCTTATGAAGCCAAATATCGCATTGCCCTGCTGCTCAACTTTCAACGCGCCAATGCCAACGCGCAGAATGCCCTATTAAAAACGCTTGAAGAAGCTCCGCGCAAAGTTATCCTGCTGCTCACCGCAGACTCAACCGAAAGCCTGCTACCCACCATTTCATCGCGCTGCGAAATCCTGCGCCTGCGACCCACATCCATTGAAACCCTCACCAGCGTTCTCAGTGAACAGGAGAAACTCTCCCCTGAAAAAGCTGCCTTATATGCTCATATTGCCAATGGCCGCCCCGGAATTGCCTTGCACCTGGCGCGCGATCCCAAAACCGACGAAAAACGTGCAGATTGGATTAACGCCTTACATGAAGTGCTGGGATATTCAATCCGTCAGAAAATGAAGCTGTCTGAAAGCATGAATAAAGATAAAAACAATGATCCGCTTTCGGATATCATCCAGGTGTGGACTTCTTTTATGCGTGATATCCTGCTGGTCCAACAAGGCAAACCTGCCAGCGTGGTCAATATTGATTACTCAAAGCAGCTTTCGGATTATGCCGGGCAGTTCAACCGCGAGCAAGTGCTGATGCTCATACAAGAGTTAATGAAATGCCTGGAATTGATTGAGATCAACGCCAATCCGCGCCTCATGCTGGACAACCTCTTCCTGACCATGCCGGCTGCCAATTAAACAAAAAAGCCATCAGTTGATGGCCTGGTGTAATATTTTTTCCATTTTTAAGAATTCGGTTGAATAACGCAATTCCTCATTACGCGGTCGTGCCAGGGTAACCGGCAGGTCAAGTACGATGCTGCCGGGGCGTGGGCTGAACACCACCACGCGGTCCGAGAGCAGCAAAGCCTCAGGGATGGAGTGCGTCACCATGATCACCGGTCTTGGCCGTGCCTGCCAAAGTTCCAATAACTCGCCCGCCATGCGTTCACGGGTAAGTGCATCCAGTGATCCAAAAGGCTCATCGAGCAGCAACAGGTCAGGGTCTGATATGAACGCCCTTGCCAGGGCCACCCGCTGTGCCATTCCTCCCGAAAGTTCAGCCGGCCATGAGTCTTCGAATCCTTCCAAACCGATCAACTGGATCATCTCGGCAACGCTGCCGGTAATTTTCCCGGATTCAACACCCTGTAATTCAAGCGGCAGGGCAATATTCTGGTACGCAGTCCGCCATGGCATCAGGTTAGCCTGCTGGAACATCAGGCTCAACCGTGGAGCAGGGGTATCCAATCTGATTTCACCGCTATCGGGATAAATCAGTCCAGCAATCAGGCGAAGCAGGCTGGTCTTTCCGCTGCCGGATGGTCCCAGTACGCACACAAACTCCTGTTTACCCAATTGCAGGTGGATATCGCGCAATACCTCCAACTGCCCTTCACTACTTTTAAAGGACAGGTTGAGATGATTTATTTCTAGAAACAATTCATTTTCTGTCATTCTGTGATGAACTCATTGGTAAAGCAAGCTGAAACATCTACAGCAGAGGTAAGCAACCCCATTGTTTTCATAACAGTCCGCATGTTTTCCCATGCCTTAGGTTCTGAAAAACCCGGTTTCCCGCTCTTCCACAACTCTATTGAATTCAATAAAACTTGTTTTTGCACAACCTGGTCAGCCGCAGCCAGGTTAGGAACATAAGCCTTGGAAATTTCATAGGCTTCATCAGGATGATCGATGGTGTATTGAATGGCATTCAGTGTAGCCATCGTCATAGCCCGAACCAGCTCGGGTTTTTCCTGCACGGTTTTCTCATTGGTCACCAAACCATTGCCAACCATTTGTACTGCGTCAGAAACTTTGAGAACACTGATTTTTTCACCCATGCTTTCCAATTGGGCTGGCTCATTGGCGATGTAGACTACAACAGCATCTTCACGGTCTGCCAACAGCATTTCCACCTGGTTGAATCCGATGGAATCAAGCGTGACATCTTTATCGGAAAGACCTCCCGAGTAAAGCAAAGCCATAGCCCCGATATACGAAGCGCCGAACAATCCGGGTAAGCCAATCTTTTTACCTTTCAAATCCGCTACTGAATTGATTCCCGCAGAAGTCTTGGCAATTATCCCGACAGGATACTGCTGGTACCAGGCCAAGGTGTAAACCAGTGGAAGACCCTGCGATCTTCCCAACAGCACCTGTTCACCGGAGAGAATGGCAAACTGCAATTCGCCAGTGGCTAACAGGACGGCGTTATCATTCTCCATGCTGTAATCAATAGTCACGTCGAGACCTGCCTCCCGATAAAAACCTTTTTCAATTCCCACGTAAAGAGGGGCAAACTGCACGTTAGGAATATACCCCACAGGGAGATTGACCTTTAGGAGTGGCTTTTCGGTAGGAATGATGGTATTAGTCGCTGATGGCACCGCGGTTGCCGGGAGGGTCGCAGTGTTTTTCGGACCAGAAGGCTTCCCAGCGGCACACGCACTTAACGTAAATACCATTACGGCAATTAGTGCACAACGAAATATTCTCACAATTTCCCTCCAGGTATTTTCATTTAGTGTCTTTCGGCTTTCCAACGCGTGGAGCGTTTTTCTGCCAGCATAGCCGCCCCATAAAGTATTAATGCCATCAAGATCAGGGTAAAAACAGCCACAAAAACAAGCGCGGTATCAAATTGGCCACGACCCACATTGATCAGAAATCCCAGCCCCCGGTCGGATCCTACAAACTCGCCAACTACTGCACCAATCACTGATAAGGTTGCACCGATGCGAAGCCCACCGAAAAGAACAGGCAGTGCGGCCGGAATCTCCAGCAGGCGCAATTTTTGCCATCGGGTCGCCCGCAGGGAGCGCATCAGGTCGCGCAGGTTTTCTGGCACTGCGCGGAACCCGATCATGGTATTCACTAATACTGGAAAGAAAACGGTCAACGAACAAATGAGAATCTTAGAGAATATTCCAGGACCAAACCAAATGACAAGCAAAGGTGCAATGGCAACCACTGGAATTGCCTGGCTCGCAACCAGGTATGGGGATAATAATTTTTCCATCAGGCGGCTTTTGGCCAGCAAATATCCAAGACCCATTGCCACAACACTGCCCAGGATTAACCCGATCAGCACTTCATAAAGGGTGACCAGTGCATTAGTTAACAAAGTGCCATCCTGCAGAGTGATTGTGAATTTATTCCATACTCCCTCTGGAGAAGGGAGTAAAAAGGCAGGCATCTGTGTAATCGAAACAATAAGCGCCCAGGCAGCCAATACTACAATTATCGAAACCAACACCAACCAGCCGTTATGCCTGGCCAGCCATTCGATCCCTTTTTTTGGGTTGTCATTCCGAATTGAATCGGGTTGATGAGATGCACTCTTTTTTGTTGACAAAATAAAAAGCCTCGACGTTTTCTCGGGGCTTATGAACACGCGTGATTATATATGCGTTTTCATCTTCTTTTATCCGGACTGTACCGTCGACCCCGGAGTTTCACCGGATCATGCGCTTTAGCGCTCGTGGGTTGTCACCACCGATCGGGAATTGGAACTTGCGTTCCGCACCCTGCCCCGAAGAGGAATATTAAGATAATTAAAGTATAGCTTTGCCCTTAAAGCTTGTCAAGCATCTACTGATGTTTCGATACCGGTAATTCCCCGCGTGTTCAATTCAATGTCAACGACCACGTTGATCAGTTCGCCTAAGGCAAACGTCAGCAGCCCTGTCACTACTCCCAAAAACAGGATGGCGATCCCCGCTGCGATACCAATCCACAATGCTGACCCGGGAGAATTTAAAGGAATGCCCAATTGAATTAGTGCATTTTGAGCCCCCGAGAGCACCAGGGGTATCAGCACCACGGAAACCACGCCAAAAGCCATTTCCAGCCCGCCCGCAATTTTGAGTACCAATCCGACCAATCGCAATCCCTGGTAGCGTTTGTTCATCCTTGCTCCTGAGTCTACACATCTTTTTCAATTATAGTGTACTTAAAAGTCAAATGCCCGGGTGAGGGGGGCACCCGAGCATCTGACTTTGATATTCTAGCACATAGACTCCAAAAAAATCAAGGGCTAATTATGCAGATTTTATGGGGAATCAACTTTCATTTCTGTTATTGTTTTCGATTCTTTAGGAATGTATGCTTGAAAAAGAATCCTTATAGACCCTATAATTGAATTATGATTTATACAATCCCCTGCTATCATCAGGGTATGTAAATCGAAAATTTCATTTTGACTACGGGTTGCGCATAAGCCGGGGAGTTAAAGGATCATTATGAGCGATGAGACGAGCGGTCAATTTTCTAGCGGCGAGGCCTTTATAAATTCAGACAACAATGCCAGCCAGTCCATCTTGATCGTGAATGATCAGGGTCAGGTGTTGTTCTCCAACCCCAATTGCCAGTCGAAATTCAATATTTTTCAAGAACAAATCGTCACTTTTGACATGGAGGCGGGAGGTATTCGTATCGCCAATGAAACCGGCGCAAATGAGCCGTCTGGCCTGCTGATCCCTTATACAACTATCGATGAAATGGAATACTACGGAGATCATTGTTTTGGCTTAATTCTAGATACATCAAATCTCACGGTCCAATCCACCGATTTATCTCCCGAAAACATTTTGGATTCTGATTATCAAAACATGCCTGGTGCCATTTACCAGGCAATGGACGATGATAATTTAACGATTACGCAAATCACAAATGGTATCTTTTCGCTTTTAGGCTACACACCAGAAGATCTTGTAAATAATCAAAAAGTAGCTTTTGCAGACCTGATTCACCCGGATGATCTACAAAAGGTCCAATCCAGCCGGCAGGAAGCCTTAAATCAAAACAATATATACGAGGTTGTTTACCGCGTCCGACATATAAATGGCGACTACCACACGGTTCGGGATCAGGGACGCGCTTTGCAATCCGCGAAGGGACAACTGCAATGTATGGAAGGCTGGCTCCTGCCAATGACCGGGGAAAGACAGGTTGAAGAAGAACTTGCCGAGAGTGAAGCCAGATATCGGTATTTAATTGAAGCCTCTCCAGACGCGGTAGTTTATGCGGATAACCAGGGAATAATTAAGATGTCCAATCCGCAATTCGCCCGCATGCTTGAAATTGACGAAAATGTGAATCTGGTCGGCACCAATATCCTCCAATTTCTTGACCAACACAATAATGCCCGTTCAGGACAAGAAATGATCCTCACCCTGGTTGGAAAAAACGCCCACAAAGGCAATTACCTTGCCCGCACTCTTTCTGGTAAAACGATCCCCATCGAAGTTAATGTCCGCTCGATAGATTCGCCTGTTGGAACCAGAACCGGATATATCGGCATTATCCGTGATATGAGCGAATGGGAGCAGGCGATTCAATCCATAAAAACCCGCGAGGCGCAATATCGTGCCATTGTTGAAGATAATCCGGAATTAATCGTGCGTTTTACCCAAGACGGCGTGGTTACATTTAGCAATCAATCCTATGCAAATTTCTACAATCTTGCTGTAGATAAGTTTATCGGGCAAAAATTGCTTGATGTGGTCCCCAATCATGCAAAACCAACCATACAAATGATCCTTAATTATGTCAGCCCTAAAATGGAACCCGCCATAAAAGATGTAACGAATGAGGGTCCAAACCACGAAACCCGGTGGTACAGGTGGAAAACAAGAGCCATTTTAGATGAAAAAGGTGAACTAATCGAATATCAATCCGTTGGCGAAGATATTACGGATGAAAAAAATTCCCTACATGCGCATCAACTTTCTGAGCAAATGATCCGCGGTCTTCTGGAATCCATCAAGCTCATGGCAGTCATGATGGATCCCTCAGGAAAAGTAACCTTTGTTAACAGCCACTTTCTTGATGTCACCGGATGGAACAGGCAACAAGTACTTGGCGAAAATTGGATGGAAAAATTTGTTCCACCGGAAGTTGGCTTCCAACTCAAAAAAGTGCTTTTTGAAGGCATGATTAACGGCAAAATTGCCCAGCGAAATGACAATATGATTCTTACCCGCACAGGCGAGCAAAGGCTGGTTGCCTGGCATAATACGCTAATTTTTAACGACCGTCACATTCCCCAGGGTATTGCGGCAATCGGCGAAGACATCACAGAAAGGTTTTACTCGGAAAAAACTCAGGAGGTGGTGTATAAGATCGCAGAATCCACAATATCCGCCCAAACCCTGGATGAGTTGTACGCATCCATTCATAAGGCATTGCTGGGTTTGATGCCTGTTGAGAACTTCTTCATCGCCCTTTATGATCGCCAGGCAGATATTCTTTCCTTCCCCTATTTTGTCGATCAGCATGATACCTGCCCTGAACCCGCGCCTCCTCAACGCGGCTTAACCGAATATTTGATCCGAACTGGCAGAACACTTTTAGCCAACCCTGAAGTTTTTAATCTCCTTATCGAAGAAGAGTCTGTTGAATCAGTGGGTACTCCCTGTGTTGACTGGTTGGGGGTGCCATTGATTATTGACAACGAGGTTGTCGGCGCAATGGTGACGCAAAGTTACGCTGAAGGTGTCCGCTTTAAAAAGCGGGATGAACAGATGCTCAACTTTGTATCCACCCAGGTGGCGATGGCAATTGAGCGCAAAAGGGCTGAACAAGCGCTGCATAACAGCCAGCGTCGAAGTCAACTGTTGGTGGCAGCTTCTACAGACGGTATTATTTTGGAGACTCTTGATGGTCACATTATGGATACCAACGAGATCACCGAAAAAATGTATGGCTATAATCACGAAGAATTAATGACCATGCGAGTGATTGACCTCATCCCCTATGAATTCCTTTCCGACAAACCAAATTACATTGAATGGGAATTGCAGCACGAAGGGGTCATTACGGATATTCCCAATAAGCGCAAGGATGGCTCTATCTTTCCTGTTGAAGTCAGCACCCGCTTGGCTACGATTGATAACGAGACTGTTGCCGTTGCTTATGTTCGTGACATCACCGAGCGAAAAAAGGCCGAACAGGCAATTATTGAAAGCGAGGAGAAGTTCCGTACCCTGGCGCAAACCGCCGCAGCTGGCATTTTCATTCACAATTGCGGTCCGTATCTTTATGTGAATCCCAAATGGGTCGACATCACTGGTTATAGTGAGGATGAACTTGCCCAAAAAGGTTACCTGGACATCTTTGCTTCCAGTTCTCATGACTTGGTTGAAAAGCATTTCCAGGACCGGCTGCAAAACAACCGTGCAGTAAAAAGGTACGAGGCTGAAATTCAACCGAAAGCCGGGCAGACAAGATGGGTCGACATCACTACAAGCGGGATTGTGTACCAGGGGGTGGAAGCTATCATTGGGACCGCTGTTGATATCACCGACCGGAAGCAAAAAGAAAGAGAATTAGAAATGGTAGCCAAGATTAGTGAGGCACTGCGCGTGGCATTGACTCGCGATGAAATCCGCCCCACTGTGCTGCGCGAAGTGATGAACTTCCTGGATATTGACGGCGCCTTGATCAGCACTATTGAAGGCGGCAAGGAAATGGAAATCCTTGACCGCGCTGCAGGTTGTTTTGCACCAGCTGACATGACCCGATTGAAGGTCAGCGAAGGGTTGACTGGGTACATCATTGTTACGGGAAAACCCTATGTGAACAATCACGCACCGCATGATCCTCATTTTTCCTTCCCCGAATTATTGACCAATCTATCCTCAATCGCGGGTGTTCCATTGATTACCAAGGGGGAAACCATTGGCGCATTACTGATCGGCTCCACCCACATTTTGACGGACAACGAACTGCGGTTGCTCAAGACCATTGGCGAT
>Ga0209800_10004507_pt1 | contig 10252 bp, 5 predicted proteins | sample Higcelweek8metaG_FD_187174 | JGI IMG/M metagenome (GOLD analysis project Ga0209800, IMG submission 187174) | Freshwater pond sediment microbial communities from the University of Edinburgh, under environmental carbon perturbations - High... | ecosystem: Environmental > Aquatic > Freshwater >... | reverse complement strand
CTTTGCATTGATGCTACTGCATGAGGGAGTTTATGATGGAAAACAAATTCTCAGTCGCAAAACAATTGATTTTATGACTACAAATCAGTTGAAGCCAGAACAGAGAAAAGATATTTGGTTTGATAGTGCGTTGGGTTATACTTATAGTAATTTATTCCGTATTTTAGATCAAAAAGCGGAAGGGGCTACAAATGGCAGTTATCTTGAATTTGGGTGGGATGGTCTCACAGGTAATTATTTTATGGTAGATCCAGAAGAGGACTTAATTATGCTTTATTTTCAACAGATTAAAGAGGGGGCCGATCAAAGTCTTCGTAGAAAAATGAGGCAGATTGTATATAGCGCGATTTCATTACAAGGTTCGTGAAAGCGAAATTTGAGAAGCACCTTTATCATTAGCAAAAGCAGAGACCATTGTTGTCTCTGCTTTTGCGCTTTTAAAGATAATACTTTATTTTAATTATCAAATCTATAAAGTGGCGTATCCAAATCCATTTACAATAGCCTCGATGGGGATACCTTCTTTACAAATCGGACAATCTCTATGTGAATAATGTTTATAGTCTGGTAGGTCTGACATTGAAAAAAGATAATTAACTGTAATATTTGCAACTTTATTTACTACGCTAAAAATAGAAGAAATTGCAGTTATATTTCCTTTATAATAATCAATACATTCAAGGCATCTAGAAAGTGTTTTCCCAGTAGTAGTAGTAGCCATAAGAAGTAAAATGTTTTTATTCTCTAACATGGGAAGTAAATTCTGTCTGAAAATAAGTTGTCCAGTTGAATTATATTCGGGTGATACTATATATATAGTTTTATGTGCATTCATTGACATAATGCCGACACTGGATAATTCATCAGCCAGATAAGCTCCAATAACCTCACAACCATCCATACATATAATAGTGTCAACAATTGTATTGGTGCTGTACTTAGAGGCCAATGCTTTTGCAACAGCTTTTGCCTCACTTTGTCTCATTTTAACAATTGTCATATCAATATAATAATTAATATGAGAGTGAGAGGTCATGAAATGTCCAGGTATTACTCTTAGTCCAATATCAGGAAATTGTTTTGACATAATTTTCTTAACACGATTCTCCATATTATTTCCTCCTATTATGTAATTCAAGAACATATTACATATTCAATTTCTTTATACTTAATTATAATCGTAAATAGAATTTTCTACAAGTGTAATTTTATCCCATTTGAGAGGAAGAATGATTTGCATATGTGATACAAGTAATATATAATATATTTTAATAAAGGCGTTCTGCTCTTTCACAGAACGCCTTCTGCTATATAGAAATTAATCTCAGAACAGTATGTTGAAAAGTACATTGTGAATAGGGAGGTATCTTATGAGCGGATTAGGTCGAATCATTAGTAGTGGATTGAAGGGTTTTGACGATGCAGTTGACAGATTGCGTCTGGGAGATAATGTCGTTTGGCAGATAGATACGATTGAAAATTATCGCTTTGTGGTGGAGCCATATGTAGTGCAGGCAAAAGCAGATGGGCACAAACCAATTTATATTCGTTTTGGCTTGCATGAGCCTGTTATTCGGGATATAGAAGGAATCACGGTATATGAAGTTTCACCTGAAAATGGATTTGAAGATTTTGCAACACAGATACATAATATTGCTAAAAGAGAGGGACGGAAAGCATTTTATGTTTTTGACTGTTTGTCAGATTTATTAAAATTCTGGTATTCGGATTTAATGATTGGCAATTTTTTTATGGTGACTTGTCCTTATCTCTTTTCTCTTGATACAATAGCTTACTTTGCACTCCGCAGGGAGGTACATACATATGATACAATTGCAAGAATAAGAGAGACAACACAGCTTTTACTTGATTTATATTACGCAGAAGATGAGTACTATATACATCCGTTGAAGGTATGGCAGCGTTACTCACCTACCATGTTTCTGCCTCATAAAATAGCAAAGAGTGGTAGTACATCTATAACTTCGAGTGCAGAAACTGCAGAATTATTTTCGAATTTTGTTTTTGAAAGTGAGAGACTTGATTATTGGAATAGTACGATAAATCGAATCAAGGAAACTATGATATTAGGAAATCCCGAGGAGCAGGAGGAAGCAGTAAAACTTCTGGTATCTTTACTAATTGGGAGAAATTCGAAAATGTATGATATGTGTATCCGATATTTTACACTTTCAGACCTTTTACGAATTGCTTCAAGAGAAATCGGGTCAGGGTATATCGGCGGGAAAAGCGTGGGAATGTTAGTAGCACGCCGCATTATTACAAAAAGTGCTGATAATAAAGCATATTTTCAACCCTTTTTAGAGTCTCATGATTCATATTATTTGGGCTCAGATGTATTTTATACATATATTGTGCAAAACGAATTATGGGAACTTCGAACAAGACAAAAAACAGAAGAAGGGTATTTTCAATATGCAGATGAACTTCGTGAGAGATTGTTATCAGGGAAATTTCATGAGATTATAGAAGTACAGTTTATTCATATGTTGGAATATTTTGGACAAGCACCGATTATAGTAAGATCATCTTCCCTACAAGAAGATAGTTTTGGTAATGCTTTTGCAGGAAAGTATGAAAGCGTTTTTTGCGTTAACCAGGGAACGCCGGAGGAAAGACTTTTTGCTTTTGAAAATGCAGTAAGGACAGTTTATGCCAGTACTATGAATTTAGATGCACTTCATTATAGGAAAAATCGTGGGCTTGCTGATAAAGATGAGCAAATGGCAATTTTGATTCAACGTGTCTCCGGCGACCAATACGGTCAATATTTCTTCCCCCATGTAGCTGGTGTTGGCAATTCCTTAAACATGTATGTGTATGATGACAGCGTGGATATGAGCGCGGGTATGCTTCGACTTGTTTTTGGATTAGGGACCAGAGCGGTCGATAGGGTAATCGGTGAGTATGTACGTATTGTCACATTAGACGAACCATTAAGAAGACCACTAATCAGTATTGGCGATGAAGTGAAGTTTTCACAACATAATGTAGATGTTCTAAATCTTGATACAAATACGATACATAGTATAGGGCTGGAGGAAGCTATTGCAAGAGAAATAAAAGCAAATATGCAACTATTTGGACAAAAGGATCAAGAGGAAGCTAGAAGATTGAGAGAAATAGGGAGAGATGATTCATTAGCACCTTTTGTTTTAAACTTTAAAAAACTTTTGTCAGAAACAAAATTCCCGGAAGTCATGAAGAGACTACTGGCAGTATTGTCTGATAAATATAATTATCCTGTTGACATTGAATTTACAGCAAATTTCACCCCAGAAGGTAATTTTAAATTCAATCTTTTGCAGTGCCGTCCTTTACAGACAAAGGGAATAGGGAAAGCAGTGAAAATGCCGGAAAATATTAATCGTAGCGCATGCTTTTTTTATACACAGGGCAATTTTATGGGTGGTAATATCAGAATGCCTGTGGGGTATGTTATTCATGTAGACGTAATCGCATATTTGGAACTTATAGAGCGTGATAAATACATGGTTGCAAGACAAATAGGTATGTTGAATGAAGTCCTAAAGCATAAAAGTGCTATGTTGATCGGACCAGGAAGGTGGGGAACAACGACACCGTCACTTGGCGTACCTGTAAATTTTATGGAGCTTTGTAATATGTCTGTGGTTTGCGAGTTATCCTATAGCGAACGGGGCGTTACACCGGAATTGTCTTATGGTAGTCATTTTTTTCAGGATATTGTTGAGTCTGGTATTTTTTATGTGGCTCTTTTTAGAGAAAAAGATACGACAACTGTTAATGAAAACTATTTTAATCATGAAAATAATATAATAGCTACGTTATTACCAGGACATGACGAATTGTTGACAGATGTGATCAGAGTATATGAAACTCCGGGATTGCAAGTGTTTTCTGACATTACGAGTCAGATTGCATTATGTACAATGGAGTAATAAATATTCATTAAGCCATAAAACGGGGATACTCTATTTCAAGTATCCCCGTTATTTCTTAAAAATCCTTTATGGATGAGTCGTTATTCAACCCATAATAACAGTTACATTATATTCTGACTTACCTTTTTCATAAGGAATGATACAACCATCTATTTCCTTGCCATCTACAACCAGACTTTGAATACCCTTCTCTACATTGTTGGGATTAAGTATTTCTATATTATAAGTTCCTTCTCGGAATTTTCGTGTGATATTGAAATCACCGAAGCCCTTCGGCGTACAAGGGTTTACACTAAGGCCCTTGTGAGTAGGAGATATACCAAGGATATATTGTGAGATATTCACAAATGTCCAGGCAGCAGTACCAGTTAACCAACTGTTTTTAGCTTCGCCATGAAATTTTGCATCTCTGCCAGCAATCATCTGCGCATATACATAAGGTTCTGTTCTATGTATTTCACTTATTTCTTCTGTGTAAGCAGGACATGTTTTCTGATATATTTCAAAAGCCCTGTCTCCACGTCCAATCACAGTCTCAGCAATAGAAACCCAAGGGTTGTTATGACAAAAAATGGCAGCATTTTCCTTGTATCCAGGAGGATAGGAACTGATTTCGCCAAGCTCTAAATGATATTCAGTATAAGCTGGCTGTAGAACCATAGCACCATATTTTGTATCAAGTCTTTCTTTGACAGAATCTAGAGCTTTTTGGGCAAGCCCTTCTTTGACACCAATCCCGGCAAGAGAACAAAATCCTTGAGGCTCAATAAAAATCTGTCCTTCTTTACATTCTTTTGATCCGATTTTTTCCCCATATGCATTATAAGCACGGATGAACCAATCGCCATCCCAGCCAGCAGCTAAAACAGCATCATACATTTTTTGGACCTCTGAAAGCACACGACTTGCTTCTTCGGGTTTTCCAATTAATTCACACAACTCAGCATATTCTGTACCATATTTAACAAACATTCCTGCGATAAATACTGACTCAGCAACAGGACCGTCAGAGGGACCAAATGTTTGAAATGAATCACCAGGATTCTCTGAGAAACAGTTTAAATTCAAGCAGTCATTCCAGTCGGCGCGACCAATCAAAGGCAGTTGGTTAGGACCTTTATGATTAATAGTATAGTCAAAGGAACGAGTTAAGTGATTAAATAATGAAGCTGCTTTGCTCTCATCATTATCATATGGTGTCATAATATCAAGGATACTGGTATCGCCTGTTTCTTTAATATATGCAGAAGTACAAGCAATCAACCATAGAGGATCATCGTTAAAACCACTTCCAATATCAGAATTCCCTTTTTTGGTAAGAGGCTGGTATTGATGGTAAGCTCTTCCATCTTCGAACTGTGTAGAAGCAATGTCAATGATACGTTCTTTTGCACGATCAGGAATTAAGTGTACAAAACCTAGCAAGTCCTGGCAAGAATCACGAAAGCCCATACCACGGCCGATACCTGATTCATAGTAAGAAGCAGAACGTGACATATTAAAGGTTACCATGCATTGATATTGATTCCATATATTGACCATGCGGTTAACTTTATCATTTGATGAGGACACCGTATATTTTGAAAGTAATTCTTTCCAATAATTCTTTAGGATACTAAATGCTTTGTCAACATCTTCATCCGTTTGATAACGTGCCAGCATTGCTTCAGCAGGTTTCTTATTTATAATTCCGTGTGACTCCCACTTTTCATCTGATTTATTTTCAACGTATCCAAGTACAAAAACAAAAGATTTGCTTTCGCCAGGGGCTAAAACTACATTTATTTGGTGAGAGGCAATTGGAGACCAACCACTTGCAACAGAATTTGTACATTGACCGTTTTCTACCGCTAATGGTTTGTCAGCACCTCTGTATTGCCCTAAAAATTCATCTCTGCTTGTATCAAACCCATCAATCTTGCTATTGACGGAATAAACGGCATAGTGATTTCGACGTTCCCTATACTCAGTTTTATGATAGATAGTAGAACCAATAATTTCTACTTCTCCAATATTCAGATTTCTCTGAAAATTTGTCATATCATCCATTGCATTCCATAAACAGAACTCCACATAGGAAAATAATGAAATACTTTTTGCATGAGGAGAATCGTTTGTTAGTGTCACGCGATTTACCTCGCATGTATCCTTCATGGGGACAAAAGCGAGGCAAGATGCTTTGAGGTTATCTTTACTTGATGTAAAACTACTATATCCAAGCCCATGACGGCACTCATAAGAATCTAATTCTGTTTTAGAAGGCTGCCAACCAATGTTCCAAATATTTTCGCCATCTTTAATATAGAAATACTTACCATTTACATCGCCAGGTACATCATTATAGCGATAACGCGTAAGACGAAGAAGCTTTGCATCTTTGCAAAAACTGTAGCCTCCACATGTATTTGAAATTAATGAAAAGAACTCATCACAACCAAGATAATTAATCCATGGAAGCGGAGTTTTAGGGGTAGTAATGACATATTCAGCATTACTGTCGTCAAAGTAACCAAATTTCATAGCACACTCTCCAATCGTACAATTATAGATTTTAAGTAACAAACGATAACAATAGTGAATCGATTAAGTCAATTTACAGATTTGTCGTTTCTATGCAGAATTATACATGATAGTATTCATAAAATCAATACAAAATGTGAGAGTACAGTAAATACAAGCGTTTCGAGAATGATTATTTTGAAATGGTAAAAACAAATTGATAAATATCATTAAATAGTAGATAGTAAAACCAAACGTAAAGGTTTAAGTAAAAAATGATTATTGTAGCAATAATTGATAACTCAAACGCCTTAATTTGATAAAAGAGATGAAATAAAGTGTCTGTTTTTGTGCAAAAAGTACAAAATGTACAAAAATAATATAAAAAGTGTTGTAAAAATGTAAAATGTGTAATATAATAAACCTACGCAAACGATTAAGTCTTTAAGCTAAGCGGTACTATGCAGATTGAGGCTGAGGAGGAATACCAATAATGGTATCGATGAAAGATATAGCAGCCAAATGTGGTGTTTCGGTTGCAACTGTCAGTAAAGCGTTAAATGATCATGATGATATTGGTACGATTACGAAGCGTCAAGTAAAAGAAACTGCAAAAGAAATGGGGTATTTTCCTAATTCTTCAGCAAGAGCCCTTAAAACAAGGCGTACTTACAATATTGGAGTGCTATTTGTTGACGAAGGACGAAGTGGCTTGACACATGATTATTTTTCACATGTACTTGACAGCTTCAAAGTAACGGCAGAGCTTAATGGATTTGATATTACATTTATTAACTGCAATGGGCAAAAGGGAAGAATGTCGTATCTTGAACATAGTTTGTATCGCGGTGTGGATGGAGTGGTAATTGCCTGTGTAGATTTCTATGATCCAGATGTAGTGGAATTGATACATAGTGAATTGCCCGTTGTTACGATTGATCATGTTTTCGACTATAGAATAGCTGTTGTTTCAGATAATATTAAGGGAATGCAGGATTTGCTGCAATATGTATATGAAAATGGTCACAGAAAGATAGCCTATATTCATGGAGATGATACAGCAGTTACAAAGAATCGTCTTGGAAGTTTTTATAGGACATCGGAGAAATTAGGTATCGATATCCCGGACGAATATGTGAGAGCGGGGCGGTATAGAAATCCTGAGAAGGCAGCAGTACTTACAAAAGAGTTGCTGGAATTAAAAAATCCTCCAACCTGCATTGTTTATCCAGATGACTATTCCTGTATTGGTGGTATCAATGCGATTAAAGAGAAAAAACTTAAGATTCCGAGAGATATATCGGTTGTTGGTTATGACGGAACATATGTATCACAAATTATGGAGCCAAAACTTACAACTGTGCAACAGGACACACAAGAAATTGGCAGGATTGCAGCTGAAAAGTTAATTCGATTAATTGAAAATCCGAAGACTACTTTGATTGAAAAGATTGTAATCGAAGGAACAGTTTTAAAAGGTGGATCGGTAGGAATGATTCATTAAATATCATAATGGTATTGGTATCACTTTATAAAGCGATATTAATATAGATCTTACGTAAGTAAGAGGAAACCAAATAATGTTTTATATTCAGAGGAGGAACACAAAAGTGAAAAAGAAATTATTAAGCGTTTTGTTAACAACTGCAATGGTGGCTTCATTATTAGCAGGATGTGGAGCAAAAACAGAAGAAGCAGCTCCTGTAGAAGAAGCAGCAGCAACAGAAGAAGAAGCAGCACCAGCTGAAGAAGAAGCAGCACCAGTAGAAGAAGCAGCAGCAATTGAACTTGAATTGATGCATTTCTCAACATTAGAAGAGTCAGAAGGAAACGGCGGATCTGATGGAATGAGAACCATGATAGCAGAATGGGAAGCAGCAAATCCTAACGTTACATTGGTACAGAATGTATTAGCAAATGATGAGTACAAGACACAGATCGCAACATTAGCAGCAGCAGATGATCTTCCAGACGTATTTTTATTACAGGGAATGAACACAAAAGCATGGGCAGAGCAGGGACTTATCATGGATATGTCAGACATCGTAGCAAGCTCACCATATGCAGCAGATTACAAAGATTACTTCACACCATTTAAAGATGCAGCAGGAAAAGTTTATGGAATTCCAGCATTAACAGGTGGAACATGTACAGTAGTAGTTTACGACAAGCAAATGTGGAAAGATGCTGGATATGATACATTCCCAACAACATGGGAAGATGTAGTAGCAGCAAAAGAGTACTTTGATGGAGAAGGCGTAGATACAATGGCATTTGGTAATGGTGGACAGTGGCAGGCAAACTCATGTCTGATTTCAGCAGTACACGCATTATTCACAGGAACAGATTGGTATAAATCAATCATCAACGATGACGGAGCAAACTTCACAGATCAGGAATTCGTTGACGCACTTTCATTTGTACAGGAAGCATTTGCATCAGGCGTATTTAATGAAGACTTTAATGCGATTACAAACGAAGATGCACGTGAGTACTTCATATCAGGAGACGCAGCAGCATTCGTAGGCGGAAACTGGGATGAAGCATATATCACAGCAACGATAAAAGAAGCAGATGAAGCAAAATACAATAACATAGGATTTGCAACATTCCCAGGCCCAGCAAGTGCAACAGCAGCATCAAACGTACAGAACATCGGTATGGGATATGCATTAGCAATCAATGCAAAAGTAGCAGAAGATCCAGCTAAATTAGCAGCAGCAACAGACATGATCTACAAATTAACAGGACCAGACTTTGCAAATTATGTAGCAACCAACTATGCATTAGGTGGCGTAACAAAAGTAGCAGAAGTAGATCTTAGTGGATTTGATCAGGTAATGCAGGACTTCTACAATTACTCATATGTAGATACAACAACATGTGAAATCTTTGACTCATACTTAGATGGATCAGTATGGTCAGTATTTAACACAGAAGTGCAGGAAATGATGAATGGTGACAAAGATGCTGAGACAGTAGCAGCAGACGCACAGGCAGCATGGGAAGCAAGTAAATAAGAATTTCAAAAAAGAATTGTTTTGAATAATATCTAAATACAATGCGGGTCTTGCCCGATGATTCGGGCAAGACCTATTTTTATGAAGTTATATTGATTTTTTTCCTTTTATACTAGGAGGAGGTATAAGGTTACATGCTTAAGTCAATCAAACCCAAGGGTAAAACTATTTTCCTGTTTTTACTGATACCAATGATTTGGTATTTATTCGCAGTATTTGTGCCGCTACTCACAGCACTGTATTATAGTTTTTATGAGTGGAAGGGCGGTCCCCAAAAGACATTCCATGGCTTGGTGAATTTTAATCAACTAGTCCATGACAATGTATTCTGGCAATCATTCGGACATAATATTTATTTGGTACTGGCGTGTATCATCGGACAGATTGGTATTGCATTTGTGCTCGTGCTGATGATCAATTCACGTCTGGTAAAGTTGAAAAGTATCCATCGAACATTTGGATTTTTCCCAAGTACCGTATCAGCGGTGTGTGTGGGATTTATCTGGAAGATGATTTATGATAATAAAAGAGGAATATTGAATTGGTTTCTCGAAACCATCGGGAAAGAAGATAAAACACAGGTATGGCTGAATAATACCGAGCTAGTTATGTTTCTGGTAGCCTTACCACTGATTTGGCAGTTTATCGGATATTATATGGTTATTATCTTATCTGCGGTATCGTCAGTAGATGCTGAGATTTTTGAAGTAGCAGAGCTGGATGGAGCAAATGCATTTCAGCGTGCGATTTATATCGTATTACCATTAATCAAAAACACGTTGTTAGTAT
>Ga0209800_10004499_pt1 | contig 10259 bp, 9 predicted proteins | sample Higcelweek8metaG_FD_187174 | JGI IMG/M metagenome (GOLD analysis project Ga0209800, IMG submission 187174) | Freshwater pond sediment microbial communities from the University of Edinburgh, under environmental carbon perturbations - High... | ecosystem: Environmental > Aquatic > Freshwater >... | reverse complement strand
AAACCTCCCCACCATCTACACTAATTAATTGGGGGGTAAATGTCTCAGCTATATTGGCACAGAGGGTGGGCAGGACACGGAAAGTCTAATGGATGACTTCGCGATCCGGATTTTGCCTTTCCCGACGATCACCCGGCCTCCGAAGGATTACTATCATTCGTGGAATTCCCAATTTCTGCTTCTTGATGTTATTGATGCATTGAGCGTCATGTTTGAACAAAATGAAATATCAAATGACTATGTATGTATGGTGCTCGATTCGGACTGCATTTTCAATCGCGGCCTTGACGATAAATTTGAAGCTGACGTTCGCAGATACGGTGCTTTGCTTTATACTATTGATTATGGGTACGATCATAATATAAACGGCCTTTCAATTCGTGAACTTGAATCCTTATCGTCTGAGTACGGTCGAACAACGATAAAACCTTTCAGGTACAGCGGAGGAGAGTTCTTCTGCGCTCTTGCTTCAGAGATCCCGGCGATTGCTAGGGGGGCTCGTGAAGTTTATAAAATATCAATAGACAGATACAAACGCGGACAGAAGAAGTTCAACGAGGAAGCCCATCTGCTGAGTTACGTTTATCATAAGCTTGGTTATCAATCCCATACAGCCAATTGTTACATAGGAAGATTATGGACAAATTCCCGTTACTTCCGTAATGTGCAAGAAACTGATATGGAACTGCCAATATGGCATCTTCCAGATCAAAAAAAGTATGGATTCCATGATTTTTTTGCTTCTATCGCTACCGGTGGAGTTGTGGACAACAACTCTCTTGCAAGAATTTTTCAAGTACGCAAAACTGGATGAGAACGTATATTGGTTATCTTGTCAAATGGATCCACACGAAATACCACTGCAAGGGGGGAAAAGACCGATGAATCGTACTCCCATCGCGCTCTTTGTCTATAACCGCCCCATCCACACAATGCGTACTGTTGAGGCACTACAGAAAAATCATGGGGCATGTGATAGTATACTCTATATATATTCTGATGGGCCAAGAGATTCAGCGGATGAGGAGGAGGTATCAGTCGTCAGGAGCTACATAAAGGGAATTACGGGGTTTGCTGAAGTAATTATTGCCGAAAGAGAACAAAATTGGGGGCTTGCCCGTTCATTGACGAGTGGAATTGATAACGTTCTCGATGCTCATGAGTCCATAATAGTCCTCGAAGATGATCTGGTTACATCTCCGTATTTTTTGCAGTTTATGGGTGATGCTCTCAAATATTACGAACATGAAGAGCAGGTGGTAGCTGTTCATGGCTATACCTTTCCCTTGGGCATATCTTTTCCAGAGACCTTTTTTTTACGTCACACCGGTTGCTGGGGGTGGGGCACCTGGAAAAGAGGGTGGGATCTGTTTGAGCCTGATGGTTTGAAGCTGTTACGTCAACTGCAAGAACTTAAACTCATTCAAAAATTTGATGTAAATGGCGCCTATCCCTTTACAAAAATGCTCGAAGAGCAAGTACAAGGTAAAATTGATTCCTGGGCTATTCGATGGCATGCCTCAACCTTTCTCAAGAACAAACTGAATCTTTATCCGGGTATATCGCTGGTAAAAAATATTGGTCATGACGGTAGTGGAGCCCATTGCTGTAAATCTACTTTTTATGATGTGATATTGATGGATACAATGATCAACATCTCCTCTATTCCCGTTTGTGAAAATAGATGCGTAGTAGATAGCCTTGAGACATATTTCAGGAGGGGGCATTCGGGGATCTTGCAGTATTGGATATGGAAACTATTCGGCAAGAGTACGGCTGAATGATTGATCTTAATGCTTACAGATAACGACCTCAAAATGTTGAATATAGGCTGTGGAGCCTGGTTTCACCCGGATTGGCTTAATATCGATCTGTGGGGGGGAGTTGATGTTATCTGTCATAACATAATAGAAGGTCTTCCTTTCTCGGATGAGAATTTTGATGTTGTCTACCACTCTCACCTTCTGGAGCATATTCCGCTTATAAAAGCTCTGCCATTTATGAAAGAGTGCTATAGAGTTCTCAAACCGGGGGGGATTATCAGAATACTTGTCCCCGATCTGGAACAAATTGCCAAGCTTTATCTTGAAAAACTGGCTACTGCCAGGACATGCGAAGCTGAATACGATTGGATCATGCTTGAACTGTATGACCAGTGCGTTCGGGATGAGAGTGGTGGTCTTATGGAGTGCTATCTGCGTAACGATTATGCTGATCTATATCCTTTTACTGCTTTGAGAATTGGCTCTTCTGTCCTGCAATATGGTAATAACGTGAAGAAAGAACCGACAATCGTTACATTTGGTTGGAGAAATATTGCCCGACTGTTGAATAGACTGCGGCAGGAAATAGCAGGACTGGCTGTCTATGCAATTGCCGGTGGCAAAGGTAGAGACGCCTTTAAAAATGGACTGTTTCGTAATTCGGGAGAAGTTCATCGCTGGATGTATGACAGGTTTTCTTTGGGCAGACTTATGGCAAACACAGGTTTTACTGAAGTTCAGGTAGTTTCGCCCCTTGAGAGTAATATTCCTGATTTTGCTCATTATAATTTGGATGTTGTGGATGGTATTGTGCGGAAACCAGATTCTCTGGTCATGGAAGCGATAAAGCCTTGAAGCCTCTTTTAGTCAGCACCTTTGATATCCAGGGAGGAGCAGCACGCGCGGCTTACCGGCTTCATACCGGACTCAGGCAATCTGGTGTTGATAGCCGTATGTTGGTGCAGGAAAAAGCAAGCGATGATTACACGGTCCATGGTCCAGAGTCTAAAGGGGCATATCTTCTCGCTCGTATTCGGGCCAACTTTGATAGAATACCCCTGAGTTTTTATCCAAAGCACCATACAACTTTTTTTTCTTCAGCAATTCTGCCGGATACCCTGAAAAGTGGGATAAATTTCCTGAACCCGGATGTTGTTCATCTGCACTGGGTGTCTTATGGTTTTATGCGGATCGAGACACTTGCAGCCATCAGGCGTCCCATTGTCTGGACTCTCCATGATATGTGGCCCTTTACCGGAGGGTGCCACTATTCAGAAGGATGTGAACGCTACATGAACGGTTGCGGATGTTGTCCACAACTTTTTTCAGAGAAAAGGCATGATCTCTCTAGATGGAATTTGAATCGGAAATCAGATAAGTGGTCTCCACTTCCCATGACCATTGTTACTCCAAGCCATTGGCTTGGAGAATGTGCACGTAAAAGCTCACTTTTTAGCAATATGGGGATTGTGGTAATTCCAAACGGTATTGATATTGAACGTTTTTCTCCTCGCAATAAAAATATGTGTCGAGACATTCTACGTTTTCCGCATGATAAGAAAATAATTTTAACTGGTGCAATTGATTATAAAGTTGACGGGAGGAAAGGTTTCGATCTTCTTCTTTCGGCTTTGAGGCATCAAAAAGAAGTTGTTCCTGATGTTGAGCTCGCTATCATTGGTATGACAAAACCTGAGACAGATCCTGATTTTAGAATGCCGGTTCATTATTTGGGACGCTTGAACGATGAGACTTCACTTGCCATTGCCTACGGGGCTGCTGATGTGTTTGTTGCACCCTCCAGGGAGGAAAATTTGTCCAACATGGTCCTTGAATCGATTTCTTGTGGCCTGCCGTGTGTTGCATTTAATATAGGTGGAATGCCTGATATGATTGAGCATGGCATCAATGGTTTTCTGGCAACAGCTTTTGACACTGAAGAACTTGCTTTGGGATTGTCGTTAATTCTGAGGGATGATTTGCTTCAAAGTGAGATGTCGCACCGTTCCAGAAAAAAAGTTGAACATGAATTTGCGATAGATTTGGTGTCAAAGAAATACGTTAAACTTTATGAAAAAGTGATTTTCATGAACAATCCTGCGGGGTGACGATGAGCGAAAATCTGTTATCTGCCTTCTATCATCTACCACAAACTATCCCAAAATGAAAAAAATAACGATCATAACTCCTTGCTTGAATGCAGAGCGGCATCTTGGTGAGACTATTGAATCTGTCATCGGTCAATCCGCCATTCTTTCTGGTCGCGCTGAGTTAGAGTTTATTATCTGTGACGGTGGCTCTACCGATAAGTCGCTTGATATTATAAATTCCTATTGTAAGGATAACAGTTCAGTTAAATTATTTTCCGAGCAGGATGTCGGAATGTACGATGCTCTGGCAAAGGGGCTCAGGCGTGCTTCGGGTGATATAGTTGCCTATCTTAATGCAGGAGATTTTTACAATCGTTATGCCTTTGATATAGTACTGGATCTGTTTGAGCGAAAGCAGGTACGCTGGTTGACAGGCTACAATGTCCATTACAATGATAAGTCATATTTTCTTAACGTAAAACTCCCCTTTAAGTATCGTTCAGAGTTTTTTGCCTCCGGTATGTACGGAACCAAGCTCATATTTGTTCAGCAGGAATCTACTTTCTGGGATGCTTCTCTGAATCAATGCCTCAATTACGACCGTCTTGCTGAATTTAAATATGCTGGTGATTATTATTTATGGTCCCGGTTTGCCAAGGAATGCACCCTGAAAATTGCTGAGGCTTATCTGGGGGGATTTAGAATAGAACAGGGGCAACTATCTGAAAATAGAGAAGCGTATTTACGTGAAATGAGGTCTTTAGTTGTCAAACCGAACCTTTATCAGCACGTTTTGGCTGCTTTTGACAGAGTTATGTGGTACGCGCCGGTTGAAATTAAAAAGTGGTTTAATAAAAATGGGCTGTTTAGATATGATCATGAGCTGCAGAAATGGATATGAATCTTTTTTTTGCCAATAATCGAAGAGTTGGAGATTTGGCTGTTCAGATACAACATTCCTGGCTGTGGTTGATTTGCTTTGTTGCTGCATATATCAGCTCATTTTTTTTGAGTGGTGGGTCTGCGCCTCAAGCTGACTTGGACCAATCGTACCAAGTTGTACTCGAGTATGCTAGAACACATAACTTCCAATTTGGGAAAGAGATCCTTTTTACTTTTGGACCCTACGGATTTCTCAATACCCGGATCAGCCAAGGAATGTTTCCGCTGCAGCGAGTATTTTTTGCTTTGGTCTGGAGTTGCTTTGTTGCCTGGTCGGCAATTGGTTTGACACAGCAGATACAAGGGTACCTGAAACACCTCTTTCTTGCCTGGTTTCTGATCTATTCACCGCTTGGCTGGCTGGAACAGCATGCTCTGCTTGTTATGATTTACGGATGTATGATTTTAATGGACGATGCAGATAATCATAAGGGTGTAAAGGTGTCATTTTTGACTCTGTTTGCACTGTTGGCGCTTATCAAGTTTACCTTCTTTATGGCCGCAGCTATCGGTATTTTTTTTACTATTCTGGTGCAACTTGGGAAACGGAACGTAAAACAGGCCATCGTTATTTCAATATATTATCTCGCAGCACTACTCGCGTTATGGCTTTTTTCAGGGCAGCAGTTGGAAAATTTGTTGCCCTGGATAAAGGGGAGCCTGCAAATTGCTGGAGGTTATACCGGTGCAATGACCATAGTTCCCAAGAAAGGTGTACTTTTTTTGTGCGTGCTTGCCGGAGCCTTGTATTTCGCTGTAGTGATATTAGTGGTTCGAAGCGCCAGATTGCGTTTGAGCAGTATCGGTGTTGCATTGGTTTCGACGGCGTATGTTTTTTTGTCTTGGAAACATGGCTTCGTTCGCGCTGATGGTCATGTTATTTTTTTTGTCTTCTTCCTGCCAATGGCGTGTGCGGTACTTCTTACCAGAAGCTTTACGGAGAACTTGTGCAGAAAGGGGCGCATCTGCTTGGCCTCATTTTTTATAGGAATTGTTCTGCTCTGTAACTGGGCTGCTGATATTCAGGAACCAGGTATAATGTTAACGAAGCTTATTTCTTGGCCTGGCTATATGGTTGGCAATTCTCGTCTTGTTTTCAATTCTATCAGCAGAAAATGGGACAAATGTTTTGAAGCACGGCATGCAAAGCCGCTGAAAAAAGTTGCGTCAGACCTTCCGGTTGCGCGGGCTGTGGTAGGTCCGAACACTGTTGATGTACTTAATTATCGGCAGTGGGCAGCGTTGGCTAATAATTTGAACTATCGTCCACGTCCGGTCATTCAGGGGTATTCTGCTTATACCCCGTTTCTTCAGGATATTAATCTTTCGTGGTACCGCAGTGATAAGCGCCCGAACTATCTACTATTTAAAATGGAAACTATCGATAACCGGTTTCCCGCGTTAGATGATGCACCACTATTACCATACATTCTGAATAATTATAAACCGGTGGCCAAGGATGGCGAATTTCTTATATTGAAGCCAGATGAAAATCAGATGCGAGATGTTGGGATGACGCTGCTTCAAGAGCGTGTTATTGTTTTTGATGAGTCGGTCGATATGTCTGCATATAAAGATGGTCTTTATATGTTGCAGGTAGATGTTGAAAAGACGTTTTTGGGCAGGCTGGTAGAGTTTCTTTTTCAGACGCCAATAGTGAGTATGGTTCTTGAGAGCGATGATAAAACAACAACCTATCGCTTTGTGCCGGAAATGGCTAAGCGCGGTTTTGTCATCAGTCCGGTTATGCTTACTAATGATGATGTTATGGGTTTTTTTAATGATGTCAGAAGTAATTATGTACATAGCCTAAGCTTCCATACGCCTAAGTGGCATTTTGGGCAACTTTCTAAAACAATAAAAATAAGAATTTACAAAAGAACTATAGAGCGGGGTATCCTGTAATCTATTTTAAAGGGGAGTTTATATTAAAAATATGAAAGTCATTCTTATCACCGGTTCTTCTGGTCTTATTGGCTCTGAAGTAACGGTTTTCTTCCATCGGCTTGGTTTTTTTGTGCATGGTGTAGACAATAACCTGCGCTCTGTCTTTTTTGGCCCTCAGGGGGATACTCGCTGGCGCCAGAAGCAGCTTGTTGATAGTTTAGAGTTCTTTCATCATCATGAGTTGGATATCAGAGATCGGCAAGGGATACTTGAACTTGTCAAGAAGCTGAGACCTGCTGCTATCATCCATGCCGCCGCCCAGCCATCCCATGATCGGGCGGCTGCTATTCCGTTTGATGATTTTGACACCAATGCTGTAGGGACTCTTAACCTGTTGGAAGCGACTCGCCTCTACTGCCCTGAATCTCCGTTTATCTATATGTCAACCAATAAGGTTTATGGTGATCTGCCGAACAGTATTCACCTAAAAGAGCTTGAAACCCGCTGGGAGTATGACGATTCCAACTATTTAAATGGTATTTCTGAGGCATTTTCAATTGATCAGTCCAAACATTCACTTTTTGGAGCTTCTAAGGTTGCCGCTGATATAATGGTTCAGGAATATGGGCGTTATTTTAATATGCCTACCTGTTGTCTGCGAGGTGGGTGCCTTACCGGGCCGAATCACTCGGGAGTTGAGTTGCATGGCTTTCTGAGCTATCTGATTAAATGCAATCTTGAGGGGCGCGAGTATTCAATATTTGGGTATAAAGGCAAGCAGGTGAGAGATAATATCCATTCTGAAGATGTTGCCCGCTTTATCCATGCCTTTTTTATGACTCCTCGTTGTGCTGAAGTGTATAACCTTGGCGGCGGGAAGGATAATTCCTGTTCAATTTTGGAAGCATTTGCTCTTGTAGAAAAGTGTAGCGGGAAGCCCCAACAGTATAGTTATGTTGAAGAAAATCGAATTGGAGATCATATCTGTTACTACAGCGATCTTACCAAGATGAAAAAACACTATCCAGGTTGGAATATTACCAAATCTCTGTCACAAACGATAAGTGAGATTGTTGACTCCTGGCAGGAACGGATGAAGTTTTGAAAATACTAATTACCGGAATTTGCGGTTTTGTTGGAAGTACCTTGGCTGTTTCTCTGCTTGAAGCATTGCCGGGTATTGAGCTTTTCGGTATTGACAGCTTGATACGACCGGGAAGTGAAGAAAATCGTCGACGTCTCACCAATATGGGGGTCAAACTGATTCATGGTGATATTCGTTGCGCTTCTGATTTTGAATATCTTGTTGCTGTTGATTGGGTCATAGATGCCGCTGCTAATCCCAGTGTATTGGCAGGGGTTGACGGTCAGACCAGTAGCAGGCAAGTGGTTGAACATAATCTTGTAGGAACCATCAATATTCTGGAGTATTGCAAAAGGCACCGGGCCGGTTTCATTCTGATAAGCACCAGCCGGGTCTACAGCATCGCTGAGTTGGCCAAGATAAAGGTTGCTGTTTGTGGTGATGCTTTTTGTTTGAGTCAGGAACTGTACTTGGCCCTTGGTTTGTCTGCGGCAGGTGTGAGTGAAGCGTTCAGCACAACTCCTCCTATTTCGCTATATGGCAGTTCAAAACTGGCTTCAGAAATGCTGGCGCTGGAATATGGTGAAACCTTTGGTTTTCCGGTCTGGATTAATCGTTGTGGTCTTTTGAGTGGAGCAAGTCAGTTTGGAAGGGCTGATCAGGGCATTGTGTCATTCTGGATCAATCGCTATTTACACCGACTGTCGTTACGTTATATTGGTTTTGGTGGTAAAGGGTATCAAGTCCGGGATTGTCTCCATCCACAAGATCTGACCCGTTTGATTGAAAAACAGCTGAGAAACTTGTCACCAACAGGAACCAGGGTGTTTAATGTTGGAGGTGGCTGTAATAATATGTTTTCACTAGCAGAATTAAGCAGCTGGTGTGCCGGGCGGTTTGGTTATCATCAGGTGCTTGAAAGTGCTGAAGAACGAAACTTTGATCTTCCGTGGCTTGTTATGGACAGTTCGACCGCTCGAGATAGTTGGGGATGGCAACCTGAAATTCCACTTTCTGCAATATGGGAAGAGATAGCATCTCATGCTGAGGCCAATCTGAACTGGCTTGACATCTCAGGGGCATTATGAAGGCTGTCACCGAGCAGGTCTGCCAACTTAGCTTGCTATCTATCATTATGCCTGCGAGAGATGAAGAAAGTTGTATATGCGCTACGATTGAGCTGCTCTATGAGGAGTTGGAGCTTCAGCAGGTGCCGCACGAAATTATTGTGGTTGATGATGGAAGTTCTGATGCTACCTGGAGCCTGCTACAGGGTCTGGTACAGCGAGTTCCCAGCTTAAAACCTCTTCAGAATAACGGGTTGAATGGTTTTGGTCGGGCAATTATCTGTGGGCTTGATCAGATGTCGGGTGATGCCTGCGTAATTATGATGGCAGACGACTCTGATGACAAACATGATGTTGTACGCTACTGGAATGAGTTGAATAAGGGGTATGATTGCGTATTTGGGAGCCGTTTTGTAAAAAGAGGTCAGGCTATTGAGTATCCGTTTATTAAGCTTATCCTCAATCGCCTTGCAAATACTTTTCTTCAACTGCTGTTTGGCATTCGTCTTAATGATACCACTAATGCATTTAAGGCCTATCGCCGAGAAGTGATAGAAGGTTGTCGTCCGCTGATCTCACCACATTTTAATCTGACCGTGGAAATTCCGCTTAAAGCAATTGTGCGTGGATACAATTGGACAGTGATTCCCATAACCTGGCGTAACAGGCGTACCGGGATTGCAAAGCTAAAGATCAGGGAAATGGGAAGTCGTTATCTCTTTATCTGTCTGTATGTCTGGCTCGAAAAGTATTTTTCATGTGGTGATTACCGTAAAAAATGAATTGGTGTTGTGAGGTTGAATGTCAACTAGCTATCTGTTAAAGCAGCTTGATATATTGTTTGGTGGTATATTGACGGATTTTTTATTACCACAAAAAAAAACGGCAGTTTTTTCTTCTCTTGATTCGATCCTCATAATCCGCCCCGGCGGAATCGGTGATGCTGTTCTACTCCTTCCGATGCTGCATCAATTGGCCACTGTATATCCTGGCGCAAGAATTGAAGTTTTGGCTGAAAACAGAAATGCTGAGGTATTCCTTTGGTCACCAATTGTATCCAGAATCTGGCAGTATGATCGCTCACTGGATTTTTTGAGGCTGTTTCGACAGCGTTACGACCTGATCATTGACACGGAACAGTGGCATAGGCTTTCAGCCGTTGTGGCCCGTTTGGTACGTTCTTCCATGAAGATCGGATTTGGCACGAATGAGCGCAGCCGGATGTTCACCCATTCCGTTCCCTATTTCCATGATGACTACGAAATGGCCAGCTTTAGCCGCCTGCTTGAACCGCTAACAGGTACGTGTAGTCTGCCTGATACCATTTCCCCCTTTTTGTCTATTCCGTCTGATGTTGTACATCTTGTTGCAAAACTGCTTGCGCCGCTTGGTGATCAACAGATTGTGGTGATCTTTCCCGGTGCTT
>Ga0209800_10004496_pt1 | contig 10264 bp, 9 predicted proteins | sample Higcelweek8metaG_FD_187174 | JGI IMG/M metagenome (GOLD analysis project Ga0209800, IMG submission 187174) | Freshwater pond sediment microbial communities from the University of Edinburgh, under environmental carbon perturbations - High... | ecosystem: Environmental > Aquatic > Freshwater >... | reverse complement strand
GTAGTCGAGACAAGGGCTTAAACAAAAAAGTAGGCTCATGATGATGTCCATGTCTTCCTCCTGAGTGATTCGTTTGCATGATTATAATCACTCAAGAGGAAGACATGGTAAATTGGCGAAGGTATTGCAATTAGTGTCAGAATTTCAGATATGGTTTTCCTGTTTAATTCGTAAAATGAACGGCCAATGAGTTTCTCTGCAGCAGGATTAAGATAGACAAGGCTTCCTTTTTTATCCGTACGGAGGACGCCGTCATGAATTGACTGGAGTGTAACCTCTGCCTGTTGTTTTTCTTCAGACAATTCAGTGGAAAGTCGACGAAGTTTTTTAACCGGGATGAACCAGAGCACCAGCAAAACTAAGGATCCCATAAACTACCCAAGAACACTGCTGACCAAAGTGTTGTGAATGACATGGGAAAGGCTCGTACTCACAACAACCTTTCCTACGATCCGATATAGATCATAGAGCGGGTAGCTTCGCTGTATAAAACGGCCCTTTATGGGTTCCCCGGCTGAAGTCAGTTCATTTCCTTGATCATCGAAAATCTGCACAAATTCGTTTTCCAATAGAACGGGTTCCCGGGCAAGGATTCCCTGCATCCGGTTTTCTGCAAACATCCATGTTTGCGGAAGTGTTGTGATCATTTCTTTTTGCGCATTGGCTTTGATCCGAGCCTTGAAAGTGAGTTCTTTTGATAAATCACTATATGCAATAAAAGCGGAAACTGCCGGAAGGCCGAAGACCACAACTATGGATATGGTCAAGGATAGATGGAGGAGGACTCTATCAAGCTTATCCGGGATGGAAGGAGTCATCAGTTTCGTGTTATTGAGCCGGATAATTGCCGTTTTGTTTTAAAATATCGGACCCTTTTTCAGAAAAAACAAACTCAAGGAATGCATCGACTTGAGCAGAGCGCTCCTTTGGAAGAATAAAGTAAAACCGTTTGATAATCGGATAATCACCTGCAATGCAGGACTGAATGTTAGGCTCCACACCGTCAAGTGTTAATGCGTGAAGATCTCTTTTTTCAGAAATAAGCAAAGCCAAAGATGTCACCCCGATGCTGCCGGGTGTGTTCTCAATCTTGTCCACCGCTTCTTGATCCGTTGAAGCGAAAAGAAATCCCTGCTGGTTTTCGGCAATCTCTACCGCTTTTTTTAGTTCAGGAGAAAGGGCTTTTATCTGTTTGGTATTATCGTCTCCGGCCTGGCGGATAATGGGACGAATGGTGGAGCCGTCCGGCCATTGTTTTAAAACACCTTTATAAATGTCCACGAGTTGTGTTTGTGTGACGGCATCAATTTTTGTCCTGTTTGATACGGCAAAAACCGTTGGTGTACGGGCGTATTCAAGGGCAACAAGTCCTTTTTCCAACTCAGCATCTTTTAAAGGCCGGGCACTGAGGCCGATCTGAATAGCGCCTTTAGGGACTGCTTTTATGGCACCGCTGCTTCCGATACTTGGCAGTAATGTAATTTGAACGTCTGGATTTGCTTCTTGATATGCTTGGGCAATCCATTTCATTGTGCCAAGGGCATTACCGGTTCCACCTATTGTTATGGCAGCTGAGCATGCAGCTATAGTGAAATAAAAAAATGTAAGTGTTAAAACGAATACGGACAAGGAACAGTACTTTTGTTTTAAATGGAGCATCACTTTTTCCTCTTTCTTTTTTTTTTTATTATAAACAGAGTTGAAAGTATAGCTCAGACCCAATTAATTTTCTATGAAAAATGGGAATTTAATATTCTCCCATATAATCGACAAGCATCCCTGTGGTCTGACGTAACCGCTGACTGATAAGCTTGGAAATTTTCCACAGCAGTTGGACCCCTAATTGTGGATCGTCCTGGGTCAGGCGAATCAGATTGTCCTGGGTCATGAAAAAAATTACGGTTTCTTTTACGGCGATGCCCGAGGCAGAGCGTGGCTCACCGTCGATCAAGGCCATTTCGCCAAAAGTCTGGGAACTGGTCAGGGTGGTGACCCGGGTGTTTTCCTTGATAATGTCAATGGCACCCTTGACGATAATTCCCAGGCTTTTGTCCGTATCCCCTTCCTTGAACACGACGGCACCCGGTTTAGCTATCACCGGTTCAATATATAAACAGATTTTTTTGGTATGTTCCCAGGAAAATTCTCTAGCCCATTTTGTTTTCTGGAGTACATGGGCATATCTGGCATATTTTTCCTGGGGCGGGCCAGCTGCATTCTGTCGATCATTAGGTTTCACGCTTTTTCCGATCATTTGAGAATTGGATTTGTTGAGTATAAATTCCAGATCGGTTGAACTCAATGAATCCAACAGGCACTATTCCTTAGTGATAAATTCGTCCAGTTTGGTGAAAAGACTTTCAGGCCATTCTTCGGCTGTCAGAAACAGTTCCTTTTCTTCGGGGGTCAGACTTTCTTTAATAGCGGGGGGCAGGCTTTCATACGCCTCTTGTCTGACTGTTTCTGTTTTTTTATCCATTTTGTTCATCTCTTTTTTTATCCTCTGAATACAACAGCTTAAAAATTTAGGTAAAAAGTCTGGAAACCAGCGCGGTTACTGCAGTTTCCACCCGTAAAATCCGGGGACCCATGGTCATGGATTCAAACCCTTTGTCCACAAGGGTCTGGACTTCAAGATCAATAAAGCCGCCTTCCGGTCCGATCACAAGCACTGTATCAGAATTCAGACCCACCGGACAGAAGGAGTGCGCTTTGGGATGGGCAAGAATTCTTTTTTTATTTCTACCCAGTTCCGGCAGTTCCTCTTTAACAAAGGGAGAGAAAAAACGTTTCAGGTGTACCCGGGGTACAAGGGTATCCCTGGCCTGGCAAAGACCTATGGCAAGATGACGCTGGATATCGGCTTGAGACAATACGCCCGAATCCCAGAAACTTTTTTCCACCCGCCGTGAATTAATCAAAAAAATCTCTTTCACGCCGAGGCTTGCAAGGCTTTGAAGGATACGTTTAAGCATCTTGGGGCGGGGTAACGACAGCACTATGGTCAGGGGCAAAGGTGCCGGCGGGTCCTGGTCAAGATTGACTTCCATTTCAACGGACTGCATATTTTCCGACACGATTAGACCGGTGCCCATTTTTGCATTTTTTCTTCCGCATACAAGGGTATCACCCGGTTTTGCCCCGAGCACCCGGATAATATGTCTGCACCGGTCATCCTGGAGCCTTACCCGATCAGGGCTTATGAAGTCGCGATCTTCCAGCAGTATAAGGTTCATGTCAGAAAGTAACGATTTCCATGTTTCTGATCAATGCCCGGAACTGTTTCATCCAGTCCGCACCGCCTGTTAGCCGTGCCAGTTCCACGGCCATGTGTACGGCAGTCACCTGGTTCTGGCGGCCTAAACCCTGAACACAGGAAGGGCAATTGGTCAATATTCTTGGCTTTACCGTACCCAGGCCCTGACGTGCCGTCTTTATGGCATCCTGTTTCCTTAAAAACATGTTGTAACTGATATCCGGCCGCGACAACGCCAGGGTTCCGGCTTCGGAACAGCAGTAAGGCACGTCCCGGGCCTCAATTCCGGCCTGGGCCAACTTTGCAACTGCCATACCTTTCAAACTGTCATGGCAGGGGGCATGATAAAGGCAAACTTGGGGCGTAGCTGCTGTCAGACCATGTTCAAACAGATATCCTGAGATATCAAACAGGCGTGCATCAAACAGGTCTGTTATGCCCTGATCGGACAACGATTCCATGCAGGTGCCGCAGGAAACAATGCAGCCGGAAAACTCAAGGTCATTGAACATATCCCGAATCTGGGTCATGACAATGGTGTTCTCAAGCGACACTTTTTGGGCCTCCTTTTTCCGGGCATTGACCTTCAGCGGGTACCCGCAGCACATGTATGGCGGCGGAAGCACCACCTGGTGGCCCTGGCAAAGCAGCAGAAAAATGGTTGCCTTTGAGATATCGGAAAACATGCGCTCACTGCCGCATCCTGGAAAATAAAACACCGTGGAAACAACTTTTCCGGGAGGATTTATTAAAATGGCCTGGTTTCTGTCCGCAGGGGGCAGGTATGCGCGAAGCGTGGTCAGTCCTGGTCTGGAAACCGGAGCGTGCAGCAACTGCAGCGGTCTTGTCTCCTTTAACGCCGGTATTAAAGAGATGGGTTTTGCAACTTTCACTGCCGCACGCTGGACAGAACTGCCGACAGTCAGCAGTCCTGTACGAATGATCGGATTCAGTGCCTGGTTGCGGGTACCCAGATAGCCAAGGGTTAATTTAGTGGATACGGGCGTATGCTTGAAATCCATTTTTTTAAGGAGTTCACGTTCCTCAATGGAAATAACCCCGGAATCAATATTTACCGGACACTTGTCAAGGCACTTGTGGCAGATGGTGCAGTGATCGGCAATCTGTTCAAGATTTTTGAGTACCTTGAATTTTGTGGACTGGATCCGCTGGGTAATGTAAAGCAACGCCTCGATCAAAGCGCCCAGGGCCAGGTTTTTATTCCTGGGATGAAAAAACATGTTCCTTGCCGGATAAAATACCGGGCACTGGGGTTTGCATTTGCCGCAGCGAACGCAATGGGAAATGTTTGCGGCAAGATCGGACAAAGATCCGTGCTTGAGGATCTTGGCCTCAAGTTTCATAAGATTAAACGACGGGGTGAACACTTTATTCAAAATATCAGGCTCGGACAATTTTCCCGGGTTCATCAGCCCGTTGGGGTCGACTTGTTTTCGATATGCGTCAAATTTCTTCACCTGATTCTCATCCAGGTATTTGAATTTGGTGATGCCGATACCGTGCTCGCCGGAGACCACACCGTCAAGGGCCACAGCTTTTGCCATGACCTTATCCGCGGTCATATGGGCCCGCGCAAGCATCTCCTTATCATTGGAAAACACCGGGATATTGACATGTACGTTTCCGTCCCCTGCATGCATGTGTGTGGCAATGACAACGAGACGGCTCAAGGTGTCATTGTAAATACGTTCCACATTAGAGAGAACAAGGCTGTATCCATGCAGGTGATCCTGGATCTGGCCGTGGAAATTTTTGGTGTGAATAAAGGCTTCCAAGGCGTCCCGGGACGCAATGTCGAGCTTTTTACGGATACCGTAGGCAATATCCTTGATCCGGCCCACCTTTTTTCCTAACCACTGGGGATCGGAAAGGGGAATGGCCGTCTCAAGATATGTCAGGATATTTTGAATAATCCGGCCCTGGGTGTATTTTTTCTCTTCAACATTGGTTTGGTCAACAAACCTTACAAAATCGGCCAGACTGTCAATGGGCAGAACAATATCTTCGTTGAGCTTGAAGGCATTGGTATGAGCGGCAATGGCACCGAGCCGTTTGCGGTCTTCCCAGTAACGGGCCGCTTCGGCCCGGTCCTGGGCAATGGAGAGCCCGGTCTTGTCATAGGCTTCCAGGATTGTCTCTATACCACGCATACCCTGATCAAGGAGGGCTTGATCATTGGAAACCATATCAATGAGCAATACGGCTTTCAGTCGGTCTCCCACGGACCGCTTGGTCTTGTATTTGATGGCTTTGATATATTCTTCGTCAAAATGTTCCAGGGCCATCAGCGCAGGATCACTGTTGTCAAACCGGGTACAGATTTCCGTAATCACCTTGCCTGCCTCGGTCATGTCATTGCCGAAAAATTCAATGCAGCAGGTAGCCTTATGTGCAAATTCAGGGTAAAGGATAAATTCAGCCCAGGTGATGATGCCGTCACACCCCTCTTTCTGCAACCCGGGCAGCCCGCCTAACACCTTATTGGTGACATCCTTGCCCAGTCCCTTTTTGCGGACATCCGCCCCGGTCAGCTCAATGGTTTTAAGGATTTGCCCCTTTTCATCTTTGACCACAAAATTAAGCGTATCCTCGTACCGGATTTTGCGTAAGGGGTGGTCCTGGCGCGCCACGGTAAGCAGGTGACCGTTAGGCATGGTGATTCTGAAAGACAAGACATTGTCAATGGCCGTGCCGTAGAGCACGGCTGTCTTGCCGCCGGCGTTTTCCGCCAGATTGCCGCCAATGGTACAGGCCCAGGCAGAGGTAGGATCTGTGGCAAAAATATAACCTTGGGCAGCTGCCGCATCCTTGGCATCCTGGGTAATGACGCCGGCGTCCATGGGCATCACGGCATAATCCCTGCCGTCTTTTGTTTTGCGGTATTCAATGGGAAAAATTGTGTTCAGTTTCTCCGTATTGATCATAACGCAGTCCGGTGCCAGGGGTGTGGCCCCGCCGGTCAGCCCGGTGCCCCCGCCCCTGGGAATGATATGAAATCCTAATTTTTTTAATTTTCCGACCAGTTTGGGGATCTGGCCTTCCCGGTCCGGCCGCAGTACGGCTGCAGGCGCGTATCTTCGCCAGTCCGTGGCGTCCGTGGCATGGGATGTAATGTTAAAGGGGTCAAAGCAGATATTGGCCTTGCCGATCACAGGGGAAAGTCGCCGTGAAATCCTTGCCTGTTCCTTTGCCACGGAATTTATTTGTGTTTTAAGCTGCCGGAGTGCGGATCTGCAGGCGTCAAGCACGAGGCGGACCTCGTCGTGTTCGGCATGTCCGGCAATATTGAAAAGGTCATTTTCGAATTCGGCAAACAGCCGCCGTCTCAGCATGGGATGTTCCACCAGTTCCTGGAACAAAAAAGCATTTCTGCGAATGATGAAAAGGTCCCCCATGAAACGGTGGAGAAGGCGGGAGGAGCGTCCTGTGCCTTTAAGCGTTTCCAGAAGGTGAATGGTGCTTAGGATTTCATTGCCGAATAAATGTACAATGATCTGATCGTCACCGGCCGAGGTATAGTTAAACGGTATTTTTCTAAAAGGATCTCGCATAATACTTCAAAGATGGTCATCTTTACCACCAAGTCAAAAATTAAATATCTTGCAGACGGGCCTGGACGTCAATTCTATTCATTGTGTTCCCGGGTTTTGTGGAACTCGATGTCCGGCCAGTCCTCCTTGATAAACCCAAGCTGATATTCACTGGTGGTCATAAAGGTCAAACGCCCTTCGGCATCCCGGGTCAGGCTGGATTCGTTTTTTCGTATAAAGTCCTTAAAATAAGATTCGTTTTCGCATTCCACCCATCGGGCCACGGACAGGTCAATGGGCTCGTATCCTGCATTGACATTATACTCAGCCTTCAGCCGTGCCATGGTTACGTCAAACTGGAGCACACCCACGGCACCGATGATGTGCATGTTGCCATGCAAAGGGCGGAAGACCTGAATGGTACCCTCTTCGGCCAGTTGAGTCAGCCCCTTTGTCAGAGACTTGGCTTTCAAAGGATCTTTAAGCAGCACGCGCCTGAAATGTTCCGGGGCAAAACTTGGAATGCCCAAAAATTTCAAGGGTTCTTTGGTGGTAAAGGTATCCCCTATCTTGATGGTGCCGTGGTTATGAATGCCGATAATATCCCCCGGATATGCCTCTTCCACATTGGAACGCTCCTGGGCCATGAAGATGGTGGCATTGGCAATTTTGATATCTTTTCCAATGCGGTGGTGCCGCACCTTCATGCCTTTGGTGAATTTTCCCGAACAGATCCTGAAAAATGCGATTCGGTCCCTGTGCTCGGGATCCATATTGGCCTGAATTTTAAAGGTGAACCCTGAAAAAGCAGCTTCTGCCGGGTCCACATCCCGGGTCGCTGTAGGCCGCATTCCGGGGCATGGTGCAATCCGGACAAATGCGTCCAGCATCTCACGGACCCCGAAGTTATTGATGGCGGACCCGAAAAACACCGGGGTCTGGGTACCGTTGAGATAGAGATCAATATCAAAGGGCTCTGCAGCCACGGAAAGTAGTGCCACATCGTCGCGCAATTGATGGGCCAGGCTCTCCCCGATCATTTCATCCAGCATGGGGTCATCAAGGTCCTTAATCAATACCCCGTCGTCATTTTTAGGGGTGTATCCCGGTGTAAAAATCCCCAACTGCTGTTCTTCCAGATTATACACTCCTTTAAACCGCTTACCCATGCCGATGGGCCAGGTCAAAGGTACGCACTCGATTTGCAGCTTATCCTCAATGTCCTGAAAAAGATCAAGGGGCTCAAGCCCCTCACGGTCCAGTTTGTTGATAAAAGTGATAATCGGCGTGTTGCGCATCCGGCATACTTCCATCAGCTTCTGGGTCTGAGGTTCCACCCCTTTGGCAGCGTCAATGATCATCACGGCACAGTCAACCGCAGTGAGCACCCGGTAGGTATCCTCACTGAAATCCTTATGTCCCGGGGTGTCCAGAAGATTGATTTCGTAATCTTTATAATTAAACTTCATTACGGAAGACGAGACGGAAATACCTCTTTCCTGCTCAATGGATAAAAAATCGGAGGTGGCGGCCCGGGCCGCTTTTCTGGATTTTACGGCACCGGCCTGCTGGATTGCACCGCCGAACAACAGCAGTTTTTCCGTCAACGTTGTTTTGCCGGCATCCGGATGGCTGATAATACCGAATGTTCTGCGTTTTTTGATCTCCGGTAATAATGTCTTGTCTATTTTATTATCTATGGGGTTTGTCATGGATATGTCTTTAACCTGCCCGATTCATGCACACGGCATTGAAATAGTAAAAATTAAGGGTGGAAATGTAACAGCATTTGGGCATAGAATCAAGCCTTTAAACGATTTGTAGCACAATAATATTTTAGCATCACAGAAAAATAACGCGGGTAACGTGCAGATTGCATATCAGGATATACAATTTTGACATGCTGACCTGTATTATCGGTGTCTGCAGTATATGAAATCTTTCCGTTCCCTCCACCTGTGGCCAAAGATAATCCGCTTTCAGACTGCGGTTCTGCCGATCCGTTTGAAGCGTTTATGATTGGATGTTTGTTGTAATTCCGATAAGCCCGGTATTGCCCGCCACACTATCTGCAGTGTTGCCGGTACTGTTTATTGCATACAGTCTCCTTTTTATGAACCATGTACCCGAAATATTATTTAGGAGTTGCAAAAAATAGGTTTTTAGCCAATTTTTTATCTTGCCAAAACCATATAGATCTGTTAGAAACTTCTCCTGTTGCGCCCGTAGCTCAGCTGGATAGAGCAACGGACTTCTAATCCGTAGGCCGGACGTTCGAATCGTCTCGGGCGCGCCATTTAAAAATAAAGGCTTTTAGGGTTTTTACGCTGAAAGCCTTTTTGTTTTGTTTCCGGGTCTGCCCCCACATAGCCCCCCACTTTTCAAATACTCCAGGCTAAAAGTCCTTTAGAGAAACCCCGGTTTTTTGTTATAATTCAAACTTCCGGCTACCGGTTTAAGCCGGGACCGTTTTAAATTTCAAATAGTTATCTGAAACGGTATTTTTATACTGCCGTGGCAAGGGCAAATCGTCCATTCTATGAACAACCCATTCAAAAAGGTCTGGAAATTATTTACCAAATAACCGATTGGCTGCAGTTGTACCGTCGAATCTTTTCAATGTGAAATTGTCAATAGTGGTTAATGCTTTTATGCGTTCGGGCAAAAGTCCTCTTCCGTTATGATGGCGTTGAGAAAGATAACCGTTTCGTCCTTCGACGGCTGAAGAAGTCCGTTGAAAATTTGAAACCATCCACTCGGCCCGTAATTGCCAGGTTTTATTTCCAATTTGAAATGGTGTCGATAAATCCTCTTCCAGCTGAATTTTTTACACTATTTGTCTTCAAATCAAATGGGTGAACGGCTTTTGAAATGTCGTGAAGGTAGGTATGGTAAGACTTTTTACCTTCTTCCTATATGCAGCTGCTCATCTTGAAGTTTTTGATCCCGGATTTGGCCATCTTTTTCTTTTATTTCTTGCTTGAGCCCTTCTTCCCGCAAAAGAGCTTTTTGGTGCATGGCTTTCCAATACCGCACCTGGCTTCTTAATTCCAGATATTCGCTCTCTGGGATTGAAATATATGGCTGTGAATCAGCCAGCAGATCAATAGCCTGACCATCAATTTGATGCATGCACGCTGCTGATATTTTTTGACAAGAAGATACGATGCTTCTTCTTGTATCAATATTTTATGATAGTGTCCCGCTTTTTTTGAGATGGGAGAAAAAAATTATTACTAAGGAATGCGGATTTAATAACATCCTAAATGCTAATTGCCGTAGGAAGAGCAACATAGTTCCATTGCGGTAAATATTCATCAAACTGAATTCTCATATTTTTTTTAAAATCGTCCGCTACTTTACGACCAGTTTTAAAATTTTTATCAAGGATAGACGTAAAAACCTTCAACCCCGTAGATGTTTTTGTTTTTGCTACGAAATCATTAACGATTTCGAT
>Ga0209800_10004495_pt1 | contig 10265 bp, 12 predicted proteins | sample Higcelweek8metaG_FD_187174 | JGI IMG/M metagenome (GOLD analysis project Ga0209800, IMG submission 187174) | Freshwater pond sediment microbial communities from the University of Edinburgh, under environmental carbon perturbations - High... | ecosystem: Environmental > Aquatic > Freshwater >... | reverse complement strand
TATTCAACGAAATCTGGATTTTAAGACTTTATATATATATTCTACCGCTTCAAAAGCTCTTACAGAGATTAAAAGCGAAAATACAGATTTCGTTGAATACACAATACTTTCAGAAAAAGAACAATTAATTATCAACTTTGGTCTTGATAAAAACAAAAACGGCAAGTATGAGTGGAATGAACCTATGATAATGAAGGGATATTCAATTATAAACAAAAAGTTGACTGAAATAATTGCCCCAGAGTTAATTAATGAATTGCAGTATACACTGGACGGGAAAAAATAGCTGTATTGGATTTTCTATTTACCTAAATGAAAGCATTGAGGGGATCAAAATCTTGTAAATGATTTTTTTTGAGCTTTATTAACAGAAAATCATTCTTGAATTAGAAAGAAAACACAGGCGGTAACAAACGCTTTAGCAAATGCGGGTTTATTCGCTTCGCTCATAAGATCGCTTCGCTAAGTTTTGAGCTGCGCTCAAGAGAACCCTGCTCGAAGCAGGCAAGGCTTCGCTAAGTTGCATGTTCGTTGAAACATTTGTAATCTTTATATACATTTGTGCTGGCAGACAGTTGAGCAGCAATTTAATCCCGCACTTGCCATAGCGTCGGCCGTTGTGCATAATGCATAAAAGACAGCAACCATGAGATATTTGATTTTTTTGATTGTAATTCTTTGTTCTTGTAATATCAAACAAGATATCAATGTGATTGCACAGACTCCGAATCAAGATTCACTTGTTAATAGATTAGTACAAAATGACTTTCTAATATTCACAGATTCTTTAAAAATTGATTCTGTAAGACAATCTTTTATAAAGGACGGATATATTTTTAGCACAGAGATTAACAGGTATGTTCATATTGATGCTGAGGAGTTAGCTGAAGGTTCATTTGATTTTTTTAAAAATGACTTGACAAAAATTCTTAAAAAAAGAGGATTAGAAATAACATTTTCTACCACGGAGAATTTTGAGAAATTACATGAGGTAATGATTAATAATAGAATGTTCAATTTATATGATGACAAGAACCTTGCTGATTACAGTTTCTGGGATATAGGTGCTCGCAGATTTTTCAAAGCAATAAATCTGGAATTAGAAAAGAGCAAATCAAATGAACGATTTTACTTATTGTACGGGGGGAATGACCTTGGGGCAATTTTATTAACTGATAAACAATTTGAGTTAATCGAAAAAATTAATGAAAGAAGTGCTAAAGAAATTCCTTATAAACCGTAGACAAAAAAATGCACTATGCACATCAAACGCTATAGCAAATGCGGGTATGCGTGTTCGTTGAAACATTTGAAATCTTTACATACATTTGTGCTGGCAGACAGTTGAGCAACAATATAATCCCGCAGTTTTCATTGCGTCAGCCGTTGTGTGTAATGTTTAAAAAAATGACGAGAACACAAACCTGTTTAACAATTGTATTGACTTCCATTTCTTTTCTGACTTTCGGACAAACATCGAAAATTAAGAAAGTGACAGAAATCAACTATGAATACGGGACAACTTTTGACTTGAAAACCGACACAATAATTAGAGAATACGACATAAAAGGAATCCAGATTTTCCCTCCAGACAATTCAAAGACATCAACAGTTAAAATGACATTCCCCATAAAAACCGAAACAGTTGACTCTACTCAAAGTATAATTCATCGGCAACAATTGTGGTCAGACTCAACCGTAAAAGACATTTTTCAGCTAAACAATACAAATTCAATCGTAACTTTTCTAATTGATAACCAGGACACAATTTACAAGACAGTCCAAAGAATCAGACGAAACAGAATAATTGAAGAATCGACAACTTTTTACGGTAAATCTGACTCTAGAATTGAATCTTTAACTGTAGACAAGAATACTTTTTTAACAAAGAAAACAACTTCTACTACAATTGACAATGATGAGTTTAATGACACAATTAAAGTCAGTTACAATAAGCTTTTGAGAGTCAGAAAAGAGTATTCATACAATTTTGAAAAAAATGAATGGTTTGTAGTCAAAAAAGAAAAGTTCAATTCCAAAGGACAGATAAAATATAATGTTGAACAATTCTATCATGAATATCACAGGAAGTATTTTGAGACAAAAACAAAGTTCCATTATAATAACCTCGGACAGAAAGATTCTGAAACCGTTTATAACTACAATCTCAAAGTCGTTGAAAAGAAATTTTATTTTGAGTATTTTTGAAGAAAACACTACACACAATAAACGCTATTGCAAATGCGGGTTTATTCGCTTCGCTCATGAGATCGCTTTGTTATTCGCTGCGCTCATGAGACCGCTTCGCTAAGTTCGCTAAGTTCGCTAAGTTGCGTGTTCGTTGAAACATTTGAAATCTTTACATACATTTGTGCTGGCAGACAGTTTAGCAACAGTTTATTCCCGCACTTGCCATAGCGTCAGCCTTTGCCAGCAATTCAAAAATGCTCTCGAATGATTGAAAATGGATTTGATTACGATAGAACTGTAAAAACACAAAGATTAGTTTTTAGAGGACAGAGATTTCAAAAGATTACTAGTTATATTTTTCAATTTATAATTATTGCTTTTGGACTGACAATCAGTTACTTTATTTTTAAATCACAGTTAGAAAACAATCCGTCTTTGACAGATTATTTAGTGGCTGTGTTTTTCCCATTAATGATATTAGCGTTGACAATATTCGTATGTAGAATTCTTTCAACAAGGGACAAACTAAAAGAAATAGTAACCACTAAAAATTACAATACAAAAGTTAAATTATTGGAAGCCGCAAAAAACTTAAATTGGAGAGCAGATATTATATCAGATAAGCATATCGTTTTTGTGACAAAATTCGGATTTGTCAAAGATTGTCAAACAGTTACATTGATTTTCTTCCCAGACGGCAGGATTTTTTTTAATAGCGTAAATTATCCAAATGATTATATTCGGCAATCACGGTTTAAGGAGAATTATCAAGCTTTAATGACAGAATATTTTAAGATTGAGGAGGATTGAAAACTGCTGTCAACATCAGCTACCCGTAAGCCGGGTTTCGGTGCTTCGTTGACAGGAAATAAGTATTTTGAAAGGCAGTTCTTTGTAGGAAGTTCATCGGGTAAAATCCCGCCCTGCGTGTAGCTTCCTACTTTGGCAGTAATTTTATGAAAACAACACTAAATCAAAGACTTAACAATGGAAAGAAGAACGCCAACAATTAAAATAAATAAAATTGAAATCATACTTGCTGTTATTAGTCTTCCGGTCCTTATATATTTTATTTTTAATGCAGTATCTTCGAAAAAACTCTATAAAGAACTCGAATACAGTGGTATAAATGATTCAGCGATAATTATTAGAAGTTTTATAGGTGCAAAACAGAAACTGTATTACGAATACAAATTTGATGTTGGTTCAAAAACATACAATGGTTTCCTTCGATATTCTTCAAGTAATGGTCCAGTGAATATCGGTGACACTTTTTTAGTAAAATATCTAGAACGCAATCCTAACGACTATAATAAATTATTAGAAAACGCAGATTTCAGTTTAATAAAACCTTAAAAAATGCCTGCACCCATCCAACGCTATAGCAAATGCGGGGTTGCGTATTCGTTGAAACATTTGAAATCTTTAATACATTTGCGCTGGCAGACAGTTGAGCAACAATTTATTCCCGCATTTGCTATAGCGTCAGCCGTTGGCAATATTATAAGACAAAAGACTCGAAAAGCAATGAGATTCATTTTAATTTTACTGGTGTTAGGTTTTTTTTCTGCTGATGGACAATCCATTTCTTTCTGCGACTTGGAATTTAAAGACAGTATTTATTATAAAAACGATGTGCCTTATACCGGGAAGATAGAGTATTATTATTCCTCCGGAAAAATTTCTTATTCAGGACAGTTGAAAGATGGGTTGCTTGATAATATCTTTTTCAAATACAAAAGAAATGGCAAACTAGCCAGCGTATGTGGTTATTGCGGCGGTAAGCGAGCATATTATTATACATACTCAGTTCTTATGGACGGAATTCCATCCATTGAAAATATGACATTCCCTTACTATGAATTTTATAGACAGAAAAGCATAAAGAAACAAGGATTTTATTTCGACGGCGAAGAACAAGGTTTATGGAAAGTCTATTACAAGAATGGAGATATTAAAAAGGAAATCGAGTATCACAAAGGGGAAACTGTATATCCATACTTTACTTGGGACAAAAAAGGCAATAAAACCAGAGTTGACTCCGGAGGAACAATAAAAACGAGAGGGAAATACAAAGTTGTGAATTATGGAGATACTAAAACTAGAATTGAATAACATTGCTAACAAACGCTTTAGCAAATTCAGGTATGCGTGTTCGTTGAAACATTTGGAATCTATACATACATTTGTTCTGGCAGACAGTTGAGCAACAATCTAATCCCGCATTTGTCATTACCTGTCCCGTGCAACGTTTTGGTCAAGATTATAAAACTACCAATTAAAAATAAGAGATGTATATAAAAAATACACATGCACACAACATGCATTGCAAAAAAGAATCCTGCAAAGCAGGTCTTTTTATACCACCAGCGTTATGATTTATTAACACAAAGCCAAACTTAAATATCAAATAGTAATTTCAAATAAAATATGCGAAAATCAATATTAATAATCGCTTTAATTACAATTTCCAGCTTTGAATCCTATTCTCAAATTATTTTTGAGAATGGTTATTTTATTGATGAATCAAACAACAAAATTGAATGTCTGATTAAAAATATTGATTGGAACAAAAATCCAACAGCATTTGAATATAAGATTTCCCAAAATGAGGCGGTCCAAAAAGCATCTATTCAGACAGTAAAAGAATTTGGAATCAATAATATTTCCAGATATATCAGGGCTAAAACAAATATTGACAGGTCGTCTGATCAGTTATATAATATGAGTTTCGAAAGAAATCCCGATTTCAATGAGGAGTTGCTTTTTCTCAAAGTACTCATTGAGGGTAAAGCTTCGCTATTTCTTTACACTGATGATAATTTGATCCGGTTCTTTTATAAAGTAAATGATTCTGAAATAAATCAATTAGTATATAAAAGTTATATGATTAACGATTCAGTTTTTAAGAATACTTATTATAAAACGCAACTTTTCAGCCAGTTGAAATGTGAAGGAATACAAATAAATGATATAGAACGTGTCAGATATTGGAAAGAAGACTTAGAAAAACTATTTATTAAATATAATGAATGCAACAATTTTAATTATATAAACTATGAACCAAAACAAAAGAAGGTTTTATTTCATTTAAACATTAGGCCAGGTATAAATTATGGCAGTTTAGAAACACAAAATTACCCAGCCGATTATAAGGCTGCTGATTTTAATGGCAATATTGGTATCAGGGCTGGTATTGAAACGGAATTTATTTTACCATTTAATAAAAACAAATGGGGCATAACAATAGAACCTACTTATCAATACTACAAATCTGAATTACGAGAAGAAACAAGCAAGGTTTTGGGTGGAATTCTTGTTACAAGAGTTGATTATAAATCAATTGAATTGCCAATAGGTATGCGACACTATTTTTATTTGAATGATAAATCAAAACTATTTATCAACATTTCGCTTGTTTATGATTTTGAAATAAATTCATCAATTGAATTCTTAAGAAACAATAACTCACTGATATCTGAACTTGAGATTAAAACAAGAGCGAATTTAGCTTTAGGTTTAGGTTATAAATATAAGAATAGATATAGCATAGAAATACGGTACAATACAAATCGCGAAATTCTAAGTGATTACTTATATTGGCAGTCGAGTTATAAAAGTTTAAATGTATATTTTGGAATATCAGTATTTTAAAACAACACTTAGTGAGTAAACATATCCCTGCTGTATGTAGTCTCCATAAAATAAAAATAACAAGGCTATCCTTAGCCTGAAGGCTAAAGATTTCGATTAAGATAACTGATATCCGTATGTTAAAACCTTTGAAATCTTTACATACATTTGTTCTGGCAGACAGTTGAGCAACAGTTTATTACCGCACTTGCCATAGCGTAGCCTTTAGCACTCATTTTAATTCAGAAATTTATGTTATTCCTACCTTATGACATCATAACTTACAAGACTAAATTAGAGAGATCTGAAATTATAAACAGACTTTCAGAAATAACAGATCAACACAAATTATTTGCATTTGCGTGGAATGCTGATTTTGCCTATATGCATTATAAAGGTAAAATCACAGAGACTGGTTTTGAAATTGTAAGAATCACAAGTTATGGTAATACATCTAAACCAATTATTATAGGTACAATTGAGTCAAATACGGATAGCACAACAATAAAAATTAAGATACAACTGCAATTATATGCAAAACTCATTTTGTTGTTTTTAAGCATTATTTCTGGAATACCTTGCATTTATATCCTAACTCAAATTACTAAGGAAAGCACTTTCGATAATACAGAGAAATTACCATTTGTTTTTTTGTTTGGCTTATATGCATTTGTTTTGACATTTTTTAAATTTGAAAGTTGGAGTGTACAAGAAGAACTACAAGCGTTATTTGAAGCAGATATAATTGACTGATTAGCTGACAATAAGGATCAAATAAAATAAAACACGAGTGGCCACAAACGCTATAGCAAATGCGGGTTTATTCGCTTCGCTCATGAGACCGATTCGCTAAGTTCGCTAAGTTGTAAATTGGTGCCAGCGGTGTGCGAACAAATCCAAAATGTACGTAATATTGCGTATACACAATCGTTGGCGGTTATACTAACAACAGACCGCGACATCTAAACAATAAAAATTAATTCGAAATGGCCTTTATACTAAGATTAAAAAATTGGCAATTATTTTTAATAATCCTACTACTCCCATGGATACTTGCGATTGGTTTAAATATGATATTTATTTTTAAAAGCTACAGTGATGATATAACCATGGGTATTTTTACGATAATTTATTACACAATCTTCATGATTTGGAATTATAAAGTGATAAGGACATTTAATAAAAGAGAATTGATTCTAAAACCTAAACAATTAAAAAGACTTGATTGGTTATTAATTATCCTTTGTATTTATGCAATATATTTGATACTTCCGATTGAAATGAGAATAAATGGGAATCTGTTAATGAAAATATTATCACCAATCGTCATGCTAATCTCAGCATATGCAATAGTATTTGTTGTTTTTTGTACTGCGAAGACTTTGAAAGGATTACAACTTAAAAATCAATTAAGGACAGCTGATGTAATTGTTGAGATGTTTGTGATTTTTTATTTTCCAATAGGTGTTTGGTGGTTACAAAAAAAGGTAAACAGATTTTTGATTGAGAAATGAGAATATTCAAAACACAGAGCCAAAAAATGATTGAGGCATGGAGACAAGCTGAATTAGATTTAGGTATTAAGATAAAAACTCCATTTCAACTTCGATTAGATTCTTCAAATACTTTGTCTGTTGACATCTTGGTGGAGAATTTTGGAAGCAAGAATGGGACAATTATCCTAACGACTGATGATATGGATGATTTTAAAATTCCTGAAAAATATGGATATTATTGTTCCGCCTTAAATCCAATTGTCTATTCAAAGAACGACAGAGAGAATTTTATTGATACATTAAATGACTGGGGATATTATGGCAATGAATCAAACAAACCTGATTGGTATACTGGAGAATCATGGACATAAAAATAAAGCACTTACCGCCAACACACAATATAGCCAATAAGGGTTTCAGAGGTTTGTGACGGTTTGTAGCCCGCTTCAACTTTTCGTGTAACCTGATAAGAAATCACCCGCAATCCCTTACTGGCCATATTGTTTACCGTTACCATCAATTTTATGACACAGAAAATCGGTAAATATAAAGTGTATGAAAATGAAACGAATTTCAAGATTCGGTATCATTTTACTTTCTCTGACATAATTGGAAGTATTTGGTTTCTGCTTTCATTTTTACTTGGACTTTTGTTGTTATTCGTTTCAATTCGGACTTTTGACTTAGACAGGACAAATAGTTGGTTAATATTATTAGTCTCAATTGGACTAACTTTTTTTGGCACATATATGCTCATCGCGGGTTTTTATAACCCAGCGAAAGGAGTTTTACAAATCGACAAGACTAGACAAATTCTAATCATTAGAGATTTATTAAAAACTGAAATTATTAAAAACGAATCAATTGCGAATGTGACATACGACTTAAAAACGCAGACTAAACCAAGAATGCTTTATTCAATGTTGTCGTTAAGACTATGCGATGGCACACGAAAAGACTGTTTTATTATACGAAGTTCTTCTTCCATAGACACGGGAAGACATGGTGAAAAGGAGATTCATTCGATTTCAAGAAAATTGCGAGACATAATTACAAAAGCAATTACTCAGAAATAAAAACTGTTGGCTACAAAGATACCCCGATGCGTTGTGGCAATCAAGATTAACAAAAATCTTCGAAAAGAAAACAACAGAAGAAACTACAGCGATCGGGAGTAAATTTTCTCTTGAGGTTTAAAATTTCAGAAATTTCGTTGAACAGATTTTTCCCCTTGTTGATGTTACGCTTATGCCATACATCCCCGATTGAATGTTGTTGAAATACCAGGTGTAATTTGTTTCGCCATTGAGGGGTATTTCGGAAACGGTTCGGCCGCACATGTTAAAAACTGTAATGAGCTGTATGCCCTCCGTTAAAGTAATGTTGATATATGATGTTGAAGGATTAGGGGCAATTGTTAATTCAACCGCAGGGTTCGGAATGCTATAGCATTCCCAGTTTTTGTTGCTGCGCACCGACTCGCCATTGCTATATACTGCTGTAACGAAATAGGTAACACAGTTTGATGTATCGGCTGGCAGGTTCATATCAAGGTAATCGGTTGTTTGGGCATCAGTGGAGTGTATAAGGATAAATTTGTTTATATCGATGGCTGTATCCATGCCTGCAGGAAAAGCATTGTATGGTTTGCGATAAATATTAAAACCGGTTAGTGGCATCGGATTGCTGCCGGATGCTTTTGCAGCATGGTAAGCTGTGTCGGGTAACTGCCAGTGAAGCTGAATTGCAATAATGCCTTCGTTTACTATGCTGGAAATAGAGAGATTAAGCGGTGGATTTAAGGAATCTCCTTCGCGGAGAGTAAAAATATCAGGTGACGCAACGGTTTCGGTTGTTGGTTTTATGTAAGCAAGGTTAACGTTCAATGCAACTTCAGGCAATACCAAAGTGTTGATTGTGCTTGTGTGAAAACAGTTAGCGCGAGCGGTTGATGCGACAATGGGTTGTGTTTGACCTGAAACGTATAACGCGATGCTGGTCAGGATTGTGAATAAAAAATAAAATTTCATAACCGGATGTGTAAAATGAAAGGAAGACTATGTTTTAAATAATGAGTAAATTAGTAAAGACATTTGATTCCTGCTCCGGAATCCCTTTATTCAAAAGTAAGACAAATACTGTACAAACCATTACTAAGTGCATTTAAAAATTAAAATTTATTCAACTTTACTACCTTCTGAAATGTTATAACCTAACCTCTTTAATCAGGTTCTAAAATCAAATGAGGTATTGATGTGCCTGGTTAGCAAACAGCTGAACAAATGCTTTAATCGTTAAATATAGCCACCTTTCGGGCCTCCGCTGTTGCGTAAATCCTTTTGCGTGGTTAATTCAAATCTACAACAATAACATGATCCGGCAAACCACGTTCTCCGCTTTAATCACTTGCAGTTAAACAGAAAAACTTCTGGAATATGGAATTTATAATTCAAGGCTCATGCGCAAGGATTACCTTCGGTGAGAAAAGTTCGCGTGGGAGCAGGGGGTTATGTTTGTCGAAAGTTGAACAACAATTTAGGCTCGGTGTTTACTATCGTAAGAGGGAATTTGGCGCCAGCGGGCGCTAACCTACTGCCAGGCATGACGAATAAAAACAACACTAAAGATTAATTAACAGGCATTTATAATATGGAAAAGTTACAATTCACAGTAAGCATCAATGCACCTGCGAGCAGGATATATGATTTTATGCTTGGCATAAGCAATAAATCAACGTATGAGCAATGGACTTCCATGTTTAACCCTACATCCACCTTTGAAGGAAGCTGGGACAAGGGAAATAAAATTCTGTTTATTGGCATAGATGAGAAAGGAGAAAAGGGAGGCATGGTTTCCAGGATAGCTGAAAACATTCCCAACCGCTTTGTTTCGATTCAACATTATGGTCTTTTTAAAGCTGGCAAGGAAATTACAGAAGGCCCGGAA
>Ga0209800_10004493_pt1 | contig 10266 bp, 8 predicted proteins | sample Higcelweek8metaG_FD_187174 | JGI IMG/M metagenome (GOLD analysis project Ga0209800, IMG submission 187174) | Freshwater pond sediment microbial communities from the University of Edinburgh, under environmental carbon perturbations - High... | ecosystem: Environmental > Aquatic > Freshwater >... | reverse complement strand
GCCCTGCGCATCCTTATACACTGGGTCTTTTCGGCTCCCTTCCCAGTGTAGCCCTGGGCGAAAAGCGGCTGCATCCCATTGGGGGCATGCCTCCTGATCCCACGAACCTGCCGCCGGGATGTGCATTCTGGCCTCGTTGCCCTTACGCAACAGAAGAATGCAAAGAGGAGATTATATTTACAAATCTATCGCCCAGTCATTTTTGCCGCTGTATCCATATTGATAAAGCAAAAAAGCAAAGTGGCATAGCACATAAGACATTAAAAAGGAAGAAATAATGTCGAATCCACCGCTAATTCAAGTAAAGAACCTAAAGATGTATTTTAAAGTACCCTCCGGATTGAATCATGCTGTTGATGATGTATCTTTCACGATTGAAAGGGGCGAAACACTGGGTGTTGTCGGAGAGTCGGGCTGCGGGAAGAGCACTCTCGGTCGTACGATTATCAGGCTGCTGGAGGCGACGGACGGACAGGTTTTGCTTGAAGGTAAAGATATTACTCACGTTAAAGGCAGCAAGCTTAGAAAAGCACGTGAGAAGATGCAGATAGTGTTTCAGGATCCGTACAGCTCGCTTAATCCGAGATTGCGTATTGAACAGACTATTATGGAGCCTCTGCATAATTCAAAACGCTTTGGTTCCCGTGCTGCAATTAAAGAATCTGCAAACGAGCTGATGGAGCTTGTAGGTATCGACGAACGCCTGCGAATGAGCTATCCGCATGAGCTCGACGGAGGACGGAGACAGCGTGTAGGCATTGCGCGAGCGCTGGCGCTTAATCCGGATTTTATCTGCTGTGATGAGCCTGTATCTGCACTGGATGTGTCTATTCAAGCACAGGTGCTGAATCTGTTGATGGACCTGCAGGAGAAGCTTGGGTTGGCTTTTATGTTTGTTACGCATGATCTGTCTGTAGTACGGCATCTATCCAACAATATCCTTGTTATGTACCTTGGTCAGGTGGTGGAGAAAGCGCCAACAAAGGATCTTTTTACTGAGCAACTGCACCCGTATACAAAAGCACTCCTTTCGGCAATACCGTCGGTTAATATCCATAATCCTATGCAACGCATTAAGCTTAAGGGTGAGATTACAAGCTCAATCAATCCGGAACCTGGCTGTCGGTTCGCTGCCCGATGTATCTATGCTAAAGAAGAGTGTAAGCAGCCTCAAGAACTGGTGGAAGAAGCTCCGAATCATTTTGTTGCCTGCTGCCGTGTTAAAGAGATTAACGGTCTGTAATAAGGTACATAAGAGTTAATTATATTTAAACAGCGTAAATACGGTTTGTTCAAATTATGAATACGATAAAAAATATCTACATATTAATATTTATTTTTTTAGCCGTAGCTACGGTATTCGCCATCGTTTACGGCGGTGACAGTACTGTACTCAATGTGGGAGAATCTTCTTTGACAATCAAGGGTGCGGGAAGCACTTCTTACACAATCGACTATGAAGATATTCAGTCGGTGGAGTTGGTTTATTCGCCTGATTATGGAACAAGCATTGATGGGGGAAAGAAGCAGAAGTATTCTTATGGTATTTGGAACAACGAATCTTGGGGTGAATATAGCTTGTATGTTAATACAAATATAGACGCTTGTATTGTTATCACAGAGATAAAGGGAGTCTTTGTTTTCAATTATATAAATGAGCAGACTACAGAAGATTTCTATAACTCGTTTCTTGAGTATCTGGAGGGAAGAAAGAATTGAGATTAAGAATAAAGGATCGCATCCGGAAAAGATATACCAATATCCCACCTGGTACGGGTTACCATAGCGACGCCTACCACCGCCATTTTGAGGGTTGGTCGGAGTTTGAGGAGCAGAAAACAAACGGAAAGGTGAGGATCAGACGAGTTTATACGGGTTCCTGGTATCGTCAGGATTTGAGTGATCAACGAAGGATTTTTCTTAAACTGCTTTTTTGTACTCTTTTTGTTTTTGCTGTCGTGCTGTTTATTACCTGTTCAGTACAGTATGTCGGAAGTAACCAATGCTGGTACGTGGCTATAACACAAGCGGGAGCTCTCGCGGGTCTTGTTTGGATGGGTTTTGGGCTTTTCAATTTCCTAACGGCGAAGAAAAGTATGACGATTGCAGAATACCGAAGTTCCTCGGGTACTTTGAGAATCGGTAGCTTAATCGCAACAGTATCCTTTACCTTGGCTATGCTAATGACGCTCCTGTACGTTTTGCTCCAACAAAAAGAAAATATTTTTGGGAGAGAATTAATGATCGCTGCAGGATATTTGGTCTGCGGAGTTGTTGTGTTTACCGTAAACCGCATCGAACACAAGATTCGTTATATAGAGACGCCCAGCGGAAATGAGGTTCCACGGGAAGCAGTTATTGTAGACTAAATAAAAGTACTGATAGAGTAATAGATGGCTGCCTAAAAATAACACCTTCGCCAAAATGCTAAAAATTGCACCACTGGTATATGACCCTGGCATTGGTGGTTCGCAATTCCTTTTTACAATAGAGCCTGGTTGTTTTGTTATCCTACCTTCCGGCAAGCTTGGACCTGACGATAATGACTATCAGTAGATCATGAAAAAGCATCACACGATTCGAGTTGGAAGACATCGGTAACACCCCAGAGTCGTTTGATGGCGCGTGTGAGTATGGGAGCCAGACGACGCAAGGATAACCAAAAACGTCTGGGTGAACAGCACCTTTTTGAGAGCAGAACTCAGACTCTTGCAAGGCAGTGTTATAGAGATTGAACAGGACGAAAACCGGACCGATCAGGAGCAAGCGGAACACGGGATTTCGAAAGGAGACCAATTACAATGCCCAAGACTATTCGTAAAGTACTGATTATGAAAACAAGCAATTTTCTTGTAAATATTTTCTCACTTGTCCTGGTACTTTCTTTTATAACAGGCTGTTCAGGTACTGACGCAATCACACAGGATCCGCAAAGTGTCAGCCAGACAGCATCGCCGACATTGGCAGAAACCCCAACTGCAGGTTTGACTCGACAAAACACTCAGGCTCAGGGTTATCAGGGAAATGCGCCACAAACCGCGCCTCCCTACGATTGGATCGACCCAAATACAACGCCGCCGGATGGAGCGTTTTATGAGTTGTATGACACCCCGGCGCGTGGAGCGAATACCCAGGGCAGTTATTTGATCTACCTACCTCCCAGCTACAGTATCGACACAAACCAGCGCTTTCCTGTGATCTATTGGCTGCATGGCGGTTTCGGTTATCAAGCGGATGGCGGAAGGACCGCTCTTCTCCCCTTTGCAGTGGCTATGGCTGCTGGGAAAATGCCTGAAACAATCATTGTCGTGCCTCAAGCGTTGCCTAGTGGTTGGTATGTAAACTCCAAAGATGGCGCACGCCCAGTAGAAGATGTTTTGATAAAGGATCTTATTCCCCATATAGACGCAACCTACCGCACCATAGCAGATGCCAAAACCCGTGGCATAGAGGGAATGTCAATGGGCGGCTATGGCGCTCTGCACCTGGGTCTTAAATATCCGACCGTGTTTGGCGTTATCTCTGCCATTGCCCCCGCCATCCATAAAAGTATCACTGATGAACCTGACATTCGAACGGCCGATACCTTTTTTGGTGATCAGGCATATTTCGAGTCTAACAGCCCCTGGGGAATTGTCGAGAATTCCAATGCTGCCATTTTTTCCGCCCACCCGATCATCCGCATCCTGGGTGGAAGCAATGATACAAGCCTGAGGCTAGTGCTTATTGAATTTGACCAATATCTGACCTCCCTCAACATCAACCATACATGGATCGAAGTCCAAGGAGCGGGTCATGATTATAAGGAAATTTATACCAACAGCACCATTGACCCCTACCTGTTCTGGAAAACGGCATTTGAAGAGGCTCTTGCCATACACCAATGACCTCTGCTGAGAATCGGAGATTATAAATCTGTCCCGGGTAGTGCCTAAAGCTCCAACGACAATAACCAGCCTGCGATGCCTAGTCAGGAGAACCGATTTGAGCTTTTACACGCAGTAGAGCATATGTCAAGTAGATAGTTGGCGCTGTTAATGTTAAGTATAGAAAAGCAAGTGAGCTATTGGATACTATCGAGCCGGAAATTCGTTCCGGGCAAAGTAATTGATCGTGATTAGGTAAAAAGGCTACTTATGTCTGAGACTTTGTGTTGGGATTCTTAAGGTCAGGGATGGCTATGGATAAAAAGGTAGCGGTGATCGCTGGCGGCGCAGGGCGTATCGGCTTTGAGATCTGCCGGACTTTCTGCGAAAGCGGAATGTCCTTGGTGATCTTAGGGTCAAGCAAAGCTAGGGCGATCGATACTGCAAAGAGGCTTGAAAAATATGGCGATCAATGCCTGGCGATTGGGTGTAATGTAGTTAACTCGCAGGATGTTCGCGAGGCGATGGAACAGACAGTGGATCGCTTTGGCGGGATCGATGTGGTAGTTTCAATGCAAGGGTGGCCACCCCAAAAACAGGAAGTTACAGACATAACGGATGAATACTGGAACGGAGTAATTTCCTCGCACCTGACCGGCAGTTTTCATATGCTTCAGCAGGCAGTACCCTACCTAGAAAAAAGTACCACTCCCAGGGTGATCTTTTTAGCGTCCTCTGGGATGTTCAAAGGAGAGGCAGAGGAGGGGTTGGCGTATGCTGCTGCCAAAGGCGGTATTGTATCCCTGACCTATTCCGCTGCTAAAATGCTGGCGCATAAAGGCATCACAGTAAATTGTATTGCCACGGGAGGGATCTATAATGTCTACGGATGCAGCAATGGTAATGATTTGGCCAGGCAAATCCAGCTTGACAATTGCAGCAATTTGAAAGCGATCTGTAAAACGGTAAAATTCCTGATCGACGAGGCTGGAGGTGCCATCAGTGGTGAGGTGTTGATCTATAATAGCGGCAAAATCACGACATGTTGATAAACGGTAAGGGGATATAAATCTGGAGTTTGGCATAACGATGAATTTGGAGAATACAGACTGTTTATTTATACCAACGTGGATCAATTTATCATTTTGAAGTCCACCAGCTTTGTTTACTTGTTTACCCTAAAGAGTATGAATGATAAGGATTACATCTTTTAAGATTTTACAGATTTACTTTATACAACTCAGCCACAGGCAACCGCATAGATAAGTGCCAATAAGAATCAACAAGGATGAAGTCAAAATTTTATGAAAAACATTGAGATACTTATATCTGAAATGACGCTTGAAGAAAAAGCGGCTTTATGTACAGGTGCAACAGCCTGGACAACGACACCAATTACCCGGTTGGAGATTCCCAGAATACAAGTTGCGGATGGCCCGCATGGGATTCGAAAGGTCGTGAAATCGGAATCGTTAGGTCTTGAAACACTAGAGGCAACGTGTTTCCCTACCGCATCTTGCTTGGCTTCCAGTTGGAACTTGGATTTATTGTATGAAATGGGCCAGGCTTTAGCAGAAGAGGCCATTGCCCTGGATGTGGATATAGTACTGGGGCCAGGCGTGAACATGAAACGAATACCTACCTGCGGACGGAACTTCGAATATTATTCAGAAGATCCTTTTCTGGCAGGTGAAATGGCTGCCAGCTTCATTAACGGTGTTCAAAAAATGGGAGTAGGAACTTCACTTAAACACTTTGCAGCAAATAATCAAGAGACCCTACGGATGACCATAGACGCCATGGTGGATGAACGTTCTCTGCATGAAATTTACCTTTCCGCTTTTGAGATTGCCGTAAAAAAAGCCCAGCCCTGGACTGTCATGTGTGCATACAACAGGCTCAATGATGTTTATGGATCTGAGAATCTCTACTTGATGACAGAGATACTCAAAAACCAGTGGGGATTTGAAGGTTTTGTCGTATCTGATTGGAGTGCAGTTCACAATCGGGTCAAATCCCTGCAAGCTGGACTTGATCTCGAAATGCCCGGGCCACGGGAGCGCCGTGTACAAGAGGTTATTGATGCTGTCCGGAGTGGCCAACTGGATGAACCTGTTTTAGATGAAGCAGTCCACCGCATCCTGCGAATTGCATTTAAATCGGCCAGCACAATTAAAGGGAAGAAATTTGATAATGCAGCCCATCACGCCCTGGCAAGAAAAATAGCCGGGGAAGGCATCGTTTTATTAAAAAATAATGGCATCTTGCCCTTAAAGAATGTAACGAATATCGCTGTAATTGGCAGATCGGCCAGAGAAGCTCATTTCCAGGGCGGAGGTAGCTCTCATATTAACCCAACCAAAGTGGATGTTCCTCTAGAAGAGTTGGAAAAACTAGCTGGTAATGCACTGATCACATACTGCGAAGGTTATCCAGCTGATGACTGTACACAATCCGACATGATTACCAGAGCTGTTGAAGCAGCCCAGGCTGCTGAAGTAGCATTGCTATATATTGCCTTGCCAACTTATAAAGAAGCTGAGGGCTATGATCGAACTGACCTTGATCTGACGGATCAACAAGTAAGATTGATCCAGTCAGTAACAATCGCCCAGCCAAATACGGTTGTAATTTTGAATAATGGTTCAGCTGTCACGATGAACTCATGGATAGAAGGGGTGGCTGCAGTGCTGGAAGGCTGGATGATGGGGCAGGCTGGTGGTGGAGCGATTGCAGATGTCCTATTCGGGCACGTCAATCCATCTGGAAAACTAGCGGAGACTTTTCCACTCCAACTTTCTGATACTCCTGCATTTATTAATTTCCCTGGTGAACAGGGTATCGTCCGATATGGAGAGGGAATGTTTATCGGTTACCGATATTACGATACTCGTCACCAATCGGTACTGTTCCCGTTTGGCCATGGCAAAAGCTACACCACATTTTCTTTTAGCAATCCTTCAGTATCACAGAGAACTTTCCGGGATATAGACGGTGTGACCATCTCAGTAGACGTAACAAATACCGGAAATATGCTTGGCAAGGAAGTAGTCCAGGTCTATGTACATGATCAAATATCCAGCTTAATGCGCCCTTCGAAAGAATTGAAAGGGTTTGCAAAAGTAGAACTTCAGCCAGGTGAAACTAAGACAGTCAGTATACATCTTGACTTCAGGGCATTTGCTTTCTACCATCCAGGCTACAGACAGTGGATCACTGAATCAGGCGATTTTGATCTGCTTGTCGGGTCTTCTTCTGCAGAAATCCACATTGTAGAAAAAGTTACACTCAACTCGACCCTTGAACTTCCATGTATTTTGGATTCAAGATCCTCTATTAACGATTGGATTCAAGACCCTCATGGTAAAGTTGTATTTGAGTCAATATATAAAAAAATCATTGAAAGTCCGCGCAGTAACGAGATATTAACTTATTTAATGGATCTACCCTTGATAGAAGTTTTAGATTTACCCGGGGTTTCTGATGACACTTATCCTCAAAGCATTTTGGAAAAACTTCTAAAACAGGTCCGAGATTGATAAATTCATTAATTAACTTGCAAATATCCCTAATGTAGACTGATTAATCAATTGTAAAGCAATCATTTTGATTTCAAAGGAATTGTCTTGCCTGTTTTACCTCGCTCAAATCATTTAGGCTATTAAAATTGGATAGAAATTCCATTGGTACACTTCACAAATAAACGCATGAATAGCACCTGCAAGGTAATTTACTTTAGATACCTGTCTAAAAATTTAAAAACCCTATTTATGTTCTCATCTGTCTCAAACAAAGGATCCCCGTGTCCAGCCCCTTCGATAATGTCGAATTCGAACCGGTCATGACTGACATATTTTTCCAGTTTTTCGACAAACATCATGGATTGCTGCATCGGAACCATTGTGTCCAAACGTCCATGTTGGATCAATATTGGGGGCATAGATTCGTGTATGTATGTCATTGGATTAGCCAGTTCCACTTTTAGCGGCACATCAGAAAGTTTTGCTCCCAGATACCTGGATTCAGGAGAATATGCTTCTCCATGATCTGAGAGACCAAATCCACTGGCTTTGAGTTGTTCATCCATTTTTAGAAAATCAATTGGTCCAAACCAGTCCACCGCTGCCTGGACGTTACAGGGATATTCCGAGTTTCCTAAGGAAAGGTCGTCGAGTGCGGTTACATGGTCTGTTAGGCAAATCATTGCTGCATAATTCCCGCCTGAAGAACCACCCCAAGCGGCAATCCGATTCCCATCAAGATGGTATTGGCCACTGTTCGCTCTTACCCACCGGATAGCCGCCTTTACATCCTGTATCCCGGCAGGAAAGATCGCCTCACCGCTTAATCGATAATTTACGCTCACCACCGCATATCCATGCTCCAACCCTTTCAGGATGGACAAAATGTGGATATCTCGTTTGTCACCAATAGCAAAACCACCCCCGTGCAGATTCAATATTACCGGGAAAGGTCCGTTCCCAATTTCTGGCAGGTAAACATCCAATTTTTGGGTGGGTGAAAAGGATGCATAAGGAAGATCCAGGTATTTTCTTTTGACAAAAGATACATCTGCATCTGGGATGTGGAACAACGATTCATCAATGGGTCCGGAATCGATCATGGGTTTAAAAGGTCTTTGAGTTTTTTTAAATTCAGGCATTGGTTTTCTCCACAGAACTTCCAGTAATCTTTTTTGTCGTACGGGACATGCGCTGGTATTCATCAAAAGCCACAGCGCCGAGCAGGATCAATCCACGCACGATGTACTGCGCATAGGTTCCCCAGCCAGCCAGCTGCATCCCATTGCCCAGGACTGCCAGAATAAAGACCCCTGTGACCAGTCCAAGCATATTTCCCTCGCCACCCATAAAACTAACCCCACCGACAATTGCGGCGGTCAAAACAGTAAACTCAGTACCAGGACCAAAATTAGATGCGGTTGTATTTGATTTTGAGATCATGACCATTGTGGCGATTGCAAAAAAGAAACCACATAGGGCATAAACAGACACTTTGATTTGTTTCGTTTTAATTCCTGCGAGCCTTGAGGCTTCTTCATTACCACCCAGGGCAAGGACATTCCAGCCGTATTTTGTCTTGGCATAAATAAAACTAGCTGCCAGAACAATAATGATGGTCAATAAAACATCAACTGGAATTCCCAACAATTTCCCTTTTGTGATCCACTGAAAAGAATCTGGATAATTTCGGAAGGTTTGGGCTTTTGATACCAAATAGGATGCACCTTGAAAAACCATGCTGGTCGCCAGGGTGACGATCAAAGGAAAAACCTTGATATTTGTAACGATCAATCCATTTAACAAACCAAGAATTGTTCCTAAAAGAAGACCAATACTCACAGAAAGCCAGACGGGAAGTTTAAAAACGGTCATACACATTGCAGTGACAACCCCAACCAGAGACATCTGAAAGCCCACAGACAGGTCGATTCCCCCGCCGATCATGACAAAAGAGAGACCAACTGCTCCGATAATGAAATACGTGTTTTGAGTAACGATATTGACCAGGTTTCGTAAAGTAAAAAAATATGGACTGGCGACTGAGAACAGGATCATTAACAGTATTAAAACAAAAATCATTGTGTACTTTTTTAGTCCGCTTAGATTGAACTTTGGCATGTTAACCTCATGTAGAGTTAATGAATTCCTGAAGCTAATTCAATGACATATCGCTGATCGAACTTGGCTTTGGGTATATCCCCCATGTACTTCCCTTCGGATAAGACGATGAGTCGATCAGACATTCCAAGCAGTTCTTCCATTTCTGATGAGATCATAATGATGGCTTTTCCCTGGTTTACCAGGTCGATCATCAAGTTGTAGATTTCCTGCTTGGCACCCACATCAATTCCCCGGGTTGGCTCATCAAAAATAAGCACGTTGGTATCCGCAGCAAGCGTTTTTGCCAGGACAACCTTTTGCTGGTTTCCACCAGATAAATTTCTTACCTGTTGCATAAGAGAAGGTGTACGAATATTTAACTTTTCAGCATAATACTTGGAGACCTTATTTAACTTTTTACTGTCCAGTCCGTACCATCTTGAATACTTATTAAATACCGAGAGAGCGATATTAAAACGAATATTTGCATTCAAGATACAGCCGTGGTTCTTACGGTCCTCAGGAATCAGGCCAATGCCATATTTTATGGCTTTGGCAGGCGAGTTGATGTCAACTTTTTCTCCGTTGACCCAAATCTCGCCAGAATCCTTCCGCGCTGAGCCATAGATCACATTAGCCATTTCAGTTCTTCCGGATCCCACAAGACCTGCCACACCCAGTATTTCCCCTTTTCTGACATTGAAGGAAATATCTTCATCGCCATTTCCAGAGAGGTGTTTCACTTCAATCGCAATACCGGAGAGCAGCCGATCTTT
>Ga0209800_10004491_pt1 | contig 10272 bp, 5 predicted proteins | sample Higcelweek8metaG_FD_187174 | JGI IMG/M metagenome (GOLD analysis project Ga0209800, IMG submission 187174) | Freshwater pond sediment microbial communities from the University of Edinburgh, under environmental carbon perturbations - High... | ecosystem: Environmental > Aquatic > Freshwater >... | reverse complement strand
TAGACGCTTTTGAAGACTCTCCACTGCTGTCTGTTGCTGTCAAAGTGATCATATGCTGCCCACTTTCAAGATTGTTAACAGAAATAGCTCCTCCTGTCCCAAGCGGGGATGTGACGCGACTTGACGTCCATACAAGGCTCGCGCCGCTAAGTTGGCCATCCTCACTGTCATCAGCCTCACCCTGGAACAGTATATACTCTCCTACACTGAAGGTGTCACCATCTGATGGTGAAAGGATAGTAACAGTTGAAGGGCCTGAATTAACAATATTTAGTGTAATTGAGTCGCTGCCTGTCAGAGAGTTCTCATCAGTTGCAGTAAGAGTGATTGTATGGGTGCCAACTGTAAGGGTATCTATGGAAATGGTCTCCCCATACCCTAGAAATCCGCTTATGCTTGACTCCCATTTCAGGCTGTTGCCAGTAAGAGCGCCATCCTCCTTATCCTCTGCTGTACCTGTAAATGTTATTGCTGTGTTCGAAGTATAGGAAGCGTTATCCGCTGGTACCATTATCAGAGCAGTTGGAGATGAGTTGCCTATAGTTACTGTAATTGAATCACTGCCTTTAAGTCCGTTGGAGTCTGTTACAATAAGCGTGATGGTGTGACTACCCACAGGCAGGGTATTTATGGATATAGTCTCTCCATATCCTAAAAATCCACTTATGCTTGATTCCCATTTCAGGCTGTTACCAGTCAGAGATCCTTCCTCATTATCTGTTCCGGTTCCGGTAAAGGTGATTGAGCTTCCCAGAGAATGGGTGCTGTTATCTAAAGGAGCTGTAATCAGAGCTGTCGGAGAGGCATTGCCAACAGTTACAGTAATGGTATCGCTGCCTGTAAGGCCATTGGCATCAGTTACAGTAAGAGTAATGGTATGGCTCCCCTCACTAAGGTTAGCTACAGCAAGAGTCTCGCCATATCCCAGAAAACCATTTATGCTTGATTCCCACTTCAGGCGACTCCCAGTCAGAGATCCGTCCTCCTTATCTGTTCCGCTTCCTGAAAAGGTTATTGATTTCCCAAGGCCATGAGCGGTGTTATCTAAAGGAGCTGTAATCAGAGCTGTCGGAGAGGCATTGCCAACAGTTACAGTAATGGTATCGCTGCCTGTAAGGCCACTGGTATCTGTCACTGTAAAGGTGATCGTATGGGTTCCGACAGTAAGAGTATCTATGGAGAGCGTCGCCCCATATCCCAGGAATCCGTTTATACTTGATGTCCACTGAACGCTGTTGCCAGTCAGAGTTCCATCCTCCTTATCTGTTCCGGTTCCTGAAAAAATTATTGAGCTGCCAAGAGAGTGCGAGCTGTTATCCGTCGGCGCTGTAATCAGAGCCGTCGGAGAGGCATTGCCCACTATGACGGTAATGCTATCACTGCCTGTAAGGCCATTGGCATCCGTTACAATAAGAGTAATGGTATGAGTTCCTTCAGCAAGGCTTGTTATAGAAAACGCATCTCCATATCCCAGAAAGCCATTTATACTTGAGTCCCATTTCAGACTGTTACCAGTTAAAGATCCATCCTCCTTATCTGTTCCGCTTCCTGAAAAAATTATGGATTTACCAATAGCATGGGAGCTGTTATCTGCTGGTGACGTTATAGTCGCTGTCGGTGAAGTATTACCTATATTTATGGTAATACTGTCACTGCCAGTAAGACCATTGGAATCCGTTGCAGTAAGAGTAATTGTATGAGTCCCTTCAGTAAGGTTTGTTACAGAAAGAGCATCTCCATATCCCAGAAAGCCGTTTATACTTGAGTCCCATTTCAGACTGTTACCAGTTAAAGATCCATCCTCCTCATCTGTCCCTGTTCCTGAAAAGGTTATTGATTTACCAAGACCATGATTGCTGTTATCTAAAGGATTTGTAATCAGAGCTGTCGGAGAGGCATTACCCACCGTGACGGTAATGGTATCACCGCCTGTAAGTCCATTGACATCTGTCACTGTAAAGATGATCGTGTGGGTACCTTCTGTAAGGGTGGATATGGCAAGAGTTACTCCATATCCCAGGAATCCGTTTATGCTTGATGTCCACTGAACGCTGTTGCCAGTGAGAACTCCATCCTCCTCATCTGTTCCGGTTCCGGTAAAGTTTATGGTGCCTCCGAGAGAGTATGAGCTGTTATCTGCAGGGGCGGTAATCAGAGCAACAGGAGAGGTGTTTCCTACAACTACGGTAATGGAATCACTGCTGCTGAGGCCGTTGTTGTCAGTTACTATAAACGTGATTGTGTGGGTACCTTCTGTAAGGGTGGATATGGCAAGAGTTACTCCATATCCAAGAAAGCCGTTTATACTTGATGTCCACTGAACGCTGTTGCCAGTAAGAACTCCATCCTCCTCATCTGTTCCGGTTCCGGTAAAGTTTATGGTGCCTCCAAGAGAGTATGAGCTGTTATCCGCAGGGGCGGTAATCAGAGCAACAGGAGAGGCGTTTCCTACAGTAACGGTAATTGTATCTGTACTGCTCAGAGAATCACTGTCTGTAGCTGTCAGAGTGATGATATGCGTGCCTTCCGTGAGGCTGGATACTGAGAGAGTTGTGCCATATCCCAGAAAGCCATTTATGCTTGATGTCCACTGAACGCTGTTGCCAGTAAGAGCGCCATCCTCATCATCTGTTCCGGTTCCGGTAAAGGTTATAGTGTCACCGATTGAATAGCTGCTGTTATCTGCAGGGGCTGTAATCAGAGCAACAGGGGTGGCATTCTCTACTGTTATCGTGATGGATGCAGTGCCGCTACCACCTTCACTGTCCTTAGCAGTCAATGTGATTACATGAGTGTTGATAGAGAGTGCGCTGGTTGAAACTGATCCTCCTGTACCTATTACACCATCCTTGTCAGATGACCAGGAGAGACTTGTTCCGGACAAAGCACCGTCTTCTGCATCAGAGGCTGTTCCTGAAAAAGTTATTGAGCTGCCGAATGAGTGTGTGCTGTTATTTGCCGGAGAGCTAATTACAGTAACAGGCGATGTATTGCCAACAGTGACAGCTATCTCATCTGTTGCGGTTGCTCCGTCAGAGTCGGTTACAGTCAGGGTTATGGTATGCGTACCTATGGAGAGAGTATCCACAGCCAGGATGGCTCCCTGACCCAGTGTGGTGGTAATGCCCGAGTAGGTAGCTGTCCAGACAAGGCTTGAACCGGAAAGAGTACCGTCCTCATCATCAGTACCTGTACCTCTCAAAGTAATGGTATCTCCATAAGTGAAAGAGGCTCCATCGGCAGGCGATGTAATCGCAGCCACAGGCGGGGCATTGCCGACAGTTATGGTGACAGAAGCAGTATCCTGAGCGCTGTTGCTGTCGGTAACGGTCAAAGTGATAACATGAATGCCGCTTCCCAGAGAATTGGATGATGCTGACGTACCGCTGCCGATAAGATCTCCCTGGCTGGATGTCCAGACCAGAGAAGAGCCTGAAAGTGTACCGTCTTCAGGGTCGGTTCCTGTTCCTGAAAAGGTTATGAGATCTCCGTATGCATAGGATGTGCCATCCAGAGGCAGAGATATGACGGCAACCGGAGACTGATTTGTGATGGTCAATGTAATGGAATCGGTATCTGTATTACCATCAGAGTCTGTTGCAGTCGCCTGAATGGTGTGGGTTCCGGGAGAGAGTGTGACACCACTCACTGAAGTGCCGGAACCGAACACACCATCAATGTTGGATTGCCACGTTACCCCTATTGTTGTTCCATTCAAGTCGTCTTTATAATCGGAGACCGTAGCCTGGAAATTGAAACCGAGAGGATCTGCATAAACATAAGACGAGCCACTTAACGGGTTTGTGACGGTTACAGATGGGTTACTCGTCCTTACTATTACCGTTACACTTGCAGATCCTGTTTCTGAGCTGCTGTCTGTAGCAAGACAGGTTATAGTATGAGTACCTACTGTCAGAGCGGTGGTTGTAAAATTACTGGCAGTCGAGAGTACCCCATCAAGACTGGAAATCCATTGGTAAGAGCTTATCGTATCACCATCAGTACTATCGATTGCATTGGCAAGGAAGGTAACTGTACTACCCGATTCGACTGTAACTCCGCTCGTCGGTAAAGTGATTGTGACGACAGGTGGTGTAGTTGCACTGGCGGTTCCCTGACATGAGAGTAACCAGAATATGGCAACGAAAGAAGGGAAAAGTAGATTTTTCAGAATTCTGTTAAAATAACTCATCAGCATAACGGCACTCCCCTGTTCATGGAATAGTATGAATTTATTGCACAACGAAACTTAAGTCTCATCCCAGGCAGAAACACATCAAGGTGCTGCCTGGATTGAGAAACCCGCCGATCTTTTCCGGGCCGATCAATAAACAGTCATGTTGAGACTATAATCTGAATATGAGCAGCCCGGATCCGCATCACTACTGACTTATAGTTGCAATGAGCCCATCGGCATCTATCACTATATTCCGGCTTACAACACCTATGCTGCCCATGCTGTCCGTTGCAACCAGAGAGATGGAGTTAGTGCTGCCAGCCACAAACTCTGCAAGGTTCACCCTTACTGAAGAGGTCAGCCCACCTGAGCCTGAGACCTCCTGAGCCGACAGTTTTTCCTGCTTATTGCTGCTGTACCACTCCAGAGAGTCACTTGTCAGAGAGCCATCTTCTGCATCTGCTGCACTACCGTAAAAAGTTATGTAACCTGATGCAGATACAGTTAAGGTCGCAGGTTCTGAATCTGAGTTATAGTATGTAATTTTAGGAACCGGGGGTGTATTTGTCCCGATATTTATTATCACAGAATCGATTCCTGAAGCTCCCCAGTCATCTTTTGCCTCAAGTGTTATGATATGCTCCCCATCACTCATTGCAATATTACCCAGAGCATCCACATTATCAGTTTTAATATTGAGACTCTCTCCAGTACCGATCAGACCGTCAATGTTGGAGTACCACTCCAGACTTTCACCGGAGAGATTGCCATCTTCAGAGTCTGTAGCAGTGCCCTGAAAATTTATATACTCTCCAGGTGCAAAAGTCTTACACAGAGTATCTGTAGTGGGGCAGGTTTCAGGAGGATTTACAACCACAGCAACAGGATTGCTGTTTACAATATTTATGGTAATGGATGCCTGTGCGGTACTGGCGCTTCCGCTGGCCTTCAGGTAGATGATATGCTCCCCCTCTTTCAAAGGCTCATAATCAAGTTCAGCAACGCTTCTGGTGTTAAGTGCCAGGTGATCTCCTGTGAAGAGCTTACCATCTTTTGACGAAATCCATTCCAGGTCTTCACCTGTTATGGCTGTTCCATCATAATCAGTTGCAGTGCCTGTGAAATTTATCACATCACCAGCATCGGCCTCATATGTTGTCTTGGTCTCTGCGTCACTGTCTGCTGGAGTTGTAATCCTGACAACCGGAGATGATGAGGATGAACCCACAGTAATGATAATAAAAGCGCTTCCGCTGTTACCGGAGCTGTCTGTAGCAGTAAGGGTAATGGTATGCTGTCCTTGTGAAAGGATACTGCTGGTTATGGAAGTTCCATTTCCCATTGCGCCATCAATACTGGAACTCCATAAAAGAGATGAGTTTGCAATTGCAGTACCATCTGAATCTGTTGCACTTCCTGTGAAGGTGATGGTCTCTCCGACATTAAAAGTGAGATTCCCGGTAGGAGCGGTTATGGAGATATCAGGTGCTGAAATTGATGTGGAAGAGTCACCTACTGTAATGGTCACAGAGTCTGAATCAACTGTATTTCCGCTGGCGGCCAATAGAGTCAAAGTGATGGTGTGAGTTCCAGCCGTAAGGGTGTTTAAATTAAGATTTGCCGTAGTACCCAGCACTCCGTCAAGGCTTGACTCCCAGGAGTAGGCATAAGTTTCCGTAGCAACAGCATCGGAAATCTGGCTGACAAATGAGATATAAGTTTTTTCAATAAATGCCTGGTTATTAGAAGGGGATATAATGGAGATACCCGCAGCTGGAGTTTCAGGTGTCACAGTGCTGTCTCCGCTGTCGCCACTTGTGGCAATTATAGTGAAAAGACCAGCAAAGATGGAGAGAACCACCCCCAAACTTTTTATAACATGTTTGCAATTATCCATATAAAAGCCAATTTTAATCATACCTCTAACTCCCCTCTCTTTTTTCAGATAACATTATTGAACTTCTGCCTCTGGTTTCATTTTAATGATCAACATCAAGTATCCAATCAGCGCACCTGTAATAATGGCAACAATATCCCAGAAATCAAAATAGCCTGCAATAAAATAATCATCTACTGTTTTCAGAAACAGATAGCGCTCAAACCAGCCTGGTATGAGTTTGATGGCGATGCTGTCAAAATATTGACCCACCTCAAACAGCACATTGACAACAGACCACAGCAGAGCTGCCATGAAACAACCTTTTTTGGATTCTGCAATAAAAGCGCCTGTGATCATGGTAAAAGAGAAAGTGTGCAAAAAAGAGGCCAGACTTCTGTCCATACATCCAAAAAGGTCTGGAAGGCTACCGTGGATCGTCTGCCCAATACCATTTAAAAAAGCCCGTACAAACCAGGTGGATTCAGGGGATCGGTCACTTAGATAGATAAACCCGCCTAAAGACAACCCGGCACAGCCTGCCATAAAACGAAAACAGCGAAGCGCAGATTTTGAGTATATCATTTAAAATAACCACTTTAGCGTATAATATTAAAATTCAGATGCAGAGTATCATGTTCAAATCATCACGCTGAAGCCATGATCTTCAGATTTAAGCAGCTCTTTGATAATTGATTTTTCAGCAAGTCTTTCAGGTTCAACCACATTGCACTCTATTCTGTGAACATTGTAGCCATGAATCTGCAAACGATCTTTAAGTTCCGGCAGCATAAGTTTGAAAAAACTGGCAGTCTCTTTATCAGAAACCTGAAAACCACCAGTGATATTCTCTTTGAGAACTGAAAAATCTGCCCTGATGGGTCCAAGGTTAGTCATTTCCAGAAAGAGTGATACTTTGAGAATAGAGTTCTCCTTTGAGGAACTCTTCTGCTCATTGTTCTCTCCAAGGTCGATAAGAAGCTGACCAAAGCTTAACTGATCCGCACTTAAAATAGGGAATGGTATTATATATTTTCCTGACTCTGACAGATGGCTGTTGAGCAGTTGAACATTCTCAAGGTTCTGAATAAACTCCTTGAACATATGAATATCTTCTACAGAGCCTGTTTCATTACCTGCATTTCCAATATAATTCAATATTGCAGCTTTGATATCTTCCTGAATAATAGTTGCAGGATTACTCAGAGGTTGGGTAGGAGAAGTATTTGAAAAAATATCAGTAGCAGATGAAGGGGCTTGGAAAACAGAAACAGGTTCCGACGAGGTCTCCAAACTGTTTTTAACCAGATCAGAGAGTTTTCTTTCCATCAGAATGCCGCTTTTCTCAAGCAACCGAGGCAGAAAGCTCACATCCGCCTTCTCTGATTTGAGAGCAACTGAGGTCAATAGAGTTCTTATATCTGTTTTATCTATCTTTGGTTGTTCTGCAAGGCTCACAGATCCTCTGTCTGATGCAACTGGTTTATCTGCCGCTACATGCTCTCTCAGATGGCTTACAGCACCTCTGTCTGATAGAACCGGTCTATCTGACTCTACCTGCTCTTTCGAACGGCTTACAGCACCTCTGTCTGATGCAACCGGTCTATCTGCTTTATTGGGCATAGAGCTATCAGCCCGAACAGAGAGGGTATCTCTGGCAGGAGCAGGAGATTTTTTCTCAGAAACAGAGGCATCTTTGGCAGAAGCAGAAGACTTTTTTTCAGAGACAGGGGTATCTCTTGCAGGAGAAGAGATCTCTTTCGTAAGAACAGATGGCTGTTTCAGATCTGGAAAGAGTGCAGCTGCAAGTTTAGTAAATCCCTCAAAAGGTTGATTTTTTACAAAAAGTTGCAGTGCAGAATCTGATATGCTGGGCAAGCTGTCAACTTTAGTAGATCCTGCAAGTTTACTCAAATGCGCATTCTGGTTAACTCTCTCTGGCACAACCTTTAAAATATTGAGCTTACCCTGCTCTGAAACCTTGAGCTGAATTGTATCCCCCTTTGTCAGGGGCACCAATGTGTCGGCCAGAACTTTTTTCCCCATAATCAGCAACTCTGCCTTTGAAGGGGATATCAGTTGAAGAACCTTGGCATCAATTATCTGATTTTTTTCCAGAAGTGGCAGAACGGATTTTTTGAAAACCGGATCTGCTTTAAGCAGAGTCAGGTCAGATAAAGAGAGCATCTTTTTTATCAAGGCTCTTTCTCCATTCTGATAAACTTCTCTTTCAGACTGATTACCAACTGCACCTCACCTCGGGGCATAGAGAGCTTTGAGGCAATAGTATCAACATCAAGCCCCTGCAGATACCACTCAATAATCCTCTGCTGCTGGTCAAACATACTCTCCTGAGTCGAGTTCTCTCCACTGCTGAAGGCACCATTCAGGTGGTTACCAGAGGCTCCTTTCTGAAAAGGAGATTCACGGTTATAAATAGAGTTGCTGAGAAGTTCAGATGAATTGTCACGCAGGCTGTTTTCGTTATCTTCGAGACCAGAAGAGGTCTCATAAGGATTGACTCTAAGGCCGGAAGCACTCTCACTCCGGCCGGAGTTGTTCATGTATATGGATTTATCCCTGGTATTCAATACAACTTCTGCCCTAGATAGCAGAAGATTGATACTGATTATCCTTGCATCAAGAGCATCATTCAGGCTTTTGATAAGACGCTGCTTCTCCTTTATCTGATGGTCAAAAGTGGTGGCCGCCGATTCAGAACCTTTAACAAGGGGGTCTAACAGGTCAATAATATCTTGAGCAGCACGGTCAACCATCTCCACAGCAGCCTTCTCTCCCATTCCATGGATCATCATCTCTATCCTTTCAACAACCTCCTGATGGATAGAGTCAGTCAGAAATTTGAGGTCATCATGTCTAATCAGATTCTGCTGCTCCAGCTCCATTTTTTTGATCTTTCTTACCAACCTCCACATAAGCATAACAAGAACAAGATCAATGAATAGTTGAGTTGCAATCCAGAATTCAATAGAGAACAGTTTACTCATGCCATTATCTTCTCAAGCCATCTTTTAAGATGGCCATGACAGGTTATAAGATCTGGATTCCCCATTGTCAGGCCACCGTGTTGAGAAGGTTGCCGGGCTGGTCTGGATCATCTTTCTCTTTTTTTCTCTTTTCTCCTCTCTTTTTTCTGGAAAGCCTCTTCCCCTCTTCTTCTCTCTTTTTTGCTCTTGACTCAACATTAACCTCTCCTGATTGATCAGCAGATATAACAGTTGTCTGTTCAATGTTTTTCCTTATGATCTGCTGGTTTTGAAGCTGCTCTGGATCCTGTTGAACCGGTTTGAGATTGTGTAAGGCATCATGTGCCCTGTTGGACTGCTGAATTACATGAGTATGAGCACCTGGTATGGTTGTCATTTCTACCTCCTACATCTGTATTTTCATAGGTCAGTATGGCCCTCATCCTGTCTTGAAGTTCACAAATACGATCTTGTCAACTTTTATGTCAGGCAACGCCTTGTTAAATGCATTTTTAACAATCTCAAGAAGATCACTCTCTGTCAGGCTATCACCTTTGTCTGATTTAAGGGCATCTGCAATAGCATCATAGATCACCCCCCTGTAGTAGGGCAATTTATCATTAATAGCATCGAACGCTTTAGAGTATGAATAATTAATTGAAATATCTACAGAAACATAATTAATTCCATCCTTTCTGTCAGAAGTCAGCACCATGAAGTTATCCAAAGTGATGGTTCCAGGTGTCAACTCCTGTGACTCCTTAATATTCATATCTGGCACAGCCGTCTGACCATCCTTATTCTCCACAGTATTCACAGCTGGTTGAGAAAAAGGGACAAGTTGATCTACTTTATCCTTAAAGAAGAGAAAATATGCACCAGCCACACACCCGACAATCAAAGTGACAACCAGAAACAGAATCAGAGTAAGTTTGATCAGAAAGCTTCGCTTTACAGGGCTCTTCTGCTCTTCCGCCATAAGATCTGCAAGTTGTCTGACAGTACCATCTGCAAGGGTTGTTGATTCATCTGGCTCTTCAAGAACGACCTGAGCATCATCATCTTCGGGAAGAGGGGTTTCAACCTTACGGAGAGCAGTGGCAGACCCTTTAAGATCCTCATCCATCTCCATATCCGCCAGAATATCCTCATCTTCCTCGTCTGTACCAGCAAGAAGGGCATCAATGTCATCTTGAGAAATAACATTTCTTACACTATCTTCATCCCCAGCT
>Ga0209800_10004490_pt1 | contig 10276 bp, 8 predicted proteins | sample Higcelweek8metaG_FD_187174 | JGI IMG/M metagenome (GOLD analysis project Ga0209800, IMG submission 187174) | Freshwater pond sediment microbial communities from the University of Edinburgh, under environmental carbon perturbations - High... | ecosystem: Environmental > Aquatic > Freshwater >... | reverse complement strand
ATTGGTAATTATATCAACATAAACCGATTTTTTATCCGGTAAAGCTTGATATGATTGGGAAATCCGGTTATCGTAAAGGCGGAGGGCGGACGAATGACCGAAATTGAAGCATACCTGGCCCGGCTCCGGCCGGATTTTTTCTGTACGCTGATTGACGACAAGCCGGAGAACAAATTTTCCTGCGGATTCTACACCGCCGACTCCCTGCTCCGGGTGGACCGCAGGTACGACGAATATTTCGCCTTCATCTACGTCCTTGACGGCGAGGGGACTTATACCGATTACCTCGGCCGCAGCACCCGTTACCGGCCGGGGATGTGTCTCGTCCGCCACCCCGGCACCTCCTTCCGGATCGTGCGGAATCCGACGCCGGGAGGGCGGATTCTGGAATTCGCCAGCGCCTTGCCCGCCTGCTTCGCGCAGGCGCTCCGGGCGCTGGATTTGATTCCGGCCGACGTGACGCGGCTGGATCCGGGGCTTTCGCCGCCGCTCGTCCATCTCTGCGAAGAGTATCTCGCCGCGGCACAGGAGGTCCGGAGCCGGGCGGGTTGTTTTCACGCCTTCGGCAAGTTCCTCGAACTCTTCTCGGCCTTCCTGATTTATGACGAAAAGCGGCATTCGGCGCCGCCGGATGAAAACGAAGCGGCCCTGCGCCGCGCCGCGTTCCTCCTGGCCGACGAATTGGACAAGGTGGTCGGAATGAAGGAGATCGCCGCCGAAATCGGCATGGGGTACGAGAATTTCCGGAAACTCTTCCACGCCTGTTACGGACTCTCGCCCCAGGCTTACCGGTTGCAATGCAAGATGCGGAAGTCCGATGTCTACCTGATGCATAGCAGCTTGTCAATCAAGGAGATCGCCGCCCTGCTCGGATACGGCTCCGCCTCGGCCTTTTCCCGGCAATATGCGCGAACCAACCGGCGGAGTCCGGGCGACCTGCGGCGAGGTTTGCGCGGAGCGGAAGAGACTTGAAGGAGGCCCGCCGACTGGAAGCTACAGGAGTTCGCCGAACAGCGACACGCCGCCGGCGCGGGTGATCTTCACCTGGCGGAGCGTACCGGGTCTCTGGTCCGCAACCGGCAGGAAATGAACGAGGCGATTGGTTCCGGTGCGGCCGCTCCAGCGCTCGGGATTGCGCGGGCTGGTCCCTTCGACCAGCACCTCCTGGACGGTGCCGACCTGCCCCCGGAGGGCGGCGGCGACACGGGTTTTCAGATCTTCTAGCAGCAGGGCGTTGCGCTCCTCCTTGACCTCCTGCGGGACGGAGTCGGCGTCCGAGGCCGATTTCGCTCCGGGACGCGGGGAGTACTTGAAGATGAAGCTGTTGTCATAATCGACCTCGTTCATCAACTCGCGGGTCAGGCGGAAATCCTCGTCCGTTTCGCCGGGAAAGCCGACGATGACGTCGGTCGAAAAAGTGACGTCCGGCATCGCCGCCCGCAGCGCCGCGACCACCGCGCGATATCCCGCCGCCGTGTATTGCCGGTTCATCGCCGCGAGGACGCGGTCGGAACCCGACTGGAGCGGCAGGTGGATGTTGTGGCAGACGGTCCGGCTCCCCGTGATGGCGGCGATCAGCCGGTCGTTGAAATAGGTCGGATAGGGCGAGGTGAAGCGGATGCGCAGCAGCTCCGGAATCCGGTCCAGCTCCTCCAGCAGCTCCGCGAACGGCGAGACGCCGGAGGGCGGCGGATTGACATTCCCGCCCCAGCCGTAGGCGGCGACGTTCTGGCCGAGCAGCAGCAGCTCCTTCGCGCCGTCGGCGGCCAGTTCGCGCGCCTCGGCAACCACGTCTTCGCGGGAACGGCTGACTTCGCGGCCCCGCACGTAAGGCACGATGCAGTAGCTGCAGAACCGGTTGCAGCCGCGGGTGATGGCGATCTGCGCCTTGAAATCGGGTTCGCCGCCTTCCGCGTGACGGTGGTGCGTCCGCATCCCGGTCAGCACTTCGGCGGATTCGGTGATGGCGACCACCTGCCTGCGGTCGGCGCGGATCGATTCGACCAGCGGCGCCAGGGTGTGGAGCTGGCCGGTGCCGAGCACGAAATCGAGGTGGGGCAATTCGTTCAGGAGCTCGTTGCCGAGCCGCTGCGCCATGCAGCCGAGCGCGCCGATGATGAGGTCGGGGTGGCGCGCCTTGAGCTTCTTCATATAGCCGATCTTGCCCTTGGCTTTGCGTTCGGCCTGTTCGCGGACGCTGCACGTGTTGAAGAGCAGGACGTCCGCCGCCTCCTCGGCATCGACCATGGTGTGGCCTGCTTCGGTCAGCATCCCGGCCAGCGCTTCGGAGTCGCGCTCGTTCATCTGGCAGCCGTAGGTCTTGATGTGGATCTTCATGAAATATTGAGCGTCAGGTTGTCGCGGTGAATCACTTCCTCGTCCACATTGGGGCCGAGGACGGAGTGGATTTCCGCCGAACCGTGCCCGCAGATGCGCAGGCAGTCGGCGGCGTCGAAGTTGACCAGCCCGCGCGCGAAAGGCACGCCGTCCGGCCCGGAGATTTCCACCGTGTCGCCGCGCTTGAACGCGCCGGAGACGAACTTCACGCCGGAGGGCAGCAAACTGCGCCCGTGCTCCCGGACCGCCTTCGCGGCCCCGGCATCGATCAGCAGCGTGCCGGAAACCCGGCTGAAGAAGCTGATCCAGCGTTTGCGGCCGGGAATCCGCCGGGCGCGCGGCAGGAAAACCGTGCCGACATCCTCCCCGGCGAGAATCTTTTCCAGCATCGCCGGTTCGCGTCCGTCGGCGATCCAGAGATATTCCCCGGCGGCGGTGACGATTTCGGCGGCATTGAGTTTCGAAGTCATTCCGCCGATGGAGAATTCCGAATTGTCGGTACCCCCGGCCATGCCGCGGATCGACGAAGAGAGCTCCTTCACCACCGAAATGCGTTCGCCGAGCGTCCCGTCTTCGTTGCGATCGCGCAACCCCTCCTCGGTGGTGAGGATCACCGTGAGCTGCGAGTCGGTGATCGAGGCGAGCATTCCGGCCAGCGTGTCGTTGTCGCCGAACTTCAGCTCGGCCACCGAAACCGAGTCGTTCTCATTGACGATCGGCAGCACATCGGAATCCCACAGCGCGTTGACGCAATTCATCACGTTGAGGTAACGCTCCCGGTTCCGCAGGTCGGCGGCGGTGAGCAAAAGCTGGGCGGTTTTGAAGCCGCGCTTGCGGCACTCTTCCTCATAGATCGCCATCAACCGGCACTGGCCGATGGCGGCGAGCGCCTGCACCTGGGCGAGCTCCTTCGGGCGTTTGCGCAGCCCCAGCGCCCGCATCCCCATGCCGACCGCGCCGGAGGTGACGAGCAGAACCCGCTTGCCGCTTTTGCGCAGCGCGTCGATTCCGGAAACCAGTTCGGCGATCGCCTCCTGCCCGGTCAGCAGCCGGGTTCCGGCCTTGACCACCACCTGGCGGGCGTTCCTGAGCAGTTCGCGCCGCACCGAAAGATTGTTGTTGTCCATGATTGTTCCAACTGATTGTAAAATAAGCAACGCCGATTAATATACACCGTCAGCGGTTCACTTTCAACAGCCGGTAGCGGCCGCTCTCCGGAATCGGGACGAAAGCCAGTTTCTCCCGCCTGACGAGTTCGAGCAGATGGAGCGCCAGCCGCTCGTTTTCGGCGTCGAAATCCGAAACCGGGTCGGGATTGCGTTTGGATTCTCCCCCGGTCAGGACGACGACGTAATTGATCCCGCCCTGCCGCAACTGAGCGTCCACTTCCGCCGCCGTCTTCGGGACGGGGGTGAAGTACGCCTCCTGAAAATAAGGCGTCCCGAGCACACAGCGCCCCGGCACATAGAGCCCGCGCCGGTCGAAAATCAGCATGATCCGGGCATCGGCGGGAATCGTGCGCGCCAGGAAGTCGAGCACATTGACATACTCTTTCTCGCGGGTTGCGAAGCGGAGGAACTCGGCCGGGGCCTTGCGCCCGGCTTCGAGCGAACGCCAGGCGAAATAGAAGTTCTTCCAGGCGGACGGCTGGAAGGAAAACAGCGTACCGGCGGCGATCAGGAGCAATGCGCCGCTGCGCCACTTCCCCGGCAGCAATGACAGCCCCGACGCGGCGAAAAACGCGGCCGGGAAGAGGAACGGCAGCAGGAAACGCGACTGCTGCGAACTCAGGCACCAGAAGAGATAATAGAGCACCCCGCCTCCCGCCGCCCACAACAGCGGCAGCAGGAAACGCCGCAACCGGCGCGCCGCCCGATACCACGCCGCGACTCCCAGCGCCAGCATCAGCGGGAATTGCCAGCCGGTGAGGTAGCCATCGTAGATCTCCATCCGGAAGGCGACCAGGATCCACGACGAGAAGAGGCTCTCGATTCCGGAAATTCCGAAGCGGCCGGTCCCCAGCAGCGAGTGGTAGGCTTCGACCGCGGCGGCGGAAGAGGCCGGGTCGAGCAGCGCCGCGCCGAAGGGATAAAACGGGTTGCCGGTCGCGGCCAGCGGCCGCCAGTAGAACGGGATCATCGCCGCCAGCGCCGCCAAGCAGAAGTACAACAGCAGCCGGATGATACGTCCGCGCGGAACCCGGTCGGAGGCGAGCGCGGCAAAGAACATACCGGCCACCGCCAGCGAAGCCGCACCGCCGGTCAGTTTGACCGCCGCCGCCATCCCAGCCGCGAAACCGGCCAGCGGCGCGGCGCGGTCGAGGCGGGCGCGGAATACCCGGAGCGCCGCCGCCCCGGCCATCAAATTGAGCAGGATGAAAGGCTCCAGGTAGGTTTCCCGCCACATGCCGATGACCAGGGGGGAAAAGAGGAACGCCGCCGTGAACACCAGCGCCGTGTTGCGCCCGAAGCGGCGGAGCAGCAGGTAAAACCATGGAACCGCAACGAGATAACAGGCCAGCGCCAGCAGCCGGGGGAAATCGATTCCGCCGAGCTTGACGCCCCAGAGCATCAGAAAGTGCGGCATCGAGGAGAGCGCGGAATAGGGGTTGTCCGCCAGCACGGCGGTGGACCCTTCCGCCAGATAGCGGACCGGGAGCGCCGCCTGATAGGACTGTTCGTCCCACGAGAACGGCGGAACGAAGGCGGGCGCGGCGGTGATTCCGGCCAGCAGCAGAACGGCCAGCCACAGCGGCCAGTCGCGCCGGAAACGGCTCCGGAGTGTTCGCGTCAGCAGCACCGCGCCGCAGGCAGCCGGAAGCGCGGAAAGCGGCCACAGCCAGCCGGTTGGAAGCAACAGGACGAACCGGTCTCCCACCCGGAAGAGAAGCGCAAGAAGATCAAGCCCGAACACCAGCCCCAGCAGATTTGCGCCGCGTCCGGCGTGGAACAGCCGCAGTGCGCCGCACCCTGCCGCGTAGGAGGCCAGCAACAGCACCAGCAGTGCCAACAGTGGTTCCTGCCATGCCCCCTGCATCCGGATGATGAATTCATTGAGGTTCATCGGCCGTTTTCCTTCAAGAACTGCTTCAGCTCGACCGGACTGTCATCCAGTTGCTGATTGCGCATCAGTTGCGGGAATACGGATTCGTCGATCCCTTTATGCGCCAGCAGCTTCCGCCATTCGGCCAGAAGCCGGTTCGCCTGCTCCGTTTCCCCGAGCGCCCGGAGTACTGTCTCCCACAGCCGGAGATTGACGGCGCTGCGCGGGAAATTGCGCTGTTCCTGTTCGAAATAGGGCAGGGACTCTTTGAGTTTCCCCGTCGCGGCCAGCGAGCGGGCAATCCGCCCGGTGCTGTGGGAATAAGTCGGCATCCGGAACTCGGAAGTGATTCGCCTGAAATTGATTAAAGCGGCAGAAGGGTCGCGGAAATCGAACAGCTCCACCGTACCGAGCGTATAGACATTTTCCACGGTCGGCAGGATCGCCACGCTGCGTTCCAGGAGCGGCCTGGCCGATTTGGGGTCTCCCTCCAGCAGCGCCAGTTTCCCCGCCCGACAGTTCCAGCCGGAGCAGAGATTGAGCGCCAGCAGAATCGCGGCGGCCCCGCCGAATCCGGCCAACGCGGCAATGCGCATCCCCCGGTATCCGGCGACGGGGCGGACGCGCGGAACGCCGACGGCGGCCAGCATTCCGGTCAGCAATGCGAAGAGCCCCCCCGCCAGCGGTGTGCTTAGAATCACGTCGAGCTGCCCGTGGATCAGCAGCACCAGCCAGCACCATGCGGCGAGAAGAACCGCCTCGTCGTTCCGGCGGCGGCGAATGATTCCGCGAAATCCCAGTGCCGTTGAAAGCCCCCACCAGACGATTCCGAACAGGCCGAACCCGCACCAGAGATACAGGAGCTCGTGATGCGGATGCGTGTGGCGATCGGCGGCGAAATTGGAGTCGAAATAGGAAACCGGCAAATAAGGCGTAATCTCCCCTTCGAACCGGCCCGGCTCGACGCCGAGGCCCCAATGCGCTTCGCCGAGCGCGGCGGCTCCCTGCCACAGCATCAGGCGGTTCTCCTGCGGCGCGCGCGATGCCAGAAAGCCGCCCCGGATTCCATAATAAAGGGCCAGTCCGCCAACCACGGCGGCAATCGCCAGCCCGGTCAGGATTTGTTTGCGATGCTTCCTGTGTCCATGCAACCAATTGGCGGCGAGCAGGATCGCGGTTGCGCCGATGCAACTGAGCAGCGTTCCGCGCGAGACGTGATCCGGGGAGATCAGGAATTGCCCGAAGGCGATCCCGGAGGCCAGCAAGATGCCCGCCGCCAGCCGGAGGCGGGCCGGAAAGAAGAAGGCGAGAGAAGGAGCGGAGATCGCCAGAAGCGTCCAGTTCCAGTTCCAGTTTCCGGAGAGCGCGACCGCGGGGAACCCGATGCCCCATTCCCGAAGCGAAATGCCGAGACAGCCGACGAAGAGGAGGAGGAGGAAAACCGGCAACAGCCGCCGGAGTTCCCGCGCCAGCAGCATTCCGGCGACCGGGACGCAAAAATAGAAGAGCGAAGAGAGAAACAGCGTGGAGTTCCAGCCGAACTTGATTTGCTGGAGAACGGCAGCCAGCCCGCCGATTCCGGCGGCGGCAACGAGAATCCGGATCCCGGAATCCCGCCGCGTCAGGCGGGCAAGTTCAGGAATCCCGGCGGCGGCGACGGCCAGGGCAAGCAGTGCCAAGACGGAGAAATCAACGCCGGGGACTTCCCCGAACAACAGAACCAGAACGCTCCAGGACTTCCCCCAGGCAAGCGGGAAAGTCAGAAACAGAGCCCCCAGAATGATAGCCGCGGTTGCGCGTTCGCGATAATGCTGCATGATCTTCAACCGATTCAAGTGGAAAGAAAAAGAGGAGGCCGAAACCTCCTCTTTCTTCATTACTTGCTAAGTTTGTTCGACTTAGTAGGTCGTCGTCGCATTCGGCTCGATGACATCGGTATAGCCACGATTGACCTGGCTGTACCACTTGGCAGTGGAGAAGCCGTTGACGTTGCCGCCGAGGAACAGGACGTTGCCGTAATCGGTGTGGTTCGGCGCGGTGCCGTTGGCGGGATGAGCGGTGGCCGGTGCATTGGCGATATCCGCAGAAACGCCGGAGTCGGAACGACCGAACTTGGCCGAGTCACCCAGCATCATGCCCGGGCAGAACGCATAGTCGGTGGTCGTCGCATTGAGAGCGGCGGTGCCGGTCTGGGCGCTGGTGGTGGTCGACGGGCAGGTGTAGACCGCGTAGTCGGTCAGGTAACCGCTGGCCCGGAGTTCTTCCAGACCGCCGGAAGCAGCCTGTTCCGGCAGGCGGCTGTCGTAGTCGCCGGCGTACTGGGCGAGGGCCAGACCGATCTGCTTCAGGTTGCTGGTGCAGGAGATGCGGCGGGCACGTTCACGCGCCTGGTTCAGGGCCGGCAGCAGCATTCCAGCCAGAATCGCGATGATCGCGATCACGACGAGGAGTTCGATGAGGGTAAACCCACGACTTTTCTTCATTTTTTTCTATCTCCTAAAGATTTTTATTTCAGATCCCGAATTCGTCTTTAAAATGCCAATAATTAAAAAGACAAACTCGCGCTCGATGTTTATATTTTAGCAAAGAAACCCTGAATATGCAAGAGGGTTTCCGTTTTTTTTCCGTTTTTTTTCGTGAAATAACGCCTTTTTCCGTGTTTTTCAAGACCTCTCCTTGGAAAATGGGAGAATGCTGCCGCGGCGGATCAATTCGGCCGGAACCGGGATCCGGTCGGGTGTTTTACCCGTTTCCAGCCACTGCCGCAGCATGTTCAGCACGGCTTCGCCCATGGCGGTGGTGGGTTCGGCGATCGTGGTGAGGCCGGAGCGCTCCGCGTCGGGCCAGGAGAGGTTGTCGTAGGAGACGATCGAGACATCCTCCGGAATCCGCAATCCGACTTCCCGGCAGAGTTCGTAAAGCCGGCCGGCCCGCCAGTCGCGGGCCGCGAAGAAGGCGGTCGGAACCCGCCCGGCGGAGAGCCGGCGGCGGAGTCGCTCCTCCCCCTCCGGCAAATGGTCGAGAACGATGATGTCATCGGGCGACAGCGTGAGATCCTCCTCCGCCAGCGCGCCCTTTAGACCGGATAGCATCTCTTTGAAAATAAACAAATTGCGATCTCCGCAGATCGCGCCGACGCGACGATGGCCGACCGCCGCCAGCTCACGCCCGGCTATCCGGCCGACTTCGCGGAAATCCACCTGGACCGCGGGCAGCGGCTCGGCCCCCTCCAGGTTGACGACCACCGCGGGAATGCCATAGCGCAGCAGGCGGCCGACATCGACCAGCCGGGGGTATTCGATGATGGCGACCGCCTGGAACTCCCCGCGGGAATAGCGCTCGATCAGCACCTCCGCCGAAGTTTCCGGCTCCAGGAAGAGGAGCGTGACTTCTACCTCCTGGGCTCCGGCGGCGCGGACGATGCCGTCCAGCAGCTTCAGGTGCTCGAAGGAGCTGGAAAGCGAAAACGAGGAGCTTTCGATCACCAGAATGCGGCGGAGCTTCGGCTTTTCGCGCCGCGGCAGCACGCGGACTCCCCGCCCGCGTTCGATCCGGAGATAGCCGGTGGCGGACAGCTCCCGGAAGAGGGCCTGCAGCGCGCCCCGGCCCATTCCCAGCTCTTCGCACAGTTTCCGTTCGGCGGGCAGAAAGCTGTTCTCCGGATAAATTCGTCTCTCGATCCGGCTTCGCAGCTCCAGCAGTGCTCTTTTCGTGTTTTCATGCATGATATCTCAATATAACCGCAAAACAAATTATTTGCAAATGGCGGGCGAATGCTCTTGACAAAATAAAATACATGTGGTATAATTATGCCAATGGCACAAAAAAGAAGGAGTCAGTCATGACTATCATCGATGCGCACAACCACCCCGACTGGCACGGGCATGACCTGGACAGGTTCATCGCCGACATGGATCGGCATGGCATCGCACAGACCTGGCTGCTGAGCTGGGAATGCCGGGAGGAGGAGTACCATAAGGGCTATGCCGATGTGATTCCGGGCCCCCTGCTGGGGTCGGAAACCGGACCGATTCCGTTCAGCCGCTGCGTCTCGTACCGGGAGCGGGCGCCGGAGCGGTTCGTGCTCGGCTACTGCCCGGACCCGCGGCTGCCGAACGCCTGTGCGCAATTGCGCGCCGCCCACGAAATCTACGGAGCGCGGGTTTGCGGCGAACTCAAATGCCGGATGATGTACGACAGCCCCGACGCGCTCCGCCTCTTCCGGCTGGCCGGAGAACTCAAGATGCCGGTGATCTTCCACCTCCAGTACGACTACCAGCCGACCTGGGAGGAGCCGTGGGGCGAGTGGTGGGGCGGCACCATCGATACGATCGAACGGGTGCTCCGGGCGTGCCCGGAAACCGTCTTTCTCGGTCATGCGCCGGGATTCTGGATTCACATTTCCGGCGACGAACTCTGGCGCGAAACCCACTATCCGCCGGAAACCGCCCGGGTGGTCGAAGGCGGCCGGGTGCCGGAGTTGCTGCGGCAGTATCCGAATCTCTATTGCGACCTCTCCGCCGGGTCGGGACGGCAGGCCCTGCAGCGCGATCCGGCGTTCGCCCGGAAGTTCCTGACCGAATTCCAGGACCGGGTGCTCTACGCCCGCGACTGTTTCGACAATCTCCACCAGGAGTTCCTCAACGGCCTCGGTCTCTCCGGAGAGACGTTGCGCAAAATCTATTCAGGAAACGCGGAAACGCTTGTTCCGCAACAATAAACAGGAGTAATGAAATGGAGAAACTGGCTATTCACGGCGGCCCGAAGGCGGCACCGCCGCTCCCCGCACGCTTTCATTTCGGACGGGAGGAGAAGGCGGCGGTCGACGCCCTGTTCGACGAAGCGATCGCCACCGGCAACGCCCCCGGCTACCACGGCCCGCAGGAGGAAGCGTTCT
>Ga0209800_10004486_pt1 | contig 10282 bp, 15 predicted proteins | sample Higcelweek8metaG_FD_187174 | JGI IMG/M metagenome (GOLD analysis project Ga0209800, IMG submission 187174) | Freshwater pond sediment microbial communities from the University of Edinburgh, under environmental carbon perturbations - High... | ecosystem: Environmental > Aquatic > Freshwater >... | reverse complement strand
GCCGGGACGGGGAGCAAGTCTTTCTCATGAAAGCGTGTTGGCGAACTCCAGGCATCATTCTTTGCCCGGAAATATTACTTCTGCTCTTATTACTTCTGTTCCTTGTCCGCTTCGGTGGTGTCGTCTTTTTCGGCTGCGGCCGTGGCCGCGGGCTTTGCGGCGGCTGCTGCGGCGGCGATAAGCAACAGCCCCGCCAGCATGATCATGATGAGATCCATCAGTTTCCTTACCTTCTTGACTACAAAGATTGCGCTTGTGCGCGGCACGGCGAACCCCGTGCCGCGCTGTCCGTTTTGCTGCGGCTAGGACCTGAGGCCCTTGGCGTTGACGACCTTGACGCCGCGCACGTTCTGCGCCAGCTCGATGGCCAGGGCGCGCTCCGCGCCGCTCTTGACCTTGCCGGTGAGGACGACGACGCCATTGTTCGTGCTGACGGCGATATCGGAACCGGAGACATTGCTGGAATACAGGAAGGTGGACTTCACCTTGGCCGTTATCCAGCTGTCGGAGAGGTCGGATCCGGCCTTATTCCCGGAAGCGTTGAGGGAACTGGCCAACGCTGGCTTCATGCCGGTCACAACCAGCTGGTTGTCGACGGAAACAACACCGCGGGTGTTCTGGGCCAGGCGGCTTGCGAGTTCTTTGGCCGCGCCGCTGTCGGCGTTGCCGGTCAGGGTGACCTTGCCTGCCTTGGTTGCAATCTTGGTGTCCAGGCCGTCCGTGTTCTTGCTCCACACCAGCTTGGACTTGATGGCGGCGGTGATGGCGCTGTCATCGATCATCTCTGCATAGGTGCGCCCGGAGGTCGACTTGGGAGGCTCGTAGCCGGCCTGGACAATGATCTTGTTGTCCACTTCCTTGATGCCCTCAACCCCAAGGGCGATCTCCGTGGCCAGCTCCTTGCCGACTTCCTCATCAACCGTGCCGGTCAATGTGGCTTTGCCCTTCAACACGGCCACGCCAATGTCATTGGCGCGCAGGTAGGGGCTCAGCACATAGGTCGTCCAGATCTGTCCTTCCTGGCGCGCATCGGCGACCGTTTGCGAATTCGAGCCGCCCATGCCGCTGCAGCCCAGGGCCGTCAGCGCCAGAACCAGGCCCGATGCGAGCAAAAGTTTGCGGGATGATGTGTGCATGATATTTCTCCATGAGGTGAAAGGTGCTGTCGGGATTGTTCTGCCGCGCCGCGTTTGCAGCGCTCCGTCGGCTTTGGGGAGTTTTTAATTTGTTTCGGCAAAGCGCCTGGAGCAGGATTTCTCCCCGCTCTCTGGCCCTTCCGCAGAGCTCTTGATCCGGTTTGAGACCTCGGCCTCCGCAGCGCAGGCAAAGCGTACGCTATTGCCCCTCCTCGGCGTCGGCGCCGTCCGCTCCTTGAGCCGCATGGAGCGAGTCGGACCAGGACTGCGGTATTGTCAGAATCTTGAAGGGGCCTCTGGGGGCTCTCGCCTGGAACTTTTCCCGCGTTGCGAGGCTCGGGATCCGCCGCGCCTTGACGCTTGCGCCGTCCGTTGCATCGCCCAGCGCTTCATGGCGGAGTTCAAAGGCTTGCTGTTCGGGAATGCTCACAATGTTTCGGACAATGGGCGTGTTCATGCTGGCCTCCAGATGCAGCCGTGACTCGCGGAATGGCGAGGGCTCGGTATGCTGACAATGACAGAGCCCGGGGGGGGAGTCGGTGCGCTGTCACGCATAGTGCGCTCCTCTCTTTCCAGCCGCCCCCAGCCCACGGCCCGCCCAAATGATTTGTCCCCATATGCGCGACAGCGCACCGACGCCCTGTGCCTTTTCACTCATCCTCCTGACCATGGCTTTCCCCTTTTGGGGGCGCGGCCTCTGCCGGCGCAACGGAGCAGGCGAATCGGACCATTCAGGGCAATCGAGCCCCTTGCGCGGGTGATTTCGTCGAAGCGGGCCGGGCGGTTGTGCGGCCGTTAAACTTCTCAGGAGGAATGAAATGAGCAAGCAAATATCTGCCAGCAATGCGCTGGAAGCCTATATGAAGGCGCTTGAGAGCGAAGACGGCATGCTGCGCCAGAGCGCGCGGGAAGGGCTGATCGCCCTGGGCGGGGCGGCCGTCACTTCTCTTGCGCTGGCCTTGGGCAACGCCAAGGAAAAGCAGGTGCGCTGGGAGGCGGCCAAAGCCCTTGGCGCCATGGGCGAGCCCAGAGCCATTCCGGCCTTGGTGCTGGCGCTTGAAGACAGCGACTCCGACGTCATCTGGCTGGCCGCCGAGGCCTTGAGCGCCTTTGGCAAAGAGGCCTGGCCCGCGCTCTTGAAGGCCTTGGTCGGGGAGGGAACGGAATCCGTGATCTTGCGCAAGGGCGTGCATCATGTGTTCGCCAGCCAGCCGGAAAGCCGCGGCGACGGCATCCTGGCGCGCTTGCAGATTGCGCTGGAGGCCGGTGCCTTGCCGGAAACCGCGCCAATCGCCGCGCTTGAATTAATGAAGCAACTGCACGTGCATTAAGGGAAAGCCCGGCGCTAAACAGCGGCGGGGACGCATGCCCCGTTCTGGCTGCTCCCTGCCGGGATCTCCGCACTGCATTCGTAAACCGCCGCAGAATACAAACAGGAGCATTTCATGGAAGGACTCCTTCTTTTTATCGTGATCGGACTCATCGCCGGCTGGCTGGCCGGGGTTCTGGTGAGGGGGGGCGGCTTCGGCGTCCTGGGCGACATCGTGGTGGGCGTTCTGGGCGCGGTGATAGGCGGCTATTTCTTCGGGCATGTCGGTCTTGGCGGCAGCGGAATGCTCGGCGAAATCCTTGTCGCTACCGTCGGAGCCATAATCCTGATTTTCGTCTTGCGCCTCCTCAGAAGGGTTTAGCCGCGCGTCCGCTGGCGGGCCCGGCCACCCACGCCATGCATGGCTCCGGTCATGGCGCGCTGGCGAGAAAGCGCGGCCTCTCTTCAGAAATGGTGTCATGGCCCAATGTCTCAGGGGCTGCCGTTCCTTAATCCAGTCATGCCCACAACAGTCACTTTTATCTTTAACCTCCAGGAGTGCAAAATGACTATTTACAAGCGAATTTCCATGTTGTGCCTCACTGTCATGCTGGCTTTCGTCTTCGGTTGCGCGGCGACCTCCACCAGTGAAGGCACCGGCGGGTACATCGATGATTCCGCCATTACGGCCAAGGTCAAGTCCGGCCTGCTGGGCGAGCCCAATCTGAATTCAAACGACATCCAGGTTGAGACCTTCAAGGGCGTTGTGCAGCTCTCCGGCTTTGTCTCCTCCCCCGCGCAGATCAACACCGCCGTCGCCATCACCCGCAAGGTCAAGGGCGTGAGCGACGTGCGCAGCAACATGGTGGTCAAGGGCCAGCAGTAAGAATGCCCGACGTGTTCTGTGACGCCGCCTGAGCTTTAATGCGGCGGTCCTGAACCACAGCTCACGTTTCATCGCCGCGCCAGGTTGCAGCCCTCCTCCAACTCAGCCTTGGCACGGAAAGCCGCCTCCCTCCTAAAGCAGGGGAGGGAGGCGGCAAATAAAGGCCCCCTGGGGGCGTCAATCTCTTCTGTTTTTGGGAAACGGGCCGCAATCGGGCGCATTGCGTTCTCCAGCACAGTCAGGAATTCACCATGAACATTATTTTTTTGTTTGTTTTGACCGGCATGGCCGTGGGCCTGCTGGCGAGCCTTTGGCGAGGGGTGGGGCTGCGCGGGGCCCTTGGCGACAGTGCTGTCAGCGTGCTTGGCGCGTTGATCGGCGGTTTGCTCTTCCGTTTTGTCTACGCCGAGGGCGGAGCTTTGCTGGGAGCCATGGCTGTGGCCGCCATGGGCGCCGTGTGTTTGGTCGTCGACTTGCGTCTGCTCCAGCGGAGCTTTGCGGAGCAGCTTCTCCGCCGTGTGCTTTGGAGCCGCCGCTCCACCCCGTCCAAGCGCGGTTTCCTTGAGGCCAGTCAGCCAGAGGCGGGGAGCATGGTTTGTCCGGTCTGCGGGCAGAAGCATCTGCTCTGACGATTTCAGGCCGTGGAGGCAGGAGCGCGGGCGCCGTGCAGCGTCCTCGGAACCGGCCTGCAATGCTTTTGATGCGGCAAAATTTCAGCGTGTTGCGAGAAGATAGCCCTGCTGCGCCTCAATGCTCTGGCACGCGTGGCCCTTGGCTGCTTTCACTCAACGTTCAAAGGAGGTTCCCGCAATGTCTCTCGGCACCATTGTTCTCATCGTCGTCGTGCTAGCCCTGCTGGGCGTCATCCCTATCTGGCCGCATAGCCGCGCGTGGGGGTATGCGCCCAGCGGCGGCTTCGGGCTCATCATCATCATTTTAGTGATCCTGCTTCTGACGGGCAGACTTTAGCCGACAAGCGTCGGACAACCTGTAACCACACAGGAGAAAGAGCATGAAGTCGAGCACCAAAGACCAGGTTGAAGGCAAGCTGCACCAGGTTTCCGGCAAGGTGAAGGAAGTTGTCGGCAAAGCCATCGACAACCACGAGATGGAAATCAAGGGCAAGGCCGAGAACCTGGCCGGAAAGGTTCAGCAGAAGGCGGGCGAGATAAAAAAGGTCGCGGGGAAATAGCCCGCCGAAGCTTTGCGGACGTAGTGGCGGGCGCACCGCGTACGCGGAACGGCGACCCGCTCGAACCAGGCGACTTCCTGAGTGGCACTGCTTCCGCAGGGTGATTCTTCCCGCCGCGCGGAGGCAGCCCTAGGGCGGACAATCCTGTAACGACAGAGGGAAAAATGAAAAAAAACAGTTACCTCATCATGTTTGCGCTTGTGGCCCTGCTGCTGTTTGGCGCCAGTGCCGCGCTTGCCCAGGGGGCCATGGAAAGCTCCGATCCTGACATCGACGGCAAGGTTTGGACGCATTCCACAGATTCCGACAAGCGGGCATTTTTGCTGGGCGTCAGCAATGCCGTCGTCCTTGAGTACCACCTGCGCACCAAGCACTCTGAAGAGCCTTCCAGGTTCGTCCGGGGTTGGGTCGCCGCCTTCAAGGACTCAAGCTGGTCTGACATGGTCAGCAAGGTCGACGCCTATTATGCAAACAACCCCACCAAGCTCCGCAGAAATGTGCTGGACGTGGTCTGGCACGAGATGATCGCCCCCAACTGGAAGAACTAAAAGGACAGTATGAAAACGACACTCATCGCAGCATTGTTGGTCATGTGTCTCAGCTTTTCCGCCTGCACGCAGATGTCCAAGACCCAGCAGGGAGCCTTGTCCGGCGGCGCAATCGGCGCTGGCGCGGGACTCGGGATCGCCGCCTTGACGGGCGGAGGCCTTGGGGTTGGCGCCTTGCTTGGCGGCGGTTTGGGCGCGGTTGCCGGCGGTCTCTATGGAAATCAGCAGGAAGGTCAGGGGCAGCACCACAAGAGGTAGCCCAGCCGCTGCTGGCTGCAGCGTCGGGCGCATTCAGCTGTTGCGCGGCCGGGGCACCAGTCCCTGGCGCGCTCGGGCGGTTGTGCTGCGGCGCTGGCTTTGCAGCATCCGTCTTCCGCGTGTTTTGCCTCTAGGCTATCAGGGCGGGGAAAAATCCCTGCCCTGGCAGGGGCCGCAGCTTTTCTCGAATCAGCGACAGCGCCACACCACCGGAGCAGGTTATTAAAAATGTGTAATCGGCCCCGTCTCACTCTTGCGATGTTTTGCGCCATGCTTTTGTTGGCGATGCCGACCCGGCCAATCTATGGGGCGGAGGCCAAGCAATCCGCCAGCACAGCGTCGACCCTCATCCTGACGGAGGAGAACGACTATTTCGCCGGCACGGACAACCATTACACCAATGGCGCCAAGCTTTCCTGGGTGTCCGGCGATCTCAAGAAATATGCCGAGGACGAACGCCTGCCGGAGTTCGTTTTGCCCTATCTGCGCATTCTGCCTTTTGTGAACGAGCCGGGGCAGCAGTATAATGTGGCCCTTTCTCTGGGGCAGAACATGTATGTGCCGCGCAACACCATGACCAACGCAGCGCAGCCCGACGACAGGCCCTTTGCCGGGTGGAGCTATGTCTCCCTGGCTTTGCACGCCAAGACCGCCACCCAGCTGGACACCTTCGAGACAAGCGTGGGCGTTGTCGGGCCTTCGGCCATGGCTGAGGAGACCCAGAACAATTATCATGCCCTCATGGGTTTCGAGCGCGTCAGAGGGTGGGGGCACCAGCTCCACGACGAACCGGGCATCGTGCTCTCCTGGCAGCGCACGCTGCGCGCCGCTCGGGTGGACTTGGGCAACGATGTGGCCTGGGATCTTTTGCCCCATGTCCGAGCCACGGCGGGCAATGTGCAGACCCACGCAGCGGCCGGTTTCGAGACGCGCTTCGGCTATCGTCTGCCGTGGGATTTCGGCACTTCCCTCATCCAACCCGGAGGCGGCGTCAGCGCACCGGCCGATTCGGATGATCCGCGCCTGCGGCCCGACACCGAATTCGGCCTGCACATTTTTGCCGGGGCAGAGGGGCGTGCTGTGGCGCGCAACATCTTCCTCGACGGCAACACCTGGGAGAACAGCGCGCACATAGCGAAAAAGGCTTTTGTGGCGGACCTCATGGGCGGCATCGGCCTCGTCATGGGCCGGACCAAACTCACCTACACCCATGTGTACCGGACAGAGGAATACTATGGGCAGAAGAACGGGCAACTGTTCGGCTCGGTCAGCCTGGCCGTCACGTTTTAGGCCAGGGCGGCCCGAAACGCCTCAATGCCGTGGCCGGGCTTGAGCCTGGCGTGCGTTCCCGCTTCGCTAAACGTCAGCAAGGAAAAACGCCATGTGTGGCCGCTGGGTAAGGCGTGGACGCCGCGCCTGGCAGGCTCCTGCGGAAAAGAAAAGGCCTGGACCAAGCGTTTGCTCGGTCCAGGCCTTCTGGATTGTTGCGAGGCGCGGTGGGAGCGGATTCTCCCGGAGCGCCGGTCTTACAGTTTGCAGGCCGTCTTCAGGTCGGCGGCGGCGTCGGTCTTTTCCCAAGTGAACTCGGGCAGCTCGCGGCCGAAGTGACCGTAGTTGGTGGTGAGCTTGTAGATGGGGCGGCGCAGGTCGAGGCGCTTGAGGATGTAGTAGGGGCGCAGGTCGAACACTTCGCGCACGGCCTTGGTCAGCACGTCGTCGGCCACGATGCCGGTGCCGTGGGTGGTGCACACCACGCTGACGGGGTCGGCCACGCCGATGGCGTACGCGATCTGGACCTCAGAGACTTCGCCGAGGCCAGCGGCCACGATGTTCTTGGCCACGTAGCGCGCCATGTACGCGCCGGAGCGGTCCACCTTGGAGGGATCCTTGCCGGAGAACGCGCCGCCGCCGTGTGCGCCGGCTCCGCCGTAGGTGTCCTGAATGATCTTGCGGCCGGTCAAGCCGCAGTCGCCCACAGGCCCGCCGATGACGAACCGGCCGGTGGGGTTCACGTAAATTTTCAGCTTGTCGTCGATGAGGTTCTGGGGAAGCGTGTGGAAGATGACTTCCTTTTTGATGGCTTCCACGAGATCGCCGTGCTCGATGCTTTCATCGTGCTGGGCGGAGCAGACCACGTTGTCGATGCGGATGGGCTTGCCGTTCTCGTACTCGATGGCGACCTGGGTCTTGCCGTCGGGACGCAGGAACTTCAGGATGCCCTGCTTGCGTACGAAGGTAAGGCGCTGGGAGAGCTGGTGCGCGTAGTAGATGGGCGCGGGCATCAGCGTGGGGGTCTGGTTGCAGGCGAAGCCGAACATCATGCCCTGGTCGCCGGCGCCCTGGTCTTCGGGCTTGGTGCGGTCAACGCCCTGGGCGATGTCCGCGCTCTGCTTGTCGATGGCGGACATGACCGCGCAGGTGGCGTAGTCGTAGCCCATCTCGGAACTATTGTAGCCGATTTCCTTCACGGTCTCGCGCACGATGGTGGGCAGATCGGCGTAGGCTTTGGTGGTGATTTCTCCGGCGATGAAGGCCATGCCGGTGGTGACCAGCGTTTCGCAGGCCACGCGGGAGCCGGGGTCCGGGCCGATGAGGGCGTCGAGGACCGCGTCGGAGATGGCGTCCGCCACTTTGTCCGGGTGGCCTTCGGTAACGGACTCGGATGTGAACATGTAACGGCTTTTGGGCGAAATCATGCAGAATCCTCCAGTATATCAGGTAAGCATTTTGTTTAGCGGGCCGCCTCGGGCCTGTTGGCGGCATCCACACGAATGACCCTGGGCTTGTGCGCGGGAATTTCGTCCGGCTCAAGCTCCAGGAATGTCACCAGAATGACTCTCTGACCGGGCTTGCCCTTGTGCGCGGCGGCTCCGTTCAGACATATCTCTCCCGGCTTGCCGGGGATGGCGTAGGTGGTCAGCCGCTCCCCGTTGTCCAGGTTCAGCACATCAATCTGCTCGTAGGGCAGAATTCCCACAGCATCGAGCAGAGCGGAATCCACGGAAATGCTGCCCTCGTATTCAAGGTTCAGCGAAGTAAGGGTGGCCCCGTGGATTTTTGCGCTCAAAAACGTGCGTCTGGGCATGGGTTTCTACACCTCCAGCAGCTTATTGTCTATCAAGCGCACCTTTCCGACGAACACTGCGACGGCCAGAAGCGTTCCGGTGGTGACGCGGGCCACCGGAGCCAAGGACTCCGGGTGGACGAAAGAGGCGTAATCCACACGCGAGTCTGGCAGCTTATCGGCCAGATGCTCGCGGAAGATAAGGCCCAAAGTTTCCGCATCGCGCTCGCCCGCGCGCATGCGCTCTTCAACGCGCTCCATGCCTTCGTGGATGGCCGGGGCGTTCTGGCGTTCTTCTTTGGTCAGGTATACGTTGCGCGAGCTTAAGGCCAGGCCGTCCGGCTCGCGGAAAATGGGCCGCCCCACCAGCTCCACGTCCAGGTCCAGGTCGCGCGCCATGCGGCGCAGAATGGCCAGCTGCTGCCAGTCCTTTTCGCCGAACACGGCCACGTCGGGCCGCACGAGGTTCAAGAGCTTCAACACCACGGTGCACACGCCCCGGAAGTGGATGGGCCGCGAGGCGCCGCAAAGGAGCTTGCCCATTTCCGGCACTTCGACCCAGGTGGCGTGGTCCGGGTGGTACATGGCTCCCGGCTCGGGCGCGAACACGGCGGCGGCGCCATGCTCCCCGGCCACGGCCAGGTCGTGGGGCAGGTCGCGCGGGTAGCTGTCCAGGTCCTCGTTCGGGCCGAACTGGGTCGGGTTCACGAAGACGCTGACCACGAGGCGGTCGGCGCGCAATCGCGCATGATCCATGAGCGACATGTGCCCGGCGTGCAGAAATCCCATGGTGGGCACCAGGGCGATGGTAAGGCCCTGTTTGCGCCAGGCGCGGCACTGTTGGCGTAAGCTTGCGGGGGTGGTGATTAGGTCCATGAGGGGTTCCCGAAGGGTCGTTTTTCGGTAGGGAGACATGGCACGAATGCCACCGCGTGTCCATAGATATTTCCCCCACCCGGATCTGGCCCTTGTGCTGGACCTCCCGGCAGGATAGATACCCTGCATGCGACCCGCCGCCGACATCTTTTCGGACATCCTGGCCGACCAAAGCGTTACGCTGACCCGGCAGGATCTGATCGATCTGGAACACAGTCTGAAGGACGCCATCCGCTCCTTTCTGCCCTTCACCTCCTACAGCCTGTATTTCCCGCGGGAGGGCGACCGCGCCCCGGAGCTGCGTTTCGACGCGGGCAGCCGCGAGCTCATGCTGCCCCTTGTGCTGGGCGGGCGGGGCCTGGGAGTTTTTGTGGCGCGCGGGGTCAAGATCAAGGCGCCCAAGGCCATGCCGCCGCTTTTTCAGGCCATGGCCACCCGCGTGCTGGAGGAGATGCTGCTGTACAAGCGGTCGGTGACGGACGCCCTGACAGGCCTCTCCTCCCGCGATCACTTCCACAAGGCGCTCACGCAGGAGATCGCGCTCATCCACCACTGCCTGGACGCCACCACCGGCGGCCGCACCGACCCGGAAGTGCAGTGCTTCAGCGCGTCGCTCGGCATCATTCTGCTCGACCTCGACTCCTTCCAGTGGATCAACGAGCGCTACGGCTACCTGCTGGGCGACCAGATGGTGGCCGAGGTGGGCAAGACCATTGCCGCCACCTGCCCGCGCCAAGTCACTGCCGCGCGCATCCACAACGACACCTTCGCCATCCTGGTGCCCGACGCAAGCCCCAAGGGCGCGTTCCAGCTGGCGGAGCAAGTGCGCCAGGCCATCGGCGCCCTGAGCTTTCAGGACGAGATCACCGAGGACCGCATCGTCGTTTCCGCATCCCTGGGCTACGCCAATTATCCCCAGTGCCTGCGCGGCCCCCAGCTGGAGCGCGCGCCGCAGGAGCAGGCGCGCATCCTCATGCGCGCGGCGCAAAAGGCCGTGGGCACCAGCAAGGACC
>Ga0209800_10004483_pt1 | contig 10293 bp, 10 predicted proteins | sample Higcelweek8metaG_FD_187174 | JGI IMG/M metagenome (GOLD analysis project Ga0209800, IMG submission 187174) | Freshwater pond sediment microbial communities from the University of Edinburgh, under environmental carbon perturbations - High... | ecosystem: Environmental > Aquatic > Freshwater >... | reverse complement strand
GTTCCGGCAGCGGGTGAAGCCTTGACATCCGCGGGTTGCGGTCCGGAAACTGCAGGGGCGACTGATTCAGGGTCGGCAGCCGTTTCCTGTTGCGCTCTTACCTCTTCCGGCATCACTGCCGCAACAGATTCCTGTCCGGACTCCTGTTGCGGTGTGCCGGCCTCTTCCCGGGGGCCGGACAACAGCATCAGACCTGCCACCATCAGCCCTGCCAGCGCAAATGTGAGATAATAAACATTGAATCTCAACGGGTTGAACCTGAAGAATTCACGTCTGCCGAGACGGGTCATGAAACGGCCTGTCAGGTCGCTCCCCGGAACCATCTCATTCTCTTCCAGCTTATTGCGGAAGAGATTCTCAAGACCGTTATCTCTCTCCTCTTCAGTCATCTCCTTTTCAGGTATATTTTCCTTTCATGCGCGCAAGGTCGTCAAGCTTTTTCCTTAGTATCGCCCTCGCCCTGCTGTATTGTGATTTTGAAGTGTTCACGTCAATTCCCAGCATCTCTGCTATCTCCTGGTGCTTATAACCATCTATTGTATACAGGTTAAAGACCATCCTGTAGCCAGGTGACAGTTCGCCCAGGACCCTGTAAAGATCCTCAGCGGTGCAGAAATCCTCCTCGAATCCTGCAGTTCCGGTTTCTGCGCTCACATAATCATCGATATCGACCTGGTGCTTGTGCTTCAGGTTCCTGTGATAGTATGTGATAGCCGTGTTGACCGTCACCTTTCTGAGCCATCCCCTGAAAGAACCTGTTCCGGAATATTCCCTGAGATTGAAATAAATCTTCAGGAAAGCCTCCTGCAACATATCCTCGGCCTCAGGCCTGTCAGTGGCGTATCTCATACAGACTGCCAGCAGGTACGCGGAGTGTTGCTTCCACAGGGCCTGCTGCGCTTTTCTGTTGTGTCTGATACAGCCATCAAGGATATGTTGGTCACTCATCATAAGCTGAGCACATCGGGAAGACAACAGACGCTGTCAAATGGTTGCACGGGGTGGTATTTTTTTCAAAATAAGGTAAAAAATGTATTAAATCATGTAATGGTTCTGATATACGTCATTGAAATAAAAAGCTTATCAGCTTTATTTTGGAAATTGAATCATTTTGTGAAAGAAGAATCCATGAAGAGAATATTACAGCACCCAATACTTGACATTCCAAAGGAGGAGGAGACAAGTTTTCAGTACAACGGCAGGGAAGTGAGCGGCATGAAGGGTTTCACTATTGCTGCAGCGCTTCACCAGGCGGGATTTCCGGTACATACGCACAGTCTCGACAACCGCAACCGGAGCCTTGAGTGCGGTATTGGCAAGTGCGGTGCCTGTGAGATGCTTGTTGACGGTTTTGTGAAACGCATCTGCATCACCCCTGTCGACGGCGTCAGGGAGGTGTCAGAGATACCTGCCGGATACCAGTCGGCTGTTACTGTCAGGGCTGACGGCATGACGAGGAAGGTATACCGCACCACAGTGGCCATTGCGGGAGCGGGACCAGCCGGTCTGGCGGCAAGGGAGGTGCTCAACAGGCATAATGTGCCAAACCTGGTGATTGACAGCAATGACAATATCGGAGGGCAGTTCCTGATGCAGACGCACCAGTTCTTCTTCTTCGAGAAGGAACAGCGGTTCGGGGGGATGAGGGGATTTGACATAGCGAAGAACCTTGCGGGAGAGTCTCATGACGGGATCATGTTAAACTCTACGATATGGGACATCCTCGAGGGACAGAGGATTGCTGCCAAGAATATGCGTACCGGAGAGATCTTCTTCGTGGATGCGCAGTACCTGATCGTTGCAACCGGGGCTGTGCCGTTCATGCCGGCCTTCGGAAATGACGACCTGCCTGGTGTTTATACCGCAGCAGTGATTCAGAAGATGATGAACCAGGAGTTCACCCTCCTTGGAAAAAATATTCTTACCGTGGGCGCCGGTAACATCGGCTACCTCACATCCTACCAGCTTATGCAGGCCGGTGCGAATGTGAAGGCAATCATTGAGGCGATGCCCTTTGAGGGAGGCTTCCCGGTGCAGGCCAACAGGGTAAGGAGGCTGGGCATACCGGTGATCCTTTCTCACATGCTTGTCAGGGCGATTCCCAACAGTACAAATGACGGCATCTGCGGCGCTGTTGTAGCCGAGTGCCGCGACTTCACCCCTGTCCCGGGAACGGAAAAGATAATTGATGGCATCGATGCAATCAACATATGCACGGGCCTGATCCCCGACAACCAGCTCCTTGTCAAGGGTCGCGAGGTGTTCGGCACGAAGGTATTCTCCGCTGGTGACGCCATGCGCATCGGCGAGGGCACCACGGCAGTGCTTCGCGGTAAGCAGGCAGCAATGGAGATCATCCAGGAGATAGGCGTACACAGTAATTACAGCGAATATCTCTCATTATCAAAAGAATACATTGACTCGCAGCAACACCCGACAAGGGTCATAGAAGACCCGTGGATGCCTGACGAGGCAAGAATGAATGACAGGCCGTTTGTCATCATCGACTGTCTTTACAGTTTTGCCTGCAATCCATGCCAGTTTGCATGTCCGCACGGGGCGATAACAAAGGCTTCACCTGACACGGTGCCGGCGATCGACTTCGAAAAATGCACCGGTTGCCTCAAGTGTGTCTACCAGTGTCCGGGTCTGGCTATCTTCGGGTATAACACGGCAAAGAACCAGCTCTTTCTCCCTGTTGAATACTTTGTTGAAGAGGGGAAGGAAGTATGGCTTGTGGACAACAACGGGAAGAAAGTCGGCGAGGGGATTATAGAGAAGGTGATGCTGAAGCCCAACAGGACAAATGTTGCAAGGGTCAGGGCTCTCACTCCCACTGGCAGGGACATAGTTTATGCACGCGGATTTATTGCGAAAGAGAGTTATCCGGAACAGGTGACTTTCACTCCGGCCGCCGGGATGGAGTCGAAGGAGTACGTATGCCACTGTGAGGATGTGAATGTGGAGGAGATAATGGCTGTCATTGGTGACAGGAAATACATCTCGGTTGATGAGATCAAGCACACCACCCGTCTCGGGATGGGGCCGTGCCGCGGCAAGCGCTGCATCAAGAGACTTTCGATGCTTCTCAAACCCTCCGGGATAGAGATAGTGGGTGACGCTACGCCGAGGGCCCCGCTTTCCAACCAGATATCTATGGGTGAGCTCTTCCCGCTGAGCACACCTGAGGTAATAATCACCCCCGGCGAGAGGAAAAAGGTGCACGTGGGAGCCCTTGTTGCCGGCGGGGGCATCACCGGCAGCGCCCTGATGCGTTATCTGGCTGAAGCCGGCATGAAACCGGTACTAATAAACCATGACCGCGGATCATCATGGCGCAATATCGCCGGTGGCAGGCCAAACTTCAGCGTGCCCGAGCTCTCTGACATAGCAAGGCATAACCATGAAATTTTCAAAGAGCTACAGAAGATAAGCGAAGTCAACTACCGGGAGATCAAGTACGTGACGTTTGCCCATGACGATGTAATGATGAGCCAGCTGGAGGCTTCACTGGCATGGACTGACGGTGAGATTGTGATGCCATCAGACTATGCCGCGAAGATCGCCCCGGGAATCAACCCTGACCTGAAGAAGAGGTACAGTGCAGCATTACTGACCAACGACTGCTGGCAGGCCACCCCGGGTAAGGTGATCGACCTGATCAGGCACCTTGGTGTGATTGCCGGGGGCAGCGTGGAAGAAGACAGCACAGTCACAGGTGTAAGTCGCAATGGCAGGGAGTACAATGTAATTGTGCAGAATCACAGGGGAGAATACATTGAGTATGTCACTCCTGTCTTTGTCAATGCAATGGGTGCGCATGGCGAAGAGTTCGCACGCAGCCTGGGGTATTACACAGGGACCTACGGCGTACGTCACCAGGCGTTCATCACCAGGCGCCTGCCGATGATGGGACCGAACAACACGCCGCTGCCAATGCTCATCGACCGCCGGAATTATAAGGGCTTCGTGGCGGTATACGGTCAGCAGCTGGGCGAGACGGGACAGATAATAGGATGTGCCTCACCGGCAGCCGATCCGGCAGAGGCCGGAAGGAACCTGAAGGTGAACAGCAAGGAGTTCATGGAGATAGTGTCAGAAGTCTTCACCTCCTGGCTGCCTGAGCTCTCGTCGGCTGGCTTCCAGTCGTTATGGAGCGGATATTACACCGAGCCGCGCATGTTTATCGACCCTGACCACGGGCTGTTCCTGGGGCTGAGGGGACAGGGCTTCATGCTGGGGCAGTACCTGGCGAAAATGTATGTCGACAGTCTGATGGGACGCGAGGTGCCTTCGTACTTCAGCAGATTGTCTCTGAAGGGTGACGGACTTCCGGAGAAGGCGTTCAAATAGCGACATTCCGGTCACTGTTTTGCGTATTCCGCTTTTTCATATCTTTGAGCGCCAAAAAATTAAAAAGCGCCCTGAGATGTTCAATAAATTCATTGCCTCCATTCTGCCGTATTTCCCGAAGAAATTCATCTGGATCTTTTCCCGTGCATACATCTCGGGCGTGACAATGGCTGACGCCATGCGTGCCTCCAAAGATCTTAATTCACAGGGTGTAAGAGTGACCCTTGACGTGCTTGGTGAGTTTATCAAGTCACTAGATGAAGCCGAAGAAAACAAACAGGAATATCTTGACCTTATTGAGGAGACACAGAAGAACGGCATTAACGGCAACTATTCGCTCAAGCCGACCAGCTTCGGGTTGCTCATTGACAGGGAGGCGTGTTACAGGTTGATGCGTGAGATAGTGGCTAAGGCAGCTTCGTACAATAACTTCTGCAGGATAGACATGGAGGATTCGCCATGCACAGATGCCGAGATTGAGCTTTACAGGCAGCTTCATGCCGAGTTCCCGAAAAACGTCGGGCTGGTGGTGCAGGCTTACCTGAAGAGGACCTACAGTGATCTTGAGAAGATGCTTGACATGAACACCCCTGAGATTCCCACCAACTACCGTCTTTGCAAGGGGATTTACATTGAACCGGCTGAGATTGCCTTTAAGAAGTACGAGGAGATCAACCGGCACTACCTCGAGGATCTTGAGTTCATGTTCCGGAACAAAATATACGCGGGTATTGCCACCCACGACAAGCCCCTAATTGACGGGGCGTATGCGCTGATAGAGAAATACAACGTACCGAAGAACATGTACGAGTTCCAGATGCTGTACGGGGTCACCCCGAAGCTGCGACAGAGCATCGTTGACGGCGGGCATGTGGTGAGGGTGTATGTTCCGTTCGGCGAGAAGTGGTTCGGTTATTCAACCCGCCGTCTGAAGGAGAATCCGAAGATTGCCAGCCATATTATTAAGGCGTTGTTTGTCAAAGGGTAGGTTTCTGTTGGCAGTCAGCAGTCAGCAGTCAGCAGTCGGCAGTTGAGAGTCTGACTAAAGAGGAGGCAGTCGTTGAAATTCGCCGTAGGCGATTAAGCATTGTAGAAGAAGAGCATCCCCCGACCCACCTTTGCTCGTAGAGCATAAAGAATTGTAAAACTGCCTGTTACCTCCTGTAAATCAACGAATCATGCACCCGCCGCAGGTGCTCCAGATCACGGGCGGAGATGTGCGGGGCAGGAGGTTTCGGATCTTCCGGCGGACCGGATGCAAGCCTGTATAATATAGGTATAAGTATCAACGGACTCAGGCCAAGCATCTGACTTGACGGTATCTGTCCCTTCTCATAGGCCTCCATCCGCTGTTTCTGCCGCAGGAGTTCATAATTTGTTGCCGGATCGCCCAGTTCCGGTGGTGTTGTCAGACCCTGGTATACTGCCATCCTGAGGTTATTGGAAGCATTAATCATCTCCTGGCTGGAGGAGGGGCCGTCCGCCATGATCTCCGCCCTGATGTTTCCCAGGCGCGGAATTACAATCACTGCCGGTATCATTGTAGTGTCAACGGTGAGATAGATGCCCGCCGTATATTCTTTTGCCCTGAGGGTATCCTGTACAGTAATGCTGTACTCACGGAACCCGATGCAGGTGAATGTGATTGTGTCATACCAGCGGGCGTAAAGTGAGAACATGCCTCTGCTGTCTGCAGCTCCGGCCGACCGGCCTCTGACAGTATAATGCGCATCCGGCAGGGGATGACCCGTGCCGGCTTCGAAAATGACACCGTGAAAGAGTATAGGTCCCGACTGCTGGGCAAGGGCTTCGGGCTGCCTCAGTATGAAGAGAATAAGAAGAAGCAGGAGTGCCTGTGAGAGCTTATTTGCCAAGTATGATCTCGTCAAGCGTCCTCTTCGGAACATGATGAATGCCTTTATCATCACGCCAGTATTTTACATCGTTATTCTGAATGGTCTCGAGGGCCACCTTTTCAACCGGCTTGCCAATGGCGAGGACAAGCAGTACCTCATATTGCTTGGGAATGTCAAAGGCTGCCCTCAACCTCTCTTTCTTTACGGAGGCGATTATGCATCCGCCAAGACCGGCTTCGGATGCTCCCAGCATGATGCTCTGTGCAGCAATCCCGTGATCGATTCCAAATGATTCGGATATCTCCTTGTCGCCCAGAATGACAATATAAGCTGAGGGTCTCTCCATCGGATCAGGTCCCTCCCAGTTGGTGAGATACCCGGCCCACGCAAGGCAGGGATAGATAGTTTCGCGCTGCGAAGGGTCAGTTACGAGGATATATTTCAATGGTTGGCGGTTGGCTCCTGAAGCTGACAGGCGGGCCAGGTCAACCAGCGAGACCAGGGTGTCTGCAGAAACGGCATGTGTGGAGTCAAACCGGCGGTATGTTCTGGTCTTTTCAATGAGTTGTTGGAGGTTCATGGTCGGAATTTTGCGCAAAGATAGGGAAAAAAGAAGGGCGAACGCACCGATCACACTTTCCGAAGGAAAAACACAAGTCCCTTAATAAAGCAGCCCCTCACCGGGGCTGCAGAAAATCCTATTTTTTCAGTGCTTCATCGTACCGCTCACCGATCACCTTCCAGTCGAGCAGTTCCCAGAATCCTTTTATATAGTCGGGGCGCCTGTTCCTGTAGTCAATGTAATATGCATGCTCCCAAACGTCACATGTCATCAGCGGTACAAGTCCCGACCTGATCGGGTTGCCGGCATTGGACTCCTGGGTGATTGTGAGTCTGCCGTCCGGTTTCATGCAGAGCCAGGCCCATCCTGCCCCGAACAGTGTTGAGGCCGCCTTTGTAAAGGCCTCCCTGAACGCATCGAACGAGCCGTATTCGGCATCGATGGCTTTGGCAACGGTCCCTGACGGGGTCCTTTTTCCAGTGGGGGAGAATGATGAAAAATAAAAAGTATGATTCCACACCTGGGCAGCGTTGTTGAATATGCCGCCTTCGGCCTTACGGATCATCGTTTCAAGTGAGGCCTCCTCGAAGGGTGACCCGGGAAGAAGGTTATTAAGGTTATTCACGTAGGCCTGATGGTGCTTGCCGTAATGGTACTCCAGCGTCTCGGGGCTCAGATGAGGTGCAAGGTCACCGGCAGCATACTTCAGTTGGGGGAGTTCAAATTTCATGACCTGGTCAGATTATTATGAATTACATGTAAATATATAAAATTGTGTCAGATTCCGGTGCTCTCAAAGCAGAAATATCCTGTCGGGAAGGGGCTCTGTCACCCCCTTTTCCCGTGCAACGGTGAAGAGTCTTTCGATTGCTTTTCTCCCCTCCTCTCCCAGTGACAGGCTGAAGTCGTTCACAAAAAGTTTTATGTGTTCGCGGGTCACATCTGCTTCGGTCTCGCGAGCGTGTTTCCTGATAAACTCCACCGAATCGGCCGGGTTTGAACGGGCATATTCTATGCTTCGCCTTATGGCCCTGTTCACCTTCGAACCAACCTCCGGGTCAATGCTGCGGTTGATGACGATGCCTCCCAGCGGCACCGGGAGTCCGGTCATCTCCTCCCACATCGCACCGGTATCTGCAACAAGGCTCAGCCCCATCGCCCTGTAGGTGAAGCGTGTCTCATGGATGATCAGACCGGCGCCGGCCTCACCTGAAAGCACTGCCTCAGGTATGTCGGAGAAGATGTATTCGCGTTTGCGCAGTGCGCCTGGCCAGAAGATGCTGAAGAGAAGATTGGCAGTCGTATATTTCCCGGGGATTGCAATCAAGACATCATTCAGTTCGCCGGGACTCATCATCCTGCTGCTCACCACGAGCGGGCCGTTGCTTCGTCCCAGTGCGCTGCCGGAGTCGAGGATCAGGTACCCTGATGCAGCGCGGGCGTAAGCGTGAAAACTCATCTTGGTTATATCCACGCTCCCCTCTACAGCCCTGCGGTTAAGCTCCTCAACATCAGCCAGGAACCAGTCGAACTCCAGTCCCTCCGTATCGACCCTGCCGTGCACCATTGCTTCAAAGATGAAGGTGTCATTGGGGCAGGGTGAAAAGCCAAGAGTCAGTCTCATTATAGTTCTGCAGATAAATGTATGTGTATCATTGAATTACTCATTGTGTCCCATTGCCGGCAAGCAGCTCAAGCAACATGATCATCTTTTCCTCAAGGTTACGCAGGGCGACGGGTATGTCCCAGTTTTTCAGGTTGCGCGGTTCCACCATGTTGGATACTGCCCTGACGGCTATCCAGGGTATGCCTGCCATTGTGCATGTATAAGCAAGCCAGGCGCCCTCCATCGTTTCAATCCCGGGGTTCCATGCTTTCCGGATCCGTTCAATAACAGGCTGTGATCCGGAGGCCATGTTCACCGTGGCGCCAGCGACGGCGGGAAGCATTCCGGCGGCGAGGTCAAACCATTTTCCGCTGCAGGTTATCCGGCCGCCGGTGAAGGGGGGTGTGTCGGGATCAGCCAGGCCGGCGCCAAAGAGCGATGTGAAACTGCCGTTGTCATCCACCCCCATGTCAGCAAAACAGTCAGACAGTGTTGTGACCACGGAACCGGGAGGCAGCTTCTCAGTGTAGCTGCCGGCTATCCCGGCGCCTATCACAAGCGCAGGCAATGCCCCTGAGGCAAACCTCTTCTGCAAAGCCCAGGACACCGCAGCCCCTCCCACCCCGGTGACAAGTATCTCACAGAGGCAGCCCGCAGCCTCCGTGGCGCGACGAACTGCCTCCTCCTCAGAGGGATGAGCCACTGCTACAAGAAGAGTCGCGAATCCATTATTCATCAGTTGCATCCGTTAGAATGATAAATATATTATTTTTGAACATAATAGCCCTCATTCCGGACAACCATTTAAATTAGCGGCAATGATCTACCTGACCAGAAGGGAGCGTTTCAGCTCCGCGCACAGAATGTTCCGCCCCGAGCTCAGCGATGAGGAGAACATGATCATCTACGGCAAATGTTCCAATCCACTGTGGCACGGGCACAACTACGTGCTCAAGGTGACAGTAAGGGGTGAGCCAGACCCTGAGACGGGATACTTTATGAATGCCACGCGGTTAAAGGATATAATGATCGGGAGGGTTGTAGAAAAGCTTGACCATAAGAACATGAACCTCGAGACAGATTTCATGAAGGGCAAGGTTGCCACCACGGAGAACCTGGCCATGGCCATCTGGAACGAGCTGGAGGAGCCGCTGAGAGCCGAGGATGCCACCTTGCATTGCGTGCGGGTGGAGGAGACAGAAAATAACTATGTTGAATACTACGGATAAGATGGAAAAACTGAATGATGGCAGCGGTAAGCTGTCAAACGGATACAACAAGATTGAGAGATGGAACCCGGATGTCATTAAAGAGATCTCCGGATACTACTACAACATTCTGAAGCTGCTGGGAGAGGATCCCGACAGGGAAGGTCTGCTCAGGACACCCGAGAGGGTTGCCAAGGCACTCAGTTTCCTGACCAGGGGCTACCAGGCTGATCCGGAGGAGATCCTCCGCAGCGCCATCTTCAGGGAAGAATACCGGCAGATGGTTCTGGTGAAAGACATCGACATATACTCGATGTGCGAGCATCACATGCTGCCTTTCCACGGTAAGGCTCACGTGGCATACATTCCTGACGGTCACATAACCGGCCTGAGCAAGATAGCAAGGGTTGTGGAGACCTATGCTGCCAGGCTGCAGGTGCAGGAGAGACTGACCACACAGATACGCAACTGCATCCAGGATAATCTGAAGCCGCTGGGTGTGGCCGTTGTAATTGAGGCACAGCACATGTGCATGCAGATCAGAGGGGTGCAGAAGCAGAACTCCGTCACCACCACATCGGCATTCACCGGCTGTTTCCTCTCTAACCTTAACACACGTGAGGAGTTCATGCACCTGATAGCCAGCAGGCTGCACTGATAATTAAAATCAACCCAATTAACTGACTTAAATATGAAAGCATTTGTATT
>Ga0209800_10004482_pt1 | contig 10294 bp, 9 predicted proteins | sample Higcelweek8metaG_FD_187174 | JGI IMG/M metagenome (GOLD analysis project Ga0209800, IMG submission 187174) | Freshwater pond sediment microbial communities from the University of Edinburgh, under environmental carbon perturbations - High... | ecosystem: Environmental > Aquatic > Freshwater >... | reverse complement strand
AATGGCATTCGGTAGAACTGTTTTTTTCAATAAACTAAAGGGGCTTACAGGTCTGGCACCTATTGAGTTTATTCGTGAATTACGCATTAAACGTGCGGCACAATACTTAAAATCAGGAGAATATAATATTTCACAGATAACGTATATGGTCGGTATGAGCGATTCGCGCTATTTCAGTAAATGTTTCAAAAAAGTGTACGGAATGACGCCCACCGAATATAAAAAGAGCCTGGAGCATTAAAACCAGAAGAAGTTCAATATCTACAAAAAAGCTGTATTTTTTAATGCAGCTTTTTTTTATAAAAAGAGTTTTTGTTGGCCAGAAATTCAGGTGAGATGTTTAAAAACCCTGAACTAAATGGTAAGAAACAAGAAAAAATCAAAAGTTCTCATGTTTTTATGCACACATTTTGTATGTTTGTGCAATTTTAATAAATTCAAACAATTTGAACGAAAGCAAGCTAAGTTTGTTACAATACACTGAATAGAACTTGAAAAAAGTAATGAATAAAAACAAAGTATTTGAACAGCGCATAAAAGCGTTACAGGAAATGGAAGATAATGCTGCTCATCGTCAGCATTTAAAAGGAAAACTTACAGCACGCGAACGTATAAATATCCTTTTTGATGAGGGTACCTTTTTCGAATTTGATGCATTTGTAGCACCGGCACAAACACCAAACAGCAGTAAGCAGTCTAATTTTGGCGACGGCGTTGTGGTTGGACGAGGTTTGGTTCAGGGAAGGAGTGTTTTTGCTTATGCTCAGGATTTTACTGTTTTGGGAGGCTCGTTAGGATATTCACACGGAATGAAAATAGCCAAAGTGCAGGAAATGGCACTAAAACTCGGAGCGCCGATAGTTGGACTCATGGATTCGGGAGGCGCACGTATTCAGGAAGGTGTGAAAAGCCTTTCGGCTTATGCCACCATTTTCAAAAACAATGTAAATTCGTCAGGAATTATCCCTCAGATATCAGCCATATTAGGGCCGGCAGCAGGTGGAGCTGTTTATTCTCCTGCGTTGACCGATTTTATTTTTATGACGAATCAAACATCCTATATGTTTGTAACAGGGCCTGATGTGGTGCGTGAAGTGCTGAACGAAGAAATTGATATGGAAGGACTTGGCGGCGGAAATGTCCATGCATCAAAAAGTGGTGTGGCACACTTTCTGTCGGATGATGAGGAACATACCATTATGTTGATTCGTAAGTTGTTATCTTATATTCCATCCAATAATTACGAACCGCTTCCGGTTTCAAATCTTGTGAGCTATTATCAAACCCGTCAGGAATATCTCGACAAAATTGTTCCCGATGATCCGAATCGTCCATATGATATCAAGGAAATCATCAGCATTATTGTTGATAAAGATTCGTTTTTCGAAGTACACGAGAAATTTGCACAAAACATAGTTGTGGGTTTTGCCCGTTTGAATGGTAAATCAATTGGCATAGTGGCCAATCAGCCCAAAGTAATGGCCGGAACACTGGATATCAATGCCAGCGTCAAAGGCGCACGTTTTGTACGTTTTTGCGATGCTTTTAATATCCCTTTGCTCATCCTCGAAGATGTACCGGGATTTTTGCCGGGTATAGAGCAGGAACACAATGGTATCATCCGAAACGGAGCTAAATTGCTTTATGCATTTTGCGAAGCTACAGTCCCCAAAATAACAATTATCACCCGAAAAGCCTATGGCGGAGCCTATATTGTGATGAGTAGTAAGAATACAGGCGGTGACTTTAATTTTGCTTGGCCAACAGCCGAAATTGCAGTGATGGGACCTGCAGGCGCTATAAAAATTGTGAATAAACATGAGTTGTCGAAGGCCGAAAACAAAGCCGAATTCGAAAAACAATTGATTGATAAATATAAAAATGAGGTGGCCAATCCCTATAAAGCCGAAGAATTTGCTTTGATCGACGAAGTGATTGTGCCTTCCAAAACAAGAGATATTCTGATCAATGCTTTTGAAATTTTATCGAACAAACAATATCAGAAACCGGCAAGGAAACACGGAAGCATTCCGCTTTAATCCCTGATGTTTTGCTCCTGATTTATTGGAGTGAGTATAAAAAAGTAATTTATTGTTTTATTTTTTATTGAAGACAATAGTGATAAAACCAAGCCTTTAGGATTTATAATTGTGATCGGCTGAATGTTGATACGCAACAATACCAATCAGAGCTTTTATCACACAAACCTAACCATTTTAAGGTTAATAACAATTTTAAGAATGAAAAAAAGACTTTTGATCACCAACCGAAATGAAATTGCAATACGCATAACTCATGCCGCCCATAAATTGGGTATGATTGTAGTAGTGTTTCAAAGTGACAGAGAACCAGATGCTTTGTATCTGAAATATGCCGATGAAGTAATTCCGGCGCTGGATGCCGGGAACGAAAAGGCCATTTTTCTGGATCCGGGTCGGATAATTGAACTTGCGCTCGAAAATAACATTGATTTAATTCATCCCGGATATGGTTTTTTGTCCGAAAATCCCGATTTTGCACAACTTTGCATTGATAATGGTATCAACTTCATTGGTCCATCGCCTCAGTTGATACGTGATATGGGGCTGAAAACTGTAGCCAAAAGTATGGCTATAAAAGCCGGATTGCCTTTGGTTCCCGGAAGCGATGGCCCTGTGACTGATGCTGCCTCTGCTAAAGCTTTTGCCGATCGCATTGGTTATCCTGTTATCCTCAAAGCCTCGGCCGGTGGTGGTGGACGCGGTATGCGCATTGTGGAAAAGCCCGAAACAATTGAGCGAAATTTTAAATCGGCTTCGGATGAAGCACGGGCTGCTTTTGGGAATGGAGATATGTTTATCGAAAAATACCTGCAAAATCCGAAACATCTCGAGTTTCAGATCATGGGCGATAAACATGGCAATGTCGTTCATTTGGGTGAACGCGAATGTTCTTTACAACGCAAGCATCAGAAGATTATTGAGGAAGCGCCTTCGGCTTCGGTGACGCCAACTATGCGCAAAGAAATGGGCGATATGGCCGTTCGCTTTGCCAAAGCCATTGGCTATTATTCGGCAGGAACGATTGAGTTTATTATGGACGAAGACGGTTCTTACTATTTTATGGAAATGAACACCCGTATTCAGGTAGAACATCCTGTGACAGAAATGGTAACGGGTGTTGATCTTGTTGATTGGCAAATTCGTGTAGCTTTGGGCGAAGAACTTACATTGAAACAGGATAATATTAAAATCAATGGTTGGGCCATCGAGTGCCGTGTAAATACAGAAGATCCTCAGAACCGTTTTAGTCCGCAAACCGGATTGATTGATAGAATTCATTTTCCCGAAAAAGAGTACATTCGTATCGAAACCGGAGTGCAGAACGGGACAGTGGTTACTCCTTATTTTGATTCGATGATTGCTAAAATTATTGTTCACGGAAATGATAGGGCAGATGTGATAAAAAAAACACTGGAGGCTTTGTACGAATTTAATATTATTGGATTGAAGACGACAGTTCCATTTTGTCGCACAGTGCTGAAACACCCCGATTTTGTAAATGCAACATACACTACCCGCTGGGTCGATTCGGTGTTTGTGCCCGAAATGCTCGAAAATGAAGAAGATGAAATGATAGGTGCTTTGGCAGCTACAATTCTTTATGCTTCTGAATATCTGCAACTTTCGTCTGACTTGCCCACCTATAAAAATGATAGATTGAATGTTTGGGTTTTGAATAAACGATTGAATTATTAAACCTTACTTCTCCCTTTTCAGGAGAGAGTGAAGTGAGAAAACCAAGTTTATTAACGTCACAGTTTACACGATACCCACTCCAATTGTAAATTGTAAATAATTAAATTGTAAATTATTTTAATGGGAACTTCATATATATATAAACGAGATGCTTCGCGATTGTTCATAGCAGTGCGCGAAAACGGGAAACGATACAAACTTTACATCCCGAAAGAATCAAAGCCGGTCATCAACGGTCAGGAAATGGACATTGATTTTGTGGAGCAGGAGGATTTTCACTATGCTTTCGACTATAACAACAAGCGTTTTCATTGCGAATTGGTTTCGCGCGACCAGAACAAAGCCATCATTAATGTAAATGGTGTAGAATACAAATACAGTCTGGAATCAATATTTTCCTATGTGCGGCGTGGTATGATCAATAGCGATGCTAACAAAATAAACGAAAATAATATCATAGCGCCAATGCCGGGAAAAATTGTCGATTTCTTTCTCGATGAAGGTGATTTGGTGAATGTCGGCGAACCTATTCTTACATTGGAAGCCATGAAAATGCAGAATGAAATTACAGCCAACTGTAACGGTGTTATTCGCAAGATAAAAGTACAGGTAGGGCAGTCGGTTATGAAAGACGAACTGCTTGTCGAAATTCAATCCATCGACGTATAATTTTTTTTCGGAATACAAAGAGTTTTTATATCTTTGTCATTTTTCAAAAAAAAGCTTTTTCGGTCAAAAACCGAAAAAGCTTTTTTGATTGTAAACTATTGATAATTATGAATTTTACGGCGATAGATTTTGAAACTGCACATGCCAATTATCCTTGCGAAATTGGACTTTCGCGCATCGAAAACGGAATAATTATAGAAACAAAGTCGTGGTTGATAAAACCGGCCTGTTTTCCATATATGAATCCCTGGAACGAAAGAGTGCACGGAATTTCGTCGGCAGCATTGGTAAATGCTAAAACTTTTGATGAGCTGTGGGTAGAGATAAAACCCTGGCTCGATGATCAGTATGTGGTGGCACACAATGCCGCTTTCGATATGCGAGTGCTGTCGGCAACTCTTGCCCATTACGATTTGGCAGTGCCTCATTGCAGCTATTTTTGCAGTGTAAGCCTTTCGCGAAAAGCATGGCAAAATCTACCGAAGCATTCGCTAGGTGTCCTGTGCGAGTATCATGATATAAGATTCAATCATCACCGCGCCGGCGACGATGCAATGGCATGTGCCATAGTTACCTTAAAAGCATTCGAAGTGCTGAATGTGGTTACTATCGAAGATGATCTGGCAAAAAGGAAAATAAAAATCAATAAGCTACAAAGTTTATTGTAGATAAGAAAAATGCAGGTTTCCAAAGCCTTTTCAACATTGGAAACCTGCAAAATATATGAACGATAATTATTTTTAAATGACTCCCTGTGCCATCATTGCCTTCGCTACTTTCATAAATCCTGCAATGTTTGCACCTTTTACGTAGTTAACAAAACCATCAGCTTCGGTTCCGTATTTAATACATGATGCATGGATGTCGAACATAATTTGTTTAAGTTTTGCATCCACTTCTTCTTTTGTCCAGCTCAGTTTAATTGAGTTTTGTGTCATTTCCAAGCCTGATACGGAAACGCCACCGGCATTTGCTGCCTTGCCCGGACCATAAAGAATTTTATTTTTAATGAACACGTCAACAGCTTCAGGAGTCGAAGGCATGTTTGCACCTTCAGATACTGCGAAACAACCGTTTTTGATCAGCGTTTCAGCATCGTCGCCGTTCAGTTCATTCTGTGTTGCCGAAGGTAGTGCAATAGTACACACTTCGTTCCATGGACGTCCGCCTTCTACGTATTTGCAATTGTATTTATCGGCATATTCTTTAATGCGACCACGGTAAATATTTTTAAGTTCAAAGATGTATTTAAGTTTTTCTGAATCAATTCCTTCCGGGTCGTATATGTATCCGTTACTATCGGACAGTGTTACTACTTTTCCGCCCAGTTCTATCACTTTTTCAGCTGTGTAGGTAGCCACATTTCCCGAGCCCGAAATGGCTACTACCTGACCTTTCAGATCGCTGATGCCTTTGGATTTCAGCATGTTCATTAGAAAATAGATATTACCGTAGCCAGTAGCTTCGGGACGAATGAGTGAACCTCCGAATTCGAGTCCTTTTCCTGTAAAGGTACCTGTGTTTTCGCGAGCCAGCTTTTTGTACATACCATACATGTAGGCCACTTCGCGTCCGCCAACACCTATGTCGCCAGCCGGAATATCAGTATCCGGGCCGATGTGTCTCCACAATTCAACCATAAATGCCTGACAGAAACGCATGATTTCGTTGTTTGATTTGCCTTTAGGATTGAAATCGGATCCACCTTTTGCTCCACCCATTGGCAATGTGGTCAAAGCATTTTTAAATGTTTGTTCAAAGGCCAAAAATTTAAGGATGGAAGGGCAAACGGATGCGTGGAAACGCATACCGCCTTTGTAAGGTCCAATGGCATTGTTGTGTTGTATGCGGTAAGCCATATTGGTTTGTACCTTGCCTCTGTCGTCGACCCAGGTGATACGAAAAGAGAAAATACGTTCAGGAATACACAAGCGTTCAATCAGGTTTTGATTTTCAAACTCAGGGTAAGAGTTGTATACTTCTTCGATAGAACTTAACACTTCTTCAACGGCTTGATGGTACTCAGGCTCGTTCGGAAATCTCCTCTTGAGATCGCCGATAACTTGTTCAACTTTCATTTTTTTAATCGTTTTATTAGTTTTATTGTTTTTCGACTGCAAAACTAACAAAAAAATTACAAAATGAAACATTTGTTGATGAGTTAATGAAATTTTTCTATAAATAGATGAATATTTTCCAAAAATTATTGAATATAAATAAGATCTTTATTCAAAAATATAATTTTTTAGCAAGGTTTTGAATAAAAATACAATATCCTCCCGCTACTTATATAGTAAGAGGAGGATATTTCACACGCAAAACAGTAATCTGGTCTTGAAACAGATTACAGTATATTAAAACTTAATCTCGTAATTTGGTTCTTCGGTAATTTCGGGTACCAATTGGTTGTACACTACTTTTCCGTTTTCGTCAAAAGCAACCACCGAGCGAGCCATTAATCCGGCCAAAGGTCCATCTGTCATGAGTACGCCATAGTCTGTTGCAAAGTTATTGTAGCGGAAATCAGATGCTGTAATTACTTTGTCGAGACCTTCGGCACCACAAAAGCGACTTGCAGCAAAAGGTAAATCTTTTGAAACACAAATTACAACTACATTATCGGTAGCAGCAGCCAATTTGTTAAAGTTGCGAACTGATGCAGCGCAAACGCCTGTGTCGATGCTTGGGAAAATGTTTAAAACCACACGTTTACCTTTGAAATCAGCAATGCTTATTTCGTTTAAACCTGCGCCTACTAATTTAAAATCGGGTGCTGTTGTGCCTACTGCGGGTAAGCTTCCGTTTGTTTTTACTTCAGATCCTTTAAATGTTACTGTTGCCATTTTTGTTCTATTTTTTTAAATAATTAGTTATCACTTTGTTTTTAATTAATAACGCTTTCCCTACTTTTTTGTTTATTTTTGTAGTGTAAATATCCGATTTTTTAAAAAGCTGTGCAATACTTACGATACCTTATTCTGCTAATTATAGTGCTTATTCAATATGCTTGTTCTGATATTCGCGAATATCGGGTGGACGATGAATTTATGCCGTATATTGATAGGTTTGAACGTGAAGCACAGAAACATGGCAGGCGAATTAACTTCGAAAAAACGGGCTTAATTGTTGAATTTGCCGATTTGAAAGATAATCAGGCAGGGTTGTGTTATGCCGAAAAGCCAATACGAATTGAAATTGACCATGAATATTGGGCGGCGATTACGAATAGTCAGGGAGCTGATTTGATGAAGGAAAATTTATTGTTTCATGAGCTTGGGCATGGCGTTTTGGGCCGTGATCATTTAAACAGCACGCTTAGCAACGGCGACTGGAAATCGATGATGTGTGGTGGTGATAAGGTGGACAATCGGCCCTGGAATATAAATTACAGAGGCGTAAGACGCGATTATTATGTGGCCGAGCTTTTTAATGAAAGTACCATAGAACCTGATTTTTCAAGTTCAAAATTGCCCGTTGATACAAGTGGCTTTTCGACAAAGCTGTTGCTGAATTTCGATACTGATAAAAAATCGGATAGAGGTTGGGATGTGTTAGATAATCAGGGTTATGCCATAAGTTTTGAAAATAAAAAACTTAAGTTCAATTCCAAGATTTCTTCATCTCTTCTGATGATTGCAAGTACAAATGTGGATGTCTTGTCTGATTTTTCTTTCGAAGCTAAAATAAAATGTCAGGCAGTGACGATGACCGATCAATTTGGAATTGTCTTTGGAAGTAATAATAATGAATCTGTTGATGTAGAGTATTTTAATATAAATAATGACCGTAAGATGTACATGGGAAATCGGAGTTGTTATAGTTTTCATACTCAATTAAACAATAATGAAATAAGAGAAAACGTCGAAAACAAACTAAAAATCGTAAAAAAAGGAAATATGCAATACTATTTTATTAATGGTGTTTACGTTTATTGCACTGAAACAAGTGTAACAAGTCAGGGCGATAAATTTGGTTTTATGGTGCCCGGAAATGCCGTTTTGTGGCTCGACGATTTTAAAATTGCCTTGAAAACAACACAGTTGTCGAAAATAAAAGCAGTTGAGCCTAACGAAATTAGTTTTTCGGTTGTACAATTAAGTGCTGAAAATAAAGTTTATAACCAATAATATCAATCCACTCTTTTTCCAAAAAAAATAGCAATCAAATTATAACAATAAATGGCCAAATTCACTATATATCAGGTGTTGCCAAGGCTTTTTGGCAATTACAATAACAACCTTCGTCCCAACGGAACTTTAGAAGAAAACGGTTGTGGCAAATTTAATAGTTTCACTGATAAAGCGTTGCGTGAAATAAAAGCGTTGGGGATTTCGCATGTTTGGTACACAGGCATTATCGAACATGTAACGCAAACTGATTATTCGGCATTTGGCATTCGAAAGGATCATGCTGCACTTGTAAAAGGGAAGGCCGGATCGCCCTACGCCATTAAGGATTATTACGATGTTGATCCCGATTTGGCCGAAAATGTTGCCGACAGAATGAATGAGTTTCAGCAATTGGTTCAACGTACGCACAAGGCAGGGATGAAGGTAATTATTGATTTTGTTCCCAATCATGTGGCACGAGAATATTACTCGGATGCTAAACCTGACGGAGTGAAGGATTTGGGCGAAACGGATCATTCCGAATGGCATTTTTCTCCGTTAAATAACTTTTATTATATTTCAGGGCAGCCGCTTCAGCCTCAGTTTGATGTACAGGGTTATGCCGAATTTCCCGCCAAGGCAACAGGCAATGATCAGTTTACTCCGTCACCTACCGTCAACGATTGGTACGAAACTGTAAAACTGAATTATGGAGTCAACTATACAGAAGGACATCAATTGCAATTCTCGCCCATACCCGATACCTGGTTTAAAATGAGAGACATCCTGTTATTCTGGGCATCGAAGGGTGTTGATGGTTTTCGATGCGATATGGCCGAAATGGTGCCTGTTGAGTTTTGGCACTGGACCATTCCTCAGCTTAAATCAAAAAACCCGGAAATTATTTTTATTGCTGAAATATACAACCCATCGCAATATCGAAATTACTTGGTCAATGGCAAGTTTGATTATCTTTACGATAAGGTAGGCCTTTACGATAAATTACGAGAGGTTACAAGCAGGAACTATCCGGCAAGGAATATAACCTACTGCTGGCAGTCGTTGGGTGGAATTGAAGATAAAATGCTCAATTTTCTCGAAAATCATGATGAACAACGCATTGCTTCAGGATTTTTTTCCGGTAATGGCATGTCGGCTCAACCGGCCATGATAGTGGCTGCTACGCTTACAAAGGCACCGGTAATGATTTATTTTGGGCAGGAACTTGGCGAACTGGGAATGGATTCAGAAGGTTTCAGTGGTATCGATGGGCGCACTTCAATTTTTGATTATTGGGGCTTGAAAACAATACAGGCCTGGGTAAACAATGGTAAATTTGATGGAAAACATCTGAACGAAGAACAAAAGGAATTAAGAGCTTTTTATAAAAAGTTATTGAATATAACGTTGAATGAGAAAGCAATAACCGATGGTTTAATGTACGATTTGGAATATGCAAATTTTAAAAATCCAAAATTTAATTCGCACGAACAATTTGCTTTTTTTCGGAAATACGAAGACGAAATGCTACTTATCGTCCTCAATTTTCACGATACACATCTCGATACCGAAGTGCGTATTCCACTTGAAGCTTTTCAATACCTGAACATTAATACCGACGAAAAGTACAATTGTGTTAATTTGCTCGATGATAGTGTTTTCTATAATGCAATTGAATTGAAACCTAACGAAATGTTTAAAACGCAGTTGCCTCCATGGACCGGATTTATATTTAAGCTAACCAAAGTGTAGGTGGTTTGTGTTGCTGCTTTGATTTGA
>Ga0209800_10004480_pt1 | contig 10298 bp, 11 predicted proteins | sample Higcelweek8metaG_FD_187174 | JGI IMG/M metagenome (GOLD analysis project Ga0209800, IMG submission 187174) | Freshwater pond sediment microbial communities from the University of Edinburgh, under environmental carbon perturbations - High... | ecosystem: Environmental > Aquatic > Freshwater >... | reverse complement strand
AATCGATTACACCGGCGAAATTTCGCTGGGCCACAATGTAAAAGTCGGGTATTTTGCACAGAACCAGGCTCAGCTTTTGGACGAAAACAAAACCGTGCTCGAAACCATCGACCAGATTGCAGTGGGCGAAGTAAGGACGAAAATCAGGGATATTCTGGGCGCTTTCCTTTTTTCGGGCGAAGATGTCGACAAAAAGGTGAAAGTCCTTTCAGGCGGCGAACGTTCGAGGCTGGCAATGATCAAGCTCCTGTTAGAACCGGTAAACTTCCTGGTTTTGGACGAACCGACCAACCATTTGGACATGCGTTCGAAAGAAATCCTGAAAAATGCCCTTGCCGAATTCGACGGGACTATTTTAGTCGTCTCGCACGACCGCGAATTTTTAGACGGGCTCGTTGATTGTGTTTATGAATTCCGGAACAAAAAAATCAAACAGCACCTGGGCGGGATTTACGATTTCCTTCAAAAGAAGCAGATCGAATCGTTAAAAGAATTGGAACGGAAGGCAAAGCCCGATAATATTAAACAGGGAAACTCCATTGGAAAAGCCCAAACCGAGAACATTCCGTTTGAACAGCGGAAAGAAATAAACCGCACGATTTCGCGCCTTGAAAAGGAAATTGAACGGACCGAACATTCAATTTCCGAACTCGAGAAAAAAATTGCAGAAGCTGACGAGATATTGTCGAAACCGGAGATAATCGACGATAAACTATACAACGAATACAACCAAATGAAGGGAAAACTTGAAAAATCGCTTGAAATTTGGGAAGCTCTCCACAACGAACTTGAAAACTGGCAGACACAAAAAACCTGGTAATGGAAAAAGAAGATTATATTTTTGGGACAAGGGCAATCGCCGAAGCAATTAATTCAGGAAAAACAATCGACAAAATTCTGATTCGCAAAGGGACAAACAACAGCCTTTTTCAGGAATTGTACGAAAAAATAAAGAACAACAAAATCCCGTTCCAGTTTGTGCCGGAAGAAAAAATCAACCGGATTACACGCAAAAACCATCAGGGGGTAGTGGCGCTGCTTTCGCCAATCGAATTTCAAAAAACAGAAGAGTTGCTCCCAACGATTTTTGAAACAGGCAAAGACCCTCTGCTGTTAATTCTCGACCAAATTTCCGATGTCAGGAATTTCGGTGCGATAGTCCGCTCGGCTGAATGCGCCGGGGTAAATGCCATCATCATTCCCGATAAAGGGTCGGCGCAAATCAATTCCGACGCGGTAAAAACATCAGCAGGAGCCATTTTCAACATCCCGGTATGCCGCGAGTCGAACCTTCAAAAAACAATTTTATATTTAAAGGAATCAGGGGTGAAAATTATTGCTGCGACAGAAAAAGCCGGACAACTTTTTTATAAAACAAAACTTGACATCCCGGTTGCAATCATTATGGGTTCGGAAGAAAACGGGGTTTCACCGGCACTGCTGGGCATGGCAGACGAAAGTGTCAAAATCCCGGTCCTTGGCAAAATTGAATCGCTGAATGTATCGGTAGCCTGTGCCCTGATGGTTTATGAAGCAGTAAAACAACGCGAAAGTAATTAACCCCGCACCGGGATTGTCCTTTTAAAAGTTTCTTCCAGCGAAATAAAAGTTTCGGTACTTAAAACGCCCGGAATTTTCTGAATCCCTTCGTTCAAAACTTTTTTAAGGTGTTCATTATCTTTTGCGTAAACCTTGATAAAAATTGCATATTGCCCGGTTGTATAGTGGCACTCGACAATTTCGGGGATCACCTCTAATTGTTCGACAACTTTTGAATAAATCCCGCCTTTTTCAAGGAAGATTCCAATGTAGGTACATGTCCTGAAATCAACTTTTTTCGGGTCGATCTGGTAACCCGAGCCGGTAATAATCCCTAAGTCGATCATCCTGTTTACACGTTGATGAACGGCTGCCCTTGATATCCCGGCTACTTCGGCAACATCTTTAAAAGGTGTCCTTGCATTTTTAGTGATTATATCTAAAATGCTCAGGTCAATATCGTCTAACTGGGTGCGGTGTGTCATTTTGTTTAGCTTATTTTCTCCAAAAATATTTAAATCCTGACATTCTATCAAACTTCGGAGTAATTAAAGTTACCTGATTCAAATGAAAAGAAACGGTTTTGAAATTTTCAAGATAGAACAATCATCTTCAAATCACAAAACACGTTACCATTTTGTTAAAATTTAATATATTTTTCAATCAATATTTCCATTTATATCGTACTAATTTTGATTTTTGATAATTTTGCTATCATTATTATCCCAATAGGATATTTCAACAAACCAAAACTCAATTTTTTGAATGATGAAAAATAAATACGGTTGGTGGTTCTTACTGATATTGCTAATTATAATTGCCCTGTTAGGCGTAGCAATGCCTTCTTCGCCGAACGGGTTAGACGATTCATCTGTTGTAAGCGGCGATGTAGCTTGGATGCTGGCTGCAACAGCTTTGGTGTTGATCATGACCCCTGGGCTTGCATTTTTTTACGGAGGAATGGTTCAACCCAAAAACATCATTTCAACCATGTTGCAAAGTTTTATCGCAATGGGGTTGGTAAGTGTAGCTTGGGTGGTTGTCGGATTTAGTATTGCTTTCGGCGACAGTATTGGACCTGAAGGATTCGGATTGTTTGGTAATCCAGCTACTTTTTTCATGTTTAAAGGAGTTTCAGGGAATACTCACCCGGGACTCAGCCCGACCATCCCTCTTGCATTATTTGCTATGTTCCAGTTAAAATTTGCAATTATTACTCCCGCATTAATTACCGGATCATTTGCAGGAAGAGTCCGCTTTAGAGCATATATGTTGTTTATGTTACTGTTTACCCTGCTCATTTATGCGCCTTTGGCCCACTGGACCTGGCATCCTAACGGATTCCTGAGAAATTGGGGAGTACTTGATTTTGCCGGTGGAACCGTCGTCCACATGTCGGCAGGGTTTGCAGCCTTAGCAGGCGCAATTTTTTTAGGGAAAAGGAAAGAATTCAACAAAGAATTCAAACCCGCCAATATTCCTTATGTATTGCTTGGAGCAGGAATGTTATGGTTTGGCTGGTTTGGGTTCAATGCAGGCTCTGCCCTGTCAGCCAATTCAGTTGCAGCCCTGGCTTTAATGAACACCAATACCGCTTCAGCGGCAGCTATGCTTACCTGGATTTTTTACGACGCCGCAAAAGGCAAAAAACCTTCGGCAATAGGTGCTGCTATCGGGTTGGTTGTCGGATTGGTAGCCATTACTCCGGCAGCCGGGTATGTTAATGTAGGAGCCAGTATTTGTATCGGAGTGATCGCAGCAATAATAAGTAATTACGCTATTGCCCTTCGTACCAAATCGTCGCTCGACGACACGCTTGACGTATTCCCGGCCCATGGGATGGGCGGTATTACCGGGATGGTGCTGACCTCGGTTTTTGCCAAAGATGTCGGATTAATTTACGGAGAAACAACTACGTTCTTATTCCATTTGCTGGCTCTATTAATTGTTGGAATTTTCACTTTCGGAGGTTCCTACCTGATGTATAAAATTACCAACCTGATTATTCCTATGAGGGTTTCTGCACAATCTGAAAAAATAGGGCTCGATTTAAGCCAGCACGACGAGTCGTACGATTACGAATTCAAGGAAAATTAAAAACAAAAAATGTCGGAACCCCGGATCTATCGGTATTCGTTAATCATTGAAAAAGAATAAAAATCACGCATTAAATATTAAACGGAGAAAAACTACTGTAAAAAAGGCCGGAATCCGGCCCTTTTTATTTTATTGGTATTTGCCTTTTAAAATCAATCTCCAGGGAAATAAAAGTTTCCGTCCTTGCGATCCCTTCAATTTCCTGCAACTCATTATCGATGATCATTTTCAGGTGTTTGTTGTTTTTTGTCTGTATCTTAATAAAGATTGCATATTGCCCTGTAACGTAATGGCATTCGGTAATTTCAGGGATTTTCCGCAACTGTTCGACAACTTGTTTGTGGAATTTGGCCTTTTCGAGATAAATTCCCATATAACCGCAGGTGTTGTAGCCCAACTTTTCCGGATTAACAACAAATTCGCTCCCCGAAATCACCCCGATATTTTGGAGCCGTTGTACCCTTTGGTGGATAGCAGCCCCTGAAACGCCACATTCACGGGCAACTTCCAAAAAGGGGATACGGGCATTTTGGGTAATCAATTTCAGAATTTTCTCATCGAGTTCGTCGATATCAGGAGTATTTTCCTGGTAATCTTGTGTATTCATGTTTCGCATTTTCTGGTTCATACTTACAAATTAACGAAATTATGCCTTTAAAGACTACAATCACAAAGGAAATCATGCTTAATAACATAGATATTGTAACTATAGTTTCTGTCGGCAAAAAATTATCGCAAAAGTATCAGGAATTCATTTCACAGGACATCAAACCGGTAAAAAATGAAAAAGGCAGGATTCGGGCTAAAAGACTCAAATTTCAGAGGGCCCAAGTTCAGACTTAATTTACAGGTTGCCCTGTTTTTAGGACATCGTACCCCGACGGCAATTGGTAAACCCTGAGATTAAATTCAGGAATTACAGCTAAAATATGCTCAAATATCCCGGATTGTATGGATTCGTAATTTGCCCAGTCTTTATCTTTGCAAAACACATAGACTTCAATTGGCAATCCTTTTTCGTCGGGTTGAAGCTGCCTTACAACAAACGACATTTCAGGGTTTATATCGGGATGATTTTTCAGATATACCTCAAGGTATTTCCGGAATACCCCGATATTAGTCAACAAACTTCCTTCAGGAAATAAGCCTCCTTCAGAATTAATTCCTTGATTTTGTTCTTCCCTTTTACTGATAATAAAATCTTTAATCAGGTTGATTTTTTCAAATTTGCCAAGCATCGGGTTGTCGCAAAACCGGATGGTATTGATGTCGATGGAAACCGACCTTTTTATCCGCCTTCCGTCCGATTCCTCCACCCCTTTCCAGTTTTTAAACGATTCGGCAACCAGCGAATAAGTTGGGATCGTGCTGATTGTTTTGTCGCCGTTTTGTACTTTCACGGTATTTAAAGTAATGTCGGTAACAGTACCTTCGGCATTATGCCCGGGCATTTCGATCCAGTCGCCGATTTTAAGCATATTGTTGCCCGAAAGCTGGATGGATGCAACAAGCCCTAAAATTGTATCTTTAAAAACAAGGAGAAGTACAGCCGCCATTGCGCCAAGCCCGGCAAACAAAACCGTGGGGTCTTTCCCTAATAAAATTGAAATGATAATTATCCCGCCAACAAAATAAGCCACGATCATAATTAACTGAATATACCCCTTTATCGACCGGTGGTGCGAGTAGGCTGTCGATTGGTATATTTCGTTCGAGGCTTTTAAAAACCGGCCCAATGTAATCAGTAAAATCAGGACAAAGTATATTTTGGCGCATTTCATCAAAAATACGGCTAATGAAAAGTAGTAATCTTTCGAGAGTAACTCGACGGCTTCGCGCGACAATTCGCTCATTGGCTGGTGCAGTTCAGGCACTGAAAAATTACTGGAATAGTAAAGGATAAAAGCAGGTACCAAATGCGAAAGGCCGTTAAAAAACTTTCCCTTTACAAGAATGTCGTCCCAATCGGTTTTTGTCCTTCGTGCTGCCCTGTGGACAATCCCGACTGCAATTTTCCGGGTAATAATAAAAGCCAACCATGCACCCAGAATTATCACAACCAGCGAAAGTGCTGCAGCAATTGGCTTGGCATAAGGTTCAATCGTGCTGAAAGCCCTGAAATATTCAAGAAAATATAAATAAGCCGACTTCATATTTTTAAATGTTTAATCTAAATTTACATCATAAAATTAAAAAAGCATGATTAAAATGAGCCCAAAACTGATTATACTTTTCCTTATCATCCCGGCAATTGGCTTTTCACAGCCCGATTTTAACAAATATTTCAGAAACAATTCGCTGCGTTTCGATTTTTTATTAGGCGGGGACAGCGCCCAGGCAACCGTATTCCCTCAACAAATCAAGCAAGAGCCCTATTGGGGCGGCCCGAAAAAAAACCTGATTGACAATGCCGGTTACGGGTCTCACCGGTTCAGGGTTTTCGACGTAAAAACCGACAGCCTGATTTTTTCAAAAGGGTTCTGCACCCTTTTCCAGGAATGGCAGACCACTGCCGAAGCAAAAAAAACCACACGCGCTTTTTACCAGGCCGTCATTTTCCCTTTCCCGAAAAATATTGTCCGCCTCGAAATCGATGCCCGGCAACGCGACAACCGGTTTAAAACCATTTATTCGTCCGAAATCGATCCGGCAAATTATTTTATCCTCGACGAAGCCAATTCAGCATACGAGGTGGTAAAAATAAGGGAGAGCGGACTGCCTGAAAACAAGGTAGACCTTACAATTTTAGCCGAAGGTTACACCAAAGGCGAAATGGGCAAATTTGTGGAAGATGCCGGGAGGATGGCCGGTTACCTTTTGGCGGAGCCTCCTTTTTCGGAAATGCAGGACAAATTCAACATTTATGCAGTTTTGACCCCTTCAGCCGAATCAGGAACCGACATTCCAGGAGAACACATTTATAAAAATACTTTTTTCAATTCGACCTATTACACCTTCGATATCGACCGCTACCTCAGAAACAAAATTATAAAAGCCGTTTACGACGCTGCTGCCGTCACTCCTTACGACCATGTTTATGTTTTGGTGAATACCAGCCGGTATGGCGGAGGCGGTTTTTATAATTTTGTTTCTGTCTGCACTGCCGACAACGAACATTCAAAAAATGTATTCATCCATGAATTCGGACACGGTTTTGCCGGCCTGGCCGACGAATATTACAACTCGTCGGTAGCTTACGAAAATTATTACAACCTTGCAGTCGAACCCTGGGAACCAAACCTGACGACCCTTGTCGACTTCAACAAAAAATGGAAGCCAATGGTAAAAAACCAGACTCCGATCCCCACGCCACGCCAGGCAAAATTCAACAGCGAAGTCGGGGTTTTTGAAGGCGGAGGCTACATGAGCAAAGGGATTTACAGCCCCATGATGGACTGCCGGATGAAAAGTAACGAAGCCAAAGGTTTTTGCCCGGTTTGCGCAAAGGCGGTCAAACAGGCCATCGATTTCTACACAAAATAAAAGCGGCTGTCTAAAAAAATGAAAAACGTCATTGCGAGCAAAGCGAAGCAATCTGTTATTCAAAAGATTGCTTCAGTCATTCTTCCTTCGCAATGACGTCCTGATGGACTTTTTGGACAGCTTCTTCAGCCAGGTTCTTTCCAGCCCGGGCTATTTTTTATCCATTTTTGTGATTACAATGTAGGCAACAATCAGCGCCAACCCGCCAAACAAAAGGATGGTTGTAAAAAATGCTACTACTTCGTCGATTACACTGCCAAGGGCAAATCCTGAAATTACGCCTAACGAAAGGCCAATTAAAAAGATTCCCCATTTAACAAGGTCAGAGCGCGATTCTTTCGGGTCGATTTTAAAGATATTGGCATCAACCCCCTTTTCTATCAAAGCCAGCCTTTCCCTCGAACGGGTTGTATAATACACATACAGGATGGCAAAAATGGCGAGAAAAAATGCTACTGGTATTACAATTCCTTCCATGACTTTCTATTTTTAAGTGTGTGATTTTTTAAATTTGTCATTATGACGCATGACTTTACCACCGGTTACAAGTTCAGGATAAAATATTTTTGAATGAAGTGTAACCAGCGAATTATTCCGGCGTCTAAAAAATGCAAATGAAGCAAAAAGACGATCTGTATTATATCGAAAAAGTAATAAACGGGCAGGTAAACTACTTTTCGTATATTGTCGAAAGATATAAAGACATCGTTTTTTCTATTGCCCTGAAAGTTCTTAAAAACCGTGACGAAGCCGAAGAAATGGCTCAGGAAGCGTTTATCAAGGTTTATAATTCGCTGAGTTCGTTCCGGGGGAAGTCGAAATTTTCAACCTGGTTGTTCAGCATAACTTACAACCATTGCATTTCGCAGGCCAGGAAGAAAAAGTTTGAAACCAGTTCGCTGGACAACGTCCAGGTAAAAGACGAAGCCGAAGAGTCAGGATTTGGCGGAATTGACGAAGAAACCAGGCAAATCTATCTGGAAAAGGCATTAAAACAGTTGCCGGAAGACGAATACACACTGATTGTTTTATATTATTATCAGGAACAAACGGTTGAAGAGATTACGCAAATAACAAAACTCTCGGAAAGCAACGTTAAGGTGAAATTACACCGGGCAAGAAAAAAACTTTATACAATGCTGAACGATTTAATGAAAGAAGAAACAGAAGTACAATATGAATAATCTTACTCGCGACACAGAACTGGGCACGGCTATAAAAAAGGTAAAACTTGAAAAGCCGGGGCCTGATTTCACAAAACTGGTGATGAATCAGGTTCATGAAATAGCAGCAGCCAAAACAACAACTGCAAAGATGAATATACTCGATACCAGATTCTGGATTTTTGTAACCTTGTTTTTGGCATTGGGTGTTTTCCTGATCGTATTGTCAGGAAATTCAGGCAGCAGCCTTTCCGGATCGGTATTGCCCTCGCTCGAAGGCTCGGCAGTCAGCCACGGCTATCAGTCGCTGATAGGCAGGCTTAGCCAGCTACCGTCAAGCATTGCCGCTATTCTGATCGCTTCGTCGGCCCTTATTTTTATCGAGAGGATGGTTTCCAGAAAACGAATTGCGTAGAAAAACCACTGATAAAAAGTCCCGGTTCATGCCGGGATTTTTTTACGCTGTTTCAACTTGTTTTAAAACGCCTTTCATAATTAAATACTGCGCGGCAATATAAGTCCCCATAATCAGCAACCCTTCGTAAGGGATTGGCGCCAGGAATTTATTGATGGCAATTAAACTGTCGGAAGCAACAAAAAGCGACGAACCAATAAAAGTCGGGTAAAAACTATTATTCCCGACTTTGCCGTACCGGTTTAACGCCATTGCCGACATGGTAATCAGGGCGCACATATAAATAAAAACAGCCGGCTTCAAAATCAAATCAAGCCGGGAGAATAAAACCAGATAAATGATTGCCCCATAAACAACATATAAGGACAGCCAGGCAGGACGGCGTTTCAAAAACGGGCACCCTTCATATAATGAGTTTAGGTGTAAAAAAAGGAAAATATAAGAAATCTGGGCAAATAAAAAAGAAGCAAGCCCGGGCTGGAAATACCCAAGCATCAGCAATACATCGCCACCCCACGAAAAAAACAGGGCGCTTGCCATCAACCATAAAATTTTCTTCCCGGCATTTTTTGCCTGGATGAAAAAAATCAGTGCGATTGCAGGGACTAATAAAGGTTTGCAAATAAAAGCCAGCCCTCTTATCTTAAAAATAATAGCAGCCATTTCGCCTAAAACAATCAGAAGGAAAATAAGGTAAAGCCCGTTCTTTTTCATTTTGCTGATTTAATTTTTCAGCTAATATATAAAAATAGGGCGAACCATCTTTAAGATAGATGGGCAAAGGATTTTAATAACACTGCCCGCACGAAAGGAAATTCAGGATGTATTCGTCGACTCCGCCTTCAAGTCCCGTGAAAGGTTTTGTATAACCGGCTTCCCTCAACTTGGTAATATCGGCTTCGGTAAAATACTGGTATCTGCTCCTGATTTCTTCAGGAGTATCGATAAAACTGATTTTTGGTTCCGTTTTTAATGTACTGAAAACTGCGCGGGTTAAATCGAGGTAGGAACGGGCTTCGCCGGTACCTACATTATAAATACCCGGGTTATTCGGGTTGCCCCAGAAAAACAACAGTACTTCGGCAATATCGTCGACATAAACAAAATCGCGTTTTTGTTCGCCATCCTGAAAGTCGGGGCGGTGCGACCTGAATAATTTCATCTCGCCGGTTTCCCTTATTTTATTATAGGCGTGGAGAATAACCGAAGCCATATCCCCTTTGTGGTATTCGTTGGGGCCGTAAACATTAAAAAATTTCAATCCTGCCCAGAAAGCCGGAGTTTCATTTTGTGCCAGCACCCATTTGTCGAAGTCGTGTTTCGACCAGGCGTAAAGATTTAGCGGGCGGAAAAGGCCAATTTTATCGTGCCCGTCGGAAAAGCCGAAACTTCCATCGCCATAAGTTGCGGCCGATGAAGCATAAATAAGCGGGATCCGGTATTTTGTGCAGGCTTTCCAGATTTTTTTTGAATAGTCCAGGTTCAGTTCCTGATAGATTTCAGGTTCCTGCCCCACAGTGTCGGTACGGGCGCCAAGATGGAAAATAACCTCAACCTGCCCCGAGTTTTTTTCAAGCCAGTCGAAAAAGTGGTTCCGGTCG
>Ga0209800_10004479_pt1 | contig 10300 bp, 4 predicted proteins | sample Higcelweek8metaG_FD_187174 | JGI IMG/M metagenome (GOLD analysis project Ga0209800, IMG submission 187174) | Freshwater pond sediment microbial communities from the University of Edinburgh, under environmental carbon perturbations - High... | ecosystem: Environmental > Aquatic > Freshwater >... | reverse complement strand
CATCATTGTGATGGAGCCTGAAGCAGCTTGGGAAACGAAACTTGCAGAGATGCTCAATCTGGTTAATACTGCCGGAATCCCTTCTGCTGTGATGCTGAATAAAGTTTCGGATAAACATGCTATTGTGGAGGATATAAAAGCGTATTGTGCCACACATGTTATACCTTTGCCCGGAATAATACCAAAGATTGCTGATCATAGCCCCGGTTCCGCTACCCATTCCGGCGGCATTAGTTCAGAAGTGTTTTCGGAAACCTGGAAGAATCTTGCTGAATTACTCACGGTTAATACTTTATCAAAGAATAATATCTCAAAAAAATAAGTAACAATTTAATTGAATTTCAATGAAAAAAAAGAACATCGGTTTCAATTCCATGCTGATTCATGGAGGTGATTTTACTGACCCGCTGGGAAGTGCAACAGTTCCAATTTACCAGACATCGACTTTTAAATTCGACAGCGCCGAACATGGAGCAGCTTGTTTTGCCGGCGAAAGTGATGGATATATTTATACCCGTATCGGCAATCCGACAATACATGCGTTGGAAACTTTGCTTGCTGATCTCGAAAAAGGATGTGGCGGAATTGCTACCAGTTCGGGCATGGGTGCTGTAAATACGGTTTATGGCGCAATGCTTTCGCAGGGAGATCATGTGGTTAGCTCAGCTGCTGTTTATGGCCCGTCGCGCGTTGTTCTCGAAACCTATTACAAGAAATTCGGTATAGAGGCAACTTTTGTAAATACTGCCGATATTGAAGAAGTTCGTAAAGCAATCAGGCCTGAAACCAGGTTGTTGTATATCGAAACGCCATCGAATCCTACAATAGATATAACCGATCTGAAAGCATGCAGTGCATTAGCTCATCAGCATGGTATTCCGGTTGCGGTTGACAATACTTTCTGCAGCCCATACCTTCAGCGCCCGCTCGAACTGGGAGCTGATATCGTGTTGCATTCACTCACCAAATTCATTAACGGCCATGCCGATATTGTAGGTGGTGTTGTTATTGCGAAGGACGAAGCTTTGTACAAGAAATTACGTTCTGTAATGGTTACCCTCGGTTTTAATATGGATCCGCACCAGGCATACCTGGTAATCCGTGGTGTTAAAACGCTGAGTATCCGTATCGACAGAGCGCAGGAATCGGCGATGAAAATTGCAACTTATCTCGAAAACCATCCAAAAGTGGCCTGGGTTAGGTACCCTGGATTAGCTTCTCACCCGCAGTATGAACTGGCCAAAACACAAATGGATGGTTTTGGAAGTATGATAAGCTTCGAACTTAAAGGAGGAATTGAAGCCGGCAGAAAACTTATGAATAGCGTTGAAATGGCTATTCTCGCAGTTTCCCTGGGAGGTGTTGAAACATTAATTCAGCATCCGGCCTCGATGACACATTCGAAAGTATCAGCCGAAGGAAAAGAAAAAGCCGGGATTACAGATGGGCTGGTTCGTTATTCGGTTGGTATTGAGGATGTAAGCGATCTTATCGCTGACCTCGATCAGGCGCTGGAAAAAGCATAATGACAAAATTGTGGTTTTTAACGCAAATTCAGCTTTATAGAGCAATGGACTGTGGTTTATCTTATTATCTCTAATCGTCAGTTCCTTCAATGTTCTCAGAACAATAATTCAGCTTTTAAATACCTGGTAGTATCATGTTTGATACTGCCAGGTGTTTTTGTTTAAAGCCTGGCTGAAACAGTTTTACCAAATTTTAAATTATGTTGTTAGTTTTAAAGCGCACAACAGTTAAGGCTTTGCTTGATTCTCTGCTCCTGTTTTTTTGAAAGATAATGTCCGGTCATTAAGCCGGATTTTCTTATTTTTGTTAACCTTTAGAAATCGAATGTGAAAAAGAATATTCTGGTAATGCTTTTCTGTATTTGTGCTATTTCGGCCTTGCCACAAAAGGTCGCGGTAGTACTAAGCGGCGGCGGAGCAAAAGGTGTTTCACATATCGGCGTTTTAAGGGCCCTTGAAGATAACGGTATTCCCATTGATTACATTGCCGGTACATCCATGGGAGCCATAATCGGCGGTTTATATGCTTCCGGTTATTCACCTGATCAGATGCAGGAGATTATTAACTCCGAAGAGTTTACGAAATGGGTATCCGGAAAACTTGATTTGCAGTACACCTATTTTTTCAGAAAGGGGCAACCCGACCCCTCTTGGCTCACCTTCAGATTTAAGTATGATTCGATATTGCAAACGCAATTGCCAACAAATGTCGTTTCGCCAATGCGGATGGACTTTGCTTTTCTTGAGTTGTTTTCAGCAGCATCAGCGGTTTCAGAATACAATTTCGACAGTCTTATGGTTCCTTTCCGCTGCGTAGCCGCTGATGTTCGTCATAACAGACCTTATATCATGAGGAATGGCGATGTAGGATCAGCAATCAGAGCTTCAATGACATTCCCTTTCTACTTTAAGCCTATCCGTATCGACGGACGATTGCTATTCGATGGCGGTATGTACAACAATTTTCCTTCCGATGTTGTAATGGACGATTTCTTCCCTGATATCATAATAGGTAGCAAAGCTTCGGGTAATTATGATCCACCTTCGGATGATGATGTGGTATCGCAACTTACCAGTATGCTGATGGGTGAAACCAAATTTGATTTGTACTGCGATGCAAGCGTATTGATAGAACCTCGCCTGAAAGATGTTAATGTCATTGATTTCTCTTACACCCAGGCTTTTATTGACAGTGGATACGTGGCAACAGAAAGGATGATCCCTCAGATCAGGATGTTTGTGCTCGATAGAGTAAGCAAGGAAATGCACGACAGCATACGGCAAAATTTTAACAACAGGAAGCCCGAGCTAAAAGTGAATAGTGTTGAAGTAAGAGGCTTGCAGCAAGGTCAGGCTTTATATGTGGCGAATGCAGTGATGGGTCAGGTAAAAGGGCGCAAAACGAACACATATTACGCACGCGACCTCGATCTTGAACAGGTAAAAACCGGCTATTTTAAAGTAATAGGAGAGGACCGCTTAAAATCAGTTTATCCTTCGTTGCTTTACGACACTATTTCACAACGCTATAAATTTATACTGGACACGCAATATGAAGCGGCAATTAAAGCCGACTTTGGCGGGAGTTTGTCATCAGGAGCTACCAATGAAATTTTTCTGCAGCTACAATACAGCTATTGGCGGAAAGTAGCCACTACTGCAAAGCTCAATGGTTTTTTCGGGCGTTTTTATAACTCTGCACTTATTGGTAGCCGGGTGGAACTGCCCGGGCGAAAACCCAAATACGTAGAGCTGGAATATACATTCAATCAGTTCAATTACTACCGCACAAAATCATTCTTTTTTATTGATGACACTCCTCTTTTCCTTTATGAAAATAATACCCATTTCAGGGCCGATATTGGTTTCCCGATTACGTATAAAGGGAAAATTGAAACAGGTCTGACCTGGGGAATAAACCGAGCTGATTACTTCCAGAATAATTCAGCAACTTCCGAGGATGTTGCCGATAAAACACGCTTTAATTATTATAGTCCGTATCTGGAGATAGAGTTTAATACACTTAACCGCAAACAGTATTCGAACCAGGGAGCACGGATATACGCTTCGGCACAGTTTATAAGCGGTCTCGAGAAACATACGCCCGGAACAACATCCTTGCTTGAAGGTGATTACTCCAATTATCATAATTACTTTTCAGTTAAACTGATATTTGATAAATACTTTCAAACAAAATCATTTTATACTCCGGGAATCAATTTTGAATTTCAGGCAAATTCGCTAGGCACTTTTAGGAATTATACTTCCACAACGCTGTATATGCCTCATTATGCGCCGGTTTACGAGATGTCAACTTTTTATCAGTCAGTATTTCGACCCGCAGGTTTTACAGCTATGGGGATGAGGAATATTTTCACAGTTAGTAAGAATATGGATGTAAGGCTCGAAGGATTTGTAATGGTCCCTTTCCGTGAACTGAGCAGCGATAATTTAAATCAGACCGTTTTCAGTGAGTTTTTCCCTACTATGCATTATATTGTTTCCACGGGTTTTGTTTATAATACTCCTATTGGTCCGCTTAGTGCATCGTTCAATTATTACGATGATGGCACCCCGGTTTCGTTCTTTGTAAATATTGGATATATCATTTTTAACCGTTCAGCATTCTGATTAAAACTATACAGGCACAGCGCCCTGATATACGGTGAGAAGTTATTCGCAATCAAATTTCAATAAATTCAACTACTTAACGAAATGTTATTAAATTTGCACTCCTTTCGAAAGTAAAGGAACCTTTGCACAACTAATCTTTTCTTACAGAAAAACACGCATACTACCGCTGTTTCCGTAGAAATGGCGGGTTTTATTTAACCTGGTCAATAGTTTAATTACTAACTCATCAACAGATGGAATCTACCAAACATCCCGATCAAAATCCTGAAGAAGCTCCAATGCTCAACCAGGAGGAGAATTCACAAAAAGACGAAGCTGTAAACACGGCTGAAGAATTATCATCACCAGTAGAAACTGCCGAAGCAGAAACTGTAGTTGTTGAAGAACCGGCTCACACTGAAGTCGTTGCCGAACCTGAAACAGTTGCTGAAACCGAAGTGGTTGCTGAGCCGGAAGTGGTTGCAGTAACCGAAGTGGTTGCTGAACCGGAAGTGGTTGCTGAACCGGAAGTGGTTGCTGAACCGGAAGTGGTTGCCGAACCTGAAATGGTTGCAGAACCTGAAGTAGTTGCAGAAACCGAAGTGGTCGCAGAGACTGAAGTAGTTGCAGAAACCGAAGTGGTTGCCGAACCTGCAGTGGTAGTTGAACCCGAAGTGGTTGCAGTGCCCGAAGTGGTTGCCAAAACTATAGACATTGCTGCCGATAAAGCAGTTGATGATCTGGAGTCAATAGATGATGCTATTGACGCTGAAGTTGCTGCCGCAGAAACTGTTGATGTAGATTTTGCCAACATGAGCCGGGAACAACTGGTTGTGATGCTCGAAGAAATTGTGCAGAATGCGGATGTTAACGAAATAAAATCAAAAGTTGCCCTGATTAAGGTTGCTTACCTGGCAATCACGAATAAGGAGCATCAGGAATTGTATCAAAAAGTAGCCGAAACAGAAGAAGCGGAAAATTTCGAAACGGTTGATCCGCTCGAAGAGCGCTTTAAATCTGCTTTTGGGATATATAAACACAATAAGTTCCGCTTTACCGAAGATCAGGAAAAAGTTAAAATAGTTAACCTCGAAGCCAAGAAAAAAATTCTGGACGAATTAAAAGTTCTTATCAATTCGGAGGAAACACTGAAAAAGACCTACGATGAATTTAAAGCATTGCAGGATCAATGGAAAACTATCGGGATGGTTCCAAAAACAGAAGCCCAGGGCTTATGGCAGAACTATCATTTCCTGATTGAGAAATTTTTCGACAAAGTAAAAATCAACAAGGAATTAAAAGACCTCGATCTTCGTAAAAATCTGGAGCGTAAAATGGAATTATGCGAAAAGGCCGAAGAACTGGTTCTTGAATCATCTATATCGCAATCGTTCAAACGCTTACAGGAACTTCACGAAGAGTGGAAAGAAATTGGTCCTGTTTCGCAGGATAAACGCGAAGAAGTTTGGGATCGCTTCAAAACCGCAACCGAAAAAATTAACGATCGCCGTCACGAATTCTACAAAGAGATTCAGGGTGAGCTCGAAGCAAATTATGCAGCTAAAGGTTTACTTTGCGAAAAGGCTGAACAGCTTGTTGCCACTGAGTTTAACTCAATAAAACAATGGCAGGACAGCACCAACCAGGTGAACGAATTGCTTAAAATGTGGAAATCAGTAGGACAGGCTCCGCAAAAAGTAAACAACGAAATCTGGAACCGTTTTAAAGCTCAGCTCGATCTGTATTTCTCGAATAAAAAGGAATATTTCTCGAAACTGAAAGATCAGCAGCTTAACAACTACAACCTGAAAGTTGAACTTTGTCTGCAAGCCGAATCGCATAAGCTGAGCACCGACTGGAAAAATTCATCGCGCGAACTGATCAAACTCCAGGAAGAGTGGAAGAAAATTGGTCCTGTTCCGCGCAAGCACAGTGAAAAGATATGGAAACGCTTCCGCACAGCCTGCGACGAATTTTTTAATACTAAAAATGAGCACTTTAAAGGCTTACAGGCTAGTGAAGGCGCCAACCTTCAATTAAAGCTGGAGATCCTCGCTAAGCTAACTGCTTTTGAATTCAGCGAAAACAGGCAGGAAAGTCTCACGAAAGTGAAAGAATTACAGCGAGAATGGATGGAAACAGGTCATGTTCCAATCAAGGAAAAGGATCGTATTCAGGCTGAATTTAAAGCTGCCGTGAATAAAATCTACGATAAGCTGAAAGTCGATTCCAACGAAGCCCATCAGATGAATTACCGTTCACGTTTCGAAAATGTGAAGGATCAGCCAGATGCTGGTCGTATCATAAACCGTGAGCGTACCGGACTACAATCAAAAATTGATAGTTTGAAAGAAGAAATCCTTCTTTGGGAAAACAACATCGGTTTCTTCGCCAGGTCGAAACAAGCGAATCTGCTGAAAGCCGAATTTGAAGGGAAAATAGCCCGTGCCAAAGAGGAACTTGCTACACTCGAAGCCAAAGCAAAGATTCTTAAAAATGTTGCCCGCGAGCAACAATAAATACTAAAAGCCCCGGACAGGGGCTTTTTTTATGCCCTGATGTAAAAGCAATGGTATCTGTGATGTTGCGTTTTATCCTTTTCTTTATTGTCGTACCTTTGTGTTATGTCAGCAAATACATTTGGAACAATTTTCCGCCTTACCACTTATGGCGAATCGCATGGTGCTGCTATTGGCGGCATTATCGACGGTTGTCCTTCGGGGCTTGTAATTGACCTTGATTTTATTCAGCAGGAACTCAATAGACGTAGGCCCGGTCAGTCGGAAATAACTACCGCCCGTAACGAAAGCGATAAAATTGAAATACTTTCGGGTATCTTCGAGGGCCGGTCCACCGGAACACCTATCGCTTTTGAGGTTCGCAATAAAGACCAGCAAAGTGCTGATTACGATCATTTACGCGATACATACCGCCCTTCCCATGCTGATTATACTTACGACAGCAAATTCGGTTTCCGCGATTACCGCGGAGGTGGACGATCCTCAGCGCGTGAAACTCTTTCGCGTGTTGCCGGTGGCGCTGTTGCAAAACTGCTTTTAAAGGAAGCAGGCATCACTGTAAAGGCGTATGTGCGAAGCATTGGTGAAATTGATACCGGTAAGGATTTCAGTATGGAACAGCTTACGAATATTGAATCCAGCCCTGTTCGTTGCCCGGATAAAGCGGCATCGGATAAAATGGTTTTGCTTATCAACCGATTGAAAGATGAAGGTGATACAACCGGTGGAGTAATTTCCTGCATTATCGAAGGTGTCCCCGCGGGTTTAGGCGAACCGGTTTTTGATAAATTACAGGCCGAACTTGCCAAAGCGATGATGAGTATAAATACAGCCAAAGGGTTCGAGTATGGCGAGGGATTCAAAGCGCCCGCCATGCGTGGTTCGGAACATAACGATATATTTATGGCTGCCGGTCCGGGAAAAATTAAAACAGCTACAAACCATTCAGGCGGCATACAAGGCGGCATCAGTAATGGAGCTGATGTTCTTTTCAGGGTTGCTTTTAAACCAATAGCAACCATCAGGCAAACGCAGCAATCGGTGAACCGCGATGGCGAAAGTATCGAAATTGCAGGCAAAGGACGACATGATGTTTGTGTTGTTCCACGCGCAGTGCCAGTTGTTGAAGCAATGGCTGCACTGGTAATTGCCGATCATTTACTTCGCAACAGGTCGGCAAGGTTGTAGACTTTTCACCACATTTTTACGTTTACATTTTAGATTAAATAAATTCTCTCAGTCATGAAGAAGAAAGCATTGAAAATTTCAGCCATCGTAATAGGCTTACTTTTATTGTTAGTTATCGCGTTACCTTTTGTTTTTAAAGGTAAAATCCAGAAAGCTGTTCAGTCCCAAATAAATAAAAACCTGAATGCAGTTGTAACATTCGATGGGATAGGAGTGACCCTGTTCAGGCAATTCCCCGATCTCACAGTAAAAGTAAAAAACCTGGTTGTTGCAGGAGCCGGCGATTTCGATAAAGATACGCTTGCTTCAATTCCTGCATTAACACTCACCATTGACCTTGCCAGTATTTTTCGCGGAAGCAATTACAAAGTGAAACAGATTGGATTAACATCGCCTCATCTGCTTTTTAAAGTGCTGGCAAACGGCAAAGTTAACTGGGATATTATGAAGGAACCCGGAACGACCGATACCGTTTCGGAAACGTCTGATTTTAAAGTATATCTCAATAAAATAGAAATCAGCGATGCGCGAATTATATATGACGATGCTGAAATCCCCACCAGGCTGGCTTTTGACGGATTGAGCGGCACACTCAGCGGTGATATGACAGCCGATGTTACAAAGCTTGATATTGAAGCCATTATCAAAGAAATTACCGCCGATTACGATGGCGTCCGTTACCTGAGTAAGTCGAACGGTGAACTTACAACCTTGCTCGATGCTAACCTCGAAACCTGGACATTTACTTTTAAAGATGGAATTGTAAGGTTAAACGATTTAAATATCACTGCGGATGGTTTCTTTGCTATGCCTGAGAATGGCTATGATATGGATATTAAATTTGCCGCTAAGGAAAACACGTTTAAAGCATTTCTGTCGCTTATTCCTGCTATTTATTCAAAGGATTTTGACAATGTAAAAACTGCAGGAACCATGGCTTTTGATGGGTTTATAAAGGGATTGTATAACGATGTTTCAATGCCTGCGTTTGCAATTAACCTGAAAGTGGCGGATGGTATGTTCAGCTATCCAGGTTTGCCCGGAAGTGTTTCGGAAGTTAACCTGCAGGCGGCAATTGCCAATCCCGACGGTGTGATGGACCACACAACCGTTGATGTTCCGCGAATGCACCTGAGCATGATGCAGAACCCGGTTGATATCACGCTGGCTTTGCGCACTCCCGTTTCCGATCCTGATATTAATGCAACGGTGAAAGGCGTTCTTGACCTTGCAGCTATTTCGAAAGTGTATCCGCTTGGCGATAAAACCAGGTTAGCCGGAATCGTAAACGCCGATATGGCATTTAGTGGAAAGATTTCAGCAATCGAAAATGGAGCTTACGATCAGTTCAAAGCTTCGGGTTTTGCGACTGTTGATAAACTTGTGTACGTAGGAGAGGAAGTCGCTCAGCCGGTGAATATCAGCAAAGCCAGACTCGATTTCACTCCTGCCTATGCGCAGCTTACAGGATTGGCAATGACGATTGGTAAAAACGATCTTTCGGCCAATGGCAAGATCGAAAATTATATTCCATATGCAATGAAGAAAAGTGCGGTGTTGCGGGGAACGCTTGTCACTACTTCCACCTTTATGGATATCAACAGCGTGCTTGTCGGAGGTGATACTCCTGCAGCAACAGCCGATACTTCAGCATTGACTGTAATTGAAATTCCGGGTGATATGGACATCACAATGAAATCAACTTTTGCCCACCTGATTTATGATACCTACGACATGAGTAATGTGAGCGGTACCATCAGGATTAAAGATCATGCGCTTTTGCTTGAAGGATTGCAGGCGGAAATGCTCGGTGGTTCCATGGCATTGAAAGGCTCGTACAGCACATTTGATCCGGCTAAACCTTTGGTTGATATGGATTTGCAGATTAAAAATATGGATGTGAAGCAGTCATTCGATGCTTTTACTTCCCTGCAGAAATTTGCTCCCATCGCCGAAAAACTAAAAGGCGCTATCAGTACCAACCTGAAATTTAAAGGGGAACTTAAGCAGGATATGATGCCCGAACTTACTTCGATTTCAGCTTATGGCCTTGTGCTTTCGGATATTCTGAAACTCGCTGATGTTAATACTTTTAATAAAATTGCCGATATCCTTAAAATGGAAAAACTCAGAAATCCTTCCCTCGAAAAAATTAACCTTTCGTTTGATGTAATTGATGGGAAAGCAACTGTAAAACCTATGGATTTTAAACTTGGTTCGTATAAAACAACGTTTTCCGGTTCAACCGGCCTCGACCAGGTATTGAATTTTGTTCTTACCCTCGATATTCCGCGGGCCGATTTTGGTGCAAAAGCCAACAATGTACTCGACGGACTTTTAAAAGATGCTTCGAAAAAAGGTGTGAATGTAAATCTTGGCGATGTTGTACCTGTTACTATTTTAATTGGCGGAACAGCTACCGATCCGAAAATCACTACTGGCATTAAATCGGCA
>Ga0209800_10004478_pt1 | contig 10300 bp, 20 predicted proteins | sample Higcelweek8metaG_FD_187174 | JGI IMG/M metagenome (GOLD analysis project Ga0209800, IMG submission 187174) | Freshwater pond sediment microbial communities from the University of Edinburgh, under environmental carbon perturbations - High... | ecosystem: Environmental > Aquatic > Freshwater >... | reverse complement strand
TAATGACGTTTCATTTTATCAGGGCGTGATCGACTTCACCGAGATGCACGCGGCGGGATCTGAATTCGTGTTCATCAAGTCAACCCAGGGAAATTACTTTGACAGTAAATTCAAAACAAATCACGCCTTGTCAGCGGGTAAGATTCCACGGGGTAACTATCATTTCTACGATTGGACACATTCCCTCCAGGCTAATATCGATGCTTGCGTCAATGCAACCAATAATTATCCGATGGAATTACCCCCAGTGCTAGATTATGAATCTCGGATCGGTGTACCACCCAGGGCGACGGCGGTAAGCTACTGCTTGACCTTCTTGAATCAGGTACAGGATCGCACCGGGAAAACACCGCTGCTTTATACGTCGCCTGAGTTCTGGGCTGAATTCGGGGTGGATAATTCAGCGTTTGTTGAATTCCCGTTATGGATCGCTAACTATTATGTATCATCCCCCACCGTGCCAAAGCCGTGGAAGTCATGGTTATTCTGGCAATATTCAAGCAAGGGCGACGGGCCGAAATACGGCGTTCAATCTGCTGCCATTGACATGAACCTGGGTAATTTCGCAACCGTGGAAGATTTCAAGATTTGGGCTGGGATTACACCACCGCCGCCGCCAGAACCTACCCTCGAAGAGCGGGTGACGCGCTTGGAAACGAACGCGCTCCAGACAGAACAGCGGTTGAAGGCTCTTGAAGCCGCCTTACACATTGTTTATATGCCGATAATCACGAAATAGGAGATAAAATGGCAACTATTGGAAATTTAGTGGCAAGCGGTACACTTACCGCCAAGAAGATTAAGGCAACTGGGCCTGGTTTGATTTGGAAATTGAGCAACTACCTGCGAGCCGGATTCGTCCGGGCATGGTTTGCAGTGAAGGTGATTGCGCCAATTGCCAAGATGTTTGGGATTGGTACGTTTTATGGGAAGCTGGAAGCGACCCTGAAGCGGGCGGATGGTAGCGTGGTTCGCTTTGGTGTGCTGGATTACCGGGTGGTGACCACGGCGTTTGTGGATTTCATCACCGACCAACTGCAAACGGAGACTTCGGTCTTTGGCGATTACAAATACCATGATTCTGGCGTTGGCACGACCGACCCGGCGATCACAGATACCGCGATTGAAACCACAGATGGCGCGGGGCGGGCAACTGGTACGCAGACCGAAAGCGCACATAATGTTTATGTGTCCGTTGGTACTATTTCTTACACCGGCGGTTATGCCATCACCGAGCATGGATTGTTCAACGATCCAACAGCAGGCACTCTTATGGATCGGTCTGAATTTGCCGCCATAAACGTTGTTTCTGGCGATTCGATTCAATTCACCTACAGCCTGACCCTGACTGCTGGCGGCTAGTCAATGGCGCAGTTTGCGCGGCCTGATGGCGACATAACCAGAACCGCAATAGGCGGAGGTACTTACGCGTCCATAGATGAAACAAGCGCATCGGATGCGGATTTTATCTATGGCGATGAGAACGCAGCGGTCACCTATGAATGCAGCCTGCAAAACCCGAATGATCCGGTATTACATACAGGACACACGTATCGATATCGTATTGGCAAGTTAAACGGTACAACCATCGACACCGGTGGAAATACTGTATATTGCACAGTCAGTTTGTACCAGGGCGCAACGCTGATTAAGGCCGACAGCCAAAAAACGGCGGCTGGCTGGACAAGTTATGAGCTGACACTTTCTGAAGCTGAAGCCGGGAACATTACAGATTACACAGACTTGCGGTTACGGTTTGTAAGCCCGGCTTCTGGCGGTTCTGCAGCATCAAGGCGCGCTATTGGCATATCTTGGGCTGAGCTGGAAGTGCCGAATGTTCTGAAAACAAGTTCGGTCAGTGGCGGGCTAACACCATCTGGAGAAATTACCACAGAAAAGATAGAGGGGAGTGGCGAGGAATACGAACAGGCTGTAAACGGTGGAGTTACGCCAGATGGCGGGTTGGTAAAGTCTGGCCGGAAGCCTGTAAGCGGCGCGCTGACACCGGCTGGTGTGGTTATAAAGGCTGTTAGAAAGATATTAGCCGGAGCGGTTGAACCATCTGGCATATTGGCAGCGGTAAAGACGGCGCTTGTCAGTCTAGCGGGGGCTTTGACGCCATCTGGTGAAGTTGTAAAATCGGCGCGAAAAGTATTGGTAGGCGCAATCACGCCAGCCGGGGTGGTAATCAAATCCATCAGTAAGGTGTTGGCTGGGGGGCTAACGCCAGCCGGAAACGCTATCAAGTCAATTGCCAAAACGCTAGCCGGTGCGATAACAGCCGCCGGGGCTTTAGTAGCTGAAAAAGTTACCGGGGCAACAACCTATTTACAGGAAGTCGCTGGCGCTTTGACGCCTTCCGGCGTGGTTGTAAAGTCTATCGGAAAGTTGTTTTCTGGGGCTCTAACGCCAGCCGGGGTTATTGTGAAGTCTGGTAGAAAGGTATTGTCTGGAGCCGTAACTAGCGCCGGGGCGGTTGTGCTATCCACCAGGAAAGTATTATCAGGCGCTTTGACGCCAGCCGGGGCGATAAGCAAAAAGATATACAAATCATTTACGGGCGCGTTAATTCCATCTGGAGAGTTGAGAAAGCAGGTTAATAAATTTCTTGCTGGCGCGTTAACATTTATCGGGGATGTTATAACTGTTTCTTATGGTTTCATCACCCACGGGGCGCGCCGGGAATATAAGTCGGATGCACGCGGTGAAATCCTGGCAGACAGCCGGGATGATGTGAAATCACTTCTCAGGTCGGAAATACAATCTAGTGCGCGCAGTGACCTAAAATCAAGATCACGCCCTGAAATCAAGTCAGACCAAGGATAACAAACTATGGCGACATTTAAGAAACTTGCAAACGGTAGCAAAACGGAAATCCGAACCTATGTATGGGACTTGACCGATGACCTATTGACGGGGGTAACGGTATCCTCTGCGACCTCAGTCCACACCCCCCCAAGTGGGGCGGCGGTCGTTCCTACCTTAGCGGTATCCAGTCCGAAAGTGAATATCACAGTCCCGGCGGTTGGCGTGATTGGCGTTCATGTGGTGAAGGCTATCGCTACTCTCTCGGACGGTGAGACAAGTGAATTATTCCTAATCATCCCGGTGGTGATTTAGATGACATTGACCATGTGGATAACTTGCGCTTTATACCTTGCCCTGGTTTATGCCTCCATTCGGCTTATGCGATCCTCGGAAAGATTCAAGGGGGAGGCGTTCGCTTTTCTAACGGTTGGGCTACATGCTTTAATATACTATGCCGCTCACCTAATCATCCAGGCTTCTAATCAGTTTTGGAATGACTGGAGTTCGTCTCTGAGGTTGCATTCTACTTTCGTTGCCGTCGCAGTGATATACATACTATGGAGGCACGGGGAGCGTGAAAAAGATGGATAGTCTCTTGAATGTATTATTACCGGCTGTGATTGCCTCAGTCGTGTCTTTGATTGGACTCTGGCTGAACGAACGGCGGCTAAGGCGCAAAGCTCCCCTGGAAGATTCTGGCGACGCGGTGGACACAAGCGCATCGGCGGCGGCGGCTCTGAAATCATACTCGGATGAAGTCAACCGGTTACGGGATGAAATAATTGGCCTGCGCAAAGAGATGACGGGCATGTTCACCCGCATCGACAAACTGGAGCGCAGCATCGTTGCTAAGGATCTGCTAATCGATCAATGGCGGCTCGGTATCCGGCGCTTGATTGCCCAGCTAATTGGTGCTAATATTATTCCATGCTGGAAACCGGATGATGAAGAAAATCAGTAACTGAAAGGGATAAAATGGAAACCTGGCGAGACATCTTTGCTTATGTAATCCTGCTGGTAGTGGCGTTCTTTGGTGCGCCAGTGACGCAGTTATTCAAGAACCTGCTTTCGGTAATTTTCAAGAAAGTGGTAGAGGAACGCTGGGCGCTCCTGCTTTCGGTGATCGTAGCCGCCGGGGTTGGCCTGCTGGAAATGTGGCTGACTGGCCAGCTAACGGATATTGAAATTACCCCGCAGACATTCCCACAATTCGCGACGGCGGTATTCACCATCACGCAAATTTACTATAACCTGTTCAGCAAGTCTCCGAGCGTTCTGGGAACGAAGTCGCTACTGAAACCACCTAGCGCGTAAATAACACGCATCCCGAAAATAGCCTATGGTATATACACGCCGTAGGCCGTTTTTGCATTCATCTTGCATTTGTTAAGATTGGCTGATTCTATACCTAAATTTCACGCCTGGATTACACGGGATTTATTTACAATCGTGTAGGATCGATTCCTACTGGAAGCCTTCTAAAACGAGGCGAAAAACCATGGTTTTTTGGCTGGAATCCGTGAGATATTCTGGATTTGTTAAGATAAGGCTTTTTTATACCTAAATTTCGACTTTGAAATATACGGGAAACTTTAAGAAACGAGTTTTCAGGCCGTCCGTAGATTACACAGCGATTTGTTAAGAATGGCCTATTTTGTACCTGAATTCGTGGCCTGGGATACACGGCGATTCGTTAAGGTTATCTCTGCGTAAAATCGGCCTTGTTTACTTTTGTTTGGAAAGTTGTATAATAAATTCAGACTTGAAATTACACAGGAGATGAAATTATGAGGTCAACGCTGAAATTCGTATTGAAGGCCCTGTTTTCCGTGGCCTGGATCTGGCTGATGGTGCTGATTGTCATCGGCTGTGACAATTGGTATATCCCGGTCTTCACCGGGGTTGCTGCGGCCATTGTTCTGGTCGTGGTCTGGAGGGCGTGATGAAAACCTGCGATAATTGTAAACACTACGCTAAATCGATGGCACAAGACCCATGCCGGAATTGTCTACCTGCTAAAGGTTATCCATCCTGGGAGGCTACGGGTAAGGCTGAGCAAACGCCCGCCGAGCGCATCGCTGAACTGGAGGAGGAAAACGAACGGCTCAAAATTTTAGCCGATGGATCCCTGTTATTCTTTGCCGTCCTGGTGCAATCTCTTGGCGGCGAGGTGAAAATATCCCAGAAGACAGTCATGGACTTTGGTGAGTATAAGCTGCAACGGGAAGATAACATTTCTGATATGTCCTACACTTTCCGACTTGTAAGTATGCCCCCGGAGCCAGAATGAAAACTCTTTACACCGCAACTCATAAAGCCAATAGCGCCGCCTCTCACAATGGGACGCCAGCCCCCGCGCTGAAGTGGAAAGCGAAACGTCACAAATGCCGCCTGGAGCAAGACGGCAACGGTAACTGGTGGGTGTTCATCAACGGGACTGGCAGCGGCATACCGGCCAGCGATGTGGAAGTTAGCCTGTGGCTGGATTTACAGGATGCGTTGAAACAGGAAAAGGAAACGGGGTACTAATGGAAAAGAATTGTAAAACCTGCAAGTTTAGCGGCTGGTCATCTTTGAATGATCCGTGCGCAACGTGCCTGAGAAATTCAACCGTGGAGCTTCCAGGATGGACGCCGGTTGAACCCAAACAGCCAGCGGAGCCTTTCTTATGGGTATCCAATTACTCCATGCCAGGGACGCCAAGCCTGGATGAATTGGACGCAGAAAATTCGCGACTTGGACGTGAAATTGAGCGGCTAGAAAACGAAAACAAACGGCTGAAAGAGGAACTTCAAAAAGCGAAATCTGTAAAATGGTATGAGATCATCGACGAGTCTTTTCTGTATAACGAAGTTGTCTACGTGAAAAAGGAAAAGCTGGATGAGGCCGAAGCCGAAAACAAGCGGCGTGGCGAATTGTATCTTTCAACGCTTGACAGGTTAGCTCACGAGAGGGAGCGATCTGCCCGTCTGCGAGACGTGCTAGAAGAGACCGCACTGGAAAACGACAGCCTGAAAACAACCATCCGCAAGGCTCGCAAGTTACTCCGGGTGAAGCCCGCTGGCTTTGACGGCGATGCTCACAAATACGTTATCGAAGCCCGCAAGGTGCTGAAGGATGCACTAAATGCACTAAAGGGGGATGACATTGACCAACCTTAAAAGTTTGGCGTTTTTCAAAAAGGCGAAATCATGGGGTAGACTTACAGAGCCGCCAGCGAAGAGCAAGGAACCCGCCGATTACAAATTAGCCAAGAACGGTCGTCGCGTTTACATGCTGAATTGGTGGCGGTGTACATGCCGGGGCTGCGGCTTTCCATTCTGGGCAGCGGACAACGACGCGCCGTTCTGTGGAAAGTGTTTAGGCAAAGGAGACGAAAAATGACTGAACCAAAAGCAATCTACGAAACGGTAATCCAGATCCACAACTCCGAGAAGCGCGACGAGTTGGATCGGTCGGTGCTGCGCATCTTGAAGCGGCACGTTGGCAAGGCGGCCAGGGTTGAGCGGGAATTCCTGGTCGCTGAAGTCTACGGCGATCCGGGCTTTTATCCTGACAGCATCCATGACCGGCGTGTGCGTGAATCCATCGGACGCCTGCGGGAAAAGTGGGTGATACTGAGTTCATCCGGCTGCGGCGGCTACTGGCTGCCTGAGAGCCAAGAGGAAGCCCAGGAGTTCATCCGGGAGATGGAAAGCCGGGCGATGAAGGAATTGAAGACCGTGAGCCAGATGCGGTGCAACCTGTGGAAGCAATTCAGCGGACAGATGGAGGTGGAGTGATGCAGCAAACAATTAAGATACAAGAATATTTTAGAGTTACCGACTTGTTATCAGACACAATACGAGAACTCAACTTAGCCAGGAATGATATTGCTCGCCTTGAAGCTGAACAAAAAGAAGTTGTCACCGAAGAAGAATCAAGGGCGCACAACCTGGAATTAGAGAACTCGGAATTGAAGGCAGAACTTGCCCGGCTGCGTGAGGCGGCCAGGCACTTAGAGGCTAATTGGCTGGAAGAACACACCGAACGAATCCGCCTGGAAGAACAGCTGAAGGCGGCCAACTCCAAACTTGAGACATTCAAAGAAGTTTACCTGCCGGAGGCCGAATGATAGACGAAGCGATTTATCACCTGATTTACAAGAGTGGAAACCTGCGCGGTGACAAGCAGGTTTATGATAACGGCGTCGGCTGTTCTATCTGGTATCCGTATGATGACGATGAAGAGGTTGGGATTTGCTTCGACTTTCCAGAATCGGACATTGACGATTTCATCAAGTTGCTGAAAGCCCTGAAAACGGCGCGCGCGTATCTCCAAAAACCAACTCCCCCGGCGGTATCCTAATGCTATACACGGTGCTGGCGATCGTCGTCGGGCTGATGCTGTGGGGATGACCTGCTTGATTCGCGGCGGGGATTGTGCTTGACAATGGCAGCGGAATGATGTATTATTTATACGTCGATGGAATTCCGGGCTTTTTGTTTATCTATAAAGAGCTGCTGTTCTGTGCTAAAAGCCTGATTCCATCGACAAGAATTAGACAAACCACAGGACGGCAGCTTTTTATTTGGAGGAACCAATATGAACAAAAAAAGAACTATTGACACAAAGATTAGGGCAAGCGAGACATTTGCTTGCCTTACTTATCGCCAGCGCGATTTGTGGATTGGATTGATTCTAGTTTGTGATGACCAGGGACGGCTTCCTGGTCATCCTGCTTATGTGAGATCAGCGGTATGGCCATATGATGACGTTCTACTGGCAGACGTTGAAACAGACTTATCGGCCCTCCAATCGCTTGGAAATATTCTTCGCTATCACGTGGACGGCAAGACCTATATTCAGCTTGTCAACTGGCATAAATATCAAGCCGATGCTGAATGGTTGGGGCGCTCCGAGTATCCGGCTCCAGATGGTTGGGTAGATCATGCCCGCTATCACGGAAAAGCAAAAGCTATCATTACCTTGAATTGGGAAGATAGAAAGACTTCACCTACCTTGAACCAAGGTACAGCCAAGGTACAGGAACAAGAAGCGCAAAATGAAGCTGTACCTTGCCATGATGATGATGTTAATGTTAAAGGTAATGATGAGGGTGATGTTAATGGTGATGATGAGGTAGAAGCGGGCGAGCCCGGCGCGGTGGGGGCATCCGATCCCTATGACGTGATGCAGAGAATGGCAGAACAAATGACCGGATGTCTGGCAAAATGTCAGGAAGATGCTCTAATGATAACCGAATTTTTGAAAGCTGAGGTTATCCAGGCGGATATACAAGGTGCGCTCAATTATTTTGAATCTCAAGATATTCCAATCAAAAAATTATCAAGCATAAGAAAAAGTGTACTTAGAGCCGCTTATATGCGTCTCCACCCATCCCCATCATACCGTTCCCGTTCAATCGGTTCAGCCCCCGCCGCAGCCTTGCCGGGTGAAAGAACCGTCGGGGATGATAGACTCGACCAGGAAAACGGAGCCCGGAAAGATAGAGGGTTGCCGCCGTTTACAATGGCAGAATTCAAGATATTCGAGGAGGAGCGAAACAATGCCTGACATTATCCGACAATGGCCCTGGGAGCAATCCGACCGCCTTATTTATGCCTGGCCGGATGGCGAAACACCCCTTCCCCCGCCCTGCGCGAACTGTGGCCCCGGCCTGGGGCAAATGTTCGCCTGGCGCATCAAGTCCGGGCCTACGCTATCGCCAATCGGTAAGGCGCACTGGATGGATCTGGCCGGCCCAAACGGAGAGAATAAATCCGGCTGGTACGACTGCGAGTTTCTCCACGCAGACTGCCCGGTTTGCAGGGCTGGCCGGCGCGGGGAATTCCTGAAAAATAACAGTGGGTTGGAAGGCGATCAATTCCAGGTGAATTTCAGCATGTTCAGCGATAGCCCAAAGAAGCAGCCGGTTATCGCAGCCGTTCGACAAATTGTTTCATCTGGGAAGGGCTGGCTGACCTTGCATGGTGTTTATGGCAATGGAAAAACTTCGATGCTGTTTTCCGCCGTCAATGAAACAATCAAGGCTGGAAATCCTGCTTATTACATCACCGCCGCCAATCTACTGGCTGACATCCGGCGTCACTTCTCGGATGACAAAATGTCATCATCGGTTGAGGACACTATTGCAGGTTGGATCTCCATGCCTTTCCTGTGTATTGACGAGATCGACCGGGTTAGCGTGACACAATGGACACAGGAAACGCTATTCAGGATACTTGATTCCAGGTATCAGGCTGCAGAAAGCCGGGCCACGCTTCTGGTTACGAACACGGCCCCGGATGCGATGAAGCCGGAATTTGGCTACCTTGTAAGCCGGATGCACGCCGGGAAGATCATGCAGATCGACGGCGGCGACATGCGGAAGGCAAAGCGATGACCGGGCAAGCGGGCGACATGCGGAAGGTGGAGAGATGATGAATACCGCTATATTTATTTGCGCCGGCTTTGAGATCCCGACCGATACCCACGAATGCCGGGAAGTTATCTGGAGCAGCGGAACATCCTGCCGAAAATGCCCACTGAAAACGTGCTACCGAAACGGCTGGTTGAAGCCCGCCGTAACTAAGGACAACAAACGGATTGTTGCTAATAAGCGGAAACAGGTGGTGATACGATGAAATGTAAACGATGCGGCGAACCAGAGGACAGAATACACGGCTGCTGTTCTGTGTACTGTTCGGATATGTGGGAACACGAGGAAACCATCAAGGAATTGAAGGCCGAAATAGGTGTATGGCGCGAGGACTACGCCTTGTTACAGCAAGAAAACGCCCGGCTGCGAGATAAACTTTTGTTGATTTATGGGGTTGCTGGAAATAAAGCGAATCCAGAGGCAGACAAAGCGGTTATTAGAGGGATTGTTAGAGACATACTTCACCTGGAGGTGGAATAATGTCCTCTTGCCACCCATCCGAGCTACCCATCGAAACCTGTACCCACTGCCGGCGGGAATTCATCCGGGCGCGCATCGGCCAAGCGTATTGCAACCGCCCGGAGTGCCAGCGGGAACGGTCACGGCTAGAGAACGCGGACGCCAGGTTTGGCAACTCCAGGCCGAAGCGGAGCCACGCGAAGAAGGTGGAAAACTCGTGAATATTGCCTATTGACATTCGTTATAATAGTGTTATAATGGTATCATACCAGTACACAGGAGACCGAAATGACCACCTTAGAAATCAAGCAAGCAATAATCGAAGCCCTGCCAAAAGTATCACAAATCGACTGCTACAAAGTCGGCGCTTTCATCCACGTAGATTACCACGAAGTTTCACCCTACCTGGATCACTTAGCCGAAATCAAGTTACTCAAGCGCAACGGGTTTGGAAACGACGGCGCTCAAATCTACAAGCTGAATAACTGAGGAGCCAACCATGACCCACAACCTAACCGACGCGCAGATCATCGAGCAAGTAGCAGCCCTTGACGCCGAAGTCCAGGCGCTTGCGGACGCAGCCCCGGACGCGAACACGCAATTCCTTTACTG